>Ga0116152_10004436_pt1 | contig 11108 bp, 10 predicted proteins | sample AD_UKC119_MetaG_FD_89894 | JGI IMG/M metagenome (GOLD analysis project Ga0116152, IMG submission 89894) | Active sludge microbial communities of municipal wastewater-treating anaerobic digesters from Hong Kong - AD_UKC119_MetaG | ecosystem: Engineered > Bioreactor > Anaerobic > Digestate...
GCAGCAGCGACGTGCTCGCGAGCAGCAGGGTGGCCGTGATATGTAAATTGAATCGACGTGACAGCATGCGGCAGAGATCCGATCATCGGGCGTTGGGGTGGCGAGGATATCAGGGCCCTGATACTATATCAGCCTCCTGATATTAGAATTGTGAAGGATTGCGTGACACGACCATGGCGCGGCAACCGCCATCCGGGCGTCTGGCTCATATGCTGGCCCATCCCGAGGAGAGCCTGGGCTTCCTGCTGAAGCAGGTACACCATTTGATGCGACTGGGGATCGAGGCGCGCATGCGGGCCGCAGATCTGCACATGACCCACGCGCACGCCGTGACGCTGCATTCTCTGATGGCCTCTCCTGGCGCATCCGGTGCCGAGCTGGCACGCGCTGCCACGGTTACGCCACAAACGATGAACAGCATCCTCGTCACGCTGGAGCAGCAGGGGATGATCACCCGCCGGCCCGACGCCCGGCACGGACGCATTCTCGCGACGTTTGTTACGGACAAGGGTCGCCGACAGTTCGGGCTTGGCGTCGGTGCCGCTGAAGGATTCATCGGAGAGATGGAAGCGTCGCTCAGCGATTCCGAACGACAGCAATTGCGCACGTTGCTGCAGCGCTGCCTCGCCAATCTGAGTGCGATCACCGGCATAGCGATCGAACATCCCGTGCCGGTACCAGCGCGGCCTGTCCAGGACGACCAACCGCCGCAGCGGCGCCAGTCGCGCAGCGCTGCCGCTAAACGGCGGGTGCGGGCACCGGCGCGCGGCGCAGCAGCCAGAGACCGAACAACATAATGGTGAAACTGGTGCCAGCCATCAGAAAAAATGGCCCGCCCTTGCTGATCTGATCGTACAGCCAGCCGCCGACGCCATTGGTGAAGAGTATGCCGGCCGACGCGCAGATTCCGGCCAGTCCGAACACTGCGCCGCGGCATGCCACCGGCGCCTCCTGACCCAACATCGTCTGACTGGCGATGATCGCCGAAACCTGACCAAATCCTAACAACAGACAGACCGGCGCGACGACCGACATCGCGGTGGGGTCATCGATGAAGCCACCGACGAAGTAGGCAATCGCGCCCAGGCCCATGGCGAACACGCCTGTCTTGAGTCGATCCAGCCGATCGAGCAGTACACCGAAAACGACCGCGCCGATGAGTGCGGCGCCGGAGACCATGCCGAATACCCTGCTGGCGGCACTCGTGGCGGCCGACATCGCCATGCCATTCTCGAGCGCGGTCTGCTGCAACCGCAGCGAGAAAAAAGTGCCGATCACGATGCGATCACCGAACGATACCAACTGCAGCATGTAGGCAAACCAGATCCGGGGATTGGCCCGTGCCGCCGTCAGGCCTTCACGCAGGATCACCGTCAGTGGTGCGGCTACGCCGTCCTGGCGCGGCGAGCCCTTCTTCAATCCCGTGAATATGGCCAACGCAGAGAACGCAGCGATACCGGCGGCAATCCACAGCGTGAGCTCACCGGCGCGCTGGTCATCCATGCCGCGCGCTGCTAACAACTCGGGCAGCTTGCCCAGACCCAGCACCGCGAGCATGGCGCCCAGGCCCTGGAAGAAGCCGGTGAACCCCACCAGCTTGCCCCGCGAGCTCTCGAGCGGCGTATCGGCGAGCACGGTCGCCAGCATCGTGCCGACCGCCGCCACGCCGACAGAGAAGAACAAGGCGCAGGCCAGCAATTGCGGGAAGGTACGTGCTTCAGGATAGAGCAGGAAGCCGATCGCCAACCAGGCGAATCCGAACGTGTAGACGAGGCGACGGCCGATCTTGTCGGCCAGCGCGCCGAACGGCGCGACCAGCAGCAACGCCACGATCTCGTTGGCGATGCCGAGTATGGCGACCGTGCGTCCCTGCAATTCCGCCGGCATCTTCAGATTGACGTTGAGCAGATAAGCCTGGATGAAACTGATGAACGCCAACAGTCCGATCGTGATGAACGCGGCGTACACAAACGTGACGCCATTGAGGCGCGAATAACCCGGCGCGAGCCGGATCGGCCCAAGGCTGTTGGTGACTACTTCGTTCATGGCTGCACCACACGGAAATGACGTGCCGCAGCATAGCCATAGACGCCAGGCTTTACGAGTCGAACGGCACCGGATCCATCGTCAACGCCACGTAGTAGATGTAACTGATGGTAAGCATGGCCGCGAGCCAGAAGCCCAGGCGCTGCGAGTTGCTGCGAGCGCGGCGCACCGCGATGTGTCCCAGCACGATATACCCAAGGAGCGCGACGAGCTTGGCCGCCAGCCAGGGATGTTCGAGCGGCGAGAATCGCAGCAGTGTCGCGAGGCTCACGCCAGCCACCAACAAGACGGTGTCGATCGTGTGGGGCAGCCAGCGCAGTGGACCGACAGCGGGGTTGAGACCGCGGGCAGCGCGATAGACGCGGGCCGAGAACAGCCAGGGCGTCAGCAATGCGCAGACTACATGGACGGTGAGGATCGGGAGATATAGTTGCATGTCGAGCCGGGTGGTCTTGGGTGGCGCCTCGCGCTGTCTCGGCCGATAATGCCAGCCTCGGCCGCGCAGCGGCATCCAGATTCGCATCGGAACCTACCTATGAAAAACCTGTTCGTCGCGGCCGTTTGTGCCGCACTTGTCTCATTGGCCGCCCTGCCGGCCCAGGCTGACGAGGGCATGTGGACCTACCACGATTTTCCGTCAGCCGCAGTCGCGGAGAAGTTCGGCGTCAAGATCGACCAGGCCTGGCTCGATCGGGTGCGGCTCGGCTCGATCCGCCTGGCCAACTGCACCGCGTCGTTCGTCTCGCCTGAGGGCCTGATTCTCACCAATCATCATTGTATCGAGAGCTGTCTGGCCGAGCTCTCCACTCAGGAAGACGACTTGATCGCCAACGGCTTCATCGCCGCCGATCGCAGGAACGAGCGGCGTTGCGAGACGCAGATCGCCGATGTGCTCGTCGGCATGAGCAACGTGACCGCGCAGGTCGAAGCAGCGGTCGCGGGCAAGAGCGACAAGATCGCGAACGATGCCCGCAAGCAGGCGCTCACGGAAATCGAGCAGGCGTGCGAAACCGCCAGCAAGCAGGATCGCAAGACAGGCGCGCTCAAGTGCGAGACCGTGAATCTGTACAACGGTGGACAGTACTGGCTCTATCGTTACAAGCGCTATACAGACGTCCGACTGGTATTTGCACCCGAGCGCTCGATCGCCGCGTTCGGCGGCGATCCGGACAATTTCCAGTTTCCACGTTGGTGCCTGGACATGGGTGTGCTGCGGGCGTACGAGAATGGCAAACCCGTGCGCACACCTAACCATCTGCGCGTCAATTTCGATGGTCCGGCCGCCGGCGAACTGGTGTTCGTGTCCGGTCATCCCGGCACGACCGATCGCCTGCTCACCGTCGCCGAACTCGAGACGCAGCGCGATATCGAGATCCCGCGCTGGCTGCTGCGGGCCGCCGAGCTGCGCGGCCGTTACATCCAGTACGCCAAATCCGGCGACGAAGCGGCGCGGACGGTTGAAGACCAGCTCAATGGTCTGGAAAACAGCATCAAGGTGCGACGCAAACAACTCGACGCGTTGCTCGACGATGACCTGATGACGAGCAAGCGTGCCGCCGAGCAGGCCCTCCGGGCGAGCGTAGCCGCCGATTCAAAGCTGGCCGCCGCGATCGGTGATCCGTGGGCCGACATTGCCAAGGCGCAGACGGTTTACCGTTCGATACACTTGCCGCTGACGTTCATCGAGAATGGCGCCGGCTGGGGCGGCCGACTGGCGAACTACGCACGCGTGCTGGTGCGCGCAGCCGACGAACGCGCCAAACCAAACACCGAGCGGCTGCGGGAATATACCGATGCCTCGCTGCCACGCATCGAGCAGCAGTTGGGCGCCAACGTGCCCGTGTACCCCGAGATCGAAATCATCAGGCTGACATTTGGTCTCGAACGCATGCGCGAGTGGTTAGGACCCGACCATGAGATGGTGCGCAAGCTCCTGTCGAAGGAATCGCCGGACGAGCTGGCACGACGCCTGGTGACCGGAACCAAGCTGGCAGATCCGGCCGCCAGACTGACGCTGTGGAACGGCGGGGCCGCCGCGATCGCCAGCTCCGACGATCCGCTGATCGCATTCGCACGACTGGTGGAGCCGGCCGCGCGCGCGCTGCGGCAACGTTATGACGATGAAGTGGAGGCGCCGCTCGAGGCTGCATCCGAGAAGATCGCACGCGCGCGATTTGCCGCGCTCGGCACGAGCGTCTATCCGGACGCCACGTTCACGCTGCGCCTCAACTATGGCACTGTGCAGGGATGGAGCGAAGACGGCGAACAGATAGCACCGTTCACGCAACTATCGCGGCTGTTCGAGCGCGCGACGGGCGCGGAACCCTTCAAGGTGCCGGCAAGCTGGGAGCAGGCCAAGCCAAAGCTCGACCTGGGCACGCGCTTCGATCTGGCCACTAACAACGATATCGTTGGGGGCAACTCCGGCAGTCCTTTGATCAATGCCAAAGGAGAAGTAGTCGGGTTGGTGTTCGACGGTAACATCCATTCGATCTCGGGCTCATATTGGTTCGACACCGACCTGAACCGCACGGTCGCGGTCGACACGACGATCATCCGCGAGGCGCTGTCGAAGGTCTACGAGGCACGCGCCCTCGCCAAAGAGCTGGGTATCCGCTGACTGACCGTCACGGCACGGCCGGTGACCGTGCCGTGACGGTAAACTTGATGCGCAGCTCGTCCTCTACAGTAAGCGCGCCCAACATCACGCCGAACGGCTTGAGACCCAACTGGCTCTGCTTGACCACGAGTTCACCACTCGCTCTCAGCACCTCCGCAGACGTAGTCAGCTGAAGTGGCACTGGCAGCGTAGTCTGCGTGTCCTTCACTGTTACTGCTACGATCGCTTCATAGCGATCTGCGGCCGGTGCCAGCTCGAGCAAGCGCAGCCGAATCCCCGGGAATCGGTCGGCATCGAGCAACGATTCACTCAACAAGTTCCTGCGCGTAGCGTCACGTGCACTGTCCGGTACATCGCTCGCGAAATCGGCGCCGGCCGCCGCGCGCAGCTCCACCTCATCGATCGTCAGCAAGGCGACAGGTATGGTCAGATCGAAGCGCGCCTGGCGCAGATCGTCGGGCAACCACGCGTTGCCCTGCAGATGACGCGCAGCGATCACATGATTGTGGCCCAGGCGCGCTAACGATCCGCCCCGATAGGCGAAAATCTGCAGTAGCGACTGGTCGGCCACCACGCGGTACAGCCGCCCCTCCCGGCCATCGGCGGCAACAACCTGTTCGGGTGGCGTAGCCCCGCCCGACCCAACCGGCGGTACGGCCGTGGGGCAGGCCGTGAGGCAAAGAGCCAGCACGCCGATGCATGCCGCGCCGCTGAGTGTTCTGGTTCGCCGCTCGGTCCACATGGATTAAGCTTACGCCCATGGCCATTCGCAACACCACCGAGCGCTGGGGCGCTGTAGCCAAGCTGCTGCACTGGATGATCGTGGCATTGATCCTCGTACAGGTGGCGCTCATCACTTACGCGGAAGACCTGCCGCTCGGCATGGAAAAGCTGGCCACGATCGCGCGTCACAAGTCCGTGGGCATGACGATCCTCGCGCTGGCGATCCTGCGCCTGACGTGGCGCTGGCTGAATCCGACGCCTCGGCTGCCCCCGTCCATGCCTGTGTGGCAGCAGCGGCTCGCCCGACTGTCGCACGGCGTGCTCTATGGCACGATCTTCCTGCTGCCGCTCAGCGGCTGGATGATGTCCTCCGCCAAGAATTTTTCGGTCAGCTGGTTCAATCTGTTTCAGTTTCCGGATCTCGTCGCACCGAGCGAAGCCACGTTCGAGATCATGCACGACACGCACGAGTCGTTAGTCTGGGTACTGGCGGCCACGGCGCTGCTGCACATCGCGGGTGCCTTGAAACATCACTTCGTCGATCGGGACGATGTTCTCAAGCGAATGCTCCCCGGAGCATCTGCCCGATGAAACGGCGCGCACAGCTCGCACTGGTGTCGCTCGCCGCCTTCGCCTTGGCGGCGACATCGGTTCCGCCACAGTTCAAGAGTCAGGCGGTCGGCAGTCAACTGAGCTTCTTCTTCCAGCAGGCTGGAGCGGAAACCAGGGGCAGCTTCCGATCTTTCACCAGCGAGCTGCATTTCGACCAGCAGAACCTGCCAGGCAGTGGGCTCAGGGTGACGGTGGACACGGGCTCACTCGACACCGGTGACAAGGATCGGGATGCGGCGCTGCGCGGCAAGGAATTTTTCGACGCGGCCCGATTTCCAAGTGCCGTCTTCGTCGCGAACTCGCTGACACGTGGCGAAGCCGGCGGCTACCTGGCCAGCGGCAAGCTGACCATTCGCGACGTGACGCGGGCACTGTCCATCCCGCTCACTGTCACGACGCACGACTCTGGCGATCACAAGACCGCCGAGCTGCGCGGCAGCACCACCATCAAGCGGCTGGACTTTGGCGTCGGTCAGGGTGAGTGGCGCTCGACCGAATGGGTAGCGGACGCGGTCCGGGTCGAGTACTCGGTGCGGCTCGTCAGCGCCACCCCGTAATCTGATGCCGAACGCAGACGGACCGACCATGCGCGGCATCTGGGTCGCGATCTGTGCGATCGCCTGCACGATCAGCCTGTATCTTGCAGTCGCTGGCCGCGGCAGTCCGATGCTGCCCGCGGTGTTCGGCGGACTCACCGCCTTGTTGCTGCTCGAGCCGTATCTGCTGGCTTGGCAATTGAAGCGTCGTCGGGAAACCTTGCAGATCACCGACTGGGGCGTCAAGCGGATCCTGCCCGGTGGCAAGAGCGAAGCGATCGAGTGGCGCGCACTGCGTGAAATCTGGATCGTCACCAGCGATGCGGGGCCGATCGCCGAGGATGTCTATTTCCTGCTGATGGCCGGTGATGGCACGGGCGTCGCCGTCCCCAACGGTCTCGCGGTACAGAACGACTTGTTAGCGCATCTGCAAAAACTGCCTGGGTTCGACAATCAACGCGCGGTCGAAGCGATGGGGTCGAGCGACAATGCGCGGTTTCTCGTGTGGCGCACTAACGTGGCGCCACAGCTGCACTAGTCTGCTGCGTGAGCCAGCTGACGCTCCAGATGGCGAACCAGGACAGCACGAATCCCGGCACCAGCTCGTAGAGACCGAACAACCCTCCTCGGCCGGCCAGTTGCTGCCACAGCACGACCGTCAGGCCGCCAGTCAGAATTCCAGCGAACGCGCCGGCGCGTGTCATACGGTCCCAGTAAAGTGACAGGATCACCGCCGGGCCGAACGCCGCGCCGAAGCCTGCCCAGGCCCAGCTCACCAGATCGAGCACTTTGCTGTCCGGATTGCGCGCCAGCGCGAAAGCGAGCGCTGCGATCGCGAGTACCGCCACCCTGCCGGTCCACAATAACTCTGCCTGACCCGCGTCGCGACGCAGCAAACCGCGGTAGATGTCCTGCGCGAATGCCGAGGAAGCCACCAGCAACTGCGCCGATGCAGTGCTCATGACCGCCGCCATCACACCGGCCAAACAGATACCGGCGAGCGCGGGCGGCAGAAATGTCGTTGCCATCGTGATGAAGACCTTTTCGCTGTCAGCTCCAGCGAGCGGCTGCGGCAATACCAACAGGCCTGTTACGCCAACCACGACGGCTGCGACCAACACCACCACCACCCAGACCATCGCCACACGGCGCGCCGTCGCAATGGCAGCGACGGATCGTGCGGCCATGAAGCGCGCCAGAATGTGCGGCTGACCGGCGTAGCCCAGCCCCCACCCGGCGAGCGAGGCGATTCCGATCCAGCCGATCGTCTGGCCGGCCTCACCGATGAACGGATCTAACAACTGCGCATCCAGCGCATTGAGCCTGGCGATCGTATCGACCGGCCCGCCCGCGAGCATCACCCCGAGCACGGCCACGACCACCAGCGTGACGAACATCAATGTCCCTTGCAGGACATCGGACCAACTCACCGCCAGAAAGCCGCCGAAGAACGTGTAGGCGAGCATCACGGCGCTACCCCAGAACATCGACTGCAAGTACGGCAAGCCGAACAGCGATTCGAACAATTTGCCGGCCGCTACGAACCCTGAGCTCGTGTAGAACACGAAGAACACCAGGATGAACAATGCCGACGCGGTACGCAGCAGGCCCGACCGATCGGCGAAGCGGTGCTCGAAGTAATCGGGCAGCGTCAGTGAATCACCGAGTCGCTCCGTCGCCTCGCGCAAACGCGCAGCGACCAGTTTCCAGTTGAGGTACGTCCCAACGACGAGTCCCAGCAACATCCAGATCGAATCGAAACCCGACGCGTAGGCCAGGCCTGGCAATCCCATCAGCAACCAGCCGCTCATGTCCGTGGCCTGCGCGCTGAAAGCCGTGACATAGCTGCCCAGGCTGCGACCACCGAGAATGAAGTCGCCCAGATTGGTAGTGCGCCGATAGGCCACGAAGCCGAGCAGCAGACAGACGCCCATGTAGAGAATCATCGCCAGCGCGATAGCGGTCGAATCGTGCATGAGACCCCTTACTCCTGCCAACTGCTGCTCGGCCGATCGATCCACGCGGTGTCGGCAGGCAAGTGTAGCTGCAGACACACGGACGGTCACTGCGGCGTCACGATCACTCAGCGTACAATGCGTGCCCTCGCACGCCTGGAGTTCGCTTTGTCCACAACAGAGAACCTGGATCGATGACCGCTGTGTTGCTGCTGGCCGGCCTCGTCGCCCTCGTCGCCGGTGCCGAGGCACTCGTGCGTGGTGCATCCAAGCTGGCGCTGTCCTTCGGGATCTCGTCACTCGTCGTCGGGCTCACGATCGTGGCGATGGGGACGAGTGCACCGGAAGTCGCGGTATCGGTGGGCGCCGCCACGCGCGGCGCAACCGATCTGGCGATCGGTAATGTCGTGGGCAGTAATGTCTTGAACGTGCTGTTCGTCCTGGGCGCCTCAGCCCTCGTCACGCCACTGCTGGTCGCGCAGCAGCTCATTCGCCAGGAAGTGCCGCTCATGATCGGCGCGTCGGTATTGCTGTTCGTACTGGCACTCGATCGCAGCATCAGCATCCTCGACGGCATGTTGCTCGTGACCTTACTGGTGGCGTACACCGGCTTCCTGATTTGGCAGAGTCGGCGTGCCAACGCCGAGTTCAACGCCGAAGCGAATTCGGAGATCACCACTCTCACGAAAGGCGGCTGGGACGACAAGCTGCCCGCGCAGTTGTTACTGGTATCGGGCGGGCTGGGACTGCTGATCCTCGGCGCCGACTGGTTCGTACAGGGCGCCGTGCGCGTGGCCGTCTCGCTGGGCGTCTCCGAGCTCGTGATCGGTCTCACTGTGGTTGCGTTCGGCACCTCGTTGCCGGAGATCGTCACGTCGCTGCTGGCTGCTGTCAGGGGTGAACGCGACATGGCGGTCGGGAATGTGATCGGTAGCAATATCTTCAATATCCTCGGCTGCCTCGGTTTGTCAGCCATCGTGGCGCCGATGGGCATCGGTATCACCGATGCGATGCTCACCTTCGATCTGCCAGTCATGATCGCGGTGGCCGTCGCCTGCCTGCCGATCTTCTTCACTGGCAACCTCATCTCGCGCTGGGAAGGCGCGGTATTCGTCGCCTATTATTTCGCCTATACGACCTATCTGATTCTCGCCGCACAACAGCACGAGGCCATCGACACCTTCGGCTTCGTGATGAGCTGGGTAGTCATGCCGCTCACAACTCTCACGATCGCCGTAATCAGTTACCGCCACTACCGGACAGCAGCACCATGACGCTGCCACTAATCGTCGCTCTGCCATTCATCGCGGGCGCCATTCTGTTAGGCATCGCCAACGGCGCACGCTACCTGGCCGCGTCGCTCGCCTTCCTGTTCACGCTGGCAGCCGGGGTATTGTTGGCGCTGCAAGTCCCGAGCATCGCGGCTGGCGCAGTCCTGTCCGAGGGCTGGGACTGGCTGCCTCTGCCAGGCGCGCGCTTTGGCTTCCGGCTGGATGGGCTGGCCGCGATGTTCGCCGGCATGGTGCTGGCACTCGGTGCACTCATCATCCTCTATGCTCGCTACTACCTGTCGGGCCGCGATCCGATCGCACGTTTCTATGCATTCTTCATGCTGTTCATGGGGTCGATGCTGGGCGTCGTGCTGGCCGACAACCTCATTCTGTTGGCGGTGTTCTGGGAACTCACCAGTCTCAGTTCGTTCCTGCTGATAGGTTACTGGCAATACCGCAGTGACGCGCGGCAGGGCGCACGGCTTGCGCTCACGGTCACGGGATTGGGCGGACTCGCGCTACTCGCCGGCTTGCTGATCATTGGACAGATCGTGGGCGACTACTCACTCGATGCGGTATTGGCCGCTGGCGATCAGATCCGCGCGAATTCGTTGTACATTCCCGCGCTGCTGCTGGTACTGCTGGGCGTATTCACCAAGTCCGCACAGTTCCCGTTTCACTTCTGGCTGCCGCATGCAATGGCCGCACCGACGCCCGTATCGGCCTACCTACACTCGGCCACGATGGTTAAAGCTGGCGTGTTCCTACTGGCGCGGTTCTATCCCGCGCTGGCCGGCACCGAGGCGTGGTTCTTCATCGTCAGCGCGGCTGGCTTGTTGACGTTGCTGGTCGGTGCGTACACGGCCGTATTTCAACACGATCTCAAAGGCCTGCTGGCCTATTCAACCATCAGTCATCTCGGACTGATTACGCTGCTGTTCGGCCTCAATTCGCCGATGGCCGCGGTTGCCGGCATTTTCCACATTCTCAATCACGCCACGTTCAAGGCGTCGTTGTTCATGGCCGCCGGCATCATCGACCATGAATCTGGCTCCCGCGACATGCGCAAGCTGAATGGTCTGTGGCGTCTGATGCCGATCACCGCAGTCCTGGCGATCGTCGCCTCGGCGGCAATGGCCGGCGTGCCGTTGCTGAATGGCTTTTTGTCGAAGGAGCTGTTCTTTGGCGAGACACTGGCATTGGAGGGGCATACGGCGCTGGAGTTCGCTGTTCCCGCGCTCGCAACACTTGCGGCCGCGTTCAGCGTGACCTACTCCATGCGCTTCATCCACGACGTATTCTGGAATGGCGAACCGCACGGCCTGCCACGCCAACCGCACGACCC
>Ga0116152_10004437_pt1 | contig 11107 bp, 10 predicted proteins | sample AD_UKC119_MetaG_FD_89894 | JGI IMG/M metagenome (GOLD analysis project Ga0116152, IMG submission 89894) | Active sludge microbial communities of municipal wastewater-treating anaerobic digesters from Hong Kong - AD_UKC119_MetaG | ecosystem: Engineered > Bioreactor > Anaerobic > Digestate...
CCCAAGCTGGTGGAAATATGGCCTGCTAGCGTATAAAGGATTTAATCAGCGTTTACCTAGGTCTCGTTTTCATAAATACCCGTAATCTCGCCGATGTAAACATAATGGAAATCATTTTTCGGGTAACAGGAGCCTACGATCTCCGCAGCGATAAAATCCTCCGGCCGAATCCGCCCGCGGTACAGCTTGCGGCAGACAATCGCCGTTTTGCCTTCGCGGAAGGTCGGCTGGCCGTCGACCTGCTCCACATGAAAGCCCACTTCCGCAATCTTGTCGCCGTCGCGTCCGGATTTGGAGCCCAAAACGCTCAGCTCTTTTTTATATCCGTCAAAAAGCGTGACGGTAAAGCTGTCGCTCGCGTCTAAAAATTCCCGGGTATAGCGCTGCGGACGGATATAAACCGTAACCACGTTGCGGCTCCAAAGCACGCCGATCCCGCCCCAGCTTGCGGTCATCGTGTTCACCTTTCCATCCTTTTGGGCGGTAATCAGCGTCCACTTCTCCCCAATGGCTTCAAACGGCTTGATCGCATAAGGTTCAATCTCCACTTTCCGATAGCTCATCTGCATGCATCTCCTTATCGTATGCTGTGGGGAGCCTTATTCTCCCTCTGCTTTCATTATACTATATCGGGCAAACCGCCGCCGTGTATATGTGGTACAATATGTATCAGCCCATCGAAGTGCAAAGGAGTGCCGGCATGAAAATACTGATCGACGCGGACGGCTGTCCGGTGGTGGACCTTACCATTTCGTGCGCCCGCCAAAGGGCGCTGGCCGTGATACTGGTCTGCGATACCGCGCACTATTTCCAGCGCGAAGGCGCCCAGACGATCACCGTGGATAAAGGCGCCGACAGCGCGGATTTCCGGCTGGTGAACCTCATTGCCAAGGGTGACATCGTTATCACGCAGGACTATGGCCTTGCGGCTATGGCACTGGCAAAGCAGGCCCGTGTGCTCAACCAGAATGGTATGCAGTATACCGATCAGAATATCGATTCGCTATTGCTGGCACGGCATACCGCCCGCAAAATACGCATGGGCGGCGGCCGGCTGAAAGGCCCGCCCAAGCGGACACACGAAAATGACGCCGCGTTTACGGACGCCCTGTGCGCGCTGCTGGACCAGTAACCGCCATATACAGAAAGGATCGTGTTCCCCATCGACACGCTTGCGCAGCTGAAACAATCCTTTGGCCACAGCCAATTCCGCCCGGGGCAGGAAGCGCTGATCGAGGCGCTGCTAACCGGAAGGGATGTGCTGGGCGTAATGCCCACCGGCGCCGGCAAATCCATATGCTATCAGCTGCCGGCGCTGCTGCTGCCGGGGATTACGCTGGTGGTTTCGCCCCTGATTTCGCTGATGAAAGATCAGGTGGCGGCGCTGTCGCAGGCCGGTATTCCTTCCGCCTACATCAACTCCACCCTGACGCCCAGCCAGTACCGCGAGGTATACCGTCGTGCCAAAGCCGGAGCATATCGGCTGATCTATGTTGCGCCGGAACGGCTGATGACCGCTGATTTTCTGTCGTTTGCCAGAAGCGAAAAAATCTCCCTGCTGGCGGTGGACGAAGCGCACTGCGTATCCCAGTGGGGGCAGGATTTCCGCCCCAGCTATTTGGCCATTGCACAGTTTGCGGCCTCGCTTGCCGGCCGGCCGGTGATCGGCGCCTTTACCGCCACCGCAACCGTAACCGTGAAGGACGATATCGTAAAGCTGCTTGCGCTGCAGCATCCGCTGCGCGTCACCACCGGCTTTGACCGGCCCAATCTGCATTTCGCGGTCGCGCACCCCAAAAACAAGGATGCCTATCTGCGCAGTTTTCTGGCCGAGCGGCCGGAACAAAGCGGTATTATCTATTGCGCCACCCGCAAAAAGGTGGAAGCCGTCTGCGGCAATCTGCGGCAGCGCGGCATTGCCGCCACGCGCTACCATGCAGGACTGGACGATGAAGAGCGCAGGCAAAATCAGGAGGATTTCGTTTTTGACCGTGCCCGTGTGATGGTGGCGACCAACGCCTTTGGCATGGGGATTGACAAATCCAACGTCGGCTTTGTGGTGCACTATAACATGCCCAAAAACATCGAAAGCTATTATCAGGAGGCAGGCCGCGCCGGACGCGACGGCGAGCCGGCGCATTGCGTGCTGCTGTTTTCCGCCGGTGATATTGTAACGGCAAAGTTTTTAATCAGCCACGCGGAAAAAAGCGAAGCGCTGCCGCAAGCCGAACAGGAGCTCATTCACCGGCAGGACCTGCAGCGGCTGGAGCAGATGATCGCCTATTGCAAAACGACCGATTGCCTGCGCGCCTATCTGCTGCAATACTTCGGCGAGCCCGCGCCCGACGATTGCGGCAACTGCGGCAACTGCTGTGCGGATATGGTCCAGCTGGACATCACCACCGACGCCCAGAAGATTCTCTCCGCCGTCGCCCGTGTGGAGAAGCGCTACCCCTCCGGCCTGGGCATCACCATGATCGTGCATATGCTGCACGGCAGCAAGGAGCAGCGCATCGGGCAGCTTGGCCTTGACGAGCTGCCGACCTACGGCATCATGCAGGCTGCCAGCCGCGCCCAAATTCGGGATACTATCGACCATCTGATCCACGGCGGCTATCTGGCCATGGCCGGCGACGATTACCCCGTGGTGCACTTAACCGAGCTGGCCAAACCGGTGCTGTTTAACGGTGAAAAGGTGTTGTGCACCTGCCGCAGGCCCAGCGCATCGGAAACCGAACCCGCCGTGAAACACAAAAAAGCCGCCGCGCTGCCCGCACAGGCGGACGAAGGCCTGTTTGCCGTACTCAAAGCGCTGCGTTTTCGCCTGGCACAGGCGGAAAACGTGCCGGCTTATGTGGTATTTTCCAATGCCGCGCTGGCCGACATGGCCGTCAAGCAGCCCCAATCCTTAGACGATTTCCTGCAGGTCTCCGGCGTGGGCAAGGTGAAGGCCGAGCGGTATGCCGATGTTTTTCTAACAGAAATCCGGCAATGGATGGAAAAAGCAAGCAGCGGCGAGTAGCCGCCGTATATAAGAAGCTCCCTGCTTTACCACAGGAGGCTTTCTTATATTGACCCGACTTATCGCTCCCACACAAACGGCTTGCCGTTGACCATAATGTCAAACGCGCAGGTTTTAAGATTAGCGGTCAGCGCCGCCGTATGGCCGGCCTTGTGCCAGATCAGGCGCAGCGTATGTGCGTCGGGCTGATCGATAATCAGGTTTGCGTCAAACCCAAAAGCCGGACAGGTATTGCGCAGGCGCAGCAGCGCCAGCTGGTCTTTGACGATGTCTCGCTCCATGGCCTTTGCGATCTGCGCATCGGTCATGTTGGTGCGGTTAATCTCCTTATGGGCCGCCGGCCCGCCATGGGCGACAGCACCCAGATCATTTTCACCGGCGAATAAATCCAGGTACCATATCTGTGGTTTCCCCGGCATAAACAGCTGCAGCGCGCGCGCCAGCAGAAGCTTTTTGTCGTTCGCGCCAAGCGCGCTGTAATAGGTGGCGTTCACCTGATAATACACGTTTTTCTTGCCGTGCAGGTCCTTTACCATGCCGCCGCGCGCGACTACGGTTTCAATCAGCTTTTCAATATACTCTTCCGGCAGCAGACCTTTCAGGTCCAGCAGCGGAATCCCGTCATGGCAGCCCAGCATGTTCACTGTGCGGATACCCTTTGCCTGCTGTTCCTGTGCCCATGCGGCCAGATAGGCCCCGTCGTACCGCTCCAGCGCATCCAATATCAAGCCCGGCAGAAAGAAATCGTAGCACATATAGCCCTGCGAAGAGAGCTTTTCATAGGTTTTTTCGGCATAGCTGGCGTGGATTTCCGGCAGCAGCGTAAGCTGATAACGTTTCGCAAGCGTATGAACCTTATCAAGCAGCTCCCAGGTGTCCGGCTCGTTCAAAAAGTTCCGCTTGCCAGGCGTCTTGGGCGCATAGGCAAAGGCGTCCAGCCGGATAATTTCCGCGCCGTATTCCGCCAGCGTTTGCAGCGTGTGATCGTAAAACGCCCATACGGTTTCGGATTGCACGTTCAAATCCAGCTGTCCCAGATACTTGCGGTTACTTTCCAGCCATTCGGTCACGGCGGGACGTGCCGCCTCCCAGCATCCAAAGTCGATTTCGGCGGGCTTTTGCCCCGCGTCCAGTGCGCTGTTGACCATGCCGGCCAACCGATCGGCGGACGCGTATTGCATATCGGCGGCGCGCATGATATCCTGCGCGTCCATGCGCGGATAGCGCACCTCCTGATAGAAGGTGTTCCAGTACGGCACATTGCGGCCATCCGGCAGGCGCACCATCAGGATCGGCAGCCCGGGCTTGCGGAAGAACATATCCTTGATGTCCGCCTCGTCCGGCTGGATATAGCCGTCCGTCGTCAGGGTGCCGTGCCCCGCCCAGAATCGGTTCCAATCGATAAAGAAATCGCGGTACGGGGACGCGTCCCCCTGTTTGAGAATATCCTGAAACTGCGGGGAGAGCACCGAGGCATGGTTGAGGATAATATCCAGCTTCAGGCTGACGCCCGCCGCCTTGAGCGCGTCCAGATCATCCTGCGCGGCGTACAGCTTGTTCAGCCCGTAATCAATCACCGAAAATCCGCGGTCCAGATCGGTGTTGAAGAGGCTTGGCAGAATATACGCTGTGGCAAACGCACCGCTTGCGTCGGTTTGCACAAAGCGCACGATTTCTTTCAGCGTGCCGCCCATGCTGTCCGGATAGGCGTTTAAGATCGGGCCGTCGGATACGGCATATTGCTTGTTATCCATGGCTATTCCTCCGCCATCGTGCGGCGATACGCGCAGAAGCTGAGCAGCTGTGCCGATTTGGATACGATCAGCTTTGCCTTGCTTGCCTGTTTTTCCAGCATTTGCTGCTCCAGTTCCAGCACCATAGTGGTGAACGGGCTGTCCGTACCGCCGTCGCGGTGGCGCGCCTTGCGATGGGCCAGCGTTTCGCTCGGCGTGCTGTTGAGCAGCACCGGCACGTCCACGCCGTGCAGATGGTCGCTGTTGGCGTGCGTCCACTCGATCAGCAGGATGCCGGTCGCGCGGCAATCCACCGCCTCGTACCACAGCGCGGTTTCCTCACGTCCCATACGCTTGAGGTACAACGTATCCGCCCCGTTTTTGAACTGCGCAATAATATCGCTCAGCTCGTCAAAGTTGATCTCCGCCGTTGATCCCAGATAGCCGGCCAAAGCGGTGCGTCCCTCGCGCTGATACGCCGCCATCCACGGCTGTTCTATGGCAAGTGACGGATCGGCGTCGCGTTCCCCGCGCTGATACGCGCGCACGATATCGCCGCGCTGCATGGTATACAGCCCGTTTTGCACTAGCCCGCGCATGCCGCCCTGCCGGAAAATGCGCAGGCGTTCCGCGTCGTTGTAGACCGGAATCCGGCGCGGGTAATTATCACCCGAAAGCGTATAGCTGCCCATGCCCGCCTGCCGGAAATAGTACGCCAGCAGGGATGCGGTTTCCGATTTGCCTACGCCGGAGCCGCCGCACACCGCGATCACGGCGCGCCGGTGCGGATTTTGCGTCAGGATCGGCGGCAGCAGCTCCATCAGCTTGGGAAAGATCACATTTGCCTTTTGCTTATGTACATCGCTGATGCTGATCTTATCGCCCGGCATATCGCCGTGGGGGATGGTATCCGGCACATCCGGCGGCGTCCATGCCGCGGTGCCGGTATTGAAATATGTGCTCATATTATGCCTCCTGTTCCAGCCAGGGCCGCAGCGCCGCCGCCAGCTCGCGGCCCATGCGGGCATGGGTTTTCAGGTTGGGGTGCGTCAACCCGCCAAAGCCCTCGCCCCACGGATCGATCGCGCCGAACTTCATGCAGAAAACCCGCGTATCACCCGTTTCCGTCCGGTATGCGTTTACGGCCTTTTCCAATGTATCGTACAGGTAATAGTTCATCGGTCCCAGCGTGCATGCAAGTACCGGATGCGGGCCGTTTAAGCGGCGCACCTCCTGCAAAAACGCCGTATAGCGCTTGCAAAAATGGGTTTCTTCCGCCGGCATACAGCCGGATATGCTCAGCCGGAACGCATCGTTGGTGCCCAGGTTAATCACGACGGCATCCGGACGGAAATGCCTGAAATCCCAAAGGGTAAACTCGTCCTTTTGGCCCATAGCTTCCTGATGATTGCGGTCGGTATATTGATAGTATGTCTCCATGGCGCGCGGCGGCGGGGTAAAGTCCGGCATGCCCGGCAGCCGCAGCTTAAAATCGGGATCGGCGGGAGGGCAAAGCGGGATGCCGGAAATGCACACGCTTTGATACGCGGCATCCAGCAGCTGTGCCGTAATCGCCGGATACGCGGATAAACCTTCCTCCAGATCGTTGATAAACATCGGCGCGTCCGCCGCCATGGCGTTGCCATAGCCGCAGGTGATGGAATCGCCCACAAACTCAAGCTTCCAGCGCTTCACCGGCAAGGTATACGGCCGCAGCTCGCCTTCCACCAGCAGCGTATGCAGGCCCACGCGGCCCTTGGAGTTTTCCGTATGCTTAACCACGCGCAGGGTGTGCTCCGCGGCCTGCGCTGCCGTAAACAGCTCGTATGCCTTTCGGCCTTCCTCCAGCCGTATCCGCCGCAAGGGCTCCGTTTCATCATCCAATAATACCGTAACCCACGGCAGGTTCTTCGCCTCTCCGGGAAAATCTTCCGTAAACGCCGTAACGTCCATCGCCAGACGCGTACCGTAAAACCGCAGCGCAAAACCGGACGCCGTCCAGTTGAAAAACATGGCTTTTCTTTCCCCGTCGTACAGTGTCCGGCCAAAGAAAGAAGGTATTTCTCCGGAACCCGTAATTTTCACTTCCATGCCGATCTCTCCTTTTCCTTTGATGCCGATGGTGTCGTATCGATCTTTCCCGTGTGCGCTGCTACCGGTTTGCAAGGATAGTATACCCAACGCGTTTTGAAATGTCAATCGCTTGACATTTTATACTAAAGAACCAGCAGCCTATCCGTCAAATATCCTAATATCCATATGAGGCTTGGTTTCAAATCAGATTGGAATCCCTTGCGCTGCCATGCGCGTTACTGTGTGCTTTCCCGTTCGATCAGGCGTACGGGGAATACGGTGGTCGAGGGAATGGCGCGCTCGCCGTAATGCACGATGCTCTCCACGGCAAAGCGGCAGATATCATTGACCGGCTGGTGCACCGTGGTGATGGACGGTGTGTACAGCGTGGCCAGATCGATATCGTCATACCCGATGACCTTAAGCTTTGTTGGCACGTTAATCCCGTGGCGGATGGCAAAGTGGATGATTTCGGCAGCCAGGATATCGTTGGAGCATACCGCGCCGTCGATATCGCCGTGCGCACCGAAAAACGCACGGATGAGATCCTGATATTGCATGGAGATAAAGCGGTCCTCGCGGTGCTCCTGGATGATGGGCTGCATACCGTGCTCCCGCAGCGCCTGCTCAAAACCCTGCTGCCTGAGCGACGCGCTCATCCCGCGCAGGGTAGTGCCGCCGTTAAAGTAGGCAATGCGCTTGCAGCCTTTTTGTATCAGCAGCTCTGCCGCCATTCTGCCGCCGCTCAGGTTATCGGAGCATACGGCGGATATCCGCGGTGAGATCACACGGTCAATGGAAAGGATCGGCGCGTCCAGCGAAATGCTTTCGGCGATATCCTGCGTGTGGCTGGCAAGAATCACACCGGCTACCTTGTTGGCCCGCAGCATGGAAAAGTACTCGATTTCCTTTTTGCGCTCATGGTTGGACACACACAGCAGCAGCTTATACCCGTTGGCGGTGATATGGCACTCCATGCTCTCAATCACCTTGGCAAAAAACGCATTGCGCGCCGAGGGCACGATGAGGCCGATAAAGTTGCTTGTTTTTTTGGACAGGGAACGCGCGATCTCATTGGGCTGATAGTCCAGATCGTTCATTGCCTGCCGTATCCGCTTGCTTGTCGCGGGGCTGACTATGTCCGGCTTATTGAGCATACGGGAGACCGTCGTTACCGTAACGCCCGCCCGCTGGGCGACTTCCTTCAGCGTTGCCATGCTGCGATTCACCTCATGTTTTATTGCAGTCACGATAGCATGACGCCCCACGATTGTCAAGCGCTTAACAGCTTGTTGCCATTGCCGCGTCAAGCCGGTTCTTTAAGCTTATACAAAAGCGCAAACGCGGGCGCCGGCCGGTACCCGCGTTTGCGCCAAACAGAACGTATTGCCGTGCTGCCGTCAGCCCTTCTTAAGCCACTCCATGCCGGCGGGCATCGACTGGTTCCAAAATACGTAGTCATGGATACCGGGCTTGGTCCACCACTCGTGCGGATAGCCGATCTTGTCCAGATAGTTGTGATAATCCAGATTTTCCCTGTACACAAAGTCCTCCGTACCGCAGGCGATGAACATGCGCGGCATTTTGCCGTCGTCCATGCGCTTTTTCGCCAGGAACTTCGGATCCTTATCGCTTCCCGGAAGCTTTTCCAGATCACCGAAGGTATGCCGGTAATACCCGTAGGGCGCAACAGCATGGGCCGGCTTTTGCTCCGGCGTCATCTTCGCCACATCGTCGGTGATCAGCGCCGAGGACAGCCCGATGATCGCGCCGAACGTATCCGCATAGTACAGCCCGTTGCGGATAGCGCCGTAGCCGCCCATCGACAGCCCCGCGATCGCCGTTTCCTCCCGCTTGTGGGACAGCGGGAACATCTTGCGGGTGACCTCTACCAGCTCCTCGCCGATATAGCCGCCGAAGCGCTCGCCCGTTTCCTCATTATCCAGATAAAAGTAGTTGGCGCCGGACGGCATGATGACCGCAAAGCCGTTCATGCCGGCCCATTTTTCGATGTCGGACCGGTACAGCCAGTCCACCTGGTTGCCGCTGTAGCCATGCAAAAGGTAGATGGTCGGCCACGGGCCCTGGTCGTAGGGGCGGGGCATCATGCCATCCGGCGGCGGATCCACCGGAAGGACGGCCGTAAAGGTCTGCATGCCGACCCTTGCTTTGGAATAGAAATTACAGGTAAGAACTGCCATAATCAAGATCCTCCGTTTCCGTTTGGTATTAAGGTACGCTTCTCAATCCGGCTGATTTTTCCTGCCGCAAAAGGGCGGTAAAAGCAGCGGAACGCGTTATTTTTTATAAGGTGGTAAACGGCTCCTTGGCATCGATAAACACCACGGGGATATCACCCGTAACGGACTTGAGCCACACGCCCAGGTGCTTCATGCCGGCTTCCTCGCTGCGCTCATGCCCGAGGATCAATATTGCCTTGTTCATACCCATCTGCGCGGCGTCACGCACATAGGCGGGCAGCGTCCACTCGGTTACCTCGCCGCAGATAATCACATCCAGGTTGCGCGAGCGCATCAGCTCCATGGGCATGTGCTCGTTGCCCAGGCCCAGGCTGCCGCCGCCCATCAGCAGGGACACGCGCTCCACCAGCATTTCCGGATCGCCGATAATGCGGATATACGGCATTTCAAACCGCGCTTTAAAGAACTCCGCCAGCTTTCGCAGCGTGGTGCGGGGCAGCTGATAACAGCCGTCAAAATGCTTGCCTTTGCTGAAAAATCCCGACGCGTTCTCATCCGGCGGCATGCGGTACTGCGCCCAGCCGGCTTCCATGTCAAACCCGCGGTAAATACCGTCGTCCGGATCAAAATGCATATGGTCGTGAAAGCGCCAGATGGTGATTCCGGCGTCTTCAATCAGCTGTTTTTTCTGCCGGTAGATGGGATCGCCCTCCAGCCATCCGGTGTCATCCCTGCCGGTAAACCAGGTGGGCTCGTGCGTGATGATGAAATCCACGCCCTGCTCCGCCGCCTCGCGGATTACATCGACTGTTGCCATAAAGGTGACCGCGATCTTTTTCACTTCGTGGTCCAGGCTGCCCATCATCAGATGGTCGCAGGTTTTGTCCTCCGGCAGGCGGGGCACCCCTGTTTTTAAAATCATACCGTCAATAATCTCGCCAACTGTCATACGATTGCCTCCTTATCCTTTCAGTGCGCCCAGCACGACGCCCTTGATGAAGTATTTTTGCACAAACGGGAAGATGATCAGCACCGGCAGGATACCGATCACGGCCATCGCCATGCGCACGGAGGAGCCGGGCAGATCGATGTTCTGCGTGCCCAGCAGCTGTGCGTTGGTGGAGACCTTGAGAAACTGGATATTGTTCATAATCCGGATTAGCAGATTTTGCAGCGGATAGAGTTTGGAATCGGTCACATAATACAGGCAGTTGACCCAATCGTTCCAGTAGATCAACCCTGTAAACAGGCTGATGGTGGCAATGGTGGGGATTGCCAGCGGCAGCATGATTTTCAAAAAGATCGTGTATTCCTTCGCCCCGTCGATCTGCGCAGATTCGATCATCTCATGGGGAATGCTGTTGGCATAGTAGTTGCGCACCAGCAGCACGTTGAACGCCGTCACCAGATAGTTGGGCACGATCAGCGCAGCCAGCGTGTTTTTAATGCCGAAGATGCGCGACCACATGATGTAGGACGATACCACGCCGCCGTTAAACAGCATGGTGAAGAACACGAAGAATGCCAGCGCGTTTTTATACTTGAAGTCGCGGCGCGACATGGGATAAGCCAGCGTGGTGGTTAAAAACAGGCTGGTCAGCGTGCCGATTGCGGTAACCAGAATGGTAATACCGTACGAACGCAGGATGATCGCGCTCTGTTTGACCATGTAGTAGTACGAATCGAGGCTCAGCTTCGACGGGAAAAACGTATAGCCGGTCGCAACCAGTTCGTTTTCATCGGTAATCGAGCCGATAGCCATCAGCAGCACCGGCAGGATCGCCAGCACGGCAAATACCGTCAGCACAATCGTGGCAAAGCGGCGAAAGCGGGTGACATCGTTAAATTGTTGTTTCATCATCTGCTCCACCTCCTAAAACAGCGCGTTGTCGTTGTCCAGCTTGCGCACCAGCGCGTTGGCGCCCAGCACCAGCAGCAGCCCGACCACGGACTGGTACAGCGCCGCCGCCGCCGACATGCCCACGTCGTTTAATTCCATCAGGCCGCGGTACACGTAGGTGTCGATCGTCTGCGTTACATCAAACAGCCTGCCGGAGTTCTGCGGCACCTGATAAAAC
>Ga0116152_10004438_pt1 | contig 11107 bp, 7 predicted proteins | sample AD_UKC119_MetaG_FD_89894 | JGI IMG/M metagenome (GOLD analysis project Ga0116152, IMG submission 89894) | Active sludge microbial communities of municipal wastewater-treating anaerobic digesters from Hong Kong - AD_UKC119_MetaG | ecosystem: Engineered > Bioreactor > Anaerobic > Digestate...
CGAGTCCTCGACCTCTTCGAGCCGCGTTTCCAGGGTTTCGGTCTGACGCTCCATGCGCTGGCGGACCCGCTCGAGTTTCTTGCGGGTGGATTCGGCGGTGGCGCGCTCGCCGTTGAGGCTGTCAAGTTCCCGGGTGAGATTCTGGATCTCGTCAGCTAGGACCGCGTTTTGCTTATGAGCCCCGGCCAACTCGGCCTCGGATTCCGTCAACTCACCGCGCAGCGCCTCTAGGCTGGCTTGGGCGGACTGCAATTCGAGGGCCGTTTCCTCACGTTGGGCCCGTTCGAGCGCGAGCTCTTCTTGGTACCCGGCGAGCATGGTCTGCTGCGAATCGGTCTCTTCGGTGAGACGCGCGACTTCGGTTTGGCTTGCCGCGTGCTGGGCCTGAAGCTCCGCGTGGCGGGTTTCCAGTGTCTGGAACTGGGCGCGTAGGGGCACCAACTCCGCTTCCAGGGTTTGGATGTGGCCCTCGAGCTCGGTCGCCTGTTGCAGCAGGCCGTCGCGCTGGGCTTGGGTGGCTTCCAGGTCGGTGGTGGTGGCCTCCAAGGTGCTGGTTTGCTCTTCCAGGGCGAGCTGGGTTTCCGCCAGTTGGGTGCGAGCGGCTTCTGTTTCCGACTGCAATTCGGTGTGGGCCGCTTGCAAGTCGCCAAGCTGGGACTGGGTGGTGGCGAGCTGGGCTTCCAGTGCGGCGCTGGTGGCTAGGCTTTGGTCGCGTTCAGCTTCCAGGCTGGCTGCGGTTGCGTTGGCTTCTGAGGCGTTCGCTTCGGCTTCCGTGCGTGCGCTGGTTTGTTGCTCGACTTCGACCCGCAGGCGATCGAGTTCCTCGGAGAGGACTTGGACCCGCTCGGACTTGGAGCGGTATTCCACTTGCATAGCCGTGCGCTTGTCTTCCCACTGGGCTTTCTGCTCGCGCAACGACGCCAGGCGCTCTTCCGCAACCTCCAGCTCGAGCTCCTTCTGCTCCAAGCTAGTCTCGACCTCGTTCACGCGCTCGCGCAGGGCACGGCTTTCGAAGGTTGAGGGCTCCAAGGTTTGCACCCGGGCCGTGAGGCGCGCGATCAGTTCGTTTTGCCGTTCGAGCTCCGCGTTCTTTTCCTCTTGTACTGATTGCAAACGGGCTTCCCATTCTCCAATGCCCAGTTCCGGATCGGCGGCTTCGTCGTGCTCCTCTTCGGAAAGGTGCGGCCAAATCGATTCCATGAAGCGCAGGGCTTCGGCAGGGCTGACTTCCTGCACTTGGCCATCGAGTTCGACCATGGCCGATTGCAGCCGGTCGATTTGCTCGCTCTGTTCTTGAATCCGTCGCGACTGGTCCCGTTCGGCGCGGCTGAAGGCCGCCATGATCCCTCGCACCCTGGCTTCCAAAGCCACGAAGGCTTGGTAGCGCTCTTGGACCTGGACGGTCATGTGGCGCGCGAGTCCCCGCTGTTGACGGCGGTGCCGCTCGTAGGCGGCAATCCATACGAAGAGGCCACCGGCCATGGCGCAGCCGGCGGCGAAGAGGAAACTGTAGAGGGGAGTGATCGGCATGGGACCGGGGGAAATCGGTGGACAGCGTGCCTGGGGAAGGGCACTTCTCGGTCGCCATCGACGGTCCTCCGCTTCCAACCCAAGCCAACCCTGGGAAAGCGCCCTGGGTGCGCGCGCGCGTGTCTCCCCCTGGGACCCTCGGCAAAATGTTCCCGCCGAACAGGGGGCGCCACGGTTCGGAGCGTGCCGGGGAGGTGCCGCAGGGAGCAGGCCCGGGACGGGGCCTAGAATGCAGGGCCTAAAAGCAGGGCCTAGCCACGCGCGCGTCGTGCCCGTTTGGCGGACTTGCGCTTCTTCTTGGCCTTGTTGCCCGTCGGGTCGTCGGGACCGGCGGGGATCCAATCTTCGCCGGCTTGCTTGCCCTGAACTTCGAGCAGGAAGCGCGAGGGATGGCGCTTAATCATCTGCCCACCCCGGGCCCGCTCGCCGCACCAGGACATGCGCAGGCACTTTTGCGCGCGGGTGATTCCGACGTAGGCCAACCGCCGCTCCTCTTCGATGGTGTCCTCGACCGCCGAGCGCCGATGGGGCAGCAGGTTTTCCTCTAGCCCGACTAGGAACACGCGCGGGAACTCTAGGCCCTTGGAGGCGTGCAAGGTCATCAAGGTGACGGCCTGGCGGCGCTTGGCGTCCTCGGCTTCGGGGCCGTCGCCGGCGGTCAAGGTGAGCCGGTCGAGGAACCCATTGAGGGTAGGGCGCCGCCGTTCTTCGGTGTAGTTGGTGGCGAATTGCACGACTTCTTCGACCCCTTCCCAGCGCTTGCCGCGTTCGGCTTCGTCGCTGTAGATGCGATCGACCTCGTCGCGGTAGCCCACGACTTCGAGCATGCGCTGGATCAAGGCGGGGATGGCATGCAGCTTGTCCGGGAACTCCGCGCGCACCAAGCGCAGGTTTTCCAAGAGCCGGATGGCCGGAGCCACGCGGTTTTGGGCCACCCCTTCGATTTCCGCGCCGCGACGGAAGGCCTCGCAGGTGCTGATGCCCTGCTGCGTGGCGTAGGCAATGATGCGGTCTTGGGTGGTCTTGCCCACTCCGCGCGGCGGCGAGTTGAGGATGCGCAGGAACGAAGTCTCGTCGTCGGGGTTGGCCAACACCCGCAAGTAGGCCAGCACGTCGCGCACTTCCTTGCGGTCGAAGAAACTCATGCCACCGACCAAGACGTAGGGGATCTGCTTGAGTCGCAGTTCGACCTCGAAGGGCCGGGCCTGCAGCGCGGTACGGAAGAGGATCGCGAAGTCGTCGTAATGGTGGCCGTGGCGTACCAAGTCGGTCATTTCGCGCACGACTTCTTCGGCTTCGATCGTCTCGTTGCGCATCTGGACCACCATGATCGGCTCCCCTGGTCCGGCGGCCGAGCGCAGGGCCTTGTCATGGCGCGAAGTGTTGTTCACGATCAAGCGATTGGCGCAGGCGATCACTTGCTCGGTGGAGCGGTAGTTGGTTTCGAGGCGCACGACTTTGGCCTCGGGGTAGGTGCGGTCGAACCCCAGGATCTTCTGGATGTCCGCTCCGCGCCAGCCGTAGATCGACTGGTCGTCGTCGCCTACCACGCAAAGATTGCGATAGCCCTCGGCCAACGCCTGCACGATCTCGAATTGTGGGCCGTTGGTGTCCTGGTACTCGTCGACCAAGAGGTAGCGGAAGCGCTTGCGCTGGACCGCGCGGATTTCCGGGCGGCGCAAAAGCTCAAGCGACTTGATCAAAAGGTCGTCGAAGTCCGCGCGGCGCGTTCGGGTGAGCCCGTCCTGGTAGCGTTGCCAGGCCTTGCCCACCAGTTCCTCTTCGTCGTCCCCGGGTCCCTCGAGCAGGGCGGCAGGCGAGAGTCCGCGGTTTTTGGCCAGCGAGATGCGGGCCATCACGTCGCGCGGCTTGAGCCGTGCTTCGGGGATGTGCAGCTCACGCAGGGCGGCTTTGATCGCCAGCAGTTGGTCCTGGGAGTCGCAAATCGTGAAGCCTCGCTCCCAACCGAGCTGGGCCTTGTGCTCGCGCAGGAAGCGCAGGCAGAACGAATGGAAGGTGCCCACCACGAGGCCGGCGGCTTTGGTCTTGCCGACGATGGCCGCGATGCGTTCCTGCATCTCCTTAGCCGCCTTGTTGGTGAAGGTCATGGCCAAGATCTGCCCCGGATCGGCGCCCTTGGAGAGCAAGTAGGCGATGCGAACCGTGATCACGCGGGTTTTGCCCGTGCCCGCGCCCGCCAGCACCAACAGCGGACCCTCGGTGGCGCGCACCGCATCCAGCTGTTCGGGGTTGAGACTTTTGAGCAAGCGTTGCATGGGACGGGGGACCCTACCAGGGTGGTGGTCACGACTCCACCTTGCGGCGTGGGCTTCAGGGTGAATCCCCGTGGCCGCTCGGTTAGCCCTCGCCGGTGGCTTCGCCCCCGGGAAACAGCCCGGCATGGGGCGTGGTTTTTGGCAGAGTTCGCTTGACCCACTTGGGCACGCAAGGACGGGAAGCTCGGACGCTAGAAGCGGCCTGGGGTGTTCCCGCGCGGGCCCTTGGGGTAGCCTTGGAGCCCGTCTCCCCGATCCGGCCCACCCACCATGAACGACCCCGATTCCGTCCACGACGCGCCTGTCCGCCGCGTGGCGGCCCAATCCACGACGGCCCAGCGCAGGGGCGCCATTGTAGTGGGGGCCAGTTCGGGCATCGGAGCCGCTCTGGTGCGGCGCTTGGTGCGCGAGGGGTACACCGTAGGAGCCGTCGCCCGGCGCGGCGACTTGCTCGATGCCCTGCAGGAGGAAATGAAGCTTGAGCCCGGTCGGGTCGTGCCCCTGGTCCACGACGTGGGCCAGGTGGACGAAGTCGGCCCAGCCTTCGCGACCCTCGCACAAGAGGTGGGGCAGCTCGAGTTCTTTGTCTACGCAGCGGGAGTGATGCCTGCGGTCGAAGCCCAGGAGTACAACACCGAAAAGGACCAACTCCAGGTTCAAGTCAACCTGATGGGCGCCATGGCTTGGTGCAACCAGGCCGCCATGCTGTTCCATAGCCAGCGCTCGGGCACGCTGATCGGCATCGGCTCGATCGCGGGTGACCGCGGCCGCAAGGGCAACCCTGCCTACCACGCCACCAAGGCCGGCCTGGCCACCTACCTCGAGTCCCTACGCAACCGCTTGTCGGAAGTCGGTGTGCACGTACTGACGGTCAAGCCTGGGTTTGTGGATACGCCCATGACCGCCGGACTCGAGGGACTGTTTTGGGTGATCTCGGCCGACAAGGCGGCGGAAACGATCCTGGCCAGTGCGCGCCGCCGGTTCTGGAACACACGCTACGTGCCGCTGCGCTGGTGGGCGGTGGGAATGGTGATCCGATCGATTCCCTCGTTTCTGTTCAAGAGGATGAACATTTGAGCGCTGCGGTCCCGCATGACGCCCTCTCCGACCTGTTGGTTCCCTCGAGCTATCGCTTCGTGGAGGGTTGGGGGATGGTGTCTGGAGCCTATGCCCGGGTGCTCGAACCGCGTAGCCGCGAAGAATTGCAGGCGGTGATGGCCACCTGTCATGAACAGCGCATTCCGATTTGCCTACGCGGCTCGGGACGTAGCTACGGCGACGCCAACCACTCGACCCAGGGCATCGTGATCGATCTGCGCGGGGTGAACCGCATCTTGGGGTTCGATGCGGAGCGTGGACAGGTGGAGGTCGAGGGAGGCGTGAGCTTCGAGCAGCTGTGGAAGTACCTGCTTCCGCTCGGTCACTGGCCGTCGGTGGTGCCCGGAACCATGGCGCCCACCATGGCGGGCGCGGCGGCCATGAATGTGCACGGCAAGAACAACTTCAAGGTGGGGGCGACGGGGGACCAAATCCTTGAGCTCGACCTGGTGCTGCCCTCGGGCGAGGTGCGCACCACCAGCCGTCAGCAGGATCCGGAACTGTTCCGGGCCGTGATCGGCAGCATGGGATTCTTGGGCTGCATCTCGCGGCTCGTGATCCAAACCAAGCCCGTCTACTCGGGCCAGGTACGCGTCGCGGCGAAGAGTGCGCCCAACCTACGCGCCATGATGGAGGACATGGCTGCGCACGTGGGGGATGCGGACTACCTGGTGGGCTGGGTGGATGGCTTCGCCAAGGGTCCTGCGCTAGGGCGGGGTTTGACCCACATCGCCTACCACCTGAAGCCGGGAGAAGATCCCAACGCCCAAGCCACCTTGCAAGTGAGCCACCAAGAGCTGCCCGCTTCGATCCTCGGGTTCCCCAAGTCCGAAGTGTGGCGGCCCCTGCGGCTTCTCAACCACGATCGGGGCATGCGCCTGTTGAACTCGGTCAAGCACTTCATGGGCAAGCGCGAAGCCAAACGCAAGCCCTACTTGCAGTCCCACGCGGGCTTCAACTTCCTGCTCGATTACGTGCCCAATTGGAAGTTTGCATACGGGCGCCAAACGGGTCGCGGACTGATTCAATACCAACCCTTTGTGCCCAAGGAACGCGCCGCGGAGGTCTTCGAGCGCATCCTGGAGTTGTGCCAAGAGCGCGGGTTTGTGGCCTACCTCGGCGTGCTCAAACGGCACCGCCCGGATGACTATCTGCTGACCCATGCGCTCGATGGCTGGTCGTTGGCGCTCGACTTCAAGGTCGACCCCAAGCGCAGGGGGCAGCTCTGGGATTTGTGCGATGCGATGACCGAGGTGGTGCTCGAGGCCGGTGGGCGCTTTTACTTCGCGAAGGACTTGGTTCTAGGGGCTGGGGCTTTCCAGCGCTTCCTGCCCGCGGACGATTTGGCCAAGTTCCGTGCCCTCAAGAGGACATTGGATCCCCACGGGGTGTTACAAAGCGACCTCTACCGCCGCATCTTCGAGCCCCTGGATCATCCCGGGCCGCTGCCGCTGACCGATTTCTAGACCCCCCTCGAGCCTTGCCATGTTGACGCCGGTCGATAGTCCCTATCGCGTGCCCTTTGACGGGACCTTCCATTTGGAAAAGGCCCTCGCCCATGCCCCGCGGGATACGCCCGGCCAAAAGTACCTCAAGAAAGAGCTCAAGCTCGCCGTCAAAGACCTGCGCCAGCACCAAGAGATGCTCTATGCCCAGGACGAGTACGCGGTGCTCCTGGTTTTCCAAGCCATGGACGCGGCCGGTAAGGACGGCACCATCCGAGCCATTCTCTCCGGCGTCAATCCGGCTGGCTGCCAAGTAACCTCCTTCAAGCAGCCCTCGGCCAACGAGCTGGACCACGATTATCTGTGGCGCACCGCCTTGGCTTTGCCCGAGCGCGGTCGCATCGGCGTGTTCAACCGCAGCTACTACGAGGAAGTCTTGGTCGTGCGCGTGCACCCCGAGTACCTCGGAGCCCAGAAACTGCCGCACCAACCGATCCTCCCCGAGCTGTTCCACCAGCGCTTCGAGTCGATCCGCGACCACGAGCGCCACTTGGCTCGCAACGGGACGGTGGTCCTCAAATTTTGGCTCAACGTTTCCTATGAAGAGCAACGCGAGCGCTTCCTCGAGCGCCTGACCCGGCCCGACAAGAACTGGAAGTTCTCGAGTACCGATGTGCGCGAACGGGGTTACTGGAACGAATACATGCAGGCTTACGAAGAAGCCTTGGCAGCCACCAGCCGCCCTTGGGCCCCGTGGTACGCCATCCCCGCGGATGACAAGCATTACATGCGCTGCACCGTGATCGACATCGTCAACCGCACCATGAAATCGATGGGGCTCTCCTATCCCGAAGTTTCCGCCGGGGAACGTGAGCGTTTCGACGAGATGCAACGCCTTTTGGAGGCGGAAGCTTCCTCGCCCAAGCCCTAGGTTTGTCATGAGCGAACTCACCACCTTTTTTGCCACTTGTGCGCCGGGCTTGGAGCCCATCCTGCACAAGGAAATCCAAGACTTGCGCATGGCCAAGGTCGAGCGCCAGGTGGGCGGCGTCCGCTTTTCAGGCAAGACCATCGACATGCAGCGGGCGAACCTTTGGTTGCGTACGGCGGGGCGCGTGTTGATGCGCATCGCACGTTACGAGGCCCACGGGTCCGATGGCCTCTACGACGGGGCCAAAGAAGTCGCCTGGGAGAACTGGCTCAAACCCGGGGCCACGCTACGGGTGGACTCGCAGACCCGGGATTCGGACCTGGACCACAGCCGCTTCATCGAGCAGCGTATCAAAGACGCCATCGTCGATCGCGTCACGGACCTGGGGTGGTCTCGACCCAACGTGGTGGGGGAGGAAGCCGACTTGCGTGTGCATGCGCACCTGTTCAAGGATCGCGTGACCCTGTCGCTCGATTCGAGCGGCGCAGCCCTGCGCAAGCGCGGATGGCGCGTGGCCCAAGGCCGGGCTCCCTTGGCCGAAACCATGGCTGCCGCCATGGTTCTGCACTCCGGCTGGGACGGGCGTTCCCCGTTGGTGGATCCCTTCTGTGGGTCGGGCACCTTGCTGATCGAAGCCGCCTTGTGGGCGACCCAAACCGCCCCCGGTAGTTTCGAGCGCACGTTCGGCTTCCAATCCTGGGCGGACTACGAGCCCAAGCTCTGGAAGAGACTCCTCGATGAGGCGCGCGCCCAGGTCAAACCCCTGGGCAAGGCCCCCATCCTTGGCTACGACTCCAGTTCGCAGCGCATCACCGAAGCCCGAGCCAATCTCGAAAACGCGGGGTTTGCGGACAAGATCGTGCTCGCCAAGGGCGACGCCACGAACTTCGAAGCCAAGCGCGGCTGGAATGCGCACATCCTCACCAACCCGCCCTACGGCGTGCGGGTCGGCGACGAGCAGCAAATGGTCCCGCTCTACATGGGTTTCGCCAAGCACTTGCGCGAGGTGGGGGCTGGCTACCACTTGACGCTGTTGACCCAACCGACTTTGGTGGCCAGCTTGGGCATGCCCCAACTTGCCCAAATCCCCGTGCGCAACGGCGCGATCGACTGCACGCTGCTCAAGGGCGACCTGTAGCGGCGGGCGCTAGGGGCCTAGCCCCGTGTTCCGGCCTAGCGACGCTTGCGCAGGATCAGCAAAGCATCGAAGAGCGCGTCGTCGAAGGGCATGCACTCTTCGATTTCGTACAGGAAGTCGTGGGTGGCGACCAATTCGAGCTCGGGCACTTTGGCCAGTAGGCTCCGGAACTGCGCGGCATTGTAGGTTCGAAACTTCCAGTGGGTGACCGTTTCGAGCCGGCGTCTTCCTTCGCGCACCCGTAGGCGGCAGGTGACCTCCTCGGTACGCGCCTTGCGGTTGGGGGCGGAACTGTCGATCGAACACTCGACCTGCACGCCAGCGCGGGTTTGTTTCCAGCTCTCCTCGTCGCTCAGGCTGCCATCGTACTTGGATAGGTGGAAACCCAAGCAATAGATGCCCCCGGGAGCCAAAGCGTCGGCCACGCTTTGCAGGTGCGCGCGTGCATCCGTTTCGCGCAACAGGTATTTGAAGGTGCTGACGAGGCAGTGCGCCAAGTCGTAAGGCCCCTTGGGCGCGGGGTCCTGCATGTTGGCTTGGACCAAACGCGCCTTGAGGCCAGCGGCGCGCACTCGTTCGTCCGCGTAGGCGAGCATTTCCGGGCTGCGGTCGGTTCCTGTCACGCGGTAACCGCGCTCGGCCATGGCCTTGACCAGGCGCCCGCTCCCACAGGCCGGCTCGAGCACGCGCCGTCCCCGACTCAGCGCATAGCGCTCGCGGGCGTCTTCGAGGAAGTCGGCCTCGCGTTCGGTGTCTTCGTCGAAGATGATGTCGTAGTAGTGCGGTGTGCGGTACCAGTCGAGTTCCTGAACCCCGGATGCGCTGGATTCGGAAGCTTTGCGCGTACTTGCCTTGCTGTTGGCCATGCCGAGAGGTTGCTCAATCCGAGCAGTGCGCGCAAGCACGCGGCGCGGGCTAGAAGCGCGAGTAGGCTTTGCGCGCTTGGACTTGCACCAAGCGATCTTCCTCGGGAATCCAGGCGGTCAGCTGCCCACCCCAGACGCAACCGGTATCCAGTCCCCGGGTGCGCTCGGCTTGCACTAGACCACGGCGGGCCCAGTGGCCAAACACCACCGTGCGCGATTCCTCTGGCCGGGCGCGCCAGTGGGTGTCCCAGGGGAAGTAGGGGTCACGCGGTTCGGGCCAATCGCTCCCCGGGAGCCGACCCTTCGCATCACAGAAACGCACGCGGATGGCAAACTGTACGTCCTTGTCGGGGTTCCAAGGATTTTTGTGTGCCAGGGTCTGGACGGGGTCCTTCCAGGCTGGACTGATGCCCGCATGCACGCACACGACATCCGGCCAACTGCGGATGAACGGACGCTGGGCCAACCAACGGAGCAAGGCGGGTCCCTCGGGGTCCCGGACCAAGGCTTTGACCGTGTCGCGCGAATCGTTGCGGATGTGGCCTTGGAGCGCGGCGAAGGCGTGCAGGTCGTGGTTGCCGAGCACGCCGCCCGCCTTCAGGTCGCGCATCAAGCGCAGGACCCCAATCGAGTCGGGGCCCCGATTGACCCAATCGCCCACGGGATGGAGCTCGTCTTGGCTCGGGTCGTAGCGCAGGGTTTCCAAGAGCTCTTCGAGCTCCCCTAGGCAACCCTGGATGTCCCCGATGAAGATGCGGCGCCTCATGGACCGGGAGATACCCTTTTTGGGGGCCTTGGACCAAGACTCGGGCCTGGAAAACCCTCCTGGCAGGGTGATGGAGCCATGGGGACGGCCCGGGGGATCGACGGCGAAGGTCCCTTCAGGCCTTGGTAGAGGAAAAAGCCGGCACTCGATGCTTGGCAGGAGGGCGCCCGGTCTTTAGGATTCCGGGTCTTAACGCCCCGCCAGGACCTTGCCTGGCCCGACCCGAACCGCGCCTCTCCCCACCCTAGCCATGGCCAAATCCCAAATCAAAGCTGGCGGCCCCACCCGCGGCCGTCGCCGTGTCCGCAAAATCGGCATGGGCTCCGGCAAGCTCATCCTTGCGCTCAAGAAGAAGAAAAAGGGCTGATCCAAGCCTGGGGCTTGGTTTTGCGGCCTGATCAAGACGGGAAGTTGGAAATTCCCTTCATCGCAAGCATAGCCCCATCCCTCGGCCCACTGAGCGCCCTGTGAGCCACTCCCTTGCTATCGCCGCCGGTCTGTTTTCGGCGGCTGCCTGGGGGGTGGCTTCCCTATTGTTTGCCAAGTTCCTGCGCGAGCACGCAGGCGAGCGGCCCCCCTCCGCAGCGGGCGCCAACCTGTTCAAGAACTGCTTGGCCTTGCTCGTGTTCCTGTGCCTCTGGCCGCTGCTCGGCGGTGCTTGGCCGGGAGCCGCCATTTCGGGCTGGTTGTTGCTCAGCGGCGTGTTGGGCTTTGCCCTTGGCGACAGTTTGTACTTCGCCGCGCTGCCTCGGTGTGGAGTCCAAGCCGCGGCCATGATCGGACAGCTCAACGTGCCCCTGGCGGCGGTGATGGGCTACCTGTGGAACGGCGAACGGCTGGGACCCCTCACGGTGCTGGGCATGTTCGTGGCCATGGCGGGGGTGCTCTTGGTGCTCTCGGATCCGGTCCCCATCCAACAGCGCGGGCGCAGCGCCTACTACCGCTCGGGGGTGATCTTCGCGTTGCTCAATGCGGTCACGATCGCCTCCGGCATCTTCCTCGGGCACGTGGGCATCGAGGATGTGGATATCCTTCCGGGCACGTTGATGCGCATGGC
>Ga0116152_10004441_pt1 | contig 11103 bp, 10 predicted proteins | sample AD_UKC119_MetaG_FD_89894 | JGI IMG/M metagenome (GOLD analysis project Ga0116152, IMG submission 89894) | Active sludge microbial communities of municipal wastewater-treating anaerobic digesters from Hong Kong - AD_UKC119_MetaG | ecosystem: Engineered > Bioreactor > Anaerobic > Digestate...
GAGTACGCGCCGCCGCGGGAATGGCGGAATTGGTAGACGCGCAGGATTTAGGTTCCTGTGGGGCAACTCGTGGGGGTTCAAGTCCCCCTTCCCGCACCACTCGCCCTCGGGGCGACCGGCCCATACGCGAACCGGGCTCTACGGCCTGGGGCTAATCGCCGCCCAAGTTCATCTCCGCCGAACGGCGTTGGTTGGTGCACTCTGAGCGCTGCTCGTACCCGGCCAACAAGCCCGCCCCAACCATCGTGATGGCCATGGCGAGCCAAGGGGACAAGGGATGAACCAGCGCTAACGCGCTAGCCGCCAACGCCGTCCACAAGAATCGCATCCAAGGCGCACTCCCCGCCGCGCGCCATAGCGCCAACCCCATGCCGCCCTGGAACAAAACTACGGCGGCAATCAACGCAGCGCGCGTAGCCATGCCAAAGGGCTGATCGTAGTGGGTCATCGCCTGATCGACGGCCACGGCAAAGCCCACCACGCCACACAGCATGGGAAAGTGCGCCAAGGTGAACACATCGCGCAAGATGGCCACCTGGTTGAGTCCGGTGCTGGCTTCCACAGCCCGCTCCAAAGCCGGCTTGGCGCGCGGAAAGTAGGTCCACCAAAGGGCGCAGGTGGCGCCGACCGCGAGCACGGCGGTCCCGATACGCCCTCCCGTCCATGCCCCGGCCTCTAGCCCATGGGCTGCCACGATCAGGCATTCCCCCAAGGCGATGATCACAAACAACCCGTGACGCTCAGCAAAGTGCTCGAGCGCAAGCCTCCAACCTCCTACCCGGACCGACCCCAAGGCCGCGCGCACATCCAGCGCGATCGCGACCCCCCACAACCCGTACTGCCAAGGGCCCCCCAAGTACGCGCCCGCCAAAACAGCGACAAGCCCCAGGACCGAAGCCAAGGCAAACGTCTTCACCGCGCGTTTTGCGTCGGCGTCCCGCCCAACCACCCATACGTACAAAACGAGTCCGATTAGGCGCACCGCCACGTAGCCACCGCCAAACCACAGCCCCTTGTCGCGGAACGCGTCGGGGACGGCCGAGGCCATAAAGAAAGTCACGGCCGTCGCCACCAGCACTCCTACCTGAACGGTGGTGTGCGTCGTATCGGCGGCGTTCAGAGCCCAGGTGAACTGCGTCCATGCCCACCAAACCAGCCAAAACACGAGCAATGCCTGGCCCACGTGGACCCAGTCCAAACCGTGGTGCAAGAGCCCCACCACTTGGGTCACCGAAAAGACAAAGACCAGATCGAAGAACAGCTCAATGAACGTAACGCCCTGTCCTTCGGGGGCCACCGGGCAAGCGATCGCAGGCTTCATACACGAGTGATACCAAATTCCGCTGCAGTAATCCCACTGGCATGGGGTTCCCACCGGTGTCGCCGACACTCGATCTCGACCCTGGAGCCGGGATGGGCCAAACGCTTGCGCGCTGCGAAACCATGCGTTCCAGCGAGTTCCGAAGCCTAGTTGGATGCTTGCGGGTGCCGTAGGGTTGACTTGCCAAGCAGCCATCGGGTATCCCAGCGCAGGGTCCCACTGCCGAGGGGCTCCGCTGGCCCCCGAAGAGCCCTTTCCCACACCCGCATTGCCGTGAAATCCCAATCCGCCCCCCAAGTCGCCATCGTGATGGGCAGCAGTTCGGACTGGCCCACCATGCGCCATGCCGCGGAACTGCTCGACCAATTCGGGGTCGCTCGCGAAGCGCGGGTGGTTTCCGCGCACCGCACCCCAGAACTGTTGCGCTCGTTTGCCAAGGAAGCCGAAGGGCGCGGGCTGCGTTTGATCATCGCCGGTGCGGGAGGCGCGGCGCATTTGCCGGGCATGCTGGCCGCCTGGACTCCGCTGCCGGTGCTCGGGGTTCCCGTCGAGAGCCGCATCCTGCGCGGGGTGGACTCGCTTTTGTCAATCGTGCAAATGCCGGGTGGAGTTCCCGTGGCCACGTTGGCCATCGGCGAAGCTGGTGCCAAGAACGCCGCCCTGTTCGCCATCCGCATGCTTGCCCACGACCACCCGGAACTGCGCCAACGACTGCTCGAGTACCGCAACGCCGAGGAGCAACGGGTTTCTCGGGAGGTGCTCGAATGAGCGCTCCGATCCTCCCCGGCGCGGTTCTGGGCGTGCTGGGAGGCGGGCAATTGGGCCGCATGTTCACGCTCGCGGCACGGCGCATGGGCTACCGCGTGGATGTGTTCGCGCCCGAAGACGACACCCCCGCAGGCCAAATCGCCTACCGTGAAATCCGGGCACCCTACGAAGACCTCGCAGCGGTACGTGCCTTTGCCAAGGACGTCGAAGTGGTCACGTTCGAGTTCGAAAACGTATCCTCTGAGGCAACGGCGGCCGCGGCCGAATTCGCCCCCGTGCGCCCCTCGGGTGCGCTGTTGCACGTGACGCAAAATCGTGGACGCGAAAAGCGAGCGCTCGAAGCCAAGGGCATCCCCGTCGCACCCTTCGCAATCATCGAAAGCCAAGCCGATCTCGACGCCGCCGCCGCGCACCCGGGATTCCCGGGGGTGCTCAAGACCACCTCGTGGGGTTACGACGGCCGCGGCCAACGGCGCGTGGAGGATCGCGCGGGCCTCGCAAACGCATTCCGAGAGCTGGGTTCCGTGCTCTGCGTACTCGAAGGGTTCATCCCGTTCGTAGCCGAACTCTCGGTGGTCGGAGCCCGGGGCCTCGACGGATCGATCGCGCTGTACGATCCGGTGCTTAATCGCCATCGCAACCACATTCTCGACATCACCCTCAGCCCTGCACCGGTTGCTTCTGCGGTTCGTACTGCGGCACTGGACCTGGCGCGACGCATTTTGGAAGGCTTCGACGTGGTGGGTGTGCTGTGCGTCGAACTGTTTCTGCTCGACGACGATTCGCTGGTGGTCAACGAGTTGGCTCCCCGCCCGCACAACTCGGGCCACATCACGATCGACTCCAACGTTTGCTGCCAATTCGAGCAGCAAGTACGCGCGGTGTGCGATCTGCCCTTGGGTTCGACGGAGCGCACGGTCCCCGCAGCTGCCATGGCGAACCTGCTGGGCGACCTGTGGCAAGGCGGCCCCCCCAACTGGGCCGCTGCCCTCGCAGACCCAGGCGTGCGGTTGCACTTGTACGGCAAGGAAGGCCCCGTACCTGGGCGTAAGATGGGTCACCTCACGGTCGCCGACAGCACGCTCGAAGGCGCCGAGGCGCGCGTCCTCGCGGCACGCAAAGCTCTACTGCGGCGCTGAGCCGCGCGGCCACCGGGCCCAACCTCAAGCGAGCCCGCGCACCCGCGCCACCCACCAGGGCGCCAGCGCGAGCACCAACATGCCCAGGCCCAGCATGCCCCCCTGGGCGGGATCGTAGTCGGCAGCCAACCGCTGCCAAGTCTGCCCCATCACGAAGTGCCCGAACCCGGCTTCGAAGGCCAACGTGAGCACCAACCAGAGTAGCCCCACCCGCAGCCAGCGCCGGTTCCCGCGCGCGGCCACCCATGGAACACCCAGGTAGGCAACCCCCAGCACGATCGCCGAACCGCTGAACACCCCGATCTGGTTCGAACGGTGCAAGCCTACATGCGGCACGAGCCACGCCGCGCGCGCCATCCCGTGCAGCACTTCGGCCAAGATCAACGCGACCCAAATGCCCAGGCTGCGCAAGAGCCAAGCAGGCTCGTGGATTGCGGTCGGATGTCCCATGCAACCATGCTAACGACCTTGGCCTAGGCCATGCAGCCGAAGGGTGCGTCCAGCGATCGCGCGGGGCCCTCGACCAGGACCCAGCCCCTCAATCCATTGCCGCCCAAGCCCGGACCCGTGCTTCGCCCACCTGCATGCCGCGTGCCGCGGCCTTGCCAAAGGCCACGCCGTACAGCGCATTGCCCGCCAAGTCGAGCGGTGCGTGCTGGGCCTGCAGGGCGCGCAGACCGTCTTCGACCCTTTGCACCCGGGCGAGGTGCCCCAATTGGTACTGCGGAATCGCTTGGGCCCATTGCACGCTGGTCCGCAATAGCGGCGCGGCCTGGACCCCAAACAACGCGGCCACCTCGGCTTGGGCCGTGGACAGCAGAGTCTCCTGGGACCAATCCGCCGCCCTGCGATCGACCGCTCCGGCGTACAACCCGCGCACGAGCACGTGGCCCTTGGGCGCACGCCCCGCGAACAGTTGGCTGTCCCACAAGAAACCCAACGCGCGCTGGGCTTCTCCGCGCGGAATCAAGCAGCCAAATCCAGCGGGAAAGTGCCGTGCTGCCCCGGGCGGGTAGCCCAACGAAACCACGGACACCGGCGGGTAGTCGATGCCTGCAAGCTCCGCCGCAACCCCGGGAGCCACGCTACCCAGCAAGCGCGCGCTGGCCCAACCCTCGGTGGCCAAGATCACGCCATCGGCCACGAGCGCGTCGGAAGCGGTGGCTGTATGCACCACCCAGCGGGGCTCCCGAGCGCCACCGCTCGCCTGCGCGACGATCGGTTCGATGCGCACGACCGAACGACCACACTCGATCGCGAAGGGAGCACGCTCCGCCAAAGCCAGCGGCAGCGCTTGCAACCCAGCCGCAAACGAGGTCAGCACCCCCCCAGGGCCCGCCGGCCCACCGACGGTCGCTTCAGATCCCTGCGCCCTACGTGCGGCCCGGCGACGTGCGCCCAGGGCGCGGAAAAGCGAGCCGTACTCGCGCTCGAGTTCGGCCATCTTGGGGAACGCCGCAGGCAACGAGATCGCCTTGGCGTCCCCCGCGAACACGCCTTGCACCATCGGACCCAACAGTCGGTCCGCTACCTGCGCGCCCAACCGTCGCCGACCGAAGTCCCACACGCTTTCGTCCTGGTCCCCGCGCTTGCCCGGCACCCAACGCTCGCACAAAGCACGCATCAAACCACCCGGGGAGAGGATCCCACTCTTTGCAAAGCGCAACGGATGGGCATGGATCTCGCGCAGCTTGCCCCCCAAGACCACAAAGCGATGGGCGGCGGCTGCTTCGGCAGGCAGCTTGTCCAATCCAGCCAGTGCCACCAAACGATCGAGCGCTGGCTCCCCATCCAGGAACCCAGTTGGACCGCCTTCGGTCAACCAATCGCCCCCATGCGAACGACTCTGGGCCTTGCCGCCTACCGCGGGCCCCGCTTCCAGCACCGTGATGCGTAGCGGCAGCCCGCAATCCTGCGCGGCCTGCCAGGCGGACCAAGCCGCAGCCAGGCCCGAAATGCCCGCGCCCACCACCACCAGATGCCGCGCTTCCATCACACGGTCCGACTGAACGTCGGGCCGGCCTTGGGTCCCGAGTCGCGCAGGCGACGATCGAAGCAGATCGCGAGGTTGCGAACAAACAGCTCACCGATCGGCGTGGCTTGGATGCTCTCGGGCGCGATCATTACCAGGCCCTCCGCCTGCAAGGGATCGAGCAGCGCCAAGTCCGGGGCGAAGTAGCTGCCAAAGTCGATCCCATAGCGCGCCTCGTGCGCCGCGATGTCGACCCGGAAGTTGCACATCAGGTCGTGGATCACCGCGCGTCGGATTTGGTCGTCGCGGTCGCATTCCACCCCGCGCTCGATCGCCAGGTGCCCGGATTCGATGGCCTGGGTGTAGCGGCTGAGTTTCTTGGTGTTCTGGGCGTAGAGTCCGCCCACATCGCCGATGGCCGAGATCCCCAAGCCGATCACGTCCGGCGCGGGGATCACCGCGTAACCCTGGAAGTTGCGTCGCAAACTCCTTTGCACCCGGGCCTTGGCCAGCTCATCGCTGGGCTTGGCGAAGTGGTCCATCCCGATCGGCTCAAAACCCGCCGCCAGGAAGCGCTCACGCGCCGCAGCGAAGAGCGCCACTTTGGCTTCGGGCTCGGGCAGACTCGAGTGCTCGAGCATGGTTTGGTGCGACTTGACCCAGGGCACGAAGGCAAACGAGTACACCGCCGCCCGGTCGCAACCCATGTCGATCACCGCTTGCACGGTGGCCTCGAAGGTCGGCACGGTTTGGTTGGGCAGGCCGTAGATCAAGTCCACGTTGACCCCCGAAAAGCCCAGCTCGCGCGCCACGCGCACGAGGTTGTGGGTCATTTCCTCGGATTGCACGCGATGGATGGCTTGCTGCACTTCGTCGGTCAGGTCTTGGACCCCGAGCGAAATGCGGTTGAAGCCAAACTCCGCCAGGGCTTCGAGGTGCTCGCGGGTGGTGACGCGGGGATCCACCTCAACCGCCTTTTCGGCGCCCGGCAGGAACTCGAAATGCGCTTCCAGCGAGCGCAGCAGCCTGCGCAGCTGGTCCGGGCTCTGGTACGTCGGGGTACCGCCCCCGAGGTGCAGTTGCGATACCTTGCGTCGATCGGGAAGTTCGGCACAGACCAATTCGACCTCGCGCTCGAGCAGATCGAGGTACGACAGGGACTTGCCCTTGTCCGGACTGATGATCACATTGCAGGCGCAGAAAAGGCAGCGGGCCTCGCAAAACGGGAGGTGGATGTAGAGCGACAGGGGCTCGTCGGGCTGCTCGTTGGCCCGGCGCAGGTGTTGCTTGTACAGGGCCTCGGTCAAGCCGTCTTGGAAGTCCACCGCCGTGGGATAGCTCGTGTAGCGCGGTCCCGGACGGTCGAAGCGCTCGATCAGCGCGGCGATGTCCGCGCGTTCGCTGGGGCGATCCTGGGGTTTCATGCGGACACCCCCGCGTCGTGGCTGGCTTCGGCGTGGACGGCGTCGACGATGGCTTGCACGCTCTCGATCGGGGTCTCGGGAAGGATGCCGTGGCCCAGGTTGACCAGGTGGCCGTGGGCGGGAACGGCTTCCAAGAGCTCCGCGATGGCGCGTCGCGTGGGCTCGGGCCCGGCCAAGAGGATCGACGGGTCGAGGTTGCCTTGCAGCGCCTTGCCCCCGGGGACCCCGATCGGGATCGTGCGGCGGGCTTGGGCCATGTCCGTCCGCCAGCAGAGCCCAAGCCCATCGCAGGGGAGCTCGCGGTGACGGTGCAGAAGGTGCGGCGCGCCTTGGGCAAAGTAGATGGTCGGGATCCCCGCGTCGCGCAACGTCCCCAGCATGCGTTCCAAGTGCGGTCGAATGTGTTGGTCGTAAATCGCTTCCGACAACAGGCCCGCCCACGAGTCGAAGATCTGGATCACATCCGCCCCCGCGCGGAATTGCTCGATCGCATAGGCGCTGCACAGCTCGGCTAGGGTGTTCATCAGCTCACCAAAGACGACTTCGTCTTCGGCCAAGAGCGCGCGCAGCATCGGGAAGCCCTTGCCGCCCTTGCCTTCGACCAAGTAGGCAGCGATCGACCAAGGTGCACCCGCAAACCCGATCAGGTTGGCGCGGCCCGCCAGGCCCTTCTTGACCAGAGCCAGGGTCGCGGGCACTTCGGGGGCAATCTCCGCGGGCGAAGGCACGCGCAAGGCACGAATCGCGGCGGCGGTCCGCAGGGGCTTGGGAATGATCGGGCCCGGATCGAAGTGGAAGTCGATCCCAAGCGCGGAAACGGGGCTCATCAAGTCCGCAAACACGATCGACGCATCGAGCGGGAAGCGCGCCATGGGCTGCAGCGTGGCCTCCGCAGCCAATGCGGGCGAGCCGCACATCTCCTCGAAGCTGTGCTCGCGCCGCAGGGCCCGGTACTCCGGCAAGTAGCGTCCGGCTTGGCGCATGATCCACAACGGACGGCGTTCGGTGGTTTCTCCGCGCAGGGCGCGCACAAAGAGGTCATTCATGAAAGGTCCTCCGGTTCGGTGGTGAAGCGATAGCCCACCCCGCGTACGGTGTGGATGTGTCGGGGTCGATCGGGCTCGCGCTCGAAGCGCTTGCGCAGACGCACGATGAAGTTGTCGATGGTGCGGGTCGAAGGGTAGGCTTCGTAGCCCCAGACCTGCTCCAGGATGAACTCGCGCGAGACCACCTCGCCGTTGCGGTCCGCGAGGGTCTTGAGAATCATCGCTTCCTTGTGGGGCAGGTGCTGTTCGTGGCCATCCCAGGAAGACCCGCTGTAGGTGCGGTAGCTGAACTCGTTGCCCCCAAAAGCCAACGGGCGTTGGGCGTCGCTCTCGGCCGCATCGCCCCGGTACCAGTGCACCCGGCGCAGGATGATTTGGACGCGCAACAACAGTTCGCGCAGGGCAAAGGGCTTGGCGAGGTAATCGTCGCCCCCCGACTCCAAACCACGGATGCGGTCCTCGGTCGATCCCCGGGCGGTGAGGAACAGGATCGGAACCTGGTTGCCCTCCTCGCGCAGCGTCTTGCAGACGGCCAGACCATCGAGGCCCGGCATCATCACATCGAGCAAAACCAAGTCGAACACCTCGCTACGTAGGCACTCCAAGGCGCGCAGCCCATCCCCCACCACCTTGGGCTCGTAGCCTTCGGCAGTCAGGTTTTCCGCGATGCCAGCGGCGAGGGTCTCCTCGTCGTCGACGACCAAAATGCGAGCCGCTGCGCTCATGCGAGGGCCTCCGTTCGGGAGTACGTGGGCCACTCGGCCACGAACAGCGCGCCCATGCCTGCCCCTTCGCTGTGGGCACGCAGCTTGCCTCCTTCGAGTTCCATGGCCGAATGGGCGATGTACAGTCCCAGGCCGCTGCCCTTGGTGGTGCGGGTCATTTCGTCCCCCGTGCGGTAGAAGCGCTCGAACAGCCGCGAGGCTTCCTTCGGATCGAAACCGAGTCCCTCGTCGAGCACTTCGAGGTGCACCGTGGACTCGACGCTGCGCAAAGTGACCGTCACGTGCCCATGGGCGGCGGCGCGGATTGACTTGCAAGCATTGTCCAACAGGTTCTGCACCACGGCGCGCGTGGCCTGCACATCCGCAAAGATCGTCGCACCATGTTCCCGTTGGAAATCGATGCGGACCTCGGGATAGCGCGTGCGCATCGACTCCACCAACTCGCCGACCAAAGGTTCCAAGGCCAACTCTTGGCGATGCAACGGATGGGAACCTGCGTCGAGTCGCGAAGTCTCCAGAATGTTGTCCACGAACCCTTCGAGCCGCGCGACGTCCTGCAACATGCGCCCGCTGATGCGGGCCACCGAATCGGGATCGGGCCGTCGCAACTCGAGCGTTTCGGCCGCGAGCTTGATGCTGGCCAAGGGACTCTTCAACTCGTGCCCGACCGAGGCCAGGAAGTTTCGTTGCCGCCGCAAAAGGATCCCGTGTTGGCGCAGAGTGCGGATGAGCACTCCGGTTCCCAGCAGCAGAACCACCAAGAAGAAGCCCCCTTCCCAGCGATAGCGATTGATGCGGCTGTTGCGCTCACGATCGAGGCTCTCCAGGCGCGCAGGATCGATGACCACCTGGCCCTCGACCACGCGCAGGTGCGGGTGTTGCTGCGACCAAAGCGCACGGGTTTCGGGATCGAGCACTTGGTTGGCCCAGCGCACTTCGTCCTCGAGCAAGCCAATCAATTGGCTGTGCACCCGTTGGGCGTGACGATCTTGGTCGATGACCCAATAGGTGGCTTGCAAGAAACACACCCCAAAGAGCACCGCCATGGTGATCATCAACCCCCGTCCGCCTCGATCGATCGATTTCATACGGCGGGTACCCTAGCCAACGCGCGCCCCAAGGCCTCGGCAAAGTGGTCGATCTGCGCCTCGGTGTGGGCCAGCGACAGGAAACCCACTTCGTAGGCCGACGGAGCCAGCGCAATGCCCTCGGCGAGCAGGCTGTGGAAGATGGGGCGATAGCGCGCGGCGGAATCCTCGTGGATGCACTCCGCGCAGCGCGGAGGCTCCCCCGCTTGCAGGTTCATCCAAAACAACGAGCCCTGGCGGACCAGCGAGTAGCCGCGCGCTGCGAGCAGGGGTCCCACCAACCGCTCCAGGTGCTGGCCCAGCTGCTCCAACCGATCCCAGCCCCCCAACGAGCGCAGGGCCCGCAAGGTCGCCTGACCCGCCGCCATAGCCAAGGGGTTGCCCGACAGGGTACCTGCCTGGTAGACCGGACCCAGGGGCGCCAAGTGGTTCATCAGCGCCCGTTTGCCGCCGAACATGCCCACGGGCAACCCGCCCCCCACGATCTTGCCGTAGCACACCATGTCGGGTTCGATCCCGAGCTGCTCGGCCGCGCCACCGGGGGCGATGCGGAAACCCGAGATCACCTCGTCGAAGATCAACACCGTTCCCGATTCGCGGGTCAATCGGCGCAAGGTCTTCAAGAACTCCGGCCGTTGCACCAAAAGCCCATTGTTGGCCGGAATCGGCTCGATGATGACCGCGGCGATCTCGTGTCCTTGCTCGGCGAACAGCTGGCAGAGCGCCGCCTCGTCGTCGAGCGGCAGGACCAGCGTACACTCGGTGAAGGCCTTGGGCACGCCCGCCGACGACGGCTCGCCGAAGGTCACCAAGCCCGACCCGGCGCTCACCAAAAGGTGATCGGCATGTCCGTGGTAGCAACCGGCAAACTTGAGCACCTTGTCGCGCCCTGTGGCCCCACGCGCCAAGCGGATCGCGCTCATGGTGGCCTCGGTTCCCGACGACACAAAGCGCAAGGACTCGATCCCTGTCAGCTCGTGCACGGTTTCCGCCAAGGTCACCTCGCCCTCGCAAGGAGCTCCGAAGGTGGTCCCCAAGCGGGCCTGCTCGATGATCGCCTGCACTACGTCGGGGTAAGCATGCCCCAAGACCAGCGGCCCCCACGACTGGACAAAATCCAGGTACTGGCGCCCATCGGCGTCGTAAATGTACGCCCCTTCCCCGCGCACCATGACGGGCGGCTCACCGCCAACCGCCCCATACGCGCGCACGGGGGAACTCACGCCCCCGGGAAGCAGCGCGCAAGCCCGCTGGTACAACTCACTCGACGATGCCATGTGTTGTTTGCTCATAGCCAACCCTGTTGGAGCGCAGCACGCGCGTGGTAGGTGATCACGAGGTCCGAACCTGCGCGGACCATCGCGTGGAGGTTTTCGCGGACGACCTGGCCCTCATCGAGCCAACCCGCCATGGCGGCGGCCTTGACGGCCGAGTACTCGCCCGAGACGTTGTAGGCCACGACCGGCAACTGCGTAGCGCCGCGCACCCTAGAAATCACATCCAGGTACGCCAAAGCGGGTTTGACCATGATCATGTCCGCACCTTCTTGTTCGTCCAAGGCAACCTCGCGCAGGGCCTCGCGCCCATTGCGCGGGTCCATTTGGTAGCTACGTCGGTCCC
>Ga0116152_10004444_pt1 | contig 11097 bp, 9 predicted proteins | sample AD_UKC119_MetaG_FD_89894 | JGI IMG/M metagenome (GOLD analysis project Ga0116152, IMG submission 89894) | Active sludge microbial communities of municipal wastewater-treating anaerobic digesters from Hong Kong - AD_UKC119_MetaG | ecosystem: Engineered > Bioreactor > Anaerobic > Digestate...
GCGCGAAGCCATCCAGAAAGAAGCGGCCCGTTGCGAGATGCCCTACGTCAACCAGCGTTGGCTCGGGGGCATGCTCACGAATTTCAAGACCATTCGCGCGTCCATCAAGCGACTGGCCGAGCTCACCGAAATGAGCGAGAACGGCACACTCGGCAAGCGTGGCAAGAAAGAGGCCACGATGCTGAAGCGTGAGATGGAAAAGAAAGAGCGCAGCCTGGGCGGCATCAAGCACATGGAGTCGTTACCCGACGTGCTGTTCGTGATCGACGTCGGTCACGAGAAGATTGCAGTGCACGAAGCGAAGACGCTCGGCATCCCGGTGGTTGCGGTCGTGGACAGCAACTGCGCACCGGATGACGTCGACTACGTCATTCCGGGCAACGATGACGCCATGCGTGCGATCCAGTTGTATGCCAGCGGGATGGCGGACAGCGTGCTCGAGGGTCGGGCGCAGTCGCCATCGGTTGCGGTTGGCGAGGACGATTTCGTCGAGCTCGACGAAGACGGCAATCCGCGCAAGAAGAGCGCGCGCGGTCGCCCGCAACGTGCCCCAGCGCCGACCCGCGGTGGGCGTCGTCCGGCGCCGACGGCGCGTCGCCGTTCGGTCGTGGCGAGTGTGTCAGCGGACGTCGTGAACGATGTCGTGGACGACGGCGCAGAGGTCGACGCCGTGGATGTCGCTGCGGCTGACGTGAAGTCGGTACGGACGGATACCCGCACGCGCAGCACGCCAGGGGGTGGCGCGAGGCGTGGCGCAGGTGCGCCGCGGGGACGCGGCTGAGCCGCAGCCAGGTTGAAATCATTGATGGTGATCGAATGAGCATTACGGCCGAGTCAGTCAAACAACTTCGCGAGCGCACCGGCGCCGGGATGATGGAGTGCAAACGCGCGTTGGTGGAAACGCAGGGTGATCTCGACGCCGCTGCGGAGCTCATGCGCAAACAGGGCCTCGCCAAAGCCGACAAGAAGGCGACGCGGGTCGCCGCCGAAGGTGTGATCGTGCTGGCCAAGGCTGCGGATGGCAAGTCTGCTTCGATGGTCGAGATCAATTGCGAGACCGACTTCGTCGCGCGTGAGAGTGACTTCGCGGCATTCGCCGACGCGGTGGCCGCCCAGGCGCTGGCGATGAACGCCGACACGGTCGAAACATTGGCGGCAGCCAAATTGTCGTCGGGCGAAACGGTCGATGAACGTCGGCGAGCGCTGATCGCCAAGATCGGCGAAAACATCACTGTGCGCCGGGTGACGGTCCTGCGCTCGAGCGGCTCGTTAGGCGCTTATGTACATGGTACGCGCATCGGAGCGCTGGTCGCGCTCGATGGTGGCGGCGACGCGCTGGCGCATGATCTCGCCATGCATGTTGCGGCCAGCAAACCACAGCATCTGTCGGTGGATGATGTGCCGGCAGAAATCGTGGCGAAGGAGCGCGAGATCGAAACCGAGAAAGCGCTCGGTGAAGGCAAGCCCGCAGAGATCGTCGCCAAAATGGTCGAGGGTCGCTTGCGCAAGTCGCTGGGCGAGATGACGTTGCTGGGCCAACCGTTCGTCAAGGATCCGGATGTCACGATCGAGAAGTTGCTGAAGAGCGCCGGTGCCAAGGTGCGGCAGTTCGAGCGTTTCGAGGTTGGCGACGGCATCGAGAAGAAGAAGGACGACTTCGTCGGCGAGGTGATGGCGCAGGTCAAGAGTAGCGCCAAGTCCCAAACAGACGAGGCTCCGAAGCACTGAGACACTGGTCTCGTATGGAACCCCGCCAAAAGCGGGGTTTTCTTTATGGCAAACTCGATTCGCGGGCAGCTCTCGCGATCGGGCCTCTGAAGGAGTAGGCGGGCATGACCCAGACAGGTGGAGCGCGCTACAAGCGGATTCTGGTCAAGCTGTCCGGCGAGGCATTGCTTGGCGGTGGTGACTATGGCGTAGACCCGGCGATGCTCAAGCGGATCGCGGCGGAGATCATGGAAATCCAGGCCATGGGCGTGCAGGTGGCGGCGGTGATCGGCGGCGGCAATATCTTCCGCGGCGCCGGGCTCGCACGTGCCGGCATGGACCGGGTGACCGCCGACCAGATGGGAATGCTGGCCACTGTGATGAATGCGCTCGCCATGCAGGACGCGCTCGAGAGCATGGGTGCGTTTGCGCGCGTGATGAGTGCGATTCGGATCAATGAGGTCTGCGAAGACTACATTCGGCGACGCGCGGTGCGGCATCTCGAGAAAGAGCGGGTGGTCATTTTTGCTGCCGGCACCGGCAATCCGTTCTTTACCACGGATACGGCAGCAGCGCTCCGCGCGATCGAGATCGATGCCGATGTGCTCCTGAAAGCTACCAAGGTTGACGGCATTTACGACTCCGATCCGGTCAAGAATCCGGCTGCGAAGCGCTACCCGCAGCTCACCTTCGACAAGGTATTGACGGACCGTCTGAACGTCATGGATGCCACGGCGATAGTCATGTGCCGCGACAACGGCTTGCCGTTACGCGTGTTCAATCTCAACAATGCCGGCGAACTGCCGCGTATCGTGCGGGGTGAGGACCTCGGCACGGTAGTCACCAACTAGTTGCACCAGTTGCAGACGAGGGTCCAGTCATGATCGAAGACTTGAAGCAGGATGCCGCACAACGCATGGCGAAGTGTGTCGAGGCTTTTCAGGCCGACTTGCGCAAGCTGCGCACAGGTCGCGCGCACCCATCGCTGATCGAGAACATCAAGGTGGACTACTACGGTTCGGATGTACCGCTCAAGCAGGTGGCCAACGTGGCAGTCGAGGACGCCCGCACGCTCACGATTTCACCGTGGGAGAAGAACATGGTGGGCCCGATCGAGAAGGCGATTCACAAGTCGGATCTGGGCCTGACACCGATGACCGCGGGTACGGTGATTCGCCTGCCGTTGCCACCGCTCACCGAGGAGCGACGCCGTGACATCACGAAAGTCGTGCGCGCTGATGCAGAGAACGCGCGGGTCGCCATCCGCAACGTGCGGCGCGACGTGATGGGGGACATAAAAGAGGCCCTCAAGGAGAAGCTGCTGTCACAGGACGAAGAGAAGCGCGGTGAAGTGGAGATCCAGAAGCTGACCGACAAGTACGTCGGCGAGATCGATACTCAGCTTGCGGCGAAAGAAAAAGAGATCCTGCAGGTATAGGGCCTCGCCATGGATCTGCCGCGGCACATCGCGATCATCATGGACGGCAACGGTCGCTGGGCCAAGGCGCGCGGTCTGCCGCGTCACCTGGGTCACAAGGATGGTCTCGCGCCGGTGCGCATGTGTATCGAACAGTGTGCCAGGCGCGGCATCGAGGCGCTGACCTTGTTCACGTTTTCCAGTGAGAACTGGCGTCGTCCGGCCGAGGAAGTTGGTAGCCTGATGAATCTGTTCATGGATTCGCTCGATCGCGAGGTTGCGCAACTGCACCAGGATGGTGTGCGTCTGCGGTTCATCGGTGATCGCCATGCCTTGAGCGTCAAGCTGCAGTCGCGCATGGCGGAGTCTGAGCATCTCACGGCAACCAACGAGCGCCTGCGTTTGCAGATCGCGATCTGCTATGGCGGCCGCTGGGACATTCTCAACGCCGTGCGGCATCTTGCGCGTGCCGCTGCGAGCGGCAGTATAGGCGTCGATCAGATCGACGAAGCGGCGTTCGCCGCCGCTCTGTCGCTCGGTGATTTGCCCGACCCGGATCTGTTCATCCGCACCGGCGGGGAGCATCGCATCAGTAATTTTCTGTTGTGGAACCTGGCCTATACCGAGCTGCACTTCACGGATGTGCTCTGGCCGGACTTCAGCGTGGCTGACTTCGACTTGGCGCTGGCGGCATTTGCGCGCCGTGAGCGTCGCTTTGGGCTCACCAGCGAGCAGGCCGGGGCTCGTGCTTAGACAGCGTGTAGTGACGGCAGTGTTGCTGGGAGCCGTGCTGCTCGGCGTGGTGCTGTTGCTACCGCCCTGGGCCACGGTGCTGCTTTTCACGCTCACCATACTCGCCGGTGCCTGGGAATGGTCTGCATTCACGGGGGCCGAGTCATTAGCGAGGCGGCTGGCATTCGTGGTGTTGATTGCGCTAGCGATTGGCGCGAGCCATGTCTACCTGCTGGACCGTCGTTCCCTGCAAGTAGTGCTGTGGGCGGCGGCAATCTGGTGGTTAGTTACTTTCCTGTGGGTGGTGCTCGCACCCAGGCGGGTGCCGCCGCTCGCCGCCGTGCTCGCCGGGATACTCGTGCTCGTGCCAGCCTGGATTGCGCTCGTTTATCTGCGCACAGCCTTGCCGCTCGGCGCGGCGTGGTCGTTGTTCGTGCTGGGTCTGGCGTGGGCGGCCGATACCGGTGCTTTCTTCGCCGGGCGCTATTTTGGCAGGGTGCCGCTGGCGCCACGCGTGTCACCCAAGAAGACCTGGGAAGGAGCTCTTGGGGGCGTCGTGTTCGGTGCGCTCGCCGGCTTTTGCGGCGGCTTCGTGCTGCCCGTGCAGCTGTGGCCTTTCGTCGCTCTTTGCGCATCCGTTGCGGCGATCTCCATCGTGGGTGATCTCACCGAAAGCATGCTGAAGCGCGCGGTTGGGGTCAAAGACAGCGGCTGGCTGTTTCCGGGCCACGGCGGTGTGCTGGATCGCATCGATAGCGTAACGGCTGCGGCACCAACGTTCCTGCTGGGTTTGTTGGTGTTCGAGATCGTGCCATGAAGGGCGTGGTGATACTCGGCAGTACCGGCTCGATCGGCGAGAACACACTCGACGTTATCGCGCGCCATCCGGATCGTTATCACGTCGTTGCTTTGGGCGCGCAGCGCAATGTTGCCAGGATGGTCGCCCAGTGCGAGCGCCATCGACCGCAGTTCGCGACGCTCACCGATCCGCACGCCAACGCCGAATTGCAGGTGGAGTTCGTGCGCCTCGGTATCACGACCGAGGTGCTGACAGGTAACGACACGCTGGCAGAACTCGCGGTCTTGCCCGCTGCGGACATCGTGATGGCGGCGATCGTAGGTGCGGCGGGACTCGAGTCAACGCTGGCGGCCGCCAATGCCGGTAAACGCTTGTTGTTAGCAAACAAAGAGTCGCTGGTGATGGCGGGTAGTCTGCTGATCGACGCGGTGCGGCGCTCTGGCGCGACACTGCTGCCAATCGACAGCGAGCACAACGCCATTTTTCAATGCCTGCCGGCGGCCCCCCCCGGCGCCGCACCAGCGGGTGTGCGGCGCATTCTGCTCACCGCGTCCGGCGGGCCTTTGATCGACGTGCCGCTCGACCAGTTGGAATCGGTGACCCCGGCCGAGGCCTGTGCGCATCCGAACTGGCGGATGGGGCGCAAGATCTCGGTTGACTCGGCCACCCTGATGAACAAGGGACTCGAGTTCATCGAGGCGTGCCTGCTGTTCGGCGTACAGCCCGCGCAGGTGGAGGTAGTGGTGCATCGCGAGAGCATCGTGCATTCGCTGGTCGAGTACATCGATGGCAGCGTCCTGGCACAGCTCGGGTCGCCCGATATGCGTACGCCGATTGCGCACGCACTCGCCTGGCCGGACCGCATGGCGTCCGGTGTACAATTTCTCGACTTGCTGCAGGTGGGGCGGCTGCGTTTCGAGGCGCCCGATGCTGGGCGTTTCCCGGCGTTGGCGCTCGCGCAAGCTGCCGCAAGTCAGGGCGGCTTGCGCCCTGCGGTCTTGAATGCGGCCAATGAGGTGGCTGTTGCGGCATTTCTGGAGGGTAGATTGAACTTTGCCCGGATAACCGCGGTCATTGAGGCAGTGATGAATCAGATGCACAGTGGCGCGCTCAGCACGTTGGATGATGTGCTGCAGGCCGACGCGGAGGCGCGCGCGCGTGCCGAGACGGCGATTGACGCGGCCGCGGCGCCGCGAGCTCGCCGTAGTCCAGGCGTGAGTCAGCGCCTGTGAGCTACCTGTGGCAGTTGTTGTGGTTCATCGTCGCAGTGGGGCTGCTGGTCACCATTCACGAATATGGTCACTTCTGGGTGGCACGCAAGCTCGGCTTCAAGGTGCTCAGGTTCTCAGTCGGCTTCGGCAAGCCGCTTTTGAAGAAAATCGGCTCGGCACCCGACCATACCGAGTATGTATTGGCGGCAATCCCGCTGGGTGGCTACGTCAAGATGCTCGGCGAGCACGACGACGAATTCAGCGCGGCGGAGGCGCATCGTGCGTTCACACGTAAACCACCGTGGCAACGCATCCTCGTTCTGTTAGCTGGTCCGGCTGCCAACATCATTTTTGCGATTGTCGTCCTGTGGGCGATGCTGTGGTACTCGGGACAGACCATCGTGCAGCCACTGGTCGGCGAAGTGCGGGACGGCTCGCCAGCGCAAATCGCGGGTTTGCGCAACGGGGATGAGATCTTGAGCGTTGGGGGCAGCCCAGTGGCCGATCAGCGCGACGTCGTGCTGGGTATGCTCGATGCCATGAGTTCGAGCGGTGCGGCGGCGCTTACCGTGCGTGGCGCGGACGGGCGGGCCCGTGAAGCAACGCTGGTGGTTACAGAAGAAGACGAGCGGCGCCGGCTGACCGAGCCTGGCCAGCTGATGAATGGACTTGGTGTGGCGTTCTGGCGCCCGCCGACACCCACGGTCGTGGCGACAGTGGCGCCGGGCAGCGCCGCCGCCGCCGCCGGGCTGCAAGTCGGCGATCGCATCGTGGCAGTCGATGGCGAGCGCGTTGCCGATTTCGACGCGCTGCGCACGATCATTGCGGCGAACCCCGGAGCGGACATGGCGCTGCGTTTCGAGCGCGATGGCAGCGAGCAGAGCGCGCGGGTGCGGATAGGTACGGCGCAGTCGGGCGATCAGACCATCGGGATGCTCGGTATCTCGCCGCAGCCAGGCAAGTTGCCCGATTCGATGATCAAGCGAGTCGCGTTGTCGCCGTTCGCGGCGCTCGGCGGGGCGGTGGAAGAGGCTTGGCGGATGACCGCGCTGCAGGCCAGGTTTTTCGGTCGGATGCTGGTGGGCGATGTATCGCTCAAGAATCTGTCCGGTCCGGTGACGATTGGGGAATTCGCCGGCGCTTCGGCATCGCAGGGCGTGGCGCCATTCTTGAGCTTCCTGGTGCTTATTTCGCTGTCGTTGGGATTTTTGAATCTGCTGCCGATTCCGATACTGGACGGTGGGCAGATCGTCTACCAGACCATCGAATGGGTGAAGGGCGGGCCGCTCTCCGAGCGGGCGCAGGCGTTCGGGCAGCAGGTCGGCATTGCGCTGCTCGTGCTGCTGATGGGCCTGGCGTTGTTCAACGATTTTTCGCGCACCATACTCGGTGGCTGATCATTTCTCGTCTGTGGGCCTCACGGGCTGGCAGGCGAGTGTTGGGGGACTCGATTGTTGTCGAAAGTAAGTATTGCCGTCGGCTTGGCGCTCACGGCTGCAGTGGTCAATCTGCCGGCGGTCGCGCAGGACGTCGCCGACTTCACCGTCGGCGATATCAAGGTCGAGGGACTGCAGCGCGTCTCGGAAGGTACCGTCTATAACTACCTGCCGGTGAACATCGGCGATCGTCTGACGCCGCAGCGCATACGTGAAGCCGTGCGTGCGCTGTACCAGACCGGATTCTTCCGCGACGTCGAGGTGCGACGCGACGGCGATACGTTGCTGGTGCTGGTGCGCGAGCGGCCCACCATCGAGAGCTTCGAGTTGAAGGGCAACAAAGACATCAAGACGGAGGACCTCAGCAAGAGCCTGCGGAACGTGGGTCTGGCGCAGGGCAAGACCTTCGATCGGTCGGTGCTGGAAGAAGTGACCGCCTTCCTGCAGGACCAATATGGCAGCCGCGGCAAGTACGCGGCGCGCGTCAAGACTGAGGTCGAAGAACTCGCCGATAACCGGGTCAAGGTGAAGATCGATATCGTCGAGGGTAAGCGCGCCAAGATCCGCCAGGTGAATATTGTCGGCAACGAGATCTTCACCGACAAACAGGTGCGCGATGAGTTCGAGCTGAAGACGCCCAACTGGCTGTCGTGGTACCGGCAGGATGACCGCTATTCGCGCGAATCGCTGCAGGGAGATCTCGAAAAGCTGCGGTCGTTCTATATGGATCGCGGCTACGCCAATTTCCAGGTGGAATCGGTGCAGGTGGCCATAGCGCCGACCAAGGATGATATCTTCATCACGGTGAATATCGACGAGGGCGAGGTATTCAAAGTCAAGGACGTCAAGCTCGCCGGCAACTTCGTCATTCCCGAAGAAGAGTTGCGTCGCTACCTGTTGGTTGGCCCGGGCACCACCTATTCGCGCAAGGTGATCACCGCCACGCAGGAACTGCTGCAGAACCGGCTGGGCGAAGACGGCTATGCATTCGCGAAGGTCGATCCAGTGGCCACCGCCGCGGGTGACAAAGACTCCAACGAGTTGTCGATCAATTTCGTGATCGAACCTGGCAATCGAGTGTACGTGCGCCATATTGCGTTCGAGGGCGCTAACAAGATCAACGACGAGGTATTGCGTCGCGAGATGCGCCAAATGGAAGGCGCGTGGCTGTCCAATCTGTCGCTCGAGCGTTCCAAGCAGCGTCTGCAGCGCTTGCCGTACATCAAGAAAGTCGAGTCCGAGACCAAGCCCGTGCCGGGGATACCGGACATGGTCGACGTGGTGTACAACGTCGAGGAAGGCCCGTCGGCACAGCTGGGCGGCGGTATCGGCTATTCCGAGTCCCAGTCCTTCATCCTGAACGGCAACTACGCCGACAGCAATTTCATGGGCACCGGGCGACGCATCGCCGTCGATCTGAATTCCGGCCGCTACAGCAAGGTGTATGGCCTCTCGGTGACCGAGCCGTACTTCACCAAGGACGGTATCGCACTCACCGGTTCGCTGACTTATCGCGACGTTACGCAATTCGTATCGGCATCCTCCGATTTCTCCTCCGAAACGATCGCCGGTGGCTTCGACATCGGCTATCCGATTTCGGAATTCCAGGGCGTGCGCTTCGGGCTCTCCTATCAGCGCGCCGACCTGCTAACGAGTTCGGGGAGCGCGCAGCAGGCGATCGACTGGGTGCGTTCGAACGGCTCACCGCGCGAAACCGTGCTCGAACCGATTCTCGATGACAACGGTATCCCGATTCCAGGCACCGGACCGTTCACCTTCTACGGCACGCGTTTCAATACGGTGGATTTGACGGCGGGCTGGAGTTTCGACAGCCGCAATCGCGCGCTGTTCGCGACCCGCGGTACGCGCCATACGCTGTCGCTGTCGTACACCTTGCCCGGCATCAGCGACGTGCAGTACTTCGTGGCCAACTACGAGTTCCTGAAATATGTGCCGTTGTTCGGTCGTTTCGCGCTGTCACTCGGGGGCGAAGTGGGCTACGGCATGGATGTCGGCAAGACCACGGCGCTACCGCCGTTCCGGCAGTTCTTCGCCGGCGGCCCGGATACGGTGCGCGGCTACCGTGAGAGCCGATTGGGACCGAAAGACCAGTTTGGCAATCCCTATGGCGGTAATCTCAAGGTCGTAGGCCGCGCTGAGCTTATCCTGCCGATGCCGCAGAAATGGGCGTCGAGTGCCCGCCTCAGTTGGTTCTACGACATTGGCAACATATTCTCGGTCGGTGATCGCGTGAATTTCACCGGACGCTTCGACCCTTTGACCGGGCAACCCGGCGCGCCAATCGAGTATGGCTTCAAGTATGATAAATTGAAGCATTCCACGGGCTTAGCCGTGCAGTGGCTGGCGCCACTCGGCATTTTCCGGTTCAGCTACGCCGTGCCACTCAACGCTTACGCAGGCGATAGCCTGTTGTATGAAGATGAGCAGGAGCGTTTCCAGTTTTCCATTGGCCAGGCGTTCTGAGCGCGCTTGGCGTCATTGCAGCAAAGAGGTATTGATATCGTGAAGCGTTCGATCCAGTTGACGATGTGGGGTATCGCGGCCACCGCGTCACTCGCGCTTGCCGCGATGCCGACTGTCGCACAGCAGGTGAAGGTGGGTGTCGTCGACTACGGCCGGCTGATGGAAGAATCGCCGCAGGCCAAGGCGGTTGCCGACGCTATCCGCGCCGAGTTCTCGCCCAAGAACGCCCAGCTGCAGCAGGAGCAGGCGGCACTCAAGGCGCGCGAGGAGAAGCTGCAGAAGGATGCGGCGACCATGACGGCCGAGCAACGCAGTAAGGCGGAGAAAGACCTCCGGGATGGCGTGCGCGAGCTGGCTCGTAAGCAGAGCGAGGCACAGGATGACTTCAACGCGCGCCGCCAGGAAGAAATGACGCGCCTGCAGCGCACGTTGATCGAAGAAGTACGCACCTACGCCAAGGCGCAGAACTACGACGTGGTCATCGCCGAGGGTGTGATCTATGCGACGCCCGCGGTGGATATCACGCCCGCGATCCTGACTGCGTTGCAGGCTCGGCCCGCGCGTCCGACCGCCGCAACCGCTCCTGCGGCGGCGAAACCGCCGGCCAAGCCCTGACGGCGGCGCCGCTCGATCGGCGTCGTGGTTCGCCAGGGGAGATCGACTCGCGAGTTCACGCTCGGTGAACTCGCGGTGCGTCACGGCTGCGAGTTGCGCGGCGATCCGGCGCTGCGAGTCGCCAGCGTTGCGCCGATCGGCGCGGCTGGCCCTGGCAGCCTGTCTTTTCTGGCCAACCCCAAGTTGTTAGCAGAGCTGCGCGCGACACGGGCCACCGCGGTGGTCCTCGGCGCAGCTGTGGCGGACGACTCGCCAGTGGCCGCGCTGGTTGCCACCAATCCGCATGCCACCTACGCTCGTATGGCAACGGAGCTGTATCCAGAGGCCAGCTTTGCACCTGGCGTGCATGCCAGCGCCATCGTTGCGGTCACGGCGAACATCGATCCGAGCGCGCATATCGGGCCGCACGTTGTCATCGGTGAGGGTGTCCAGATCGGAGCGCGCACGTTCGTTGGGCCCGGCTGCGTGCTGGAAGACGACGTCAGTCTCGCTGCCGATGTACGCCTGATTGCGCGCGTCATGGTCTGCCATGCGGTTCGCATAGGGGCGCGTAGCACCATTCATCCCGGTGCTGTGGTGGGTTCCGACGGCTTCGGTTACGCCAACGACCAGGGTGCGTGGCTCAAGGTTCCACAGGTTGGCAGTGTGCTGATCGGCGAAGACGTCGAAATCGGTTCGAACACGACGATCGACCGC
>Ga0116152_10004445_pt1 | contig 11097 bp, 12 predicted proteins | sample AD_UKC119_MetaG_FD_89894 | JGI IMG/M metagenome (GOLD analysis project Ga0116152, IMG submission 89894) | Active sludge microbial communities of municipal wastewater-treating anaerobic digesters from Hong Kong - AD_UKC119_MetaG | ecosystem: Engineered > Bioreactor > Anaerobic > Digestate...
CCAGATGCCTCCATCGGGTGACCTTACAGCAAGAGCCCATCTGGAGGGTCCCCTCATGAGGACCCCTTCGATCACGGCCTGCCCCCCTACAGGGACCTCCCTCGAAAGCAGCGCGGGAGAAAGGACAAACGAAAAAAGACGCAAAAAAACGGTGGACAGACGTTTCATTCGGAAAGAACCTCTTCAACGTTTGCGAAGGGTTGCCCGCATGGCCGGCTTTCGAAGCATCTTCCCCTGGTCACGCAATCGGGACCCGCCACGGCAAAAAGATTGGGAGCCTTCTCCCTTGCAAGCCGGAGCATCCCTCTGGCCAGGTCCCTTATCTCCCACTGTGCTCTCCGGCAAAGTCTCATTGAGAAAAAGTGATGCAGTTCCCTGGCGTTCATCGTCACAACTATCTTCGTTCCCCACCCGTGAGGAAGGACGAACCGGGCATCTTCTCTGGGAATACCAGCCTCTACCATGGCCGCGTAGGCGGTATGGGACTGCCTGACACTGCTCTCGAAGATATCGAGGGCAGTCGGATCGGAAATAATCGAGGGGGGGATCACGACTTCAGGTTCCTTCATGTCCACGTAACGCTGGCTCTGCTGGGAGTAACTTGCCATCCTGTGTCTGACAAGCTGATGGGTACAAACCCGGCTCACGCCTTCTATTGCAAAGGTGAAAACGGCATGTTCAAAAGGCGAGAAATGCCCCGACCCCCGGAGATGTCCGATGAACCGGGAAATATCCTCGCCTCTCATTTTTTCCAGAAGATCTCCGGCCGAAGCGTCGCTGTAGCAGAGCCTGGCTGCAGCAGCAACGGTCATGTCCGGTTCAGGGGTGCTGGCTACAAGCAAAACGCTAATCGGCATGTTTTTATCGGGCAGCAGGAATCAACCCTTCTGCTCTTCCTCCGCCGGAGCGCCAAAACGAGTCCCGGCATATTTTTTCTGGAACTTTTCTACCCTTCCTGCCTCGCTAACCCTTGTGCCTCTCTTGCCGGTGTAAACCGGGTGACAGGAGGAACAGACAGCCACCTTGATCTCCTCGACGGTGGATCTCGTCTCGAAAGAGTTCCCACAGGCACAGGAAACCTTACACTTGCCGTATTCCGGATGTATATCCTTTTTCAATTCAGGGCACCTCCATAGGGGTTCTTTGGTTAATCTCACAAGGAAGAAATATAGCACAGGGAGGGAGAAAAATAAAGGAACCTCCCACAATGTCCACCTGTGACCGCCTGGCGGATTCAGATATGCATAACTCCAAGGCCACATCGCTCATGGTGAGCGACTGCGTGGTAGGCCGTATCTCCGACCACAGCAACTGCTATCCAGGTCCTGTTACGGACGATACCGATCTTTACGCCAATGCTGGCTTCCAGCATTCCTATCGACATGAAGCCGTTCATCGCCTCAAAGGCGGCATGCATAAGTCCGTGCATCTCACTTGAGGTCTTTCTGACTATTTCGCCGTTGAGAGCCGCCCCCACTACGGCCCGGGTTATCTTCTGGGGCAGTTCACCGGCCAGGCCACCGACCTCGGTCGCTACTGCCTTCCATCCGAAATCCACTATCTGGTCCTTGAGGCGTTTTTCCTCCCCTGGACCCGTCGTCGAAGCAAGAAGAAGCGCAGAACGTCCGATCTGGCTGTCGTCGGAGAGAGTAATGCTGACCTGGAGGTTCATTTTGCTCTTCATGTCCTTTTCATCCGGATTAAAGCGCTCTGCCACAGGGGGGGCCTCCTCCAACCTGTCCCGGGATATCTCAGCCCCGCTCTTTTTTTCGCTTCCGAGAAAGTCCTTCAGCCTCATTTCTATATTATCACCCTTGCCTTTCCGGCAGATACCCTTTGCCAAATGTTTTATCCTGATTATAGTATATACTATCGGAGCAAGGATTGTACTGACAAAAGGACACAATATAAACCCCTTATAGTCTTTAATAGACTCCGGAACTTGAATTGAGACCTGTTTGCCAGTACAATAATGTTTGATCTTTATGAACGGATTCATTGCAAGCATCGGCTACAGGGAGGTGGTGCCCGAGTTTTTCGAGTTCCAGATATCGGCGTATCATTCCTAATATCTCGAGTACAGAAGAGGAGGCGGTAGTTTCATGAAAAAGATTTTTGCGCTCGCCCTGGTTATGGTAATGGCTCTTGCGGCTGGTGCCTCGGCACAGACGTTCGTTTCGCTTGCAACAGGCGGTACAGGCGGAACCTACTATCCGATAGGCGGCGGAATCGCGGATGTGGTCAGCAAGAACCTTTCCGACGTCCAGATGACCGCTGAGACAGGCAACGCTTCGCAGGCTAACCTCAATCTGATCGGCACCAACCAGATCGAGATGGGCCTCGTCCAGAACGATGTCGCCGCATTTGCCTACGAGGGCAAGTACATGTTCAAGGAACCCTACAAGAACGTGCGCGCCATCGCTTCTCTCTATCCGGAAACCGTGCAGGCAATCGCCATGAAGAGATCCGGCGTAACCTCCATGCGCGACCTCCCGGGCAAGAGGGTCTCCGTTGGAGCACCAGGTTCGGGAGTCCAGGTTGACGTATCCCTCATCTTCAAGGTCCTCGGTTACAAATATTCTGATGTCAACGCCGATTTCCTTGATTTCAACAACACCACCCAGAGGATGAAAGACGGCCAGCTTGATGTCGGATTCGTCGTTGCGGGTTTCCCGACAGCTTCCATAATGGATCTGGCCACAATGCATGACATCACCCTCATCGAGTTCGATGACAAGCTCATCGAGGATCTCAGTGCCCAGTTCCCCTTCTTCGTGAAGGACATTGTCCCCGCAGGAACCTACAGGGGAATCGACAAGGACATCCAGACTGTAGCAGTACAGGCCATGTGGGTATGCGACGGGAATCTCTCTGATGACGTCGTCTACAAGATCACAAAGGCCTTCTGGGAGAATATCGAAGACGTTCACAAGGTTCATGCCAAAGCCAAGATGATCACTCTTGACACTGCCCTCAACGGTATTTCCGTCCCCGTTCACCCCGGCGCTGCAAAGTACTACGCCGAGGTCGGCATGACAGTTCCCGAGATCAAGTAGGGTAATTATCAAAAGAGGGGGAGCCTAATGGCTCCCCCTAAAGATCCGGCAATAGAGGACAATAAAAGCGGCGCCCTTAAGGGCGCCGCTTTTTTCTTCAGTGTTTGGAAGTAGTCAGTCTGCTAGATCTTCTGGACGTTTGCTGCCTGAGGGCCCTTGGATCCTTCGGTGATCTCGAAGGATACTGCCTGGCCTTCGGCAAGGCTCTTGAAGCCGTCGCCCTCGATAGCGCTGAAATGCACGAAAACATCCTTGCCATCGTCGGTGGTGATGAAACCATACCCCTTAGCGTCGTTGAACCATTTCACTGTACCCTGTGTTGTCAAAATCCTGCCTCCCATTTCTTCTGTTACCAGAAAGTGATTGTCGACGGCTCTGGCCGCCGTTAGTGAACAATACGTTATCTCCCGGTTTTTGTCAAGGCGAACTCTTGTCCAACATGGTATGAGTCTGAGCAGGGTTTCGATATCCAGTGAGGTATGAGTCTGAAGATGCGGTTTTGGTCGATCATGGAGACATGAGCATGGTGATCGACATGAACGACGAGAAGCTTAAGACCCTGGATCAGATCCGGAACTTCATGACCGGCACGGAGGGAGTGGAATTCTGCCATCAGCCGGAAAAGGACAACCGTTATCAGCATGTCGAAGATGTCCTTTGCCGTCTGCGCTACTATAGCCTTAACAAGACCGATAAGGGGCTTGTACTGAGATACCTTGAACGTACTACGGGCTATTCAAGACAGCAGATGACGAGACTAGTCAGGAGATATCTCGATACCGGCAGGCTGAAGAAGAGATACAAGACACCTGTGAAGGGATTCCGAAAGAAGTACACGTCTGAAGACCTGATACTCCTGGCCGAAACGGATAATGTGCATGAGAACCTCTCGGGGCTGGCGACGGGCCATATCCTGTGGAGACAGTTTCACGTCTATCGCGATAATCGCTACAGACGTCTGGCGTCTATTTCGACGTCTCACCTTTACAATCTGAGGGAGCGTCCCGGGTACAAAGGTATGCGTGAACACTGGGAGAAGACACGCAAGTCAACAGTGTCTATAGGAGAAAGAAGAGCTCCCGCTCCCGACAACAGGCCCGGCTTCATACGCATAGATTCGGTTCATCAGGGCGACCGTGACGGAGTCAAGGGTGTCTATAACATCAACGCCGTTGACTGCGAGATCCAGTGGGAGGCTGTAGCCACATGCGAAAACATCTCCGAAGCCTTTCTCATGCCGGTTCTTGAGCAGTTGCTGGATGAGTTTCCCTTTACGATCCTGGGGTTCCATTCGGATAACGGCTCGGAATATATAAACCACGAGGTATCGAAGCTTCTCGAAAAAATGAGGGTCGAATTCACAAAATCCAGGCCAAGGCACTCCGGAGACAACGGCCTGGCGGAGACGAAAAACGGCGCTGTGGTTCGCAAGCACCTGGGGTATTCTCACATCCCCCAGCACCTCGCGGAAGAGGTGAACTCCTTCTGCAGGGATTATCTCAATCCTTACCTGAATTACCACAGGCCATGCCTGTTCCCGGAGGAGATAAAGGACTCAAAAGGAAAGGTTCGAAAACGATACCCGCGAAGCCTTGTGATGACTCCCCTTGAGAAACTGCTTTCTCTCGAAGACTGCGGGAAATACCTCAAGGAGGGGGTGACCGTGGAAAGTCTACTGGAAAAAGCGGGCAAATGCACAGATAATGAGGCTGCGGCCGAGTTGGCCGCAGCTAAAAGAGAGTTATTCCAATCCGTCTCAAGACGATCCAGAACCGCAGGCTGAGTCTACCCGGGAAAGATCCGTTCAGACTCATACCTCAATTGGAAAAGACTTCGATCGGCAGCCCCGATGTTGCCGGAGCCTTTTTAACGGCAACTTGCTCCTCGCCCCGCAGCAGGCGAAGTTCAAAACACAAAACCAGATTCTTCACCCTTCGGGTTCAGAATGACATCAAAAACCTGTCATCCTGAGCGAAGCGAAGGACCTGGTTCTGACCCAGATTCCCGCCGGTGGGCAAAGGGCGCGGAACATCCGCCTGCTGGCGGGTTCCGCTTCGTCATTTCATTCCTCAGAATGACAAAGCTCTTGCCTCGCTTTTTCCGTCTAACGTCTCACGTCTCACGCCCTTGCCTTTCCACACCGTTTACCGTTCACGCCCTTGATCCTTATGTCATCCTGAGCGCAGCGAAGGATCTGGTTCAGGTGCCGTGACTCGTGACTCGCAACTCGTGACTCGGAAAGGCGAAGAATCTGGAGACCGGAGGCTGGAAGAACAAGTCCGGGGCCGGAGGGAGGCTTTACCGAAGGCTCAGGAGCCGGTGAGTTTCGCAGCCGTCGCGGAGGGGCAGGGAAAGCACACCTGCCGGAGCCTTTTCCCGGCACTGTGCGATCGCCCCGTAGCAGGCGGAGAAACGAACGCTTTCAGGCGAGTTGCCTTTCGGGAAAGACCTCCCTTCGGGCAAGACCAGATTCTTCCTCCCGTTGTTCGTCAGAATGTCAATCCATTCCGTTTACCGTTTACCGTTTACCGTTCACGCCCTTTTCTTTTGCTTTTTCGTTTCACGTCTCACGCCTCAGCCCTTGCATCTCTCCATCCCCTCAGTTTCTTCCTGATCCTCTGCATGGCATTATCGACTTTTTTCCTTTGCCAACCAAGGACCACCGCCGAAGAAGATACTGACCCGGTTTCAAGAAAGGCATCGAGAACGGTCATTTCGGTAATTGTCAGAAGGGAGGTAAAATCCGGCGGAAGCAGTTCTTCTACCGGCCAACAGAGACTGCCCTTTCCGCTCGCTTCCGTCTCCGGGTCAAGTGGAGATTCCCTGTTTTTGTTCTTGTTCTTCCTGAGGTATGAGATCATCCCGTTCCTTACGCATGAAAAGAGGTAGGATGAAAATTTGCCCCGGTTTGCCTCATAACCCCGAACGGCCCTGATAAGTGAGATGTAACCTTCCTGAAGGAGATCATCTTCCTCTGCAAGAAAACTTCCCTTGAATTCCCGGGCAATATACCGGATCAGCGGGGTAAAGCGAAGCATCATCTCCGAAAGGGCCTCTTCGTCCCCCTTGCCGGACCTCTCGACAAGACCCCCCGAAGGTTCTTCCCACAGGTTCCTTACACCAGACATTACGACCTACCTATTACGTTGCAGGTCCTTCGAAGCCTAGAAACAGTTTTTCCGTTCCGGGTCTCTCTCCTGTCCGGAAGGCACGGCGCACCATTTCGACAGCGTTCTCAATCTCCGGGCCGTCATTTCGGTAATAGAGTCTCGCCAGGGGTTGACCTTTGCTTACTTTTTCACCCCTGACTGTCACTATCTCGCAGCTTACAGAGGGATCAATGTCCTGCTCCCTGGTCAGACGCCCTCCCCCAATAGAGCGAACCGCCTCTCCAATCAACAGCGCGTCGCACTCCGTTACCCAGCCCGCTTCAAGGGCTTCGATCTCGAAAACAGAAGGAGCAAGGTGGTTTCTGCGTTTTCCAGCATCGAGAAAATCCCCGGGATCCCCACCCTGGACTTTTACCATTTCAAGGAATTTTTCAAGACCCTTGCCTGAGAAAATCGATTTTTCCGCGATTTTGACACCCTCCTCAATGGATGAAACCTCCCCCCCCAGGTGGATCATGGCCCCCGCCAGCCGAAGAGAAAGCTCCAGCGTATCTTCAGGGCCTTCGCCTCGCAGAACATCTATCGCCTCCATCACTTCGGCGGCGTTTCCCGTCCATCTTCCCAAAGGTCTCGACATGTCGGTTATCATTGCGATGGCCGGTCTTTCAAGGTCCATCGAAAGATCCACCAACTGTCTTGCCAGTTGTTTCGCGGAATCAAGGTCCTTCATGAACGCTCCATTTCCGCACTTGACATCGAAAACGAAAGCACTTGATCCCCCGGCCACTTTTTTGCTTACTATGCTGCTCGTGATCAAAGGGATACATGGCACCGTCCCGGTCACATCTCTCAGCTTGTAAAAGACTCCCTCTGCCGGTGCCAGGTCTTTTGAGTGGCCGCTGACGGCACATCCGGTCTTTTCAACCTGATCAATGAAATTCTTCATGTCAAGGCTCGAACGGAAACCGGGGATCGAATCAAGCTTGTCAACGGTCCCTCCTGTAAAACCAAGACCCCTGCCGCTGAGCTTGGCAACGGGAACACCACAGGCAGCCACAAGGGGCACTACCACGAGGGTTGTTTTGTCACCTACCCCCCCTGTACTGTGCTTGTCAACAGCAAAAAGACCATCGGGGAACCGGACTGTTTTCCCCGACCCAGCCAGGGCCTCTGTGAAGGTCCTGTTCTCGGAAGGAGTCATACCCCTGAAAAATACAGCCATCAGCCAGGAAGAGATCTGGTAATCTTTCATTCCTCCACTTAAGGCCAACCGGACGAATTCCCTGATATCACCAGGGGAGTTTTCGAGACCGTCCCTTTTGGTTTCAATGAAGGAGACAGGATTCACCTGATCTCACCTCCAAGTTTCAGAACAACGGCCTGAAGGAGGCTTGTCAGCCTTCCCGATGCCTTGTCCATCTCTTCCAGGACTTCTTCGTGTGTAAGTACCTTTTCAGACATTCCAGCGGCATAATTCGCAACGCAGGAGATCACGCAGGATCTCATACCCATATGCCTCGCGGTAATTACTTCCGGCACAGTTGACATCCCTACGACGTCTGCCCCAAGTATCCTCATCATTCTTATCTCAGCCGGAGTCTCAAAGGATGGGCCCGGGAAGGCAGCGTATATCCCTCTCCTGATCTGCAGGTTCAGAGAGGAGGCAGCAGCCTCTACCAGTTCCAGAAGTCCCCTGTCATATGCATAGGTCATGTCAGGAAACCTCGGTCCCCATAAATCCTCGTTGGGTCCCCGAAGGGGGTTGTGTCCCTGAAAATTGATATGATCGTAAACAAGAACAAGGTCTCCAGGGGAAAGAGAATGACTTATTCCCCCCGTAGCATTGGTGCCAAAGTAGTTGGGTACTTTCATCTCTCCGAAGACCCTCACGGGAAACACGACCTCCGACATTGAATATCCCTCGTAGAAGTGGTGTCTTCCCTGCATGGCCACTATCGGGGTTTGACCGATAAATCCACATACAAGTTTCCCGGAATGTCCTGGAGCCGTTGATTCCGGCCATCCAGGAATATCCTCGTAGGGAATCTCGATCTTTTCCTGTATCGAATCCGCGAAGGCCCCAAGGCCAGACCCCAGAACAAAAACGGCCAAAGGACTGTGTTTAAACCTTTTCTCGACATATTCCCTGGCTTCCCGAACCTTTTCCCTGTAATCGGTCATCCTGAAACCCTCCCCTGTCATCCACGCCAGGTACAGGCTCATCATGCCCTGGGGTGGCTTTTATCATAAACGTCCCTGAGTTCAGTATCGAAATGAGTGTATTTTTCCGTGGTCATTATGGAGGAATGTCCAAGAAGTTCCTGCAAGGTACGAAGATCCATCCCCCTCCTGAGAAGATGGGTCGCAAAGGAATGTCTCAATATATGGGGATACAGCCGGGATTCGGCAATTCCGGCCTCTTTGCCCCTTTTCCTTATGATCCTCCAGACATCCTCTCGCCTCAGGGGGTTACCGTTGACCGAAACAAAGACCCTGTCGGTGGCGGGTGCCCCCAGGGTTTCCCTGCTACGGGATATATACATTTCCAGACTTGCTCTTACTTTGCCCACAAGAGGAACGATCCTCTCCTTATTACCTTTTCCGCCGGGCTTGAGAAAACCTGAATCAAACCCCACATTACGAAGAACCAGCCCGGATATCTCGCCAGCCCTCAATCCGCATCCGTAACCTAGCTCCACAATGGCCCTGTCCCTGAGTGAGAGAGGATCATCACCTTCGCAGGCTGTCATCAGCCTGTTAACCTCCCCTTCCGTAAGGATACGGGGCAGTTTTTTTTCGCGGGTGGGCAACCGGGGAAGAGAGCCGTCACTTTCTGTTTCCCCTTCGGTCTCAAGAAACCTCAGCCAGGTCCTCAGAGTTGCAGCAGCCCTCTGGATCGAAGACTTGCTTTTTCCGGACAACGTCATTGTAGAAAAGAAAGAGGAAAGACCATCCCGCTCTGGTGGACAAAAGGCTGTCCCGGTCTCACCACAGAATTTCCTCCATGCCCTAAGGTCAGAGCCGTAGGCCTGGATGGTGTTCTCGGAACAGCCTCTCTCGTATCGCAGATAGCTGAAAAAAAGAGCCAGATCCTTATCGTTTTTTTCCATATATTCCGCTCCCGTGAAAAAGGGGCGAGTTTTACCCGTCCCTTTTCCGAGAGATGGCCGATCTTTTCGCGAGGTACCAGTAGACGGCCGAAAGTGTCTTTGAATCCCTGATCTTTCCTGTATCGGCCGCCTCGAGAAGTTCCGTCTCTGACATCCTCACAAGATCAAGAAACTCATCTGGATCGCATTCCATTTTAGACGGCAAAAGCCCCGAGGCGTGATAAAGTATTATCATCTCATTACTGAACCCTGGAGATGTGTAGAACCGGGAGATCTCGACAATATCCCTTGCGTCGAAACCGGTCTCCTCCTGAAGTTCCCTTCTCGCCGTATCCGCAGGCTTTTCTCCAGGCTCGACGATGCCGGCCGGAATTTCTAGCAAAAACTCCCCCGCGGGATACCGGAACTGTCTCACCAGAAAAAGGTCGCCATCATCAGCCTCGGCAATGATCCCTACTGCCGGAGCATGTTCAACAACCTCACGGGAGGCCTTGTTGCCATCCTGTAACCTGACGTTGTCTACCCGAAGGTTGATTATTCTCCCCCGATAAACCAGGGTACCCGAGATCTTTTCCTCCCCGGAGCCCATTACAGGCCTACTTCTTCAGGAGTTTTTCGGCTATCTCCTGACCCTTTTCAAAGGCCTCGAGGTTCATGGGAAGGAACTGCGGTTTCCGGGAGCCGAGTTTATCCTTGATGGTCTCGATACAAACTTCACGGGAGATCAGGTCCGTCGCCCTGACGATAGCACCAAGGACCACAATATTGGATATCCTGTCGCTTCCAAGAGCCGAAGCGACACTGTGCGCAGGGATAGGAAGCAATATTACATCTTTCCTGGGACTGTCGTATTTGACAAGATCAGAATTATAGGCAAGGACGCCTCCCGGCCTGACGGTTTTTTCGAATTTTTCGAGAGAGGGGTTGTTCATTATTACGGTAACATCCGACTCTGCAACCACAGGAGACGCAATCTCCTCGTCGCTGATGGCAACTCCGCAGTTTGCCGTTCCGCCGCGCATTTCCGGGCCATAGGAAGGTATCCAGGTAACATATCTGCCTTCGTTTATTGCGGTATAGGCCACAAGCTGACCGAGTACCATGATCCCCTGGCCTCCGAAACCTGCCGCTATCATTCCTCTGAAGAAACCGGACATAATCTGCAGGCCTCCTTAATTGAATTCCTTGAACACGCCAAGGGGGTAATGGGGGATCATAGTGCTTTCGGTCCACTCGAAAGCCGGCACCGGTGCCATACCCCAATTGGTCGGACAGTTGGAAAGGATCTCGACAAAGGAGTATCCTTTTCCGTCGATCTGGTTCTGGAAAGCCTTTTTGATGGCCTTCTTCGCCTCGATAATATATTTGGGTTTTGCCACCGAAACCCTGGTTATATAGCCAGGTGTTTCAAGAGTGGCCAGCATTTCGCACATCCTCATGGGATACCCGGCAAGCAGAGGGTCCCTTCCGAAGGGACATGTTGTAGCCTTCTGGCCAAGAAGGGTGGTCGGAGCCATCTGTCCGCCAGTCATGCCATAGATCGCGTTATTGATGAAGATCGTGGTCAGTTTCTCACCCCGGTTTGCGACATGGATGATCTCGGCTGTGCCAATGGAAGCAAGGTCTCCGTCGCCCTGATAGGTAAATACGATCTTGTCTGGCCTTGTTCTCTTGATCCCGGTGGCCAGTGCAGGCGCCCTGCCGTGCGCGGCCTCACAGAAATCGACATCTATATAGTCGTACATGAGGGCCGCACAACCTACAGGAGCCGTCCCTATCGTGTCATTTTGGATCCCCAGTTCGTCGATAACCTCGCATAGC
>Ga0116152_10004450_pt1 | contig 11092 bp, 4 predicted proteins | sample AD_UKC119_MetaG_FD_89894 | JGI IMG/M metagenome (GOLD analysis project Ga0116152, IMG submission 89894) | Active sludge microbial communities of municipal wastewater-treating anaerobic digesters from Hong Kong - AD_UKC119_MetaG | ecosystem: Engineered > Bioreactor > Anaerobic > Digestate...
AGGATATACAGAAACGCGGTGCTGGTGAAACCTGGCATAAACGGGTACAGTCCTTTGCGAGACTTCTGTATGCGTTTTGGAATGGTAAACGAGGACTCTACCAGCCAGTCGAATACCTCCCGCTTCTCGTAGCGCAATAGCATCAATGCGCTTACCACCATGCCAGAATAAACTAAGGCAGGCACGAGCAGCGTTTGGTACTTTACCAGCACCATCAATCCTGTCGCTATGATGAGCTTAGGCTCATACAGCGTAGCAAGCACAAGCAGTCCAACTACAATCCACGCATTGCCAGATATAAGCGCGAGCAGGATAAGTCCGGCGGGAATGTCCCCAACATTTCCGTGAAAGGTCAGAAGCCAGCCGGAATGTATCATTACCAGGAACGCCAACGCGCCTGCGAAGTCTTTGGTTATCACATAGTAGGCGACAGAAGGAAGCCCCGTGGTGAAGAAGTGCAGCAGGCGCACGGTCAGGAAGTCGCGTTTTACTTTTGCAAGCAGGGCAAGCCAGGCGTGAACAAGTGGCGTTTTACAGTCTACAAAGTCCCGTCCGTATGCCGCGCCAGTCATCCCCCAGGTTGCGAATATTCCAAAGTCAGACTCGGCGGGCGTTTTCGCGTATCGCCAGGATACATATAGGTTGAGTACAACAAGCGCGCCAATCAAGAGAGCGTCAGTCATTCCGAACCGCCGTGATTGCGTGTACAGGCATCTTGACTGTTTCTCCCTCAGGCGTAGATATTTTCAGGATATTTTCGGATGCGCTTCTGACAACGAAAGGCACGCGCTCAACCAGCGTCCGCAAGGCAAGCATCGTATAGCACGCGCGGAAAGGTTTTGCTTCTTCTCCATACAGCATATAGTAGGTTATATTGTCAGCGGTGTTGGTAAAGATTTGCTTTGCTGCCCATTCAGCAGATGGAACATAAAGTATCAGCTCACCTCTGTTTACCAGCGCGTTGTATGCGTTTTCAAGGAAAGGAATAACCTGGTTGCGGTGCAGCTCTGGCAGGGCGTTGGCGACAATAATCTGGTCGTACTGACCGTCAAGGGTGTAGTTATGAATGTCGTAATGTAACACCTCTAATCCTTCCTGGGGCGGAACATCCATACTACCAAAAATAGCTATCCTCATATTAACCCCTCGGCTTTCATTTCTTCCTGCTTATAGTCATCGTGTCCAGCGCCCTTCATCTTGTAGTGGGTGCAGACAATGCTTGTGTCTAACCACGGCTTGATGCCAACACTCTCAGCAAGCTCACAAAAGTAATGGTCCTCTGTGCGCCCGTATTCAAGCTGATAATATGGGAACTGCCGCGTGTCGCCCGCTTCCTGCTGCGTGTATTGCTCGTGATAAATGCCAGCCCGAATATAGGGCTTTTCTTTCTTTGCGTGCCTGGTAACAATCGGCTTCTGTATTCTGCTGTTGTGGATTGCAGCAAGCGAGCCGTTAGTCCGTACGAATACAGTATGGTTGTCGCGGATTTTCTCGTAGACTGAGCGGTGAACCAGCGTACACCCAAAGCCAATGCTGTCAATCTGAATAAGCGCGGCATCTGAGTACCCGAATACAGGCGCATACAGTCCTGTTTCTGGGTCGCGCCGATAAGCAATGGGATGATGCGGAGGGCTTGGCAAAAAGTACACGCCGCCGATAAAATCCCTTCCGGATTTCAGCAGCCTGCTAATGACATTGTTTGGCGGTGCGGTGTCATCATCCATCCAAAAGATGTAGTCCGCCTTTCCGTCAAGAAATCCCTTCGTAATCTCAGTCCGGTTGTAATCGGTAAGGCTCAGACGCTTTACTGAGTTCCCAACAATATTGTTCTTGTTGTGGTCCGGCAGCGCAGAACCAACAGTTCTCAGCATGCCTATTTCAGCATCACCATAACGGACTTCCTGCAGCAGCATTGTCATCACGTCTTTCCACCAAAGGTAGGACTGATTAATGTTGCAGGCGATACCGATATCAACAATCGGCTTAGAACTTGTAGAAGTCACCTTCTCTCCCTTCCTTGCTAAGCTGGTTCAATCGCTCTCGGCATCTATAGCATAAAGCGTCTTTGGCGATTGCTGAAAACAAATCAAACAACATGCTGCTGTCTGGGTCTGGTTGTGTCGTGTGTAAATCGGACAATACAATTCTACGCCCGCACCGCTTACAGGTTAGCACGGGACGCGTACTCAATTGAGACATCACTTACCTTTCCGGAAGGGGGCTGGCGAACCAGCCCCCTCACTAATTCAAACACTAAGAAACAGCGGTGAGCATCGCGTGTGATTTGTCCTGGCGGACGCACAGCGTGAACTCGCCGATTAGCTCGGACTTGCGAGCATCACCAGTCTTGGCAAGGTCTTCAACCTGCCACGGGCGCAGGGTGAGCATGCCGATATTTTCCAGGCGCAGCAGCGGGATTAGCGTGCTGATTTGCCAGCGGTCAAGAGTAAAGCTGACATTCCCGAACGGGGTGACGATTTTATCAACGAGCGTGCCGAAGCGGTTCTGCTCAGGCGCGTAGCGCACAAAGGCAGAACTGTCGTACAGGTTCTTGATTTTCTGGTAGGTTGCGGGGTTCACGACCGCGCCGAACTCGCCGCCGCCGCCATCGTTGTAGGCAAGTTCCAGCGCGTCCTCAATCTTGGCAACGGTAAGCGATGCTCCGCTTGACAGGTTGTCAGTAATGAAGGTCTGGTAGCCGCCCATCATACGGGGCGCGGTGGTAGAGCCAGCATCGCGTTCGCCGTATTGCAAAGTGCGTTCAATCAAGCGCATCATTTCAGGAATTGATTTCGCGGCTTGATACTGGTACGGGTCGCTGAATCCGTAGTTGTCAATCGCCATCTCCGTATTGGTAACTTTGATTTCCTTGTGGAAAATCTGAGTGTAGTTGGAGTTGCTGGTAATATCGGTATAGCCGATACTGTCTGAGTCATCGCCCTCAAGACGCGCCATACCAATAATGGTATAGGCGGCAACAGAGTCGCAGGTTGCTTTGGTAGTAGCGCCCAGACCGCGCGTGACAGTGATAACATTGCCAGTCACAGCGGATATCCACATCTTTTCTGAGCCAACCAGGATAATATGTCCAGGCTGGAACACATCGCCGTCATCAACGGTGATGGTGGTGGCAGTAGAAGTGATGGTTGCGGCATTTGCAAACACGCCAGACAAAGGTGTCAGGGTGTCTTCGAGCCACTCAACCACCTTGCCCTGGTTTTTGAATTGGAACTTGCTTGCAGCCCCATCCAGACCGCCAATCAATTCAATGAAAGGTGCGTCTGAGGGGTCGAGCAAGCTGATGTAATCAGTCACAATCCGGACTTGCGGAGTTGTGTCTGAGTACGTACTATAGGGTGAGGCTGAATTAGCCATTATTTACTCCTTGTCAATAAACAGAGAGTCCCTTCTTCCTGTACTCCTCTTTCATACGCGTAACAGCCATAACATCGCCTCGACGAATGGTTGGATGTTTACCTTGCGAGATTTCGGCAATCTCTTTATCGTACTGTGCGCGGAGTGCGTCAATACCAGGGGCTTTGCCGCCCCCAGCAGACATCGTTGGAATACGGGACTCTTCAGGTGGTCGGGTCGAGCGAGACTCGCAAATAGATTTGAATTTCTGGATGTAATCAAACGGCGATTCAACGATACCAATAAGGTTGTTGGCTTCGTCGGGGTCAAGATACACACCCGTCTGTTTCATAATCTTGCGAACCTCTTTCGTTACATAGTCCTCAGGACTTGCGGTAGGTTCGGCTTTCTGCGGCTCTGGCGAATTATCTCCCGAAGCATACACCTTATCAACGGCGTTGCGGCTAATCAAGCGTTCCTGCTCAGGAGTGAGTGGGATACCACTTTCTTTCGCCAGCGCAATTGCTTTGGCTGCTTCTTCTTGTGCTGATTTAATCCGCGCATCAAGCCTCGTGCCGAGTTTATCCGTTAGAGATTGGGCTTTGCGCAAAACGCTTTCCTCAATCTCCGCCCGTAAACGGGCAAGATGTTCCTTTGTAATCGGCTCATTCTCCTTGTCACCCTGCGTGCCCTCATTGGGAGATAAAGGCTGTTCCGGATGAGTTGATGGTGAATCCGCTGACGTTCCCGCGCCAGCCCCTCCACCCTGGAAATAAACTTCTTCTGCCATCTTGTGTGCCTCCTATGCACTTGTACAAACATTATACTACATTATTCGTTTGGTTGCAAACCTAAATATGCGTCAATCCAGGTTTCAAGACTTCCACCTGGTTTGCCATAGTATGTCCACAGGCGGTTGAGTTCCGCCTTTACACCATCTGGCAGCGGCGTGCGCGTAATAATATACAGCCCAACCGCTGATAGCATTTCGCCATCCAACTGTAATAAGGCGTTGGGGTCCATTTCATTCACGCCACCCGCACCCTGCAGCAGCTCATCGCTTTGGTATCTTTCGGAACGGTCAGCCAGCCAATCCCCAACAATCGGATGGTCTTCAATGTACTTATCCTTCCATTCCAGATAATCCTTGTACTCCTTATATCCCTTTACATATGCCTGCCGCTTATCTTCCGGCAGCGCATAGTAAAGGTTTTGCTGCCAATAGTAATTCGGGAACAACTCCCTGCGCTGGTCAATGAAGTCCTGCGCGGCGGTGGCGACATCCTCGTTGTAAAGTTCAAGCGGCTGGAGCGTGCGTGTCCGCGCCGACTCTGTTAGCTCTGTTTCAGGAACAACATTCCCGATCTGCCTGTTCCAATACGCCAGCGTGTCCACGTCTATCATTTCGTAGTCGCGCGTGTCTGGGTCAAGGAAGTATTGTTCAAAGGCTTCCCCAAGCTGCTCGGTTATCATTTGCCGATTTGCGTCAGGTGTCTCATAGTATTTTTCCCAGAATGAATTAATCAGGTTCGCTCTCAGGCGTTCCTCAGGTGTTTTGAACAATGCCAGACGCGCTTCATATTCGGGGTTCTCATCGTAGAATTTGGTTATCGCTTCGTTGTCGCCAAGCGCAAGGTCTATCCAAGCCTTTTTATATTCCTCTGCCAGCCCGCGCTGCTTCATCTCCCCTTCCGGATAAATACCAGCGGGGAACATAGTCAGCATCATCGCGCCTGCAATCGCTTCAACATTGCCCGTTGAGATAGCCTTCACAAGCAGGGAGCCAGGAAGCCGATAGGACAGCTCCTCATCCGCGCGCCGTTTAGCCTCATCCCACGCCGGTCCCTTCTTTTCAATCATCGCTTTCATAATGGTGTCCACATCGTAGGTTCCATCCGCCGCCATATTGGACAGCCAGCGATCAATGTAAAAGTCGCTGCCTATGTCGTATTCGTGCAGTCCGGCTGCCTTGCGGAATGTGTCTTCTGGGAATGAAAGCACAGTGCCTATCATATCCAGGATGCCGCCGCCCACCCCGCCAACAGCCTCACCAACGCCGGATAACGCCCGCCCCTGCCTTGCCAGCGGGAAGCGTTTAATTTTATCTTGCTGACCTGTCGCGAAGTAGTAAGGTATCGTAAACCACGGGGCAGGCATCATAGACCAGGATAACGCGCTCATCGGGTCAATGACATCCGGATTGCTTGCCAGCACATCCGCTGCCGCAGACTCCCATACTGCGCCCTTGCCCGTCTCAATGGCTGCCAGTCCGTCCTCTTTGCTTACAAGTTCAGTCCGCACCATATAGTTAATCCGGCTGATAATCTGGTCTTGCATATCGCCGCTAAGGTCAGATATGTTTGACAGCGGCTGCGTGAGCGCGGCAAGCGGGAACATCTTGCTAAGCGGGTTGATATAGATTGCGTCTCCGTATTCGTCTGGAAGCCATGGCAAGTAAATCCGCAGCATGCCCGCAAAGCGGGACGGAACCTTCAGGGCGTTTCTCTCAACAAGCTGTTTGTACTTTGCGTAGGTGATTGCAATCTTCGGGTTTGATATAGTCCGCTTCGCCCACTCACCAATAGAACGCGTAGTCCAGAAGTGGAATGGGTACACATGTTCGTATAGCTGGTCTGCTCCTGTCCGCTCTGAGTAATTCAAAAGGGCATTGTCTATCATTAGCTTGGAGTAGTCAATTGCCGCCGCTGAACGCAACCTCACGTCTGTTTCCCATTGTTTTAGCAAGCCCTTCATCTTTGGGGATGAAGCAAGTTCGCCAGGCAAGGTAAACTTGATTTCCGACTGCTGTCCCATCCCCTTTTTGAACTCATCAAAGATAGCGTTCATCGTGTTGCTCAGGGGATGCTGAACAAGCTCAAGCATACCCATCGCGGCTGGCATACCCTCTTCCGTAGAAGCCAGCGGGTAGTCTGTAATAGCATCCAACTCTTCTGCTACATCAGGCTTTATATGCTCGTCAATGTATTTGTCAAGCGCATCCAGCGTGGTTTCCAGCGCATCACCTGCCAGCGTATTATTGTCCCGCGCCGCGAACACGGAACGTATAGCTTCTACAAGCTCCGTTTCGCTCATTTCGCCCTGCATCTTGACCAGAAGGTCTGGCAGGTCAAGCTCTTTCGGGGCTTTCGCTGGCGTGAAGTCAAACGGGAGTTCGAGCTGTTCTTCCCCAATCGCCCTGCGCGCGGCATCGTCCATGTTCCCCATTGCCCGTGCAGCGTCTCTGGCAGATTCCTTTCTTGCAAGCCAGGCGGCTATGCGGTTATTGCGCGCTTCGGCAGCAATTAGCGGGGCGGCTTTCACATTCTCAGGAGCGCCTTCTGCTTCGCGCCCTTTGACAAAGAACCTGTCGTAATATTCCTGCGTATACTTGCTGCGCAGTTTTATCACCAGCGGTTGATAAACCTCAGTATAGAAGGTCGCCCTTTCGCCAGGAGTTCTCGGCTGCGCGTAATGGCTGTCAAGTTCCATTCGCAACTGATTGCGCATGTCAATCACGCCGTCCATAAACTTTCTGGCGGCATCTTCAAGCGACTTTCCTTTCAGCCCGTTTACAGCATAGCCCTTGCGTGAGGCAGCCTCTACCCATAAGTCAGCTTGCTGGCGGAAGTTCTCAGTCTGTCTTGCCCGCCAGTCGTTGGTAAGGGCGGCGGCGGAACGGGTGTACTCTTCCTTCGTTATTGGATTTTTTGCATCATAGCGTTTATTTAATAATTCTTCTCTGTCAACGTAATACTTTCTGTCTGACAGGTATTGTTCCCGCATCAGGATTGCCATCCGGTCAGCGACTTCACCGCTGCCAGCTTTCCTGATTGCCGCATCAACAAGCGTTGAGCCGTAAGAGTAAAACGCATTGAACGTCTTATGTGAACTTTCCCTTGCGTTCGCAACAATAAGCTGCGCAAGGTCGTAACGCCCGATTGCCTTATACTCATCAGCCCGTGCCAATGCCTCGCCCCACTGCACATTGTTTTCGTGCATCAGGTAATAGAGCGTGTCGCCGTGTTCCTGATTGACATCAAGCAGGCGCACCAGCCCTTCGGGGTTCTCTGCAATATTGACAACTTTGAGCGTGGCATTATCCGCCAGCACTGCGTGGATATACCGCATCGGTCTGTCCACCCACTCCAGGCGCAGAGCCTCAAGCTGTTCTGGCGTTTCAACTGTCATCAGCTTCTCGCGCAGGAAGTCAAGCATATCGGTCTTGGTAAGCAAGTCCTCAAACGCGCCGCGCATTACTTCGTTCTGTCCTGTTACCGCGTCAATGCCAGCTTTGATACTGTCTTCTGTCAGGGGATGGTAGGTTATTTCCTGTCCAAAAGCATCATCCAACTGCTGCGTGTTCAGCACCGTTTGTGCCTTATGCTCAAACGCCCTTATCTGCTCAGGGGTCATATCGCGTTCCATCAAGGCTCTTGTTTCAGCGGGGATTTCGCTAAGTTTCATACCCTGTACGAAGTCCCGCGCGGCTGCATATACACCGCGCTTGCGTGCTAATGATTCAATGTTCCCGTATGTCTCCGCAACCTTGCCAAGACTCTTGATAAATTTATCCGTTGAGTGCATGACTTTAGCGCCAGGAGCGCCCTTTGGGTGAAGCGCATCATATACAGCTTTGGCATCAGCAAGGATTTCACCGGAGATGCCAAAGTCCTTACCCGCTATTTCGCTGGCATCCATGCCAATTTCTTTGAAGAAGGCATCAATCTTTGAGTTGCGCTGAATTGTACCTTTGCCAATCAACAGGTCAATACTGACTTCGTTTGTCAGCAGGTTCGTAATCCAGGTAGAGACATTGAAAGTAATAACCTGCAGCGTCAGCGCCTTTTTCAGTATCTTGCTGAAGCGTGTAATTGGGTTCATCTTATTAACGCCGTAGTATTTCACAAGCTCATCCTGCGTCTTATCTATCATGTCAAGCGTCAGCTTTGCGAGCCACCCAGCGTCTGTCAGCGGAACAGGATTGTTCTTTCGCGTGAACGGGCGCATGATGTCTTCTATGCGCGCAATGTCCGTCATTGCCGCAAACTCTGGGTCTACCACGCGCAGTCTGTTCAAGATGTCGGTTGGTTCCATCGCGCGCATATCCAGCGGATCAACCATAATCTTCTTTGCAAGGCTGTTGAATAGCAAAGTCTTTTCAGACGCGCCGTCCATTAACTGCTTGAAGTCATCAAAGTTCCCACCCTCTTTGACATAGTCTTTAAGCATCGCGATGGTTTGCGCAAACAACCCGCCGCCCTTAAAGCTCTTAGCCGCAGCGGACAAGCCTTCCACGTCAAGCCCCTTGCCATAGGCTTCGAGAATGCTCATCGCTTGTTTCCTGTCGCCGTTCGCAAAGTTAAGCACGTTAATGATGGTCTGCTGCAAGTTGCGCAGGTCGTGCTTTACCAGGCTTTCCGGAGTATACGCGCCGAGACTTGCAACATATCTGCCAAACTTTGTGTTCTTTATGAAGTCTGGCAGCTTTTCGGTCTGCGCAGCCCTGTAAGCATCTCTAAATTCTTTCGTGCTGGTATCAATATCCATGTTGCGCAGGTAGTCAAGCGAATGCGCCCTCAGTTCGCTCAACAGGTTTACTTTCAGCGTGTCTGTTTGCGCTACCTCTGCCCCGTTCCGTACCACCCTGTCAATCGTTTCGGTCTTTTTATTGATGTAATATTCTGTTCCGTCATCGGCTTTCAAAAGCATGTCGGCTGCCGTTGGGTTCTTAAAGCTGTAATCCCAATCAATCGCAACCTTTGTAATCTCCGCCCCGCTTGCGTCCAAGACGGACACTTTCGGGTTGATAGCGTCCATTCCGGCGAAGCCCCTGATGTTCATGCCTGCATTTGCCTGCACTATCACATTATAGGGGGATACTGTGCCGCGCCAATGCTGCCGCCAGGCTGCCGCATAGCTTGGGTCTCCAACTATTCCGGCGGCAAATTCGCTCAGCCACTTTGAGGTCATCGCTTTCTCAAACAGGGTTTGCACGCCCATCGGCATCAGGTCGGTAATCGGATTGCCAATAGCAGCCTTAGCCAATCCACCGACATTATCCCATACCATTGCCTGCTGCTTGTAGTATTGCGCTTTTGGAAAATCGTCAGCGGCAAAAGCTGTCATAGCCTTTGTGCTTAAATTATCAGCAATTTTCGGGGCTACCTTGCCGATGGCTGCATTCCACCCAGCGGGGATATAGTTGCTTGGGCTGATAATCATCTGTCCGAGAAAGTCATTCATATTGCCGGAGTAGCCGTATTTGTCGCGCCAGATTGCCAGAACGGTATCTATCTCATCGCGCGTGGCATCCTTGCCAAGTTTCAGCAAGTCCTCCTGAATAATCTGCAATGCCTTCGGACCCATGTACTCAACGTTCTGGGGCGTGTCAATTCCCTGCGCCAATTGCCAGACCTGTCCGGCTTGCGTCTTATATCCGCTTGACCAGTCCTTCCCAATTCCAAGCTGGTTCAGCGTGTAAGCGGTTTTTGACACGGCATCTACCATCCAGTCGCCCGCGTTGAAGCCGCCTGTTTCATAGTACAGCGATGCCGCTCGCCACGCAGCCTGTAAATCAGCGAAGTTTTCTACTTTCAAAACATTTTCATGTTTTTCTCTCAGTTCTTCCAACTTTTCTTTGCTATATTCAACTTTGTCAGATAGAATTTCTCCTGTCCGTGTGTTTTTATATCTTTGACTTAACAAATCATATTCAACCGTGTGACTGGTCATTGCGGCAACGCCAATCGCGCGTTCTGTCTGTTCATCTATCCAGCTCAAGACAGAAAATATACCGCGCAAGGCTTTTATTTCTCTGCCCGTTGTTGCCTGATAAGCGACTCCCGCTCCAACAACACCACCAATCACGGCAGAAATTATTGGGAGCGCAAGCACCGATGCGCCACCCGTAGGAACAGCAAGCGCGGCAGCGGCAGGAGCAAGGACTGTTTGTGTCATCATTCCTGTTCCTAAGCCTGACAATATAGCCGCGTTCCCGATGCCAACCGCCCGCGACCAGTCAGGGCGGTTTTTCATTTCGCCTTGTGACGTAAATGTAAGCACCGCCTGTGCCCACGGCTCCAGCAAGTCATAGTCCGGCAGCACATTCGCAGAGCTGGCACGCAGCGTATTGAAATCCTCTTCTGTCAATGCGCCAGTCAGGTCAATCTCACCGCCAAACTCCTCGTACATCTCCGGCGAGATTTCTTTTAGTTCCGCCATGCTTACGTTGTAATTCTTAATAGGCTCTTGCAAGCGCAGATAATCCTGATAGGTCAGGTCTTCTTTGTTCTGCAGCTCTTCCATCGCCGCGTTGTATTCATTTCCGGCTAAGAGCAGGTTGTTCATCGTGTTTGGTAAGCGCTGCTTGTACAGCGTTGTATCGCGCGTGTAGAGCGGTTCCTGGTTCGGGGCTGTTCCAGGCGGCGATTGCATGAACTGCATCGCGTAATAGTCCTGGCTTCCAAACGGGAGCGGCTTCCACCTCACGTAGTCTGTGCTCCCGCCATTGTAGGCTTTGAGTTCGCTGTACAGCGCGTTCAGGCTGTCTTTATCAAGCCATTCGGGGGGTTCGTAATCTTCTGGCTGCAAGTCCAGAAAGTCTTTCCACATGCCAACTTTGTGTGGGTCTTCCCAATAATTCTGCTGTTTCAGGCTGTTGTTACGCACAGCCCACGGCATATCCAAAGTGCCGAGACGCGCGGCGGCTTCCGGCTTCCAATAAATCTTATTAGGGTCA
>Ga0116152_10004453_pt1 | contig 11086 bp, 5 predicted proteins | sample AD_UKC119_MetaG_FD_89894 | JGI IMG/M metagenome (GOLD analysis project Ga0116152, IMG submission 89894) | Active sludge microbial communities of municipal wastewater-treating anaerobic digesters from Hong Kong - AD_UKC119_MetaG | ecosystem: Engineered > Bioreactor > Anaerobic > Digestate...
CCCATTGCGGGTAACAACCAGCGTTCCTTTTTCACCCACAAAAGCCACACCATGCCCTTTTTGGTAAGGCCCAATCCCCGGATTTAAACCGGCTTCCCAAATCATGGTGTATTTTGGGTAAGCATAAATTGCCTGTTGAATATCGGGTGTTTCTATGGCACCTGGTTCATGGTAATAAATTCCGCCACCGGGCGAAACCGATTCTGGCATTCCTGCATTCATTCCATACAAAGCAAAATCGAGTAAATGAACTCCCCAGTCGGTCATGGCACCGCCGGCATAATCCCACCACCAACGAAAATTGTAGTGAAAACGGTTGGCGTTAAAAGGTCGTTTGGGAGCCGGTCCGAGCCACATATCGTAATCCACATAATCCGGCGCTTTCGAATCTGGTAACGAAGGATAAGGTTCGTCGTAGCCCTTATAAATCCAGGCTTTTACAAGGTGAACCCCACCCAACTTGCCCGACTGTACAATCTCAGATGCCTCAAACCAGTGTTTCGAGCTACGCTGCCACATGCCTACCTGCACTTTTAATTTGGGGTATTTTTGCTGAGCAGCCACCATCGCATTGCATTCTTCAATGCTGTGTCCCATGGGTTTTTCCACGTACACATGTTTGCCGGCCTGCAAAGCGTGAATCATCATATTCGCATGCCAGTGATCGGGAGTACCAATGATCACAGCATCCACGTCTTTGTTATCGAGTACTTGTCTGAAATCCGCATAGGTAATTGGTCGTTTTCCGGTCGATTGCTCCAATTCGGTTGCCCGCTGTTCAAGCACTTTGCTATCAACATCGCAAATGGCCACACACTCGGTATTATTGTCTTCCCGTAAAAAACTCTGTAAATCGCTAAAACCCATCGAGCGACAGCCAATCAAAGCCACATTTACTTTTTCAGTAGGCGATGCACAAGCTTTTAGCAGTCCCGGTACAACTCCGACGGCTGCTGCAGTTATAGCTGAATTCTTAATAAAATCTCTTCGTTTGGTTTTCATGCTAAAAGTTGGTTTATCTTATTGAATAAATTGATCTTTTATGGTTCGATCAGTTTCTCTATTTTATTCATACTGAGTTTTCCTGAATATATGATGAGTGAATACTTTAAAACAATCGGTTCGGTGTTTGAAATACTCACCGGTTCGCGCCCGGGCCAGGCTGCATTTTGCATGCTGTTTTTAACTCGAAGTATCCATGGTTGCGGATAGCCCGGATTATCGGGATGATCAATTATTACAATTCCTCCTGCTTTTTTTCCGGCTTCAATACTACCAGAGATATTTACAAAACCCGGTGACTGAACAGCTGTTTCAGCAGGCACGATCACTCCATTTGGACCAGAAAAGCTTACATCTTCCGGTAAAATCATTCGAACTGAGAACCCACCATATCCTTTTTCGTCTTCCGATCCACCCAGTCTCAGACCTTCTTCCAGGGCTAACAACCTAATTTCAAAATCTATTTTACGATACTTCCCCGTTTGCGGCCATATTGTTATTGAAGAGTGTTCTTTCAAATACGGAACCATCTTTCCATCTTTCTTCCATTTGTCTGATAACCAATCCACTTCTGTATTCAACACCACCGAACCATCGTTTTGTTTAAAAAACTCAACCTCCTCAACGCTTTGTTTAAAGTTTTTAATCTCCCAGGTATCACCAATACGTTGATTGTTGATCCAAACCTGGTGCCAGGCCCAGAAGATACCACGTTGATGAGGATGGTCTGAAGGAAAATCTTCAGTCAGTGTTTTTCCTCGTAAACTAAAAAGCGGATGAATATAATTGCATCGGGAATACGTTCCATTCAAATTTTTCTCGACTGTGTTATACTGAAGTACAGCCTGATTACTTTCCGTAACTAAAATACCTTCAGCGGTTTTTCTCATACTTAGTTGCGCATTCGATGAAAGAAATGCAACCAGAAAAAGTATGAGAAATGTGATCGTTCTTTTTTTATTCATAGTTCTCCTCTTTTAAAAGAGTCAGTTTAGTTTTTATATCGTCTGCAAGATATTCTGCTTCAAACACCTCCAAATCAGTAAGTTGTTCGACCACAATTGACTGATCATGTTCAGGTAAAATAAGCCAGATGTGTGCCAGAAAAGCAGAGAGTACTGCAGAATTGCCTGTCACTGATACTGTTCTTTTTCCTTCTACCTTCAAACCTGTTTCCGGACTTACAATAATATTCTCAACAATGTTGGCTGTTTCCAAATCCAATTTAATGGTTCCTGTATTTACAGTAAACTGGTTACTGCTATCGAAAACATGAATAAATTTACCGGGTTGTTGAATATTGCGTATGCCAATCGGCCAGGCCTGCCCGGAAGGATGCCGCCCCAAAGCAAGAACTACTTCTTCATCAAAGCTCACAATGCAATTATTTACATTGTTTTCAATCAGCAAATTTTTTAATGAATCAGCTGCATAAGCCTTGTCGATTGCTCTCAAATCCAACTGTAATCTTTTTTTCAGAAACCGGACTTTATTATTTTCTATATCGATTTCAAGAAAATTGAAACCACTGTTTTGTTTAGCTTCCTTAATCTGTTCCGAATCGGGATTCTGATTTTGTTTCCACAGCGAATAAAGTGCTCCGCAACAAATATCAAATGCACCGTTACTCATCTCAAAAAAATCTGAGGATATGGAGAGAATATTCATCAAAACAGGATCTACATCAACCCAAATATCCGAACCGGAATTATTCAGTTTATTAATATCAGATATCATACTCGCAGGACTGATAATATTCTCCAATTGTTCAATCTCATTCTTGACTTTCTGAAGAATTAATTTTGCGTCATCTGAATTTAATCCTGTGAAAACAAGATCGCAGTTACCTCCAAAGGCAGGAAAGCTATCACTGAATATTTCCGTTTCCGGCATCCGATTAATCTATTGGTTTAATACAAGAGGTAAAAATATAAAACTCCCTGAGAATACATCGTTTTAATCGCAAGGCTTTTAAAAAGAAAAAGGACTTCTACACGAAGTCCTTCATAATATATTGTTGTATTATATCTTAGGCTCCCAACCTGGCTCATAATCGCGTCCCCACAATTTCATGGCATCGCGGTCGTACATTATTCCTGTTTTATTGTCGATATCAAATCCGTGTCCGATACGGTACGCCACGTTGGCATAATGTACCATAGCCTGGCTCACTGCTCCTTCGTCGATTTGTGAGCGTAGTTTCTCTTTTCCCCTGATTCCTTCGAACCAGTTCACCACATGAGCGGTAGAAGAATCGCCGCCGCCACCGAGTGCAGTACCGGCTTCGTCTGATCCCGAATCGTATTCTTTTACAATTTTGCCACTCCGATCATAAATAAGGTATTTGCAACGATCGACAAAAACGGTTCCTTCACTGCCAAAGATCAGCGTTCCCCTGCCTCCGAATCCGTAGGTGTCCTGGCCACTTCTGCTTCTTCCGTCCCACTTGATCACCTTATCGCCATCAAACTTAAAAGTAGCATCCATGGTGTCGTACATTTCCCAGCCGTCATCAAAGAAATGACGTTTGCCGGCTTCCACATAAACACTGCTCGGAAGATCGACCTGCAGGGCCCAGCGTGCCACATCCAACTCGTGAGTGGCATTGTTACCGGTTTCACCAGTTCCGTAATTCCAACCGTACCAGTGCCAATTGTAATCCCAGGTTTCTGAAGTATAATCGCGGTGAATGGCCGGCCCCTGCCAGAGTTTCCAATCGAGGCCGCCAGGAATTGCAGCCGGTTTCTGTAAAGGAACCTCTCCTCTTGTATTGATATAAAATGCAACAGCACGATACGGAACACCAATTACACCGTTATGAATTTGTTTGATAATATCAATTGAATGAAGTGAAGAACGTTGCTGATTCCCCATCTGAACCACTTTATTGTAATGATGAGCCGCTTTCACTATCATTTCATTTTCGTTCATATCATGACTACAGGGTTTCTCGACATAAACATGTTTTCCGGCCTGCATGGCCAGAATAGCTCCCGGAGTATGCCAGTGATCGGGTGTTGAATTAAAAATAGCATCCACATTCGGATCTTCGAGTGCTTTTCGGAAATCATTTTCAAGTTTGGGCTGGTAGCCAATCTTCTCACTAAAATTTTTACCTGCATTTACCCGCTGATGTTCCATCACATCACAAAGGTAAAGTAACTCCACATTGCTTTCCTTTCGCGCAATCGGGTCGAGATAAGCACCGACGCGCCGGCCAAGCCCCATAATGGCTACACCAAGTTTATCGTTGGCGCCAATAATCCGGTTGTAACTTTTGGCCGACATACCCAATGCGGTTCCTCCAATAGTTATTCCTGCTGCCCCGGCAGATACCTTTTTTATAAATTCTCTTCTGTTATTCATGTCTATTTTGTTACCGATAATTATTTTGACAATTTTAATTAGTTATTTATGCAAATAAGGATAGCTAAAACTATATGTTCCTGAACCAAGATCGACTTTAACATCGTCATTATACTGAACAGCCTTGCTTTTTAAAGCACTATCCATTTCTACTTCTTCCAGTTTAGCCGCCGGTAAAATAACGGTAGCCGTCGAGTTAGCCGGAACTTCTACATTGTAAACAAATATTCCTTTTTCTTCCCGCCAATCAGATACAATGGTTCCGTACATGGATTCAAAAGAAGCATCAACAAAATAGAGCTCTCCTCCGGGATTCGGAGCCAGGAAGAAATGTTTGTATCCAGGATTATTTTCGTCCAATTTAATACCTGCCACGTGCGAATACAACCACTCACCAATTGCGCCGTAAGCGTAATGGTTAAAACTATTCATACCTACATCCTGAAAAGTTCCGTCTGGTTTTTGTCCATCCCAACGTTCCCAAATAGTTGTGGCCCCCTGTGTAACGGGATATAACCACGATGGATATTCTGTTCGGTTTAAAAGCATATATGCCAGATCATCGCGGCCAATAGCAGATAAAGTATGACAAAGCAGCGGAGTACCCAAGAAACCTGTTGTCAGGTGACCAAATTTCTTAACGTCATCAGCGAAATAATTAGCGGCAGCCTTTTCAAGTCCATCTGGCATCAATCCAAATGACAATGCGAGAACATATGCCGTTTGCGTGTGTGAAACCAAACGTCCGTTAGGTGTTACAAACTCATTGTCAAACGCTTTTTTGATTTGAGAAGCCAGCATTTCATATTTGCTTTGATCATCCGGACGATCAAGTATGGCAGCCATTTTCGCAGCTAAAATAGTTGTATAATAAAAATATGCAGTGGCAATCAGGTCTTTTTCAGTTGTGGCGCCGGGATAATCCGAACTCGTAGTAGCAAATGCCAACCAATCTCCAAAGTGATAATCTCCTGTCCATAGATGGTCATCTCCCGCGCGTTCATTCATAAATCCAATCCATTTTTGAATGGCGGGATAACTTTCTTCCAGAATTCGGGTATCACCGTAAATTTTATAAACGGTCCAGGGAATAATGGCGACCACATCAGCCCAGCCGGTTGCTCCTCCCTGCCCATTCAAAACATCAGGAATCACATTCGGAATCATCCCGTTTTCAAGCTGATCCAGGGCAACATCTTTCATCCACTTTGTATAAAACGGAGCCACTTCGAAATTAAAACCCGCAGTCATGCTGAATGCCTGCGCATCCCCTGTCCAACCTAACCGTTCGTCACGTTGCGGACAATCAGTCGGCACGTCCAGAAAGTTCCCTTTCTGTCCCCAGCGAATATTGTGCTGCAACTGGTTGATGAGTTCGTTACTGCAAGAGAAACTTCCGGTAGAAGGCATATCCGAATGAATAACCACCCCAGTTACATCTTCGAGAGCAGGAGCCTTTTCGAGCCCTATGAACTGAACAAAACGAAATCCGTGAAAAGTGAAAGACGGTTCGTAAACAACCGTTCCATCTTCAGCAAAAATGTAAGTATCCGTACATCGGGCGGACCTGAGATTTTCGGTATAAAAGTTTCCTTCTTTATCCAGAACTTCAGCAAATTTAATCTGAACCTGATCACCTTTTTTTCCTTGCATCTTTACCCGGGCCCAACCCACCATGTTCTGCCCCATGTCAAAAACCATTTCTCCTTTTGGAGTAGTTATCTGCTCAATGGCTTTTAGCTCTTCCACCGCACGAACGGGTTCACCTTGCGGAGCAACCAAATCATCAGTTGTAAGATCCATCTCATTCCCTTTCTTCCAGGCGGCGTCATTAAAACCATTCTTTTCCCAGCCTTTCAATTCCAGATTTGCATCGTAATCCTCACCATTGTATATATCCGACTTTACAATTGGCCCAGTGCTTACTTTCCAGTTTCCGTCGGTTACAATTGTTTCCGAAGTTCCATCCGTATATTCAATCTTTAGTTGTGCCAGAAGAGCCAGTTTATCACCGTAATAGTTTCGCTGCCCGCCCCATCCAATGAATCCACGGTACCAACCCTCGCCCACCTTGGCTGCAATCGTGTTTTTTGAACCAAGTAAAGGTGTTACGTCGTAGGTTTGGTATTGAATTCGGTTCTTGTAACTAGTCCAGCCTGGAGTAAAAAGCTGGTCGCCAACTTTGTCGCCATTCAGATAGACCTGGTAGAGCCCACGTGAAGTAATGTATAAACGTGCTGATTTTACAGTTTTTGCAACATCAAACTCGTTCCTGTAATATTGAACCGGTAAGGAATTTTTACTTTCAGGCTCATCAGGAAGTGTGATCCATTTTGCATTCCAATCTTCGGAATTCAGAATTCCTGTTTCCCAAAAAGCAGGCTCACTCCATTTACTAACTTTATTGTCCTGATCCCAGATACGTACCTGCCACCAGATTCGCTGCATAGATTCGGCTGCGGAGCCTGAATATTCAATATTTACAGACTGATCGGACACTACTTTGCCTGAATTCCATAACTGTCGATTCATTTTGCTCAAATCGTTTACTGAGAGTGCCGTTCTGATCTCATACGCAGTTTGCATTACGTTTTTCTCTTCCGACTGGATTTGCCAGCTTAGTCGTGGAACTTTTACATCGATCCCAATTGGGTTATGATGATATTCACACACCGGATTAATTACTTCGGTTTTCGCAACACTAATTAATGAAACAAGGTTTAAAATCCAGAAAAGAAGATTACCTCGAAAAGTGAATTTTATTAGGTTCATAAAACGATAATTTGGTTTAGTATTAATTTCACTGATAAATATATTCTTATTTGCTCTTATTGCCAAAGTAAGTTTCAATTTCATTTTCTCAAAATATTGATTCGCATTTGAAAGATGGATTCATTTCAACGGCTGCGAAAAAGAGTTGTAAAAATTTATGTTTTATTTGTAAAAAATGTAATTTTCTGACTCTCATTTATGACCAATTGAACCAGAAAAATCTGAATATTTAGGATTTTGATACATATTATTTCTGAAATTATTATTTGAAAAACAATCAATATGCTTAAAAAACTGTTTTATCTGTTACTCTTGGGCTGTTTGATCATTCCTGTCAATCGACTGGCAGCCCAGGCATCTTCTTTTGGAAAGTATCACACGCCGGAAGAAGTTCAGCAAATGCTGAAACAATTTAGCAATCAAGGTAACGTGCAACTTCACCAAATTGCATTAAGTCCAGGGGGAGCTCCGGTTACAGTCCTGGAAATCGGAAAAAATCTGGAAGATGTACCCGCCATTTTTGTCGGAGCCAATTTCGAAGAAAATGTGCCACTATCAACCGAAGGAGCACTGTATTTTGCTAAAATGCTTCTGGATTCAAGTGTTTACACTCAGAATGTAAAGTGGTACATTTTGCCTCAACCCAATCCGGATGCATCGAAAGATTATTTTGCAAAAGTTAAAACCGAGGCTGCTACTAACCTGATGAAAGTGAATAACGATGGTGATGAAGCAACTGATGAGGACGGTGTGGATGACCTGAACGGAGACGGGCTGATTACACAAATGCGTGTTAAAGATCCTGTTGGACAATACTTTATTTCGAAGAACGATCCACGAATTATGGACAAAGTAGATAAGAGTAAAGGTCAGAAAGGTGAATATAAAATATATTCTGAAGGCATAGATAACGACTCGGATGGTGAATACAATGAAGACGGAATTGGCGGAACAAACATTGGCATCTCGTTTCCTCACCTTTTCCCTTATACAAACAAGGAAGCCGGAAAATATTCAGGGGAATCACCGGAAACCTACGGAATCCTGCGTTTCATTTTCGATCGTCCGAATATTGCCATGGTTTATACATTAGGCACCTCTAATTTTTGTGCTGTTCCTCCCAAAGGAGGTAGAAAAGGTGGCGCCAGCTTTGATAACATTAAAATTCCAGCACGCTATGGAAGAATGTTTGATGTTGATGTTTCGAAAACCTATTCGATGGATGAAGTAATTGAATTATTCAAGGCACGTGTTCCTGCCGGAATGGAAGTAACTCCTTCGATGGTGGCAGGATTCCTGGGACTTGGTGCAGCAATTAATCCACTTGATGAAGACCTGGTTTTTTACAAAAAATACTCGGAAGATTATAAGAAATACCTGGAAGCCAAAAGCTTCAATACCGATGTACTAGATCCAACACCAGCTAAAGATGGTTCCTTCGAATTATGGGCCTATTATCATTTAGGTGTTCCTTCATTCAGTATGCGCTTGTTTTCTGTTCCAAAAGTAAAAGAAGAGAAAAAAGCCGATGGAGACGCGGTTTCGATGGATGATATGGAAAAAATGAGTTCTGAAGATTTTATTGCATTGGGCGATGAAAAAATCAATGCATTTCTAAAAGCCAATAATGCACCGGAACAATTTTCTGCCGAACGTGTAAAACAAATGATGGAAAGCGGAAGAGTTACACCAAAACGAATGGTAGTGATGATGAAACAAATGCCAAAGCCTGAAAAAGAAGGCGAGCTCAGTGAAAAAGATAAAGCTTTGCTGGCTTATTCCGATAAGGAACTTGACGGAAAAGGATTTGTTGCCTGGCAAAAAGTTGACCATCCGACTTTAGGTGAAGTGGAAGTTGGAGGTTACGCCCCTTACCTTGAAACAACACCAAAAGCAGAATTGATTGATTCGCTGGCAAAAACACAATTACCCTGGTTATTGAAACTTTCTACGCAGTTACCTGAGTTAGGAATCGACGACCAAAAAGTAACCGACCTGGGTGCCGGAATATACAAACTGGAAGTTTATGTAGCCAATAACGGTGAACTTCCCTACCCAATAGCCATAGGAGAACGAAATGGTCAGCCTGCACCAGTCGTACTTACATTGAAAGGTGATTTTGAACTTCTCGAAGGTACTCCACGGACTCCGGTAGGTTCACTTGGCGCCAACCAGGTGAAAAAGTTTACCTGGCTGATGAAGGCAAAAAAAGGCAAAGTAACTGCCACTATCGAATCGGCAGTGTTTACCGACGTTGTTAAACAAATTAATATTGGAGGTTAATCATGGTACGTAAAATATTTTCACTCATAACAATTTTTTCATTGGCTTTAACGGTTTTTGCCGCCACCAATGATTCAAAAATAGAAGTTCCATTACGCTTCGACAGGTATTATAACTACGAGGATGTGGTTAAAGCACTGGAAGTTTTGCATGCCGCTTACCCTGACATGACCAAGCTTGAGTCAGTGGGAGAAAGCGAAGAAGGCCGCAAAATCTATGTTCTTATCATCAACAACAGTAAAACCGGTGATGAAATGAATAAACCAGGTGTTTGGGTTGATGGAAACATACATGGGAACGAGATCCAGGCCGGTGAAGTTTGCTTGTATTACGCGAATATGCTTCTGACCAAATACGGGGAGAACGAAAAGATTACCAAAGTAGTGGATCGGAATGTTCATTACATTATGCCGGTTGTAAACGTTGACGGAAGGGCGCATTTCTTTGATGATGCCAACACGCCAAGTTCAAGCAGAAGTATTCGTGTTCCAAAAGATGATGACGGTGATGGACTGTTTGACGAGGATGCTCCCGATGACCTCGATGGTGATGGTAGCATTTGCCAGATGCGAATCAAAGACCCGAATGGCAACTACAAAGCTGATCCGGATGACCCGAGAATCATGATACGTGTGAAGCCGGGAGAAAAAGGTGAATATACTATCTTAGGTTCTGAAGGAATCGATAACGACGGCGACGGACGTTTTAATGAGGATGCAGAAGGATACCTGGATCCGAACCGGAACTGGGGTTACAACTGGATGCCTGATTATGTGCAACGCGGTGCCGGTAACTTCCCATTCTCGGGAGTTGGACTGAAAGCTATTAACGACTATGTAGCCAAACATCCGAATATCATTGTCAACTTCGCGTTCCATAACAACGGTGGAATGTGGTTGCGTGTACCCTCTGATAAAGCAATAACCATCCCGCAAGCCGATGTGGCAGCCTACGATGAAATCGGTAAGGAAGCGATTAAAATCACTCCGGGATATGTTTACATCCCTTCTTACGATCTGTACTCAACTTATGGTGATACCGATGGTCAGTTCTTCTATGTTTTCGGATCGTATTCTTTTGTTGGTGAATTATTCATGAATTCACAGGAATTTTATACTGAAAAACCGGTATCTCCAAAATATGAAGATGATCGCGTGAGTGGAGTTGAAGAAGATAGGGAACGACTCAAATTCAACGACAATGTAGCTTTAGGTGAATTGTATCACGACTGGAAACCTTTCCACCATCCGGTATACGGAGACATTGAAATTGGTGGCTGGGTTAAAATGAGTTCACGACTTCCCCACCCTTTTATGTTGAACGATCTGGTTCACCGGGCTGCCTCGGTCGTATTTCTCGCCGCCAGCGAAACTCCCGAAGTGGAAATGAATGTGTTTGAAACAAAAGATCTGGGTAACAATCTGAAACGTGTGCGTATTCGTTTGAAAAATAAACATGGCCTCTCAACCATGACAGCTCAGGCAGTAAAAGATAAACTTTACACCATCGACTATTTAAAAGTAAGCGGTGCCAAGGTAATTGCAGGTGGCAAGATTGATGATTATCGCCTCGACAAGGTGAGCTACAAAGAAGTGAAACCGGAAATCCAGTTTTTCGCACTTCCAAGTCACGGAAAAGCAGAATACGAATTCTTAATCGAAGG
>Ga0116152_10004454_pt1 | contig 11083 bp, 9 predicted proteins | sample AD_UKC119_MetaG_FD_89894 | JGI IMG/M metagenome (GOLD analysis project Ga0116152, IMG submission 89894) | Active sludge microbial communities of municipal wastewater-treating anaerobic digesters from Hong Kong - AD_UKC119_MetaG | ecosystem: Engineered > Bioreactor > Anaerobic > Digestate...
CTTGCCGAGCTTCTCACGCATTTCCTGGATCATGGGGCGGCACCTCGGGTCGGGCGAATAGAATCGGACGGTCCACCCGGCTGGGCGCCGGGTGGACCGCGAGTATCTCGAAAGGTAGCTCGCCGGCCGCGGGGGGGCGAGGGGCTGGCAGCGGGGGCCCGGCGCTAGATTTGCCCCATGCCTCGATCCCTCCTCTGGCTCGCCGCCCTTGTCGCCTGCGCCGGGGGGCCGCCCGCGGCCACCCAGGCGAACACCGCCCCCCAGGTGGTGGCCCCCGATTCCACCGCTCGCCGCCTCCTCGCGACCCTCGACCCGGCGATCGCGCAGGAGGTGGGCTACGCCACGCCCCGAAACTTCACCGGCGAGCCGTTGCCGGGATACGGGGTCGGGATCGCCCTGCTGCGCCGGGAGGCGGCCGACTCCCTGCGGCGGGTCGCGGAGGACCTCCGCCCGCGGGGCCTCGGCCTCAAGGTGTTCGACGGCTACCGGCCGGTGCGGGCGACGCTGGCCATGGTGGCGTGGTGCGAGCGGACCGGCCGGACCGACCTGCTCGACGACGGCTACATCGCCCGCCGCTCCCGCCACAACCAGGGCGTTGCCGTCGACCTGACGCTGATCGACCTGCAGACCGGGGAGGAGCTCGACATGGGGACGCCCTGGGACACCTTTGCCGAGGCGGCACACACCGCCCGCGCGAGTGGGGCCGTCGCGGAGCGGCGGCGGCTGCTGGTCGAGGCGATGGCGGCGCGCGGGTTCGTCAACTATGAGAACGAGTGGTGGCACTTCTCGCTCGCGGTCCCGGATCCGGTGCCGTTCGACCTGCCGTTGGAGGGGTGGTAAGGGGAAAGGATTTTTCTTGATTCCGGGTCCCCTGCCGACTATCCTGTACCCCCAAGTTGACATGTGAAACTGTTCACAATCGACGGTCTGTGAGAGCGACGACTTGATGCGCCTTTCGACTGCAACGTGGTGGCGTCCCGGCCTGGTCCGGGTCCTGGTGCTTCCCCTGCTGCTGCTGGCCCTCGCGGCCTGCGCCGGGGAGAGCTATCCCCAGTCGACCCTGACCCCGAAGGGCGACTTCGCCGACCTGGTGGATGCCCTGTTCCGGACGACGGTGTTCTGGGCGGTGATCATCTTCGTGCTGGTCGAGGGCGCGCTGCTGTTCGCGATCTTCCGCTTTCGCGGCCGCGCCGACGACCCCGAGCCCGAGCAGATCCACGGCAACACGCTGGTCGAGATCATCTGGACGGTGATCCCGGCGGCGGTGCTCGCGTTCGTGGCGGTGCCGACGGTGCGGACGATCTTCGACACCGCGCGGATCCCCGAGACCGGGCCCGACGGGCAGGCGGCGCTCAAGGTCGAGGTGATCGGGCACCAGTGGTGGTGGGAATTCCGCTACCCGGAGCTCGGGATCGTCACGGCCAACGAGATGCACGTCCCGGTCGGCCGCACGGTGGACCTCCGGATGAAGACGGTGGACGTGCTCCACTCCTTCTGGATTCCGCAGTTCGCCGGAAAGCGCGACGTCTTCCCGAACCGCGAGACCCGGCTCTGGTTCTCGGCCCGGGAGGTCGGGGCGTTCCCGGGGGCGTGCGCCGAGTTCTGCGGGATCCAGCACGGCCGGATGGACTTCTACGTGATGGTGGACGAACCGGCGGCCTTCGACGGCTGGGTGGCGACGCGGCAGGCCGATTCGGCGGCGGCGGCGATGCGGCCGGCGGCGGCGCCGGTCCCGGCCGATTCGCTGGCACCCGACGCCGCGCCGGTGGCGGCGGTCGATCCGCTGGTGGCCGAGGGGAAGCAGCTCTTCATGACCAAGGCCTGCGCCGGCTGCCACGCGCTCGGCTCGGCGGGCGCGGCGACGACGATGATCGGGCCGAACCTCGGCGGGATCGGGACGCGCAAGATGATCGCCGCCGGCTGGCTCGAGAACACCGACGAGAACCTGGCCCACTGGATCCAGAATCCGCAGGCCGTCAAGGAAGGCGTGCTGATGAACGTGCCGCCGATCACCGACGCGGAGGCGACGGCGCTGGTCGCCTACCTCCGCACCAGGCAGTAACCCGGGGAGCCCGCACCATGGCCACGACGGTCCTCGACCCCGCCCACGCCGGCACCCGCTCCCGGAGCGTCCTGGTGGAGTGGCTGACCACGGTCGACCACAAGAAGATCGGCATCATGTACGGCGCCTCGGCGTTCGTGTTCTTCCTCATCGGCGGGCTGGAGGCGCTCCTGATCCGGGCGCAGCTCGCGGGGCCGAACAAGGACCTGATCTCGCCGGAGTTCTACAACCAGCTGTTCACGATGCACGGCACGACGATGATCTTCCTCGCCGTCATGCCGCTCAGCGCGATGTTCTTCAACTTCTTCATCCCGCTGCAGATCGGGGCGCGCGACGTCGCCTTCCCCCGGCTGAACGCGATGTCGCTCTGGGTCTTCCTCCTCGGCGGGATCTTCCTGAACGCCTCGTTCATCTGGGGCGCGCCGAACGGCGGCTGGTTCGGCTACGCGCCGCTCAGCGGGCGGCAGTACTCGCCCGGCGTGAACATGGACTTCTGGGTGATCGGCCTGCAGATCCTCGGCATCGCCTCGCTGGCGGCCGGCGTGAACTTCTTCACCACGATCCTCAACATGCGCGCCCGGGGGATGACCCTGATGCGCATGCCGATGTTCACCTGGTCGACGCTGGTGACCCAGGTGCTGGTGCTGCTCTCGTTCCCGGTCATCACCGTCGCGCTGATCTACCTGATGGTCGACCGCGTCTTCGGCACCGGCTTCTTCGTGCCGGCCGCCGGGGGCGACCCGATGCTCTGGCAGCACCTCTTCTGGGTCTTCGGGCACCCGGAGGTGTACATCCTGATCCTGCCCGCGTTCGGGATCATCTCCGAGATCCTGCCGGTGTTCAGCCGGAAGCCGCTGTTCGGCTACTCGGCGATGGTGTTCTCGATGGCCTTCATCGCCTTCCTCGGCTTCGGGGTGTGGTCGCACCACATGTTCTCGACCGGGATGGGGCCGCTGGCGGACTCGTTCTTCTCGCTGGCGACGATGCTGATCGCGATCCCGACCGGCGTGAAGATCTTCAACTGGATCGGCACCATCTGGGGCGGCTCGATCCAGCTGCGGACCCCGATGTACTTCGCGCTCGGCTTCATCGCGATGTTCATCATGGGCGGCCTCTCGGGCGTGATGCACTCGGTCGCGCCGGCCGACCTGCAGCAGACCGACTCCTACTTCGTGGTGGCCCACTTCCACTACGTCCTCTTCGGCGGCTCGATCTTCGCGATCACCGCCGGGGCGTACTACTGGTGGCCGAAGATGTTCGGTCGGATGCTGGACGAGGGGATCGGCAAGGCGCACTTCTGGCTGATGCTGACCGGGTTCAACCTGACCTTCTTCCCGATGCACTTCGCGGGGCTGCTGGGGATGCCGCGCCGGATCTACACCTATCCCGGCGGGCTCGGCTTCGACACCTACAACCTGCTCGCGACGGTCGGGGCGTTCGTGCTCGCCGTCTCGATCCTGGTCTTCATGTGGAACGTCGTGCGCACCTGGCGCCGCCCGGCCGACGCGCCGGCGGATCCGTGGGGCGGCGCGACGCTCGAGTGGGCGATCCCCTCGCCGCCGCAGGAGTGGAACTTCACCGAGGAGCCGGTGGTCTCGGGCAAGGACGAGCTCTGGACCCTCAAGCGCGCGGCAGGGGTGCGGACGCTCCCGGAGCCGGCCCGCTCCGACGGCCGCGGCATCCACCTGCCCGGGCCGTCGTGGTGGCCGCTCATCGTCGCCATCGGCATCCTGCTGTTCATGGTCGGCTTCATGCTGCCGCGCCCGTGGGCCTTCCCGTTCGGACCGGTCGGCCTGGTCGGCTTCGTGATCACCCTCGTCGGCATCTTCAAGTGGGCCTATGAGCCGCCTGATGCCCACGCCACGCCCCACTGAGGACGGGCCCCGGATGACCAGCACCACCGCGACCCTCGCCGGGCACGACGGCCACGCCGCCGAGGCGCACCACACGTCGCTGCCGATCGAGAACCGCAAGCTCGCGATCTGGGTCTTCATCGCGTCGGAATGCATGTTCTTCGCGACGCTGATCTCGACCTTCCTGATCTATCGCGGCCAGAGCCTGAAGGGGCCGCTGCCGGCGGACATCTTCGAGGTGCCGCTGGTGACCGCGGGCACCGCGGTCCTGCTCTTCTCCTCGTTCTTCGTCGTGATGGCGCTGAACGGGGCGCAGGAGGGCAACCGCCGCAAGCTGATCACCTGGCTCTCGCTGACGGTCTTCTGCGGCGTCTTCTTCGCCGGGATGCAGGTGTACGAGTTCAGCCACTTCTACCACGAGGGGCTGGGGTACTCGACCAACCTCTTCTCGGCCTCGTTCTACACCCTGACCGGCTTCCACGGCGCCCACGTGACGATGGGCACCCTCTGGCTCGCGACGCTGCTCAAGGATGCGATCAAGGGCGACCTCCCGGCCGGGAAGGCGCTCAACCTCGAGATCGCCGCCCTGTACTGGCACTTCGTCGACGTGGTCTGGATCATCATCTTCCCCGTCGTCTACCTCATGTCGCTGAGGAGCTGACCCATGGCCGACGCACACGCTGCCGAACACGAGCACGGCTCCGGCGGGGCGACCTACGTCAAGATCGCCGTCGTCCTCTTCGTCCTGACCGCCCTCGAGGTGCTGCTCTACGAGGTCTGCTACGGCGAGTCGATGACCGGCCTCGCCAGCCTGGGCGCCTCGCTCGAACCCTACTTCGTCGAGCTGCTGCTGCTGCTCTCGGCGTTCAAGTTCTGGTTCGTGGCGATGTTCTACATGCACCTGAAGTTCGACATGAAGCTGCTCAGCTGGCTGTTCACCTTCTCGCTGGTGATCGCCTCGGTCGTGATCCTCGCGCTGCTGGCGCTGTTCACGTACAACCGCGGGCTCTGGTGGCCGGGCGGGTTGTGGTGAGGGAGTCGTGAGGCGTGAGTCCTGAGAAGCGAGATCGGACGCACACAGGGCGGGCTCCCCTCGGGGAACCCGCCCTTCGCTTGCCCCTCACTTCTCAGGACTCACGTCTCACCGCTCTCGCGCCACTGCCCCCGCCACCGTCGTTGCGTGCCATCCCGCCGCCATCGCGGCGAGGTCCTCCTCGGCCGCGGCCACCTCGAACGCCATCAGGTCGAGTGGCGTGGGCGCGAGCGCGGCGTAACCCGGGAACCGGTCCTGGATCGGGCAGAGGTTCTCGAGCAGGTCGCCGTCCGGGGTGAGGGCGCCGAGCCCCATCAGGCGGCAGGTGGCGGGTCGGGCCTCGTGGACGAGGCAGGCCCCGGAGTCCGGGTCGAGCACGGGGCAGGGATCGCGCTCGAGGGCGTCGCACATCGCGTCGAACGCCGCCTCGTCGGTCTCGCCGGCGCGCCAGGGAGCGCGCCAGGCCGGCGCCGCGGCGTGGCCGAGTTCGAGTTGGGCGATCGCTCGGCGATGGACCGCGCTGGCCTGGTCCGCCGGCAGGGCGGTGACCGCCTCGGCGACGAGGCGGGCGTCGGCCGCGGAGATGTCGAACGGCCCGTGGCAGCAGGCGGTGCACCCGGTCCGGCAGGGGACCACCCCGGGACCCGCTGCCGCCATCCCCTCGGCGAACCAGCGGTCGAGTCGGCCCAGGAGGTCGCGGTAGCTCAGGAGACCAGGCGTCGCGCGGCGACGGCGAGCAGGGCCCAGCCGATCAGGAAGGCGACCCCACCGAGCGGGGTCACGGCGCCGAGCCAGCGCTGTCCGGTGAAGACCATCAGGTAGAGCGAGCCGGAGAAGAGCAGCGTGCCGGCGACGAAGGCCCAGCCCGCCTGGGCGGCGGGCGTGGCGCGCAGCGTGACCAGCCAGGCCACGGCGAGGAGCGCAAGCCCGTGGTACATCTGGTAGCGGGCGGCGGTCTCGAAGATCTCGAGGTCGCGCGGCTCGAGTCGGGCACGGAGCGCGTGGGCCCCGAAGGCCCCGGCGGCGACGGCGAGACCGCTGAGGAGCGCGCCGAGGGTCGCGGCGAGGCGGGCGGTCACCCCGCCTCCGGCGGGAGCTGGCTCCCCGTCACTCTCCCGAGACCCTTCGCGCCGACGACGCTCGGGGTGGCGGTCACCCCGCCTCCGGCGGGACGACCGCCATGCCCATCGCGTGATACCCGTTGTCGACGTACACCGTGCTGCCGGTGATCGCCGCGGCCAGGGGCGACGCGAGGAACGCGGCCGCGTGGCCGACGTCGGTCGCCTCGAAGTCGCGGGTCAGCGGGCTGTTCGCCTTGCTGTAGTTGATCATCGTGGCGATGAAGCCGATCGCACTCGCGGCGCGCGAGGCGTACGGCCCGGCGGAGATGGTGTTGACCCGGTGGCCCCAGCGCCGTCCGACCTCGTAGGCGAGGGTGCGCGTGTCGGCCTCGAGGGCCGCCTTCGCGGACGACATCCCGCCGCCATAGCCCGGGATCACGCGCTCCCCCGCCATGTACGTCAGCGAGAGGAACGAGCCCCCGGGCCGCATGAGCGGGCCGAGGGCACGCATCAGGGCCAGGTTGCTGTAGGCCGAGACGCTGACGGCCTCGAGATAGCCGCGGCGCGAGGTGTCGAGCAGCGGGTTCCGGACCTCGGGGCCGTTCGCCAGCGAGTGCACCACGATGTCGACCGGGGTCGGGCCGAAGTCGGTCACCAGGCGCTCGACCAGCCCGGCGATGGTGAAATCGCCCCGCTCCCGGTAGCGCTTGTTCTCGCGCGTCGCCTCGGGGACATCCTCCAGCGTGTCGAAGGCCGCGTCCAGCGGGTAGATCCGCTCGAAGGCCATCGAGGAGCCGTCGGCGAGCACCAGCGACTCGGCGAGCTTGCCGCGGTCGAGGAGGTTCTCGAAGATCCCCATCGCCGGTGGCCAGGTCCCGACGCAGATCGACGCCCCCGCCTGGGCGAGGGCCTTGGCGATCGCGAACCCGAAGCCGCCGTCGTCGGCCACGCCAGCGACGAAGGCGCGCTTGCCCGAGAGGTCGATACCCAGCATGCCGGTGGCTCCATGGAGTCGAGGGTCGAAGGTGCGATCCGCTGCACGATAGAATGGCCGGGGGTGGTTGGGAAGTGAAACGGCCCCCTCGCGAGGGGGCCGTTCCGTCGTGCGGGTCCCGCGGGCCGTCGGCCCCGGGGGTCAGCGCGGTTCGAGGATCTGCCCGATCCGCTCGGCGGCATCGGCGTAGTGGGCCCGGGTCACCGCATCGCCACGACCGGCGGCCTGCCGGAGCCGGCCGCGCAGCTGCACGAGCTCCGCGCGCACCAATGGCCGGATGTCCGACAACGCCACGTTCGGGTTGGGCGGCAGCCGATCGCGGAACTGCGCCGGGATCGGCGGCAGGTCGGTCGTCATCAGGTTCTCCATCCGCTCGATCCAGGCGCGCTGCAGCGACCGGCGGTAGAAGTCGGGCGCCGCGCCCGTCCGCAGCTCGGTCCAGGCGCCGTCGCGGATGTCGGCCAGGTACTCCGGCAGCGGATAGCCGCCATCGGCGACGGTGCTCAGCTCCGCCACGCGTGCCAGCCGGGACGGGTCGGTCATCCGGTTCAGCGTGCCGACCATGAAGCCCTTGATCCGCTCGGTGCTCCCCTGGATCCCGATCCGCTCGAGGATCGCCGGGTCGAACATCCACGTCGGCGTCTGCAGCGCCTGGGCGGTGAGGAACGCCACGGCGGCCTTCTGCCGCTCGCGGGGGATCGCGGTGTAGGCGGGCCCGGTCTGGTCGGCGTTCTTCCGGGTCCAGTCGATCCCGCCGATGATGGTGGCGACGTGCCCCATGTAGCGGTTCCACTGCCCGGTCACCTCGCCGTACATCTCGCGCAGCTGCGAGAAGTCGGCGCCCGGCTCGTAGGAGTACTCCAGCAGGCGCGGCATGATCCGCTTGAGGTTCGCGATGCCGTACTCGCTGGCCTTCACCCCGTCGTCGCCGAGATCCTCGGTCTGCGACCCCGGGTCGGTCCCCGACGGATCGCCGAAGCGGTACATCGGGTCATCGGCGTGCTCCGCGATCCAGGCGTCGAGGGTCGGCTTCTCGGCGTCCGCCGTGGCGGCGTCGAGGATGGGCCGGTAGCCCCAGCGGATCGAGTACTTGTCGTACGGCCCGATGCCCGGGTGCATCGCGACGTCACCGTCGCCCGGCTGCGCGACGTAGTTGAAGCGGGCGTAGTCCATGATCGACGGGGCGGTGTTGAACGCCTTCGTGAACGCCGGGCTGCGGAGCGAATCCACCGGGTAGGAGGAGCTGGCCTTCATGTTGTGCGGCAGCCCGAGCGTGTGGCCGACCTCGTGGGACGACACGAAGCGGATCAGCTCGCCCATCACCTCGTCCTCGAAGTCGACCGACCGCGCCCGGGGGTTGATGGCCGCGGTCTGCACGAGGTACCAGTTGCGGAGGAGGTTCATGACGTTGTGGTACCACTGGATGTCCGACTCGAGGATCTCGCCCGAGCGCGGGTCGGCCACGTGCGGACCCGAGGCGTTCTCGATGTCGGAGGCGAGGTAGCGGATCACGCTGTACCGGGCGTCCTCTGGCGAGAATTCCGGATCCTCCTCGGGGGTCGGGGCGAGGCGGCCGATGATGGCGTTCTTGAAGCCCGCCGCCTCGAACGCGGCCTGCCAGTCGTTGACCCCCGCGATGAGGTACGGGCGCCACTTCGCCGGCGTGGCGGGGTCGATGTAGTAGATGATCGGCTTGACCGGCTCGACCAGCTCGCCGCGCAGGAAGGCCGCCGTGTCCTTCGGCTCGAGCCGCCAGCGGTCGATGAACCGGCGGGTCACCGCGCGATCCTCCTCGCGGCCGTAGTCGACCTGCTGGGTCGAGAAGTAGCCCACCCGCTCGTCATAGATGCGGGGCTGCATCGGCACCTTCGGGAGCAGCAGCATCGAGTGGTTCATCTCGATGGTGATCGTCCCGGTCTCGGCATTCGCCGGGGCCTTGGTCGCGTCGTACGTCAGCACCACCCGGTTCTCGATGTTGGTCGGGTAGCTCGCGATCCGGGCGACGTAGGTGCGCTTCGGGTCGAGGCGCCGCACGCCGAGCGCCGTGCGGCGGCCGCTCGAGAGGCCGAGCATCGGGATGTCGGCGACGAAGAAGTCGCCCACCTCGATCACCATCGACGAGTCCGGGCCGTAGGCCGCGATGTCGAAGGTCTGCAGGATCGGCTCGAGGTTGCTGTTCTGCACCGCGATCGACATCGGCGAGGTGCTGTCGGCCACCGTCGCGTACGAGACGTGCTTCAGGTCGACCTTGTCGCCCCGGCGGACGAAGCGGACCACGTCCGTCGCGTTCTTCGAGCCGCCGTAGCCGAGCCCCGAGGCCGTCCGGGCGATCCGCGAGACCACGAGGAACTCGCGCCCCGCCATCGCGGCCGGGATCTCGTAGAACCACTTGTCCTCGATCCGGTGCACGGTGAAGGCGCCACTGTCGCTGATCGCCTTCGCGGTGATGACGTCCTTGTAGGCCTTCGGACCGTTCCGCGACGCGGCGGGACGGGCCGCACCGCCACCGGCGGAGTCACGCCCGGCCGCCTGGCCGCCCGGCGTCGGGCGGGCGGCGGGGGTGGTGGTCGCGGAACTGGCGGAGCAGGCCGCGAGCGCCAGCAGGGCCACGGACGCGGTGAGTCGACGTGGGAACATCCTCGGGAATCCTCGTGGGCGGAGGTGGCGGGGGCGAGGCCGTCGGCGCGGGGTGCGCGACGGCAGCCCGGAAGCTTACCGCGACACGCGACACCGGGAAACCCGGCCCGCCACCTACTCGGCCCGGAGGACCTCGAGCGGCGGGCGCCGCAGCACGTCGAGCGAGCTCCAGAGCCCGGCGACCGTGGTGAGGAGCACGAGCCCGCCGGCCAGCACGGCGATCGGGACGACGGGGAGGAGGAAGGCGGTCTCGAACACGAAGTGCGCCAGGGCCCACCCGGCCGCGCCCGCGAGCACCGCCGCCACCAGCGCGGCGGCGAGGCCGAGGGCCGCGTACTCGACGAGGAGGATCCGGAGCACCTGCGCGCGCGTCGCGCCCAGGGTCCGGAGCAGGGTGCCCTCACGCAGCCGCTGCCACCGCGAGGTGGCGATCGCGCCGATCAGCACGATGGCGCCGGTCGCCAGCGAGAACATCGCCATGAACCGGATCGCCGCCACCACCCGCCCGATGACCGCCTCGAGCGCCCGCTGCACCTCGCCGAGATCGACCGAGGTGACATTGGGCACCCGTTCGGCCAGGGCGCGCTGGAGACGACCGCGCGCCGCCGGATCGACCACCCGGGTCAGCGTGACGGAGGTCTGCGGCGCACCCTCGAGGCTCCCCGGCGCGAAGATGACGAAGAAGTTCGGCTCGAAGCGGGCCCAGTTCACCTCGCGCAGCGAGCGGACGACCGTGTGCAGCTCGATGCCCTGGATGTTCCACACGAGCCGTGCGCCGAGCCCGATGCCGAGCTCGGCGGCGAGGTCCTGCTCGACCGAGACCGCCACGGGGTCGTCGGCCGTGAGGCCGCGCCCCGAATCGGCCGGCGTGAACCACGTCCCCGCGACGACCCGCTCCGCCGGCCCGAGCTCGCCGCGGTAGGTCGAGCGATACTCGCGCCGCACGGCCCAGAGGCCGCTCCCCTCACCCTCGTCGAGCGTGTCCCCTGGCGCGCGTGACGCGCCACCGCGCGCGAGGATCGTGCTCACGCGCTCGCCCGCCACGGCGGCGAGCCGCATCGTCACGATCGGCGTGAAGGCGGTGGCGGTCGCGCCCTCGCGCGCCAGCACCTCCTCGACGAGGGGGCGTTGGTCCGGCTGGATGTCGATGAGGACGAGATTCGGCCGCTCGCCCTCCTCTCCGACGCGGAAGTCACGCAGCAGGTTCACCTGCGCGGTGAAGAGCGTCGTCAGCAGGAAGGCGCCGAAGCCGAGGGCGAGCACCACGGTGACGGTCTGGTTCCCGGGGCGGTGCAGGTTTGCGAGGCCCTGCCGGATCAGGTAGGACCCGCGTCGGGGCGTGAAGCGGCGTGCGAGCCGAATGACCGCGAGCGAGGCCAGCCAGAGCACGACGAGCGCCGCGCCAACCGAGGCGGCGAACCATGTCCCCTCGATCAGCGAGCC
>Ga0116152_10004457_pt1 | contig 11076 bp, 9 predicted proteins | sample AD_UKC119_MetaG_FD_89894 | JGI IMG/M metagenome (GOLD analysis project Ga0116152, IMG submission 89894) | Active sludge microbial communities of municipal wastewater-treating anaerobic digesters from Hong Kong - AD_UKC119_MetaG | ecosystem: Engineered > Bioreactor > Anaerobic > Digestate...
GTTATCAAATTCTGAAAAAAGTCTCAAAAACTTATCGTTTAATTCGTTCTTTTCAATTTCGAGTTTTTCAATTTGTTCTTTCAGCTTATCTTCTTTGGTTGGTTTCTTCCCGAAAAAAGATTTAGTATTCTTTTTTTCAGATTCGGAATTCACTTCTACATCCTCTTTTTTTTCTTTAGAAACAGTTGTTTCTTCAACGGGTTTTTCTATTGTTTGATGATCATCTGTTATAAGAGTATCCTTTTCCCCTAAAGGATTTAAGTCTTTGTTTTGTTCCATATTACTCATTTTTCTATTGATTCAATATACTTTTCAAGCTTTCACCTGCAAATAGTGTGCCAAAATTTTAAATTGTCATTTTGTCATATAAGCATCCAAAAAATAGGCGGTCAAATATTGACCGCCTATTTTTGAGTTTATTTGTCAAACATTATTTTATTCTTTTCTTTATCAACCTTATAATCACCCCACTGATTGATGATGTATTGATCACCAATTACGAAAGGAGTAGGAAGACCTTTTTTAACGATCACCTTTACATTTTCTTCATAATCATCACCCACACGAATATCTCTTAAGAAGAAAGCAGAATTTTCAATAATAGAACCATCCTCTTGTTTGATAGCTCTGTCTTTTAATTCGAAATCAGCTACCGTGATAATCATATCTTTTAAGTATCTAGTGGCATCAGCATAATTCATGTAAATGACATCAGATTTTTCACCAATTGAGAACTGTGATGTTTGGTTGTTGGCATAACAAGCACCTTTAACCAGATTGCCATCAATAGTCACAGGGACTGATCTCCCTTCAATTATAGCAATTGTAATTGTTTTAGGAGCACCAATTGAATCGCTTTTTGGGACATAGTTACTGTGTAAAACAGTAAATTCTGTACGACGATTCAGCTGGTGAGCAGCTTCTTGAGCATCCCCTTTAGGTAGGCTTTCAATATATGCTTCAGTTAAAATGGTTCCTTTAGGATAGAAATACGATTTTCCATTTCTAGAATATGTAAAGTCTTTATCAAATTTTCTAGGACTACTTTCACCATATCCCATTGGAATGATTCTATCAGCAGGAATCCCTTTTTCTATAACCAAGAAATCCATAACTGATTGAGCACGGTTTTGTGAAAGAATTTTGTTTTTTTCTTCGGTGTCTCTAGAGTCGGTATGAGAACGTAATTCAATAACAATAGTAGGATTTTTGATCATAGTGTTATACAATCCCAATAAGGAGTCTTTATATTGTGGTTTAAGTTCCCAACGAGCCAAGTCATATAGAATTTCAGGAAGTGGAATAGGATCAGGAGGAATAGGTGCTATCCTGAAATCTTGTTTTAAGTCAGTATTTTCAGAAAGTCCAATTGTTGTTTGAGTCGCTTTATTGTTATCGTTATCCCAATATCCTTTTTTGGTCACATGCATAGTGTAAGTTGTATTAGCTAAGATTTTAGCTTTATCGAAGAAATAATATCCTTTGATATCAGTTGTTGTTTTATACGAGGTTCCATCTGAACCAACAATCTCAACGGTTACGCCATCTAGGTACTGAAGGGTCGCTTCATCACGTATATAACCTGCAAGAGTATAAACAATGGGTCTTAATAAGAAGTAATAGATGTCATCACCACCTCTACCGCCTGGTCTGTTCGAAGAGAAAAACCCTTTAGCAAGATAGGGGACTTTAGATTTGGGGTCCAACACTTCCTGATCATCAAAAATCATACCAATCTCATCCCAGCAGGAGTTAATTGGAACACCTAAATTTTCAGGTTTTGACCATTCATTATTTTTCATTGTTGACATAAAAATATCCAATCCACCCAATCCGGCATGACCATCAGAAGAAAAATATAGCGTTGAATCACCTCTAAGAGCAGGAAATACTTCCTGACCTTCGGTATTCACCTGATCTCCAAGATTGGTAATATTCGAAAATTTTCCTGTTCTTTTGGTTCTGGTAGCTTTGTAAATATCGTAACCACCTTTTCCTCCTGGTTTATTGGAAGAAAAATAAAGGGTTAGTTCATCCATTGAGATCCATGGGTGCACATAGTTGAATGAATCTGGGCCTAATTCAATCATTTCAGCTGCACCATATCCATTCCCTTTTTTGGAGGAAGTATAAATATTACAATATTTTACTTGTTTTTTATCATGAGGACAACGGGTAAAATATACCTGAGACCCTTTTCTGTTGGTTGTCAACTCACCTTCATTTACTGCAGAATTGATTGAAAGATCATTGTCTATTGGTTTTATGGGAGACCATTCAGCAGGGGGCCACTCGGTATTTTTGCTTTTTGGTTTTTCGGTAAGGTAAATATCAGAAAAATCAATGCCGGTCCATTCATCATTCCCTTTCCCAACAGAACCTTCTCTATTAGAAGTAAATAAAAGAATCGATTGTTTTTCGGGGTTACCCCATCTAGGAGCCCATTCGTCTTGTTTAGAGTTTAACTTTTTCAGGTTTTCCACTTCATAACGGGTGGGATTTTCATTCCAGTATTTCGCTTTTTGAGATCCTTCAATCCTAACCTGGATTCGAGGGTCATCGGGGACTCTTTTTTTATATGCTTCAAAATATTTTAAAGCCAGATCGTACTCTCCCCGAAGCTGATAGATACTCCCCAGCTGGAAAAAAAGCATGGGATTATCTTTTTGATAATTTTTCTTTTCCAAACGGAGGTATGTTTGCTCAGCCTTTTTTAAATTACCCATAATTCTGTAGCATTCAGCAATTTGATATGTTACTCGGCGTACTTCAACAGGGTTTTTGGAAATTTTTCTGATCCCTTTTTGATACCCATCCAAAGCATTTTGGTATCTGCAATTTTGAAAGTCATTATCTGCATCACGAATGGTTTGAGCGTGGATAAGGGTAATGTTCAGAATGATACTGAAAACAAGTGTAAAAAACAACTTATATTTATTCATAAACGATAAATTTATCTACATAAATTAGCAAGGTGCAAATATACATTTTTTTTTCTAATTGGGAGTTCAAATGTAACATTTTTTGATCTTAGAAAAAAAATAGGTATCGAACTTCTTGAAAAAAATAATTGTACGACGCAATAACGTATATAAAAAAAGGGAACGGTAACGTTCCCTTTTTATTTCTTTTTGAATGTATTATTTCATCAATTCAACTTTTTTAGTTTTTGATTTTTTTGTTCTATTGTTTAAATCAAAAACTAAAGGTGCAGATATAAAAATACCTGAATAAGTTCCTATGATAATACCGGCAGTCATAGCAAAAATGAAACCACGAATCACTTCACCTCCAAATATAAAGATTGCAATCAATACTACTATTGTTGTACCTGCTGTATTGATCGTACGACCTAAAGTTTGATTCACAGCACTATTGATGTTATTATAAAGGTCTCGTTTTGGATATAATGATTTATTTTCACGAATACGGTCATAAATGATCACAACGTTATTAATAGAATAACCGATTACAGTTAAAATAGCAGCGATGAATGATTGGTCAACCTCCATTGAGAATGGCATGATTTTGTATAATAGTGAGAAAAGACCGATCGTCAACATGGTGTCATGGGCTAATGCAATAACGCCACCCAATCCAAAGTGCCAGTTTTTGAATCGAATAGCGATATATACAAAAATAAGTACTAAAGAAACCAATACAGCCCAGATGGCATCCATTAATAATTCTTTAGCAATTGTTGGCTTAACAACTGATAAACTTTGAATACCACGAGGATCATTTTGTTCAGAAAAATCTAAATAGGAAATATCAGCTTTAACATAAAAATTTTTTAAAGCTGAATATAATTTTTGAGTGATCTCTGCATCAATTTTTGAATCATTTTGTTCAATTTTATAGTTTGTAGTTATCCTGATCTGATTGTCACTCCCAAAAGTTTTTACTTCAGGATTGCCACCAAACTCATTAATAATGGCAGAACGAACTTCATTGGTTTTCACATCCTGGTCAAAACGTATTACATAGTTTCTTCCTCCTGTAAATTCTATACTTGGCTGAAGTTTTAATGTAAAAAATGAGATCAGAACGACAATTGAAAGAGCGATTGAAAGAGGATAGAAAATCTTTCTTTTTTTGATAAAATCAAAATTTACTTTAGAGAAAGCATTTTGTGTATATGTATTACCAAATCTAAAGTCAACACCTTTCGATATCCCTTTCTCAAAAATTATTCTTGAAATAAAAATGGCAGTAAATAAAGAGGATAAGATACCAATAATCAATGTAGTTGCAAATCCTTGAATTGGGCCAGATCCAAAAACATAAAGTACAATAGCAGTTATTAAGGTAGTAACATTCCCATCAATAATCGCGGAGTATGCATTTCTATACCCTTCGTCAACAGCCATACGAAGTCCTTTGCCAATTCTTAATTCTTCCCGAATACGTTCGAATATGATAACGTTTGCATCCACTGCCATCCCAAGGGTAAGAACAATACCTGCAATCCCAGGTAGGGTTAAAACTGCACCTAGAGATGCTAAAACACCCATTATAAAAAATACATTTGTCATTAATGCTATGTCAGCAATCCATCCGGCACGTCCATAATATAGGAACATATAAATGAGAACCAATAGAAATGCAAGTGCAAATGACAATAAACCGGCATTGATAGATTCTTTTCCTAATGTTGGCCCAACTACTTCAGATTGAACGATGTTAACTCTAGCTTCTAAATTTCCTGAATTTAAAACTGTTGCTAAGTCTTTTGCTTCTTCAATGGTGAAGTTTCCAGAGATTTCAGATTGTCCGTTGGGAATTTCACTTCTTACACTTGGATAAGAATAAATAAAGTTGTCCAAAACAATGGCAATATAAGTGATTTTGTTTTTGTTATCAACAGCACCTTTTGTTACTTTTCTCCACTCTTCTGTTGCAGCAGACTCCATAGACATGGTAACAACGGTTTGGTTGTTCTGGTTTACGTCTTGACGAGCATTTCTAACAACTCTTGCTCCTCCAATAGTTTCAGAACTTAATTTTGGTCCAAAACGATCATTGTTTTTCTTTAATGGGATAAGAGGGTATGCATTTTGAAATCTAGGTTCGGGTTTGCCCCACATGAATACCAAACTTCTGTCACCCATCAGTCTTAAGATCGATGGAAGCAAGTTGTCTATCTCTTTCATGTGTGCTTCTTTAAAATACCCGATAGCAACACCATCTTGAGCATTTTCAATAGCTTTAGCTATAATAGCACCAATGGTGTTCTCAGCTTTAGGAGCTGGAGCAATAGACGTAGTGTCAATGATGGAAGTAGTATCGAGAGCAACTAAAGTGGTATCCATTTTTGCCTCCAGATTTTTCTTCACTTTAAGTTCTTCAGCAAGTTGTTGATCTGCTACCGCGAATCTCTGTTGAATGGATCTGCCGTTAACAACATCATTATACACTTCCCAGAACTCTAATTTCGCAGTACTTTTTAAAAGATCAGTAACACGTTCTGGCTCTTTAATACCAGGGAGCTCAACTAAGATACGGCTACCTTGAAGACGTTGGATGTTAGGTTGTGCTACTCCAAATCTATCAATACGTGTTCTTAAAATACGATAAGTTCTATCGATTACTTCATCAGACTCTTTTTTTAACAAAGAGATGATTTCGTTGTCAGAAACTGCTTTAACCCCCAATCTTTCACCAAAATAGGTTCTAAGAAGGGCATTATCCATGTTTAAAGCTTTCTTTTCAGTATTAAATGCTTTTACAAAAAGATCTACATAATCAGCACCTGTTTTTACATATTCATCATTGGCTCTGTTGAAAGATCTGATAAATAGGGAGTCTTCAGTGTTATCGGCCAACCCTTTAATAACATCAGGATATGAGATCTCAAGAGTAACGTTCATACCCCCTTTTAAGTCCAACCCTAAGTTTAATTCTTTGTACTTTGTTTGTTTGTAAGTATTCCCCAAAAATACTTTTTCCTCTTTTTTTTCAGTTAAGTATTGGGTCTCTCTGGCACTGATAACGGAGTCTCTTAAATGTTGTTCTAACATCTTATCCCCGTTTGCTTGTTTTATAACTTCTTCAATTACAGCAGGGTCATTAGCAAAGTTGCGGGCATCTTTGCCAATTTTCCAGGTAACAAAAGAAAATGATAAGCAATACAAGCAGGTAAGTGCAATAAGAATTGAAAAAAATAAAACTAAACCTTTGTTGCGCATTTTTTAATTATTTGATTATTAATGAATTAATTTAAATATATTCCATATTTTTTTAGCCTGCAAATATACATTTTATTTTTAAACATCAAAGTGTTGATGGATATTTTTTTTGCTATCTCCATAACAAATTGCCATTTCAGAAAAAAGAAACCCCATTTTTTTCTAGTAATTGTAACGAAACTCTTTTGTGTTTTTGTACGGGAGTTCCATAATCTGTATAAATATCGGCATAAATGACTACAGGCATCAACTGAACTTGTGAGCGGCTATTGTAATACTTTACTCTGATCTCATATTTACCATTGATATGATTCTTCATCAAATCAAATACTCTTCAGGTCCAAAACCATTGGTAACATCGAAATTAAGTCTACCCCCTAAAGGAGTGTTTTTTAAATCCATAATAGCAAATTTTTCCATCGGGTTCCTTAACATGTAAATCTATATCACAGTTATCGGTATTCCAGGAAATCACAACCCTTAATTTCATCGGCATAGGTGCCCAGTAACGGACTAATCCCTTTTGTATTGATTTGTTCTTTATGAGAAGCCATTAATCCATTTAATTCATTAAAAACAATCATTTTAATCGCGTTAAAACGGGTCCAGTCCTTACTTAATATGGAAATTATTACATCGTAGGCTTCCTGATAACGGCCAGCCCAATCACAGGCAAGTGCATAATCTCTGAAAGATTGTGGAAACTCTTCTCTAAGATCAGTCAAGTATTTGAATATAAGTACAGCATCTTCATAAAATCCATATTCAATGAGTTTATTTCCGTATTCTTGCACAATCTGAAAGTTCTCATTTGTGTTTTCAATCATATTCAATAATATGATTTTTGCAGTATCCTGCATTCCATTTTGATAAAAAAGATCAGCCACTACAACAAAAAATGAAGGAGTTAAAAGATACTGATCCCTTATTTTAAGATAGTTGGAGTAATAATCTTCCTTGTTTATGGATTGAAATGTTTCTAAATAACCCTCTTTGCCACTATATGGATTTAAGAGTATTTTTGTATTCGTCGAGGGTTCGGTATTTGTTATGATTTGGGAGTTTGTTGATTCACATTCCCAGAATTTGTATTTCTTGAGGATCCACCACTCCTTACCACAGGTGTATAGGAATAAATTTGATTCGAAGTGCTTTCATTGGAAGCACTGACAGATCTACACGGTGTCCTGTTTAATTCCTCCCTTTCTATAGTTGTTGAAGTGACTATACTGCTACTGCTAGATACCCTAACCCCATCAATGATTGTAGTTTGCCCATCATTTCTATTCCCTCTAACCCGAATATTTCCTGAAGCATTGGAGTCGTAATAATTCTTGTTATAGGAATGATTGATACAGTTAAAGGTCAAATTCAGCAGATTAGAACTATTGCTGTCCGGAAAATAATATCGATATTTTTGTTTGACGTTACATTTGTTATTGGAAAGCTCTAAGGTATATAAACCGGGATAAACAGGATTAAATGTATAAAAGCCATTTACATCTGTAGTAACAGATTGGATGATTGACCTGCTGTTTTCTAATGTTACCTTTAAATCAGATATCGGTTGTTTTGTGTGAAAATCGATCACTTTTCCGAAAATGGAACCGGGACTCTTTGTCGTATCCATTTTTGGATTCAGGTAGTTGATATGAAAGTTCATTAATTTTATGTTGAGCCCAATATCGGGAAACAACTTTCGAAGCTTCAGATTTCTTTAATCCTAAATCTTGTGATCCGGAATAATGAATCGGGATCCTTTTTGAAAAAAAGGGTTCATCCTGATATCCGAAATGACAAATTATGGTACCGGAATCAACACTCATTTTTCCGCAAATGATCAATTCCGGTTTTTGTAAATCATCCTCCTTGATGGTAAGTTCAGAAAACCCTGCCGGAATCTCCATTGAAATAAGTTTTAAAGGGATATTCTTCATCTGATAAAAACAATTCTCAAAACTGTTTTTCCCTAAGTGAAACAATCTGTTATGCCTTATATATTCCAATTTGGAGTAGTCATTACTCATTGCAGAAATTACACAAAATGGGATCCCAAGGTTGAACTCTTTGTTCAGTACTTCCCCTAATGAGTTGATTCCATCAGAAAAAATCAAACTCAAATGATTGGATTTCAGGTATAATTGACTTAAAACTTAAACCAGATAATGAAACATCCCATAGCACAAAAAGGGAGTCAGGAAGAAATGGTTTTAATAATGGATGATCGGTTTCACCAATTGAAGAAACAGAGTAAAAAAAAGTATCCTGATCGAATGATTCATAAAAATTTTTTGGGTTCACTCTGATCGATCGGGATCAATACGGAAAAAGATTCACATTGAGGCTTTGAGTTATTGCTGTAGACCATGTAGTAGCCTTTATCTCTTTTGTTAAAAATGAGATTGGAGATCCCTTTTTTACCGAAAAGGGGTATGCTTGCTTGTTCAATTATTTCAAATTCAATAGAGAATTTGGACATATTGATCTGGGATTGAAATGGAAAGACATATACATAATGATCCAACTGTTTGCTCAAGGTTTGTTGTGTGGTAATGATCACTCTTTTTAAACCTTTGGCCGGCATGGGATACAAACGGGTTCTGTAATTGTTTCCTTGTGTTTTTTCAATAATACCAGGATCTACATTTCTATTAACGATCGTTTCAAATATTTGCCTAGCTTCCTGTTTTTAAAAGTCATATCATAGGTAGTTACCGCAATATTCCCTACAACAGAGTTCTGAACGGAAAAGCGATCCAAAATGACAGACTTTTTATTTTTTGTTGATACAGATGGGAACAGATCATTATTCTGTGTCTGAGAATGGCCTATGAATGGTAAAATAACCCAAAAGAGGATTAAAATGGATTTAATAACGGAAGTTTTTTTCATAATAGTTAATTTAAAATCGAGAAATTACTTTATATGCCTGCAATCCGAATCTTTACTCGGCAAATATAAAAAAAAATAAGCAGAAAATGAACCATTAGACCTAAAAACATTTTTTTATAAAAAGATTGAAAAATTCAATAGGATCTATAGATTAAATTATTTTTTTTCGGATTGATTTTTGGATTATCTTTGCCAAAAAAATAAATGTTAAACATTTGAAAATCTATATATTAATAAAAATAAATCATGAAAAAAGCAACCTTTTCCATTTTACAAATTTTAGGAGTTTCAACAATCCTGTCCCTTTTTGTAGGAACTATTCAAGCTCAAAACAACAATACATCGAAGTTTCAATATAGAGGAGTCGCGGAGATCGGGTTCACTTCTGTATTGGCTCATCAAATTCAACTGGGAAATTCAGGTACCAATTTTAACTATGTGAAAGAAGGAGGTCAGGATGTACTATTCCCAACATTTCGATTCTCACTAGAGATGGATGTTAATAAAAAGAACACATTTATCATTCTTTACCAACCGTTAAAAATTGAGACACAAGCAGTTTTACAAAATAACAATCGATTTAACGGAGTTCTTTTCCCCGCTAATTCAAGTATCAAAGCGTTATATAACTTCCCCTTTTATAGATTCAGTTATTTGAGGGAGCTTGCATCCAATCAAGAAAAATTTAAATTTGCACTCGGTTTAACTGTTCAAATCAGAAATGCAACCATAGCTTTTGAATCAAATGACGGGACATTATACACTGACAATAGAGGTGTTGGGATTGTTCCAGCACTAAAATTAAGAACAAAATATCATTTTACACCCACTTTTTATACCGAAGTTGAAGCGGATGGGATATATGCCCCTGTTAGCTATTTGAATGGAAGTAATAATGAGATCGTTGGAGCAATTCTGGATGCTAGTTTAAGGTTTGGTGCAGAAATGAATGATTTTAGCAATATTTTTCTAAATTTCAGATATTTAGGAGGTGGCGCAACCGGAACAGATACCGGTGATGATGTATGGCCTGGTGATGGGTATGTGAAGAATTGGTTACACTTTTTCAATGTATCTGCAGGTTTTGTAATTAAAATATAACCTCTTCATGAAAGAGATTGTTTTGATAACAGGGGCTAATGGGATGGTCGCAAGTAGATTGGCAACCATCCTTTTACCTTTTTATTCAGTTCGATTTTTAACACGTACACCCCGAAAAGAAGAGGAGTTTGAATGGGATATTTCTCAAAAATATATTGACACAAGAGCTTTTGATCAGGTGTCACATATCATTCATTTAGCAGGTGCTGATATTTCAGAAAAAAAGTGGACGCCTCAAAGAAAAATGGAGATTAGATCCAGCAGGATTGATAGCGCTCAATTGATTTTAGACACATTAAATGAACAAAAGAGAACCATTAAGAGTTTTATAACTGCTTCTGCAATTGGATACTATGGAGATTCAATCCACCAGAATCCATTGGATGAATCGGCTCCCAAAGGGGTGGGGTTTTTATCGGATGTGGTTGTGGAATGGGAACAAATAGCAGATCAGTTTTTCCTTTCTAAAGTAGCAGAACGTGTAGTTAAAATCAGAACAGGAGTTATACTTGACCCAAAGAAAGGAGCACTGTCAAAAATGGTAAAACCAATACAATGGGGAGTTGGAGCCCCATTAGGTTCAGGGAATCAAATCATGTCATGGATTCATATTGATGATATTGTTTATATTTATAAGTCTGCATTAGAACAGGAAAAATGGAATGGTGTTTTTAATGCAGTGGCGCCTGAAAAAAATTTAAATAAAGAGCTTACAATTCAAATAGCCTCCATTTTGAAAAAAAAGTTAATTCTACCCAATATACCAGCCTGGTTTTTAAGGATAATATTTGGAGAAATGGCTCAAGTTTTGCTCGAAAGCAATAACATTTCCTCCGAAAAATTGGAGAATGCGGGATATTCTTTCCGATTTAAAAATCTGAGAAGTGCTTTAGAA
>Ga0116152_10004458_pt1 | contig 11075 bp, 5 predicted proteins | sample AD_UKC119_MetaG_FD_89894 | JGI IMG/M metagenome (GOLD analysis project Ga0116152, IMG submission 89894) | Active sludge microbial communities of municipal wastewater-treating anaerobic digesters from Hong Kong - AD_UKC119_MetaG | ecosystem: Engineered > Bioreactor > Anaerobic > Digestate...
AAACAAAAAAGTGGGAATAAACTCCTGGCGTATGATTGACGGCTAATCACATTTCATTTGATGATGAAGACTGACGACGAATCGTTGGGTCAATGTTTCCACAGAGAAGGAAAAGACCGCTGTTTTGGGTTACCCCCTTATGTCCTGGGAACTGACTCTGAAGTGATACAGGTGTTTCAAAAAAAGAAACAAAACCATCCAGGCCTTGAAGAATATTCACGGATTCGGAGATAAAAAGGTGGACACCTTTGCAAAGAGTGTTCGCTATTCAGTGTCGGGTAGAATCATGGAAAACATCATTCGTTCTATTTAGAGCCTGCTGAAAAACTCAAAGCCCCTTCTAATAAAGCTTATCAGAGAATATTTTTTTATCTACAAGGTTTTTAATGAAAAAGGCGAAAAACCTTGCAACTGATGATTCCCCCCATTGGGCTGGCCTGTTTCACAAGGCCAGGCCATTTATATCGGGGGGGGTCAAAACGTTATAACGGGAACATCGCTGTTAATGGTATTCTCTCAACAACCCCCTCCACCCCCTTCAATTTAACTGTGAAGTTTTGTCTTATAAACTTCTAAGGAGTGTCCCCCAAATCCAGCTCTTAGGGAGGAATTTTTCGTTTTTCAGCAGACCCAAAAATATTTCGCATTTGATCGTCAGCACTTCAAGTTAAATGTTACAATTTTGCCCTATTTTTTTCAATTTTCTGGTAAAATATATTAGAGTAGTCTATATAACTTTAGGAATTAATTCATCATACATTTTCAGGGGGAATGAAAATGAAAACCATTTTTGATCTATGTAAACCAAGGGTTAGTGTCTTTGATGAAAATAAACGGGATGATACGCTTGATCTTTCCAATTTAAAAGAAGGCAATATTGATGCCGAACGTTTTTTTGATGAAACTTTCGTCACTGACGGGATGGAATTGTTATTTGATACCGCCTTTAAGCGCTTTGAAGGAAAAGGGGCAACCGGCTTGATCAAACTGAACCAGGCCATGGGCGGAGGAAAAACCCATAACATGCTGGCACTTGGTCTTTTGGCAGCCAACAGCGACTTAAGAAAGAAAATGTTTGAGGGGAAATACGCAACGGTTGATCAAGACATCAAACTCATTTCATTCACAGGACGGGAAAGTTATCTGGCATACGGATTATGGGGAGAGATTGCGGAGCAAATGGGCAAAAAAACGCTTTTTAATCCCTTTTATTCACCATTGATGGCTCCAGGTCAATCAGCATGGATCAACCTTCTTAAAGGGGATACGCCCATTTTAATCCTCCTGGACGAGTTACCACCCTATCTTGAAAATGCCAAAACGATTCCCGTTGGTAGCGGAACCCTGGCGGATGTAACCACAACGGCATTATCAAATTTGTTTAATGCAGTTGGCAAGGCAGAATTGGCCAATGTCTGCATTGTGGTTTCAGATTTAAGGGCAACCTACGAGGAAGGTTCCCAATACCTGCAAAGGACTTTCAAAAACCTTGAAAATGAAATCGAACGTCACGCCATCAACATCGAACCAGTGAGATCCAACAGTGACGATTTGTATCATATTCTTCGAACCAGACTCTTCGAAAAAACAGCATCCAAAGACCAGATAACCGAAATTGCCACAGGCTATAAAGAAGCCATCAAAGAAGCTCGTCAAATGGGATACACCAATTATTCACCGGAAGAATTTGTGAAGGGAATATACAGTTCTTATCCCTTTCACCCCTCCGTCCGTGATCTTTTCGCTCGTTTTAAAGAAAATCCCGGATTCCAACAAACCAGGGGATTCATACGCCTGACACGGATGATGGTAAAAGAACTCTACTCAACCGGTAATGACAAAAACAACAAAGAACCTGTGGCAAAAAAACGCTATCTCATTAACGCCTATGATATGGATTTAAACGACAGGGATTTACTCCCCTTGGTCAAATCCATCAAAGAAAAGTTGACAAACGCCATCTCCCACGATATTGCTTCCAAAGGATACGCTGTGGCGGAAACCATCGATGCGGAAACCAACAGCACCGACATGCAACAACTGAGTCAGCTTATCCTGGTCGCCTCATTGGCCAACGTCACCAATGCCATTCTTGGACTGTCTGACCAGGAAATCATCGGCTATATGGCAGAACCCGGAAGGGACATCACCCAATTCAAAAAGATGCTGGAAAACTATAAAGGCAAGGCCTGGTATCTTTATTCGGATAAAAACGGCCGGCTGCATTTTCGGGACACGAAAAACGTCAATGCCGAATTAAACGACCTGATTAACACCTATTCCTATGAAATGGCAAAACAAAGGATCAAAAAGCTCTTTAAAGAAAAATTCAAACCCACCATCGCAGACTGCTATCAGGAAGTCATGGTATTCCCTTCAATAGAGGAGATTGACCTATTGCGAGATAAGGTGACCCTTTTGATTAGCGAACCGGATCCCGAAAGAGGGGGACTACAGGAAGACCTGGAAAAATTTTACCAAGAATGCCGATACAAAAACAGGGTCTTGTTTTTAACCGGACAAAGAAACTCCATGACATCACTGGTGGAAATGGCGAAAAAATACGAAGCCATCGAAACCATTCTTTACAGAATGAAAGAAGAAGACAAAATCCCCGAAAAGGATTCTCAGTTTCGATTGGCCAATGACCTGTACGACAAAATCGAACTGCAACTTCTTCAAACCACCCGAGAAACCTTCATGATGCTCTATTTCCCAAAAAGAGACGGCCTGTCAAAAAGTGATTTCCGCATGAATTTCGAGAACAACAACTACGACATCGAAGGGCAAATCAGGGACCTTTTAGAAGAGAAAATGAAATTCACCACCAAAATAACACCGGCAGACCTAAAAGACAAGTTTGAAGACCGGCTGTTTACCCAACCCAAAATGCGCTGGAATGACCTGAAAGAAAGGGCAGCCACAACAACTTCCTGGCAATGGCACAATCCCAGAGCGTTGGACGATTTAAAGGACGATAGCCTAAAAAGGGGCAAATGGATCGATGAAGGCGGCTACATCGACAAAGAACCACCACCGCCCACAACTTCAGTATCCGTGAACGAAGTCAGTCGAAACGAAGAAACGGGCGAAGTTACGCTGAAAATCATCCCCCATAACGGGGATCGCATCCATTATGAAATCGAACAACCGGCGACTGAAGCCTCTCAAAAGGTTGCAAACCCCAATGATTTCAAAACCAAAGAACTCAAACTATCCTTTATCTGCGTGGACAGCAAAGAGAAAAATAAAACGGGAGAACCGGCAGAATGGCAAAACAAGATCAAACTCAAATACAAAACTTACGACAGTGACAGCTTGAAAAAACTCAAACTCCAGGCGGACAATCCCAATGTCGTGATAAAATATACCACCGATGGTTCCGATCCGGTTCAGAACGGTGGAATATTTGAAGACGATGTGGAGATACCCTACGGCTCAAAATACATCCAAGCGGTTGCTGTTCATAAAACATACGGTGTTTTATCCGATCCGTTAATTGTAGAGGTCAAACCGGAAGAGCAGTTCCAGGTTGACCGAGAAAAACCCTTAACCTTGCGGTTTGATGAAAAAACAACAAACACAAAGGAAAGTTTTGAATTACTTGAAAAACTCTCAAAATACGACCTCCGGCTGGCCGATGTGATGATGAATATCAACGAAACATCCGGCAATGGTAAAAGCGGTTATGGAGAAATCCTGCTGGGGAATTTGAACATTTCCTCCTCAAAAGTGTTAGAACAAGAATTACAAGGGTTGATTGACCGGTTTTTCAAAGGACTGAACTATCAAATCAACATCCGAATCGATGTTTTAACATTTGCAAAAGGATCGGAATTTGAAAAATGGGTTGCGGACCGGAAGGAAACCATACAACAATACAGAGATCAGATCACACAATAGGAGGATTGCCGAATGGCAAAGATCAAAGCCCTTGGATTTGGCTTTATGCCCGAAGAAACCAAACATCATTTTTTAGTTAAAGTGCCTGGAGGAAAACAGGACAATGTTGCCGTTTACGAGCGCTTCGAATGGGATGACCAACAAACTCAGCACAGCGATCTGAAATATGAAAACCTGAAAGTCATCATCAGCCATCATAAATGGGACTTAGTCAAAGAAACCCTTCAAGGAGAGTTCAATCGCGTCTTAAAATCCTTAAATATGTACGTTTCACGGTTTAAAATTGGAGACAATCCCATAGAAAGACTGCTGGGCAAAGAGTTGGTCCTGCTCTTATGGGGCATCGAAGACTCTGATCCCAGCTTGATTCCCGAAGCCTTGAAAAACTGGCAGGGATTAAGCCGTGAGGAAAGATGGTGGCTGTTCACCATGACCAACGCCGTCACCGGTCAGGCAGAGGACAAACGGGGGTGGCGCAAGGCCGTACGCTATGCCCTCACAGAAAATCCCATCAACGAAAAGAGCAAACAAGGTCACATCATGGAAATGCTCTACAGAAACATCGATTAAAACGAAAAACATTAAAATCAATCCTTGATCATAGAAAGGAGATTGTCAATTTGCCCGACTATACTCGATCTTTCATAGAAACACAATTTCCCGTTTCACGCATTTCAAAAGAAAGCTATAAAGAACGGAAGGCCGGTGCCAGTCAGACATTAACCGGACTGGGCAAATGGTGGGGACGAAAACCCCTGATTCTCGTCCGTTCCGCTTTGCTGGGGGTCTTGCTGCCCGTCAGTGATGACCCGAATAAAGACCGGGAAATCTTTTTAAAACTCTTGACCATGGACGAAGAGGGACTATATTTACGCAAGGAAAAACCCATCTCCATAAAAGATGTGGCAGACCTTCTGAATCCCAAAGAACAAGAGCGTTATTTACAAGAAACCGACAAAGGAAAAATCAATTATAAAAAAGACATATCAAAAGATGAAAAAGACTATATCCAAAAACTGGCGTTTAACCGCCTGTCATACGATGACAAACTCAAATACTGTATCCGTCCCGAACATGTGGACTCCCTTCCCGAAAAAGACTGGCAAGTCATTAACACCCATCTGGAAACAGATGCCCATTCATTGCCTCAACTCATTCAACAGCTGGGTGAAAAACGATATGGCCATCGCCCGAGAGTGGGCGACTGTTTTGCCGGGGGAGGTAGTGTGCCCTTTGAAGCGGCACGCATGGGTGCGGATGTTTATGCCTCGGATTTGAATCCGGTGGCCGCTCTGTTGACTTGGGCCTCACTGAACATTGCCGGTGCTTCAGACGAGCAAGTCCACGAACTCAAACAGTTCCAGGAAACCGTTTACAATCAAGTAGACGAGCAAATCACGCAATGGGGAATCGAACATAATGAAAAGGGAGAGCGGGCGGATGCCTATCTGTATTGCAGCGAAACGATTTGTCCCGAGTGCGGCTGGAAAGTCCCCCTGGCCCCCTCCTGGATCATCGGCAAAAAGACAAAAACGGTCGCCCTGTTACGGGACAATCATCAGGACGGCTTTGATATTGACATTGTTATGGGAGCCTCCAAAGAACAAGAGTCTCAAGCTGATGCCAATATAACGGTGAGCAATAACAACCTCCACTGCCCCCATTGCGGCAAACAAACCCCCATCACAGTCCTTCGAGGAGATTGGAAAGATGCACAAGGCAAGACAGTTTACGGGCTGCGCAAATGGGAAAAAGACGAATTCATGCCTCGGGAAACGGACGTCTTTGGCGAACGGTTGTATGCCATTCGCTATGTAGGTGAAAAGGGGCGTTATTACACGGCCCCTTCTGAAAGGGATTTGGCAAATGAGCGTAAAGTGGTTGACCTGTTGCAAGAGCGGTTTGACGATTGGCAAAAAAAGGGGTTTATTCCATCAGCAAAGATTGAGCCGGGTGAAAAAACAGATGAACCTATTCGAACACGAGGCTGGCAGTATTGGCATCAGTTGTTTAATCCGAGGCAGTTGTTGGTTTTGGGAATGTTTTTAATGAATTATAATCAATACAAGTTTGATAAATTACATAAATGTACATCTTTATTAAGCATAAATAAATTAAATGATTGGAATAGTAAGCTATGTAGATATGATAGTGCCCGAGAAGACACAGGGAAACAAACTTTTTATAACCAGGCTTTTAATGTCTTGAATAATTATCTTACTAGAGGGGTAATAACTACTAATTATAAAATTTCTTTAAACACAACTATTGTTCCTGATGAAAAAAAACAATGTGAGTCATTAGATGCACGAGAAATAAGCAACTTGAATGACATCTGGATCACAGACCCTCCTTATGCTGATGCGGTCAATTATCACGAACTCACAGAATTCTTTCTCGCATGGGATAAACAACTCCTTCAAGAGGCCTTTCCCGAATGGTACACGGATTCCAAGAGAATATTGGCGGTAAAGGGAGTGGGGAAATCATTCAACGACAGCATGATAGAGATTTACAAGAACCTGACCCGTCACATGCCCGACAACGGGACACAAGTGGTCATGTTCACCCATCAGGATGTGAAAGTCTGGTCCGAGTTGGCCATGATTCTCTGGTCTTCGGGTTTGCGTGTGGTTTCCGCCTGGAATATTGCCACGGAAACGGAATCAGGGGGGCTGAAATCCGGCAATTACGTCAAGGGAACGGTTCTGTTGACGTTAAAAAAACAGATTTCCTCAAAAAAAGTCTATCGGGATGAATTGTACGATGAGATCAAAAAGGAAGTGGAACACATGATCGATTCCATGCGGGATATTGAAGATAAAGACGATCCCGATTTTACAGATGCCGATTATTTGCTAGCGGCCTATGCGGCTTCTTTGAAGGTTTTAACTACGTATCAGGATATTCACGGGATCAACGTGGATTATTGGCTGGCCCAGCCCAGAGATTCCCAGGAGCTTAATCCCGTTGAAGAACTCATTCAAAAGGCGGTGAAGATCGCCTATGATTATTTAATCCCCAATGGGTTTGACCGCCTTTATTGGCAGGACCTTTCATCAGAGGAGCGTTTCTTTATCCGTGCGCTGGAATTGGAGATGAATAACGTCACCAAGATGAGTGCCTATCAGGAACTGGCCAGGGGCTTTGGTGTGCGTGATTACACCGATATGTTTGCCGAGTTCAAGGCCAATGCCTGCCGGTTGAAGACCCCAGAAGAGTTGAAAATGAAGATGCTGGGCAACGGGGGATTTTCCTCATCAATCATCCGCCATCTGATGGTGGCCGTATACGAATCCATCAAGGCGGAAAACACCCAACCGGGGCGAGAGTATTTGCGGTCCACCTATCGTGAAAACAACCGTTACTGGTTTACCAAGCCCCTGATGATTGAAATCCTTGATTTCATTTCACGTACACGCCATATGGAAAAAATGGAAAAATGGCATAAAAGCGGATACTACGCCATGTTGTTAAGAGAATCCCTGAAAAACGACGGGGTTTGATAGACTCAATACATATTTTTTCAGTGCAACCATGATATGGTTCCCCTGAAAAAACAAGATTTCTTGACCAATATCCTAAAAATATCAAACCTGTTTATTTTAGAGGGAGGGCACACGGACCCTCCCCTACGCCTATATTTAAGGGGTTTTGAATCACTTGTAGGGGAACCCCCGTGTGGGCTCCCGCAATTGATACATTTTGTGATATTTCAAGACAAAAGAGGCGAAACAGACCTTTTTTCAGGAGAACCATGATATTAATAAAACAGAGTGTGAAAAAATGATCAATCGGTATTCTTCCAGACGAAAGGGACTCTCACAGTCCTTTTTCAACGACAAGTTAATCCATGCCGTACAATATGACCGAATTGCCGGCTATTTTACTTCTTCCATCTTTGAGATTGCCGGAGAAGCCATTGAAGCAATAAACGGCCATATACGGGTGATTTGCAACTCATCTTTGGATGCGCAGGATGTCCAAACAGCCTACATGGCAAAAAATGCGTTGAGAAAGGCCTGGTGCGATTTCAAGCCGGAGGAAATTGAAGGTTCCGGCAAACGTTTTGTCCGGTTGTATGAATTACTAACTTCGGGAAAACTCAAGGTCAAAGTGCTCCCCGATGAGGCTTTCGGCTTAATTCACGGAAAGGCCGGTATCATTACCTATGAGAATGGTGACAAAACCTCTTTTCTGGGCAGTGTGAACGAATCCCTTTCCGGTTGGCAACTGAACTACGAATTACTTTGGGAGGATGATTCTCCCAATGCCGTTGATTGGGTTCAAGAGGAATTTGATGCCCTTTGGGGAGATTATCGTGCCGTTGAGTTATCGGATTTCATCATTCAGGATATCAAAAGGCTTTCGGAGAGAACCGTTCTCGACTCCGTTGAAGAGTGGCGTGAAAGTGAAACAGATGCCCCTTCTGTGGCTGTTGAATCTCCGGTTTACAGGGAGAGCTTCGGCCTTTGGGAACATCAGAAGTATTTTATTGACCGGGCCTTTCGTGATCATAAAAAGTCATTTGGTGCCCGATACGTTCTTGCCGATCAGGTGGGATTGGGCAAGACGATTCAGCTGGCCATGTCTGCCCAGTTGATGGCTCTTTATGGAGAAAAGCCTATTCTAATCATCGTTCCAAAAACGCTCATGTGGCAGTGGCAGGACGAAATGAATGCTTTGCTGGATATGCCCTCAGCCGTTTGGAACGGTAAAGTGTGGGTGGATGAAAACGGAATTGAATATCCCAACAGAGGTGTGCAGGATATACGAAAGTGCCCCCGGCGTGTGGGGATCTGTTCTCAGGGAATCATGACGTCCAAGTCCCCTGCTTCTGAATTTTTAGTTCAGAATGAATACGAATGTGTGGTGGTGGATGAAGCCCATCGTGCCCGAAGAAAGAATTTGGGTAAAAATAAGATGAGTCAAAGCCCCGAACCCAACAACTTGTATCATTTTCTTTTGGATATTTCAAAAAAAACAAAAAGCATGCTTTTGGCCACCGCAACGCCGGTTCAGTTATACCCCATCGAGTTATGGGATTTGATGAACATCCTCTCCCAAAACAACGATAGTGTCCTGGGAAGTTTGAGTTCCAATTGGCGAAAGCGGCAACGATTGGCAAAGGGATTGGATTTAATCATGGGTAAAAAAACAACCACCCTTTTAAGTCCAGATAATTGGGACTGGATCAGAAATCCTTTTCCACCTGCATCAGAAGGAAGCCCTTTTAATGCCATGCGCCTCAAGGCTTCGATGAAAGAAGATGACTTTGTTTACAATAAACTGCTCGGTGATTTGCAACCCTCTGATCAAAAACGCTTGGAAGACCTGCTGAAGGATAATTTCTTCCAACAGCACAACCCCTATATCCGACATGTGATCAGAAGGGAAAGGAGTTATCTTGAAAACACCATCGACCAAGAAACCAACGAGCCCTATCTGAAAAAGATTGAGGTGGTCTTGTACGGTGAAGAGGACGACGAGGCACTTGATTTGACCGGTTATATGAAACAGGCATACGAATACGCAGAACAGTTTTGTGAAGAGTTGGGGAAACGCTCTAAAAGTTCAGGTTTTTTAAAGTCTCTTTTACTTAAGCGGGTGGGCAGCTCCATGGTTGCCGGCAAGACAACGGGATACAAGATGCTTCGAGATTGGAATGCTTCAAACGATTATTTTGAAGAGTCAGAGGATGAAGTCCAAGAGAAGGATATCCGGGATCTCACCCCAAAGGAAACGCAGTTATTGGAACGTTTTGTCAGTTTGCTGGAAACCAACGAGACAACCGACCCTAAATATTTTCGAACGGTTGAAGTTTTGAAAGACATGGACTGGATTCAAAGAGGTGTGATCATCTTCTCCCAATATTTCGATACGGCCAATTGGGTGGCAGAAAATCTGTCAAAAGACTTCCCATCCGAACCCATCGGTCTGTATACCGGTGGCGATAAATCGGGGTTCTATTTGGACGGCTCATTTACAAAAAAGGAAAAGGAATATTTGAAATCCATGGTTCAAAAAGGAGACTACCGAATTCTGGTAGGCACTGATTCCGCAAGCGAAGGCCTCAATTTACAGAAACTGGGTGCTCTCATAAACCTCGACTTGCCATGGAACCCCACAAAATTGGAACAGAGAAAAGGAAGGATTCAAAGAATCGGTCAGGTGAATGATCAGGTCTTAATCTATAGTATGCGATACAAGGATTCTATTGAAGACCGGGTCCACAAAATACTCTCCAAAAGACTGGAAAACATCTACGGCTTGTTTGGCCAAATCCCCGATGTTCTGGAAGAAGTCTGGATCAATGTTGCCATAGCCAAGCAAGAAGAAGCGATGAAGATCATCGATGAGATTCCAAAAAAACACCCTTTTGAGAAACGTTACAACATGGGCATTCAACACATTGACTGGGAAAGCTGTTCCCGGGTTTTAAATAAAAAAGAGAAGAGAAAGGTTTTGGAAAAAGGGTGGTCTTGAAGAATTTTAGTATTAAACATTCTTAAACAGGCACCATGAATGGTTCTTGCCAGCTGATGATAAACTCTGTAATATCCATGACTAGCTGAAAAACGCCGAAATTCCTTCCTTAGAGCTGGAGTTGGGGAAACTCCTTAGAAGTTTAAAAGACAAAACTTCACGGTTAATACTAAGGGGTCGGATGGGTTTATTGACAAGCCAGCACTAACAATGTTGTTCCCGTTTTTGGGCATAAACCCACCCCGTAGTATTCCGAACCGTCCTTTTTGCTCTAATACCTTCTGCCCTTTAAATTTCATTTTCCATGAAACTGCTGATGATATTTAGAACTTCATTAAGAATGTCATACGGTAGTTTTTCAACAAAAGAAATGTTTCTGGCAAACACGTCCACACTTTTCATCTGTTCACACATAATGACACCGGTTTTTTTCGATCTTTCATCCAAACGAACATGAAGCGGAAATCCCCGATCTGTATTTGTTATCGGGCAAACAACTGCCAACCCCGTTACTTTGCAAAAAGTCTCATTACTCACAACGATTGCTGGTCTTTTTCCCCTTTGTTCATGCCCACTTTGAGGACTAAAATCAAGTAAGACAAGATCTCCCTGACATGGTTTATACGTTTTCATTAAATTTCATTCCCCACTGACTCACCGGTATCCCATTCGGAACATTTATAATC
>Ga0116152_10004460_pt1 | contig 11074 bp, 9 predicted proteins | sample AD_UKC119_MetaG_FD_89894 | JGI IMG/M metagenome (GOLD analysis project Ga0116152, IMG submission 89894) | Active sludge microbial communities of municipal wastewater-treating anaerobic digesters from Hong Kong - AD_UKC119_MetaG | ecosystem: Engineered > Bioreactor > Anaerobic > Digestate...
GCCGGATATAAGCGTGATACGTATATTCTAAATGCCAAGGTTCCACGTTTTGGTTCAGGCGAAGCCAAAGGAGTTACTCTGGAATCCGTTCGTGGAACAGATTTATATCTCTTAGTAGATGTCGGTAATTATAGCCTGACTTACTCCCTGTTTGGTGAAGAGAACCACATGTCCCCTGATGATCACTATCAGGACTTGAAAAGAATCATTGCCGCAGTTGGTGGTAAAGCAAGAAGAATAACCGTTATCATGCCCTTTTTGTACGAGAGTCGTCAGCACAAAAGAAGTGCCCGTGAATCTCTCGACTGTGCACTGGCATTACAGGAACTGGTACACATGGGTGTCGACAATATCATCACTTTTGATGCACACGACCCTCGTGTACAGAATGCAATCCCCTTAAGCGGCTTCGAAACAGTACAGCCTTCCCATCAGTTTATTAAAGGACTTTTGGAAAATGTCAAGGATCTTGAGATTGATTCTAAACATATGATGGTCATCAGCCCCGATGAAGGCGGAATGAATCGTGCCATCTATATCGCCAATGTTCTGGGTCTTGATATGGGTATGTTCTATAAGCGACGTGATTATACCACAATCGTTAATGGACGTAACCCAATTGTTGCTCATGAGTTCTTAGGAACCAGTGTTGAAGGCAAGGATATGATCATCATCGATGATATGATATCCTCCGGAGACAGTATGATTGAGGTAGCAACTGAATTAAAAGCGCGAAAAGCACGTCGCATCTTTGTATTTTCGACCTTTGGTCTTTTCACCAATGGACTTGCCAAATTCGATGATGCCTATGAGAAGGGCATTATTACAAAGGTATTAACAACAAACTTAATCTATCAGACACCGGAACTTTTGCAGCGTGAATGGTATATTAACTGTGATTTAAGCAAGTACATTGCTTATCTGATTGATACGCTGAATCATGATGCCTCTATCAGTGATCTTCTGAATCCAAGTGAAAGAATTCAGAATCTGGTCAATCGTTATAAAAACAATTTAATGGAGTAACAGTCATACTGTGAGTTCGTAACCATCCTCACATTAAACAAAACTAAGGAGATTCATATGAAAACATCAAAAGTTCTTTTTACTGTACAGGCTGCAGTGATTGCAGCTCTGTACGTTGTTCTTACTGTTCTGGCCAACAGTATTGGTCTGGCAAGTTTTGCTATTCAGATTCGTTTTTCAGAAGCGCTCACCATTTTACCTTTCTTTACTCCCGCAGCCATCCCGGGATTATTTGTTGGCTGCATTCTATCCAATCTGCTCACCGGCTGTGTATTGTTGGATGTAATTTTCGGAAGTCTTGCTACACTAATTGGTGCCGTTGGAACTTATCTGATCCGTAGAGGATTTCATCATGTGTCAAAGTATTCCCGCATACAAAAATGGGCTGCATCTCTGCCGCCCATTTTAGCTAATACTCTTATCGTTCCATGGATTCTCTCCAAGGTATATTCTTTTGAAGGAAGTATTCTCTACTTCATGCTCACAGTTGGAATCGGTGAGTTAATATCCTGTGGCGTTCTCGGAATGATTCTGTTCTGTGCACTAGAGCCACAGGCATCTCGAATCTTCCATTCCCGCCAATAAACTACTTCCAGAGAATATCCGGATAAACGCCTTCCTCTTTTAGCTTCCGAATTGATTCCATGACAAATGGTTTATCTTCCTTGTATGTAACGCCAAACCATTTGTCTTTGGAAGAAAGCACCTTAACGCTTGCTTTGTCTTCACAGATCATGCGTCCAACTTCCATCGGAAGGAAACACTCTGATTTCATAGGATTCGCTTCTACTTCCTGATCAAAGAATCTCTGAATGGATGATTCTAATTGTTCAAATATCTCAGGAACAAATCCCCACATATTCATTGAGACAAGTGTATCGATTGGCAATGGTTTAAATGTCTTGCCATCATCTTCAGAATAAGCGGCTCCTTCCGGGGTTTTAATAATCTTCGTACGCTCATCAATTGACTCCAAATACCCATTACCATCCATCTTGCAACAGCCTCTTGCAACAGAACCATTTTCGGTCAGTGTATTTTTCAATTCATATCCAACCATACAAAACGGCATCTTCTTCTCCTGTTTTGGTTGCGTCAGGAAGTCATATAATGACTGATATGCACTCACACCATAATAGTCATCTGAATTAATTACTGCAAATGGCTCTTTCACAACGTCCCTGCAACAAAGAATTGCATGTGCTGTCCCCCATGGTTTCACTCTTCCTTCGGGAATTCGTGCGCCATTTGGGATATTCTCCAGCTCCTGAAACACATATTCCACCGTTACCTTAGAACTAATTGCATCGCCGATGCATTTTCTAAAATCCTCTTCATTTTCTTTCTTAATAATAAATACAACCTTTCGAAAGCCCGCTCTTATTGCATCATAAATTGAAAAATCAATTATTTTATGTTGCTTGTCATCAATCGGATCAATCTGCTTTAATCCTCCGTAACGGCTTCCCATTCCTGCTGCCAAAATAACTAATGTTGGTTGTAATTCCATATTCCTTCCTGCCTTTCTGCAAATGTCGCATTCTCCGCGCAATTACCTCTTTCTGCTCAGTCCCCACATACCAGAGTGTAAAGTCGTTCGTTATTCCATCTTTGGAAGTCCTGCAAATCCCGGCTCCAGTTCTGCATCTGTCGGGATATAGTCAGACATTTCTCCATCATTGTATTTGCCATAGGCAAACATGTCAAAATAGCCCGTTCCGGTAAGGCCAAACAGGATTGTCTTCTCTTCTCCTGTCTCTTTGCATCTGATTGCTTCATCCATTGCCACCTTAATGGCATGACTGGATTCCGGTGCCGGAAGAATACCTTCCGTTCTCGCAAACTGTTGTGCAGCTTTGAATACCGAAGTCTGTTCAACAGAAACCGCTTCCATCAGTTTATCATCATAGAGCTGTGACAGAATAGAACTCATACCATGATAACGCAGACCGCCTGCATGACTTGAAGAAGGAATAAATCCGCTTCCTAACGTATACATTTTGGCAAGTGGACAAACCATTCCGGTATCGCAATAATCATATGCATAACGGCCTCGTGTAAGACTTGGGCAAGATGCCGGTTCTACTGCAATAAAACGATAGTCCGCCTCTCCTCTGAGCTTTTCTCCCATGAATGGTGAGATCAGTCCTCCAAGGTTCGATCCGCCTCCCGCGCAACCGATAATGATATCCGGATGAATATCATATTTCTTCATTGCCGTATGAGTCTCAAGACCAATAATCGTCTGATGAACCAGTACCTGTGATAAAACAGATCCAAGAACATAACGGTAACCATCTAAATGTGTCGCTGTCTCTACTGCTTCCGAGATGGCACAGCCAAGGCTTCCTGATGTTCCGGGATGAGCTTCAAGAATTCTGCGTCCAACCTCTGTCTGTTCTGAAGGCGACGGCGTTACAGAAGCACCATAAGTTCTCATCACTTCTCTTCTAAATGGCTTTTGCTCGTAGGAGCATTTAACCATAAATACTTTACAGTCCAATCCAAGATAGGCACATGCCATAGACAGTGCAGTTCCCCACTGACCGGCTCCCGTCTCAGTTGTAACGCCCTTCAGCCCCTGCTGCTTAGCATAATAAGCCTGTGCAATCGCAGAATTAAGCTTATGGCTTCCTGATGTATTGTTTCCTTCAAATTTGTAATAAATCTTCGCCGGTGTATTAAGTGTCTTCTCAAGGCAATAGGCTCTTACCAGTGGAGATGGACGATACATTTTATAAAATTCGAGAATCTCCTGCGGAATATCAAAATATGCAGTAGTATCATCCAGCTCCTGCCTGATTAACTCGTCACAGAATACAGGCCGAAGTTCTTCATATGTCATTGGCTTGTGTGTTGTTGGATTTAACAAAGGTGCCGGCTTATTCTTCATATCCACACGCACATTATACCACTGTGTCGGCATTTCATTTTCTTCCAGATAAATCTTATACGGAATCTCCCTCATTGGTCGTTATAATCCTCTCTCCTCATAATCATTAATGCTTCGACATTAATCTTATAAATTATATCACTTGTTACATGCAATTTCTACCAAAATGAGGATATTAGTCCCCCATTGAAGCTATGCTTTCCAACTTCAGGCTTGCCATACTCTCAGCAAACTGCGTAGCCCATTCTCCGCCACTGCCTTCTGCAAATACCATCGTAAACAAGTATTTATCGGTTACATAGATTTCTTCCTGTACAAGATAAGATTTCCCATCCTTTTCATAAGTTAGTCCGAGTGAGACCAGATAGTAATCTTCTTCCTGTACGGAAGCATAAGAGGTCATATTGACCGTTGTTGCCAGACGATTCTCCAGCGCCGTCTGATAGTCTTCCTGCGTCAGCAAGGTATAATCAGAAGTTGCATCAACCTCTTGTCTGGTATAAGTGATATAGGAATAATCTTCCAGCGAATCACTCACATAGATTGCCTGCGTATCATTACTCTCCGAAGTCGGGCTAAAGCCTTCCGGGATACTGCAACTCAAAGCAATGTATTCCATTGCTTCCTCCGGAATAATATTCTCTGAGACTTCTGCTGCAATCTCCTCCGAAACGCTCATTGATCCGTTACCGCTAATATTTTCTTTGGTTGTATCTTTGGTAGAACAGGCGCATAACACCAGACAACCTGCCACTATGATTCCCATTATTACTCTCTTTTTCATTCTTCCTCTGTCCTCTCTTCGATTTCATTCTCTGAAACACTTACTTCCCAGGGTATTGCATGGGATGCCAGGAATTCATGCCAGGGGCCATAGCAATTCCCCAGTATATGAATCTCATCCGCCGATACTTCTTCCTTCAGATTTCCATTGACATCATCATAAATCTCATTCACATCAATATAAAACACATCAACGCCGTTGGCAAGTGCCATTAGTGCTTCATTTCTATCATTAATATTTGTATTATTAAAAATATTATCATTGCGATCTTTTTCTCCGGTCACATGCATGATTGCCTGAATGTAAATAATAGCTCCCGGTTGCAGTTCCTGAATTCTGTTGATCACATTCTTGTAGGCATCAATGAAATACTCCGTATCTGCTGTTCCCAACTCATTAATACCAACCATCAGGTATACTTTGGCAAAACGATGTTCACTTAAGCCTTCTTCTACTGTTCTGGCTTCATCATTTGTCACCACTTTGCTTTCGAGCAGACCGTACACAGTCATTGACTCTTTGGCATAGAAAGTCGCATCCTCAATACGGGCATACTCATAAACACCAACCATACGTGAATCCCCGATAAATACAGCATCCGCAAAATACTCATCCGTTACGGTTGTAAAATCAATTACGTCAGTTAATTCCGTATTCGTTTCCGGCTCAACGCTCTCCTGTGAGACAGTGTCCATCTTTGAAAGTCCCCCTCCGACAAGTTGGATCATACCGCCAAGTCCCCTAAAATAGGGTTGCGTCAGGATTTCTTCCTGATTATGCAAAAAAGGAATTTCTGTATTCTCAACAAGCAATATAGTTGTCGTACTCGCCTCTTTCCTCATATTCCACGGAAATATGCCATCACGAATCTCAATCATTGCCAAAGCAATCTCGCCACCCACCTTAGTCTCCACAGGGAGATGGTACCCCTGGTGATTCAATACAATTCCATAACAGTATAGAAGAAGCATTGTCACGACAATAGCAGCCAGCAGCCGATTACCTGCCAGCCATCCGGGTCTGCATTTATCCTTTTTCTGCGCTTCCCTCCGTTCTGTTTCGTTCAACTTTCTTCCTCCTAGAATCTATAATACAGGAAAGGATTATCCAGTCCCTGTGATAGAAAATATGTAGCTAAAATAAAGATTAAAAATGCAACTACTGCTCCCAGCTTTTTCTTTTGGATATAATGCAATTGTTTTCGAACCCTTGGAATACAGCAGATCCCTGCAATCACAAACAATATTCCGTATAACTTACCGTAGCGGATAAAATCTCTCGAATTAATGTTAGACTCATATTCCATTTGAATAAACGGAAACATTCTGGATAAATATACCACCAGTCGATTCAAATCGCTGATTGCAAATACTATCCAGGAAATTGGAATAATCAGTAACATATAGAGCGCAGATACAATTCGATAACGATCCAAAATCTTCTTTAAAAATAGTTTTTCTATCATTACCAGTATCCCAAACCCGGCACCCCAAATCAGGAAATTCCAGTCTGCTCCGTGCCAGATACCAGTAAATAACCACACTACCGCCACATTACGTAACCAGTATATGCGGCTACAGCGATTTCCTCCAAGCGGTATATAAATATAATCGCGCAGCCATCTTCCAAGTGTGATGTGCCATCTCTGCCAGAATTCGGTTACGCTTCTGGAACAATATGGATCCTTAAAATTCTCAGGGAGCGAGAATCCAAGCATTTTTCCTAATCCAATTGCCATTAAGGAATATCCAAAAAAGTCAAAATATATCTGGAAAGAATAAGCAAATGCCCCCATCCAGGCTAACGGTGTGGAAATGCTTTCAAAGCCGATTCTCTCAATATCGGTCCAAAGAATTCCTATTCGATTAGCAATCAGAACCTTCGCTCCAAGTCCAAAGATAAATATTTTTAATCCATAATCTATTGCGATTGGTGTAATTTTTCGTTTTCTGAGGCGTTTGGAGACCTCTTCGTATTTAACAATCGGTCCGGCAATCAATTGTGGAAACATCGCAATATAAGTTCCCAGTGATATGATGTTTTTCTCTGCCGGATATTTTTGATAATATACGTCAATAACATAAGAAAGTATCTGAAAAGTATAGAAGCTGATTCCAATCGGCATATCCAATCCCAGATGTGGCAGAAACGCAATGCCTATGTTTAAGTTGGCATTGATGTAACTAATTAGGCGATTTATGTTCAGCGAAACAAAGTCAGCGTATTTAAATACAAAAAGAAGTATTCCGTTAAATAAGACTGCAATGAGCAAAAGACTCTTTCTCCAGCCAAGGTATGCTTTCTTCCCCGCATAGTATTCAATTCCTCTTGCCATCAGGTAATTCAACAGAATAGAAGCAACCATCAGCAGCACATAAACAGGCTCTCCAACGGCATAAAAAAACAGACTTCCAATCAACAGAACCAGATTGCTGCATTCCATCCAGGCTCCGCTTTTCTTGGGAATCAGTAAGTAGACAATTAGAAATATTGGTAAAAACCCGAATATAAATTCGAGGCTTGAAAAAACCATCTTAGGTACCAGCTCCTTATAAGCTCTTCATTTAATACTATGATAGTAACGTATCAAAAAAATCATGTTTCTGCAACAGTTCTTTCGAACTATTTACAAGGAATGCACGAATCCCGGTTGAGGTCTCCGGCAAACCCTCCAACAGCCTGCATATTTCCTCACCAGTAATCCCGGGCAGCCTTACAAATGCCTGAAAATATTCCAGCTCCGTCCCATGTCGCTCCATTAACATATGAAGCGTCTCCTGGGCAGAATCCGCGGTGCTATGTGACACCAGATAATCTTCCATCCGCGCTCGCATCGCATGGGGCAAGGCTTCTGCCAAAAGCATTCTGCATAAGCAAAGCTCTGCCTTATCTTTTCTTCGTTCTTCCTCATATATCTCTATCTCAAAGTTTCGGTCTTTATAATCCTCTTCACCAAAAGTCCAAAGTCCCTGATAATCCGCATTATCCTGCGCATCTAAAAAATCACCGATTCTCTGATCAATTCGTGCATACCATTCGTTGGAATAATACTCAGCCGGATTGCATAACTGTTCTGATAGATGATGCTTCATCATCATCGGCAACAGGCAGTCCCTTGTTGTTCTTCCGGTTCCATAGTATCTCAATTTCCTGCAGCCAACACAGACTTCTTTGCCTGTTGTCAATGAGTGATCCGGCACTTGTATCCATTCCAGATTTCTGCAATGAGCAAAAGCCCAGTCTCCAATAGTCAAAAGACTGCTCGGCAAAATCACCTGTACCAGCTTGTTCTTTCCAAGAAATACCTTTTTATCAATCCCCACTACAGGATAACCGCAAAGCTGTTGTGGCAGAACAAGTTCCGGCTGTTCTTTGGTACAGCCTGTCAGAATCGCACCCTGTTCCTGTATTCGGTACTCAAATTCCTGAATCATCCATTTTCTCCAGTCTGTTCCAACGATTACTCAGTTCCTTGCTTCTATCAGAGAATGCCAGTTTATTGCTTTTTCTAGTATAAGCTTCGCAGCCAAAGGTTGCAAGAAATAAGGAATCTGTCTTTCGAATACTCAATTCCGTAACAAGCAACAGCAGCTCCTGACCATCTCCAAAGATCTCCTCCACAAAGGTAAATACATTAGTTAACTCCTGTTGCGTCTGCGTTTTCCTGGCTTTGACCATTTCTATCCTGGCTTGTAGCAGTTCCCGGTATCCATCAAGCAAAGTCCCATCCCCCTGCTGTTCCCACTTGTCAAAGAAGTCCATCTCCTGTCGCAGCTTCTTTTGCTCCACTTTGGTAAAGGTATTGGCATTTTTTCTGGCATTCCACTCCTTTTCCAGTTCTATTCTGCAGTTATGCAAAGCTCCCACTGCATCTGCCTGCGTCAGGCTCTCCTTGAGGTACTTTGAAAGCTCGGACAAGCAGTCTGCCTCCTGCATTACCCTGGCCATATCCATAGATAAGGCGTCCAATAGCAGAGACATCAGCGCGATTCTTTCATCAAATGCCGCCTCTTTAGCGCGACTTTTGATTGCTTCTGATACTGTACCTTTTCTAATCTGTTCAATCTGATAATCCTCTCTGTATTTACGAAACAGCTGATAGTAAGAAAAGAATTCTTCTGCTATCTCCTTATGATGCAGGTACTGAAAAACAAGTGATTCCTCTACACGAATCTGTTCCAGCTCAGAGAGCTTAATCATTTCAGAAAGATCCTCCCACCCTCTTGCCGTCACATACTGTTGCCCGTCTATACCACGATTTAGCGTGTAAAAATGTTCCTTCTTAATGTCCAGATACGTTGTCACAGCAGGATGAATTCCTTTATTCATCGCATACTCTCGAAACACCTCATAGTCAGGCTCTATACTCATGACACGCATTCGATCCAATGTAACAACATCAAATTCGCGTACAGCTCTATTATATTCCGGCGGATTTCCAGCGGTTATTACAACCCAGCCTTCCGGCACCCGGTAAGATCCAAATACCTTATATTGCAGAAAAAGGAGCATCGATGGTGTCAGTGTTTCTGAGATGCAGTTGATTTCATCCAGAAATAAAATTCCCTCTTTCTTACCGCTCGTTTTCATGACCTCATAAACTGTTGCAATAATCTCGCTCATTGTATACCTCGAGATTTCATACGTTTTTCCATCATACTCCTCCTGTTCAATTACAGGAAGCCCCAGCGCGCTCTGTCTGGTATGATGTGTCATAGAGTAGGACACCAGGGCAATTCCCAGTTCGCCGGCAATCTGTTCCATAATTGCTGTTTTGCCAAGTCCCGGCGCTCCGAGCAATAGAATCGGTCTCTGCTTGTTAATCGGAATATAGTAGCTTCCATCCTCATCTTTCTTAAGGTACAATCTGACAGCATCCTTCATCTGTTCCTTCGCTTCTTTAATATTCATTCCCATCATCATCCTTCTCTTAATTTATTTGCCGGAAGAGAAATCCCGACTGCCCAGGGCGGTACCAGCTTCGCGCTCTCTTCATCATCAATAAATACAAATGCAGTTTCATAGTTTGGTTGGGTTGCCGGATAGCTCCCCCTGCCGTCCGTAAAATAAATGAGCCCTCGTAAATCTCTTAGTTTCTGCTGCTGTCTTAACTCTTCCACATATTGAAACACCGGTTTAAAATCTGTCGCCCCAAATCCCTTAATATTTAATCGGGCAACATATTTCTCCATTTCTTCTTTATTGTGAATGACAGTATCACTCTGAATCCGGTCATCACATTGAATAATATGAATTCTCATTTGCTTTGTATAACTATTCTGTGCCTGCAGAATGGTAAATGTCTTATCCAGAAAAGCCTGGACCAAATATCCGGCGGTTGACCCTGAGGTGTCAATTGCAATAACAAGGTCTTTGATACGATATTGTTCTGCATATTCCAGGGGTTCCACAAGTGGTATTTTTTCATTGAGCTGTAAACCATAGAGATAGTAGCCTAAGTCAAATTCCTCATCATTGATATGCATTTGTTCCTGTGCACATGCAAAACGTCTGAGAAATGATGCATAATCAACAGATTCTGCAACTGCTTCCTTTAGTGCCAGAAACAATCCTTTGTTCTTATTCTTCTTAGAGAATGTATCCAGATCTGTCTTGAGTGTTTTGGTTAACTTTTTCCTCTCCTGGTCCCTCTTTGCATTACAGGTCCAGAATCTATGATCATCCATGAGAAACAATATTTCATATTCTCCCAGTTTGGTCTCTGACAAATCTCGCTTAATCAATTCCTCCATAACATACTGTGCCGAACAAAAGGGGACTTTACTTTCAATGTCTTTTAATACCTCATCTCGTGCTGCATCCGCAGGAATCCTGAATCTCTCACGGTCCAGCTGTTGAATCAATGCAGTAACAGCAATATCAGCTGCGAGAGAATAGTATCTCTTTGCGTTTCCTTTTAAAGCGGTTACCTCAGGCACTAAAAGATCATGCCGAAAGCAGAAATGCAGCAGGGCATGCAGATATGTCTGTGTTAAGTAATTGGCATTTTTGCCATATAATTCCAGTACGCTCTGTGTATCATAGCACAAAGAATCATCACAAATTCCCATTGATTCTACAATAGAAGACTTATTCTTTGTCATCTTTTTAAGCTTCATCTGATACATTGCATTTGTAAAGAACGGGAACTCCATGAGAACACATTCTTTCGCATAATCAAGCATATCTTTTGCCAAATTTTCTCTTTCCAGATTTTCCTGATTCAACATATTTTTATAGAAACTCTCCTATAATATCAATACCGTCTTGACATAGTATTCTTGAGTTTCCGTAGAATGTAATTTTGATTTGAATAAATCTTCCCAAAGTATCCATTTGCCTAGTTTTTAAAATTTTTGACTGACAGTGTA
>Ga0116152_10004462_pt1 | contig 11073 bp, 12 predicted proteins | sample AD_UKC119_MetaG_FD_89894 | JGI IMG/M metagenome (GOLD analysis project Ga0116152, IMG submission 89894) | Active sludge microbial communities of municipal wastewater-treating anaerobic digesters from Hong Kong - AD_UKC119_MetaG | ecosystem: Engineered > Bioreactor > Anaerobic > Digestate...
CGGAAACCGCGCTTTCAGCGCCGCGACGATCCCGGCCGTGTCGTCGACCGACAGGGTGGTCTGGGTGATGAACGCCAGCTTCGCCGGATCGCGCGGCGCGATCGCGGCGACATCGGCCACCGTCTCGACCAGCAACACCTCACCTTCGGGCAGCTGGCCCATCGTCCCCAGCGTCTCGGGGTGGCCGGCATGGCCGATCATGACCATCTGCAGGCCGTTCTCATGGTGCCGCTCGGCCTCGATGTGAACCTTGGAGACGAGCGGGCATGTCGCATCGACGAAGGTCATGCCACGCCGCGCCGCCTCTGCCGGCACGGCCTTTGGAACGCCATGGGCCGAGAAGATCACGGGGCGGTCCTCCGGGCAGTCTTCAAGCTCCTCGACGAAGACCGCGCCCTTGGCGCGCAGCCCGTCGACGACGAATCGGTTGTGCACGATCTCGTGGCGGACATAGACGGGCGCCCCCCATTTCTCGATCGCCATCTCGACGATGCGGATGGCGCGGTCCACTCCGGCGCAGAACCCGCGCGGCGCTGCGAGATATAGGGTAAGCGGGTCGGTCATCGCGTCCTCGGTACGTCCGGGCGGGACACTATTGCAGTGCCGGGTCACAGGCAACCTGCCCGAAGACAGCAGCGCGGATGTGCCGATGGGGCGGGTTCCGTCACGGCCACGCCGCCCCGATCGCAAATGCCGGCGGATCAGCGCCCGCCGGCGGTTTCCTCTTCCCGCTCGAAGCGGGGTTCGCGCGGCGGCCGCCCGATCACTTCGCGCAGTGCGTCAAGCTCGATGAAGTTGTCGGCCTGGCGGCGCAGTTCGTCCGCGATCATCGGCGGCTGCGACCGGATCGTCGACACGACCGATACCCGTACGCCCTGCCGCTGAAGGCTTTCCACCAGCGGGCGGAAATCCCCGTCGCCCGAAAACAGCACGATGTGATCGACGCGCGGGGCCAGTTCCATGGCATCGACCGTCAGTTCGATATCCATGTTGCCCTTGACCTTCCGCCGACCCTGGCTGTCGGTGTATTCCTTCGCCGGTTTCGTCACCATGCAAAAACCGTTGTAGTGAAGCCAGTCCACCAGCGGCCTGATCGGCGAATACTCGTCGTTCTCCAGAAGCGCCGTGTAGTAGAACGCGCGAAGCAATTTGCCCCGGCGCTCGAACTCCTGTCGCAGAAGCTTGTAGTCGATGTCGAAACCAAGCGCCTTTGCTGCAGCGTAAAGGTTCGATCCATCAATGAACAGCGCAAGCCGTTCGTCCTTGTAGAACATCAAATGTTCCTTCCAAAATATGTGCTGCCGAAGGTTTTTCCGGTTGCGTTTGCCGCGTTGTTCCGTCTTCGGCGAAGTCGAGAGTGGAATCACAGTAAGCAACATCGGGAAGCCTAATGAAATCTGTCCAAAAGGATAGGACCGCTCTGGTTGCGCTGGGCGGCAACCTTGGGCCCGGCACGGGCGGCACGGCGGATGTCTTGCGTCTGGCGCTGGCCGATCTTGCCGCGGCGGCCGGACGGCTTGTCGCGGTCAGCCGGTTCTTTTCGACCCCCGCCTTTCCGCCCGGGTCGGGCCCTGACTATGTGAATGCCGCAACGGCGCTTTCAACGTCGCTCGACCCTGAGGCGCTGCTGGCCGCTCTTCATGCGATCGAGGCCCGCCACGGGCGGGAAAGGACGGCGCGCTGGGCGGCGCGCACGCTGGACCTCGACCTTCTGGCGATGGGGGACGCGGTGCTGCCGGATGCCACGACCCAGGATCGCTGGTCTGCGCTTGATCCCGCGCTTCAACGCGAGGTCGCGCCAGACCGGCTGATCCTGCCCCATCCGCGCCTTCAGGATCGCGGATTCGTTCTTGTCCCGTTGATGGATGTGGCGCCGCTCTGGCGGCATCCGCGTACTGGAAAGACTGTCGCGGAGATGACAGCTGCCCTGCCAGAGGCCGATAAAGCCGGCATACGGCCGCTTTGACGGGGATTCCGCGCTTGTCAAGCCCGGACATAGGGCATAAATAGCGGTTTCACTTTCCCAGTCGGATTGGAGTAGCCGATGGCCCGCGTGACGGTTGAAGATTGCGTTGACAAGGTTCCGAACCGGTTCGAACTGGTCATGCTTGCCGCGCATCGTGCGCGCGAGATCGCGTCTGGTTCGTCGCTGACGATCGACCGCGACAACGACAAGAACCCGGTCGTCGCGCTGCGCGAGATCGCCGATGAGACGCAGACAGCCGCCGAATTGCGCGAACGCATGATCGAAAGCCACCAGACCCAGATCGAGGTCGACGAGCCCGAGGATGACGCGATGGCGCTCCTGATGGGCGCCGAGGTCGATCGCCCTGTCCATGACGACATGGACGAGGAACGGCTGCTGCGCCAGCTCATGGAAGCCCAGGGACAGGGCTGAGAGCAGGCACCTGGGACGAGCGGACCACGATGATCGACGTCGAAGACCTCATCGCCCTCGTCCATAACTACAATCCCAGGACCAACTCGGATCTGATCCGGCGCGCGTATGACTACGGGCGCCGGATGCACGATGGCCAGAAGCGTCATTCGGGCGAGGACTATTTCACCCATCCCGTCGCTGTCGCCGCGATCCTTACCGAACAGCGGCTGGATGACGCCACGATCGTAACCGCGCTTTTGCACGACACGATCGAGGATACGAAATCCACCTATTCAGAGGTCAGCCGCCAGTTCGGCGACGAGATCGCCGAACTTGTGGACGGCGTGACCAAGCTGACCAACCTGCAACTATCCTCCACCGCCTCCAAGCAGTCGGAAAACTTCCGCAAGCTTTTCATGGCGATGTCGAAGGATCTGCGGGTCATCCTCGTCAAGCTGGCGGACCGCCTGCACAACATGCGCACGATCAAGTCGCTCCCGGCCGAAAAGCAAGCCCGCAAGGCGCGCGAGACGATGGACATTTTCGCGCCGCTTGCCGGCCGGATGGGGATGCAATGGATGCGCGAGGAACTGGAGGACCTGTCCTTCCGCGTCCTGAACGCAGAGGCGCGATCCTCGATCATCCGGCGTTTCATCACGCTTCAGAAGGAAACCGGCGACGTAATCCAGAAGATCACCGCCGACATCCGGCTGGAGCTGGAGAAGGAGGCGATCGAGGCCGACGTGTTCGGCCGCGCCAAGAAGCCCTATTCGATCTGGCGCAAGATGCAGGAAAAGCAGTTGGCTTTCTCGCGCCTCTCCGACATCTACGGCTTTCGCGTGATCTGCCAGACCGAAAGCGACTGCTACCGTATCCTCGGCGCGATCCACCGGCGGTGGCGCGCGGTTCCCGGGCGGTTCAAGGACTACATCAGCCAGCCCAAGTCGAACGGCTACCGGTCGATCCACACCACCGTGTCGGGCCGCGACGGCAAGCGGGTGGAGGTGCAGATCCGCACCCGCCAGATGCACGAGGTCGCGGAGGCCGGCGTTGCCGCGCATTGGTCCTACCGCGACGGCGAACGCGCGCAGAACCCCTTTGCCGTCGACCCCGCGAGGTGGATCGCGACACTGACGGAACGCTTCGACACCGGCGACGATCATGACGAGTTCCTCGAGAACGTGAAGCTCGAGATGTATTCGGATCAGGTTTTCTGCTTCACGCCAAAGGGCGACGTGGTGCAGTTGCCCAAGGGCGCCACGCCGATCGACTTCGCCTATGCGATCCACACGCGCATCGGCAATTCCTGCGTCGGTGCCAAGGTGGACGGGATTCGCGTGCCCTTGTGGACGCGACTGAAGAACGGCCAATCGGTCGAGGTGATCACCGCGACGGGCCAGCGCCCGCAGGCCACCTGGATCGACATCGTTGTGACGGGCCGCGCGAAATCCGCGATCCGGCGGTCCCTGCGCGAGGAAGACAGAGAACGCTTCGTCAAGCTCGGTCAGGAACTTGCGCGCGTGGCTTTTGAACATGTCGGCCGAAAGGTCACCGACAAGGCACTGCGCATCGCGGCCAAGAACCTTGCCCTGCCGGACGAAAAGGAAGTGCTGGCGCGGATCGGATCGGCGGAACTGACCGCAAGCGAGGTTCTGGCGGCGATCTATCCCGAACTTGCCCAGCAGACCGCCGAAGAAGTCGATTCGCGGCGCGCCGTCGTCGGCCTGACCGCGGACCAGAGCTTTCGCCGGGCGAACTGCTGCCAGCCGGTGCCGGGCGAACGGATCGTCGGCATCACCTATCGCGGGCAGGGGGTCGTCGTTCACGCGATCGACTGCCCCGCCCTGGCGGAATTCGAGGATCAGCCGACCCGCTGGATCGACTTGCGCTGGCATTCCGGCCGTCACGCGGCGGTCTATACCGTCAGCCTCAATCTGACGATTGCCAATGATGCCGGGGTGCTTGGTGGAATCTGCACCTTGATCGGCAGGCAGAAGGCCAATATCTCCGACCTGACTTTCGTTGACCGCAAACCGGACTTCTACCGGCTGATCGTCGAGGTCGACTTGCGCGACGCCGAGCATCTGCATGCCCTGTTGACCGCGCTCGAGGCGGAACCGGATGTCGCTCAGGCAGAGCGGTACCGGGACCTGAACCGCAAGCCCTGAGGCAGGGCAGGAAGGAAACGGACCGGTGGTCTTCAAGCGGCGTAACCCCCGGACCTATCTTCAGATCATCGCCGAGGCGTTCTGGCCGCGTGGCGGTTGGACGCGCGCATTCCATTACGTCAAGCACCGCATCCGTCGCCTGCCCGACAATCCCGGAAGCATCGCGCGCGGCGTCGCCGCCGGTGTCTTCGTCAGCTTCACGCCGTTCTTCGGCTTCCACTTCGTGACCGCCTTTCTTGTCGCGCGACTCGTCCGCGGCAATGTGCTGGCGGCGCTTCTGGGAACCTTTTTCGGCAACCCGGTGACATTCCCGATCATCGCGATCAGTTCGCTGCAAATCGGTCACTTCATCCTGGGTACCACTTTCGATCCGGCAAGCCACATCACCCTGTTCGGAGAGTTTGTTGGCGCGGGCAAGGATCTCAAGCAGAATGTCATCGCGCTTTTTACCGACCAGCGGGCGCATTGGGGCAACCTGATCGGGTTTTTTGAACGGGTGTTCCTGCCCTATCTCGTCGGTGGGTTCGTGCCGGGTGTGATCGCGGGCATCATCAGCTACTGGGTGTCCGAACCGCTGATCGCGGCCTATCAGAAACACCGCCGCAAGAAGCTGCGCGACCGGTTGGAGAAGCTGCGCGAAAAGCTGCATGCGCGTGCCGAAGAACGCCGGGACCGGGGCAAGGGCGAATTGTAACCGTGACGATAAAGCCGTTCACAGCGCCCCGGCGCGTGACTTAACCTGCCCCGGACAGCGACCAGACGGAGTATACCGGTGACTCATCTCAGGCTTGGCGTGAACATCGACCATGTCGCAACCGTCCGCAACGCACGCGGATCGGCTTATCCCGACCCGGTCCGGGCCGCCCGGCTGGCCGAGGATGCCGGGGCCGACGGGATCACCGCGCATCTGCGCGAGGACCGACGCCACATCGTCGACAGCGATATCGACCGGTTGATGGCCTCGCTCAAGACGCCGCTGAACTTCGAGATGGCGGCGACGGCCGAAATGCAGGCGATCGCTCTGCGCCACCGCCCGCATGCTGTCTGCATCGTGCCCGAGAAACGCGAGGAACGGACAACCGAGGGCGGGCTTGACGTGGCATCCGACATCGCCCGCCTGACCGACTACATCGCACCCTTGCGGGAAGCGGGCAGCAGGGTGTCGATGTTCATCGGCCACGATCCGCGGCAGATCGAGGCTTCGGCGCGTATCGGGGCCGCGGTCGTCGAACTGCACACCGGACATTACTGCGACCTGCACGCCGAAGGCCGCCTTGCCGAACGCGATGCCGAACTGGCGGCGCTGGCCGAAGGCGCCCGGCTTGCGCATTCCCTGGGCCTTGAGGTTCATGCCGGTCATGGCCTGACCTATGACACCGTCGCCCCCGTCGCCGCCTTTCCCGAGGTGATGGAACTGAACATCGGGCATTTCCTGATCGGCGAGGCGATCTTTGTCGGCCTGCCCGAGGCGATCGCAGAGATGCGCCGGCGGATGGACGCGGCGCGGGCCTGACCGCGCCGCGCCGGACGCACACTTGCGCCGTCCCGAGATCGCGTCGGCGGGGACAAAGGGCCGACAGTCCCGCCGCGAACCCGCAGCGAGAAGCGATCTCTGGCAAAGAGCAGGTGCGGATGCCATAACCCCCCAAGATGCAGATCCGATGGGAGCCTGACTGAAATGATCCTCGGGATCGGGACCGACCTTGCCAATATCGAGCGCATCGCGGCGACGCTCGAACGCTTCGGAGACCGGTTTCTCGATCGCGTCTTTACGGATGCCGAAAAAAGCAAGGCCGAAGGCCGCAAGGACCGGGCCGGCACCTACGCCAAGCGCTGGGCCGCCAAGGAGGCGTGTTCCAAGGCACTTGGGACCGGGTTGCGTATGGGCATTTCCTGGAAGGACATGGGTGTCACCAACCTCAGGTCGGGTCAGCCGGTCATGCATCTGACCGGATGGGCCGCTGAACGGCTCGCAGAGATGACCCCCCCGGGCCACGAGGCGATCGTCCGCGTCTCGCTGACCGACGATCACCCTTGGGCGCAGGCCTTCGTCGTCATCGAGGCGCGCCCCATGGCCCCCAAGGAAACTTGACACTCCCCACGCGCAGGCCCATGAAGCGGGCGCAAAAGATGACAGGACAGACCATGTCGAGCAAAGCTACCGACGGGATCGTCGAAACGATCAAGACGATCGTCTATGCCCTTTTGATCGCAGGTGTGTTCCGCACCCTGTTCTTCCAGCCGTTCTGGATTCCCTCCGGGTCGATGAAGGATACGTTGCTGATCGGGGACTTCCTGTTCGTGAACAAGATGTCCTACGGCTATTCGCGCTATTCCTGTCCCTTCGCGATCTGCCCGATCTCCGGTCGCGTCTTTGCTTCGGAACCCGAACGCGGCGACGTGGTCGTCTTCCGCCACCCGGCGACCGGAAACGACTTCATCAAGCGTCTGATCGGGCTGCCGGGCGATACCGTTCAGGTGCTGGACGGCGTCCTGCAGATCAACGGTGAACCTGTGCCACAGGAACCCGCCGGCACCTTCGAGGAGATCAAGGAACCCCAGGGCTCCGAACGGCTGGTCCCGCGGTGTGCCAATGACCCTGTCGGGCAGGGCGGCATCTGCGAGAAACAGCGATTCACCGAAACGCTGCCCGGCGGCCGCCGTCACGATATCCTGAACATCACCGACAGCTGGGGCGCGGACAACACACCGATCTTTACCGTGCCGCCCGGTCAGTATTTCTTCATGGGTGACAACCGCGACAACAGCCAGGACAGCCGCATTCCCGTGCAGTCCGGCGGCGTCGGCCTGGTGCCCGCCGAATATCTGATCGGCCGCGCCGAACGGATCATGTTCTCTTCCGCCGGGCGCTCGCTCTTCGCTTTCTGGACCTGGCGGGGGGATCGCTTCTTCAAGGCGATCGAGTGAAGCTGTCGGCCGATCTTCGGGCCTTTTCGGCCAGGATCGGGCACGAGTTCGCGCGCCCCGAACTGCTCTTGCGCGCGCTGACCCATGCCTCGATCTCGACGCCGACGCGGCCCGACAACCAGCGGCTTGAATTCCTTGGCGATCGCGTCCTTGGCCTTGTGATGGCCGGGGCGCTTCTGGCCGCCGACAAGGGCGCCACCGAAGGCCAGCTTGCCCCCCGCTTCAACGCACTCGTGCGCAAGGAAACCTGCGCCGCCGTGGCCGCCGCAATCGGCCTTGGCGAGGTGCTCAAGCTTGGCCGGTCCGAGATGATGTCGGGCGGGCGCCGCAAGGAGGCGCTGCTTGGTGACGCGATGGAGGCGCTGATCGCCGCCGTCTACCTCGACGCCGGTTTCGAGGCCGCGCGGGCGATGGTCCTGCGCCTTTGGGGGCAGCGCATCGGGACGGTCGCCGAAGACGCCCGCGACGCCAAGACGGCGCTTCAGGAATGGGCCCAGGCACGCGCCATGCCCCCCCCCGCCTATGTCGAGACGGGCCGCGAGGGGCCCGACCACCAGCCGGTCTTTACCGTCGAGGTGCGCCTGGCCTCCGGGCTTGTCGCAAGCGCACGCGCGGGATCGAAACGGCTGGCCGAACAGGCCGCGGCCAAGACGCTTCTGGCGCGGGTGGAGGATACCAATGACTGAGACGACACGCGCGGGTTTCGTGGCCCTGATCGGTGAACCGAACGCCGGCAAGTCGACGCTTCTGAACCAGATGGTGGGGGCCAAGGTCTCGATCGTCACCCACAAGGTGCAGACGACCCGCGCGCGGATCCGCGGGATCGCGATGGAGGGACCGGCGCAGATCGTCTTCGTCGATACGCCCGGCCTGTTCCGCCCGCGCCGCCGGCTTGACCGCGCGATGGTCGCCGCCGCCTGGGGCGGGGCCGCGGACGCCGACATCGTCGTTCTTCTGATCGAGGCGCATCGCGGTCTGACCGAGGGTGTCAAGGCCATCCTCGAGGCGCTCAGGGAAAGGCTGCCCTCCCAAACCCGGGTGGCGCTTGCGATCAACAAGATCGACCGGGTCAAGGCCGAGGAACTGCTTGGCCTGTCGAAAACGATGAACGAGGCCTACGGCTTCGAGAAGACCTTCATGATCTCGGCCGAAAAGGGCTATGGCGTGCAGGATCTGAAAGAATGGCTGGCGGCCGAGCTTCCCGGTGGCCCGTGGTTCTACCCCGAAGACCAGATCGCCGACCTGCCGATGCGGATGATCGCCGCCGAGGTCACGCGCGAGAAACTGACGCTGCGCCTGCACGAGGAACTGCCCTACCAGCTGACCGTCGAGACCGAACGATGGGAAGACCGCGATGACGGCTCCGCCCGGATCGACCAGATCGTCTATGTCGCGCGGGATGGCCACAAGGGTATCGTTCTTGGCAACCGGGGCGAGACAATCAAGGCCGTCGGCAAGGCCGCGCGCGAGGAGCTGACCGAATTCCTCGGCCGCCCGGTGCATCTTTTCCTGACCGTGAAGGTGCGGCCGAACTGGCTTGAGGAAAGCGAGCGCTACAACGAGATGGGGCTCGATTTCCGGGATGGCGACTGAGCCGCGCCTGACCGCCGATTTCTGGGTGCGCGCCTATCTCGCGCGGCTCGGGCTGGCGTCGATCCCGGCCTATGTGGTCTGTCGCGGCGACCCGACCGCCGGTGCGGTCCTGGTCAAGCTGGCCACGCTCGACGGTCAGGCGCGTCTTTTCCAGCGCAGCTTCGATCTGATGACGGGCGCCCGCAACTGGGTGATCCTCTCGGAGGGCCCCGAGGCCGAGGTGGACACCGCCCTCCGCCGCCAGCGTCAGCATGACCCCGATCTCTGGGTGATCGAGGTCGAAAGCCGCGACGGCCGCACCCTGTTGGAGGAGGAAGGCCTTTCCGGCTGACCGGACCTCTTCAGTCTGGCCCAAATACTCCCGCCGGAGGCAAAACCGCACGCAGTGCCAGAAGACGTGTGCGCGCGCCCGGCGCGCGCATTCCGCTGAAAAAAGGAAAGGCCCCGACGGGGCGGGGCCTTTCACGGTCGGATCCGAGCGCAGGGTTACTGCGGGATATCGCCGTTGATGCCTTCGACATAGAAGCCCATGCCCAGAAGGTCGCCGTCCGGCGCGGTCTGGCCATCCGCCAGCCAGGCGCTGCCGTCCTGCTTGTTGATCGGGCCGGTGAACGGGTGATAGGTGCCCGCCGCGATCGCGTCGCGCAGCGCTTCGGCCTCTGCCTTCACATCGGCCGGAACCGCGTCGGTGATCTCGCCGATCAGGACCTCGCCGCCGGCGATGCCTTCCCAGGCGTCGATCTGTTCATAGCTGCCGTCCAGCAGGGCGCCCACGCGCTTGACGTAGTAGGGCCCCCAATTGTCGATGATCGAGGAGACGCGCGGGCCATCCTTGTATTCGGCCATGTCGGACGCCTGGCCAAAGCCGATCACGCCCGGTGTCTTCGCCGCTTCGGCCAGGGGGGCGGTCGAATCGGTATGCGCGGCGATCACGTCGACGCCCTGGTCGATCAGCGCCTTGGCGGCGTCGGCTTCCTTGGCCGGGTCGAACCAGGTATAGGCCCAGACCACCGACACTTCGACATCGGGGTTCACCTTCTTGGCGTGCAGGTAATAGCTGTTGATCCCCATGATCACTTCGGGGATCGGGAAGGACGCGATGTAGCCGATCTTGTTCGACTTGGTCATCCGGCCTGCGATCGTGCCCTGCACGGCCCGGCCCTCGTAGAACCGCGCGTTGTAGGTCGAGACGTTCGGGTGGTCGCGCTTGAAGCCGGTCGCATGTTCGAACATCACGTTCGGGAACTTGGCCGCGACGGCATTGGTCGCATCCATGTAGCCGAAGGAGGTGGTGAAGATGATGTTGCAGCCGCCCAGCGCCATCTGTGTCAGCACGCGCTCGGCGTCGGCGCCCTCGGGCACGCTTTCCTGCCACTGAAGCTCGACCTTGTCGCCATAGGCCGCCTGCACCTGCAGCGCGCCGTCATGATGCTGGTAGGTCCAGCCGCCGTCGCCGATGGGTCCGACGTAGACAAAACAGGCCTTGACCTTGTCCATCGGTTCGCCCGCTGCGGCGGCCCCGGCCAGCGCAAGGCCGAAGCCCGCGGCGGCGCTTGTCAGAAGGGTTCTTCTCAGCATCGTGTTCTCCTGTTGGTTGGGCTCGCGCCCGGTTGAGGTTGCCCCTTGTGGGGCTTTGGATTGACGCCGTCCTAACGGGCGGCGTGGAAATTCTGACCCAGCGCCGCGGGGGCGTTCAGGCTTGCCCGGCCCTTGCCCGACGACATGATCACCAGCACGATGATCGTTACCAGATACGGCGACATCGACAAGTACTCCACCGGAATTGCCGACCCCGCGGCCTGCAGGTTCAGCTGCAATACGGTAATGCCGCCAAAAAGATAGGCCCCGATCAGCACCCGCCACGGCCGCCAGCTGGCGAAGACCACGATCGCCAGCGCGATCCAGCCGGCGCCGGCGGTGATCCCGTCCACCCACTGCGGCACCCGGACAAGGCTGACATAGGCGCCGCCCAGCCCAGCCATCGCGCCGCCGAAGGCGATGCAG
>Ga0116152_10004464_pt1 | contig 11071 bp, 7 predicted proteins | sample AD_UKC119_MetaG_FD_89894 | JGI IMG/M metagenome (GOLD analysis project Ga0116152, IMG submission 89894) | Active sludge microbial communities of municipal wastewater-treating anaerobic digesters from Hong Kong - AD_UKC119_MetaG | ecosystem: Engineered > Bioreactor > Anaerobic > Digestate...
ACGCTATACATCGAGGCTGCTGCCATCAAGTCGGCGCGCAGTGGGTTTAAACAAACCGGTCAACTGGGGAGTGTGATGCAGGAGTCTTCAGAAATAGCCTACAGTTATGTGCGTTCACTCCTGAGTCATGATGAGCGCTACAGTAAATTTTTTGATGAGAACTTTATCCATCTGCACGTACCAGCAGGAGCGACACCGAAGGATGGACCTTCTGCCGGGGTGACCATGGCCCTGGCCCTCTACTCCCTGGCCGTCAATAAAGCGGTCAAACCAGGGATCGCCATGACTGGTGAATTATCCCTCACGGGTAAGGTTTTGCCGATTGGTGGAGTTCAGGAGAAATCCATCGCGGCCAAACGAGTTGGTATCAAGGAGTTGATCTTTCCTTTAGAGAATAAAAACGACTTTGATACACTGCCCGACTATGTCAAGAAGGGTCTTAAGGTACATTTCGCTGGTCATTTTTCCGACTTACTGGATGTCGCTTTTAGAGGGAAGCCGCCTGTGACCTCCTGATACAACGAGGATTATTCGACCAGGATTTTTTGGGTTTGTGTTCCCTGATCAGTAGTTGCCGTTAAGAAATAAAGACCTGGTGACAGCGAATTCAGGGGGATCATATAGGTGCCAGCGGATATCTCAGTCTGTTGCATCTGACGGATCATTTGTCCATTAAGGGCGTACAGTCGAACCCAAACGATGGTATTCATGGTGTGGCCAAAATCAAGGTAGATCTCATGACTTACAGGATTGGGATAGGCATTAAAGAGTCGATGTTCTTGGTCCAGTCCCGGATGCCTTCCGGAAGTCAGGGGATTGCCGAGCAGGTCCCTGGTCAGGTTTAGGAAATCCTGCCCGAAGCCTTTGTAAGTATATCCCAGCGTATATTGTTTGCTCGTTGGACTGCTATCGGTATTCGTAGGCTGGGTCAATATCGTCGGTTCGATCTCTGTGTCCTCATGCCATTCGTTCCAACTGGTGATCATGACCAGTTGGTTGGCAGGATCAATGAATGGGCGGGATACTTTGATGGTATATTCGTAAACGGATGTCAGGGGATCTTCACTTGATAATTGCCGGGGGAAAATGAATCCATCATCAATCCTCCGATTATTAAATCCAGGATAAACATCCGGTATAAACAACTTACTTTTTGATTTTAATTCCTGCTGACGTGAAGCTTCCGCGCCAGCAAAGTGATTGAGAAAATCAATATCATTGGGGTATTTTCCGGCTGGCATGGATTGAAGGGAAATGTATGGTGATGCACCATCCAAAACCGAAATATGATCCTCATCAACCGGATTATAAAGATCCATATCTCCAATCAGGAACAGATCAACTCCTTTAGCGGACAGCATCTGCCGAACTTCCTGGATAGCTTGTTGGTATTGGCCGGAATAAATGTGTTCGAGATATAAGAAAACTACGTATTTGCCGTTGATTTTCAGATAATTGGATTCGCTGAAGTAGGTGTCTGCCAGATAATTGAAATGATCTTTAAAATACGCGCTGTTGGCCTCATTGAATTCGATTTGCCCATTGTCAAAGCCCAAGATGGCTGATTCGTAGTAAACGGCAAACTCAAGATCCCTGTTCCTGATCTCAGGTAGGATGTTTTGCTTTAAAACTACATCTTCCCGCGAATTTGGGCCCCACCAACTCGATACAATAAAGTCGATCCCGGATGCTTCCATCCAGTCGAAATGTTGATTGATAACGGCTTTGGAGGCACTGGAATAATGCCCAAGTTCCGGGGGCTGAGTGGGCACCATGTAATAACGTGCGTACTGTCCGGGCCACAGATGATGGGATAATTCGGGCTGGTACCACGGGTAATAATAGACGCCGGTCTGGTAATCGGCCCGATGGATGGTCCGCGATACAGAAAGGCCGCTGAATGACCCGGCATACCCATCGGCATCATTAGCTACCATCAGGTAGTAATACAATTTACCCCGTTCGACGCCTGCGTCAGCATAAGCTATTTGATTGGAGTCCAATGAAGCGATGCGATTGGAGGCGCCTGGTTCGAAATTAGCCGAGGTGGACCGGTAGATCGAATACGATTTTGCTCCGGATACCGGCTTCCATTCCAACTGGATCACTTCATCCAAGCCATAACTGCGAAAACCCGGAGGAGCAATTAGAGGAACATACCCAATAGGGGCAGTTGACGTGACAATGGAGGCATTTCCGAACCGCGCAGCATTGTTTTTGTTATGAGACCGGTCAAATACCCAGTCACTATCGGAAAATTCAAAATCCAGGTACAGTTCCAGGTTAGCTTCGGCCCCGGTTAGTTTCTCATGCATACGCGATTGGATGAGCGCGGCGGAGATCTCCTTGCTCCAAATCCTGATTTCATCCATGGTGCCAATAAACCGGAAGGAAGCTCCCGGATAACCTAAAAATTCACCGATGCGTAAAGGGGCGGTGGACTGGGTGTTGTAATCGCTTGAAGAGGTGGCAGCAATTAATTCACCATTCTGATAGATTTTACTGGAGTCCTTGGTGAATACATAAGCAAAATGGGTCCACCGTTTACCTCCTATGCCCGGGAAGGCATGAATTTCATTGGAGGGTAAATAGAATGAAAATACGGGTAATGGATATTGCTCACCGGCCATACGGATGTTGAACCCCTTGTCATCTCCCCGTTTGTCAAACAGGGTTTGCTCTCCTCCCGGAGCGGAGGATGTGGATTCGGAATAGAGCCAGAACTCGATGGTCATCTCAGGCGTTTGCAAACTGGCCTTGTTTGGCACTTCCAGATAGGCGCCTTCCCGATCGAAACGGATGGCTTTCTGAGCAACAGCATGGCTACTCGATAACATCAACACATAGAGGGAAACCATTCGAAGAATGCAGGACACAGCGCAATTCCGATGAGCAATGGACATGGGTTTTCATTTTTGTGCCTTTTGAAGATAGGGCATACCAGGTTCTAAAACAACCGCAACTGGCCGTCACCATCCTTTTTCATTTTGCGGTCATCCATGACGGTCCGTCCGCCATAATGTTCTTTGTGTCTCCATTCTTCCTGGATAAAAGCGTCGTAACCGTCCGGATTGGGTTGGAACTGATTTTCCATTTCTTTACTGCGGGAATGCAATTGTTGTAATGCTTTAAGTTTATCCGAATGACCAATTTTAGCTTTTTGAATCGCCTGATCGAGGATCCGGATTGACTCATCATAGACTTTTAGTGGTACCGGAAAGGGATGACCGTCCTTGCCTCCATGTGCAAATGAATAGCGTGCAGGATCCGAAAAACGGCTGCTGGTCCCGTAGATAACTTCTGAAACAAGGGTTAATGATTGTAAAGTCCGTGGACCCAGTCCTGGCAGTAAAAGGAAATCTTCAAAGAGACCTGGCTGTTGATCATGGGATAATGCAACGACAGAACCCAGCCGTTTCAGGTCAAAATCGGTCAGTCGGACGTCGTGGTGCCTCGGCATGAAGAGCTTCTTAATTTCGGGCAACAGGTGTGCGGGATGCTCGTGACTCAGGTCCAGAATTTTGTCGCGGGTTGGATTGGCGTCGCGGTGGGTCAGGTTAAGAATGAGCCCCTGATTGTCACCGCACACACCGGCATGTGGTTCATCGACAAATGATCGAAGCGCCGGCCCGTGCCAATGATATCTTCTGGCGTATCCGGAATCACCATTCATGCCTTGCTGTACGACGGTCCATTTGCCTTCATCGGTAACCAGAAAGGCGTGTAGGTAAAGCTGAAAGCCAACTTGCACAGCGGTGTTATCGACTTTAGCCGTCAGTTTGCTGGCCTTCACGAGTTCAGTTCCATTAAGGCCTAACCGGTCTGATAGAAGAAGTAGTTCGTCCGGTGTTTTCCTGGAATGTTTTCCACGGCCTCCGCAAACATAAATGCCCAATTCATTGCTCCGATCCTTCAGGCCTTTCTTCAGTGCCCCAATAACCGAGGTTGTAATGCCGGATGAATGCCAATCCATCCCCATCACCGACCCAAGAGCCTGGAACCAGAAAGGATCTGCCATGCGTCGTAAAACTTCGTCTTTACCGAATTCATAGACCACGGCTTCGATAATGGCTCCTCCCAGCAGGGCCATGCGCTCCGCAAGCCAGGTAGGCACCCGGCCACCATGAAGTGGTAAATCGGCAAATCCACTGCGTCGCATGTCAAAGGATAACAGTAAATACACCTGAATTAACGCAATCGTTATCTTATTGTTTTTTCATCCCAGTTCCGGTCAGGATCTGTCCCGGGCGGGTGCCCGTGTGTTCCCCATTCTCGATAACGATAGTGCCATTGACCACGACATAATTAATTCCGGTACTGTAAGCGTGCGGATGGTCAAAGGTGGCCTGGTCACTAACTGTAGCTGGATCAAAGATGACGACATCAGCGGCATAACCGGGTAAAAGCATCCCCCGGTGCTCCAAATGAAACTTTTGCGCCGGTAAGGATGTCATCTTTCGGATAGCATCTTCCCAGGTTAAGGTCTGGTGCTCACGAACATAACGTCCCAGCACCCGGGCATTGGTGCCGTAAGCGCGAGGATGCGGAGAACCGACATCCATGGCAGGGATTCCGGCATCCGAAGCAATCATGGCAAAGGGTAATTGCATCAGTGTTTCCACATCGGTTTCATTCATCTTGTGATAGACCATCTGGACTCGCCGACGTTTTACAGCCAGATCAAGGATGGTTTCCGTTTCCAAAGTGGCTTTCCCCTTGCGTCCCATTTTCAGATTGATATCATGCAGGTTCATACCATTGATGGTTGAATCCCAGGGACAAAAAGCGACAAATGCATAACTGTAATTCTTAAATCCGCTCTTCTTTAGCATTTGCATCATCTCCTTCTTGATCTTGGTCCGGGTGGCAGGATCCTGAATCCTGGCTACAATTTCTTCATCAGTCCCCTCCAACGCCCAGTCCGGGAGCAATACATCCAGGCTGGTAGAGCTGGCGGTGTAAGGATATTGATCCACCGTCACGTCAACCCCGCGCTTGCGGTATTCATTGACCAAATCGATCATCTCTCCGGTGCGTCCCCAATTGGGTTTGCCGGTGATTTTAAAATGGGATATCTCCACAGAAATACCACTGGCTGCGCCAATATCGGCTGCCTCACGGATTGCAGCAAACACGCGTTCATCTTCATTGCGAATGTGAGAGGCATAAACCCCACCATAGGAATGAGCGACTTTGGCTAAGGATACAATCTCATCCGACTTGGCAAATGTTCCCGGCAAATAGATCAAACCGGTACTCATGCCTACCGCACCCTGCTCCATGGCACGGGCCACCAGCTTCTCCATATTTTCAAGTTCCTCTGCGGTCGGCGCGCGGTCCTCATTTCCCATGATCGTGCGGCGGATCGTATTGTGTCCGATCAGGGAGGCCATGTTGATGCTGATTCCCAGTGTACGCAGATCATTGAAATACTGTTCGAGATCTATTCGGGAGCCACCACAATTTCCGGTTACGACAGTGGTTACCCCGTCGTGAATGAAGTTGTCTGCCGTTGGCCGGTTTTCCAGGGATCCTTCCACATGAGCATGGACATCAATAAATCCGGGACAGACATACTGGCCCTTGGCATCAATGGTTTTCTGGGCATTACGGGCAGCCAGTTCTCCGATCTCGATGACCTGACCGTCTTTAATTCCTACATCGCCCAGGTACCAGGGATTGCCGGTGCCATCGATTATTTTACCATTGCGGATGAGGACATCAAATTGTTGTCCGAATCCATTGAAACTTTGTAATAGCAGTAGAAGAAAAAGCAACTTTACTTTCATGCCGCAGCTTTTTGACCATTGGTTTTTTCATTAAAGAATATAGCGAAGATGACCATGACGATGGCAGCCAGGATGGCTGGGAAGATCCAGATGTGGTACCAATCGTGGTTGGTTATCTGGCCACTGGCATCGATAAATTCATTTTTCTGCTGAATCATACCCTGTACTTTAGATCCAATGTACATGCCCACGCCATAGGTAGCCAATGTGATCAACCCCTGGGCGCTGGCTCGTTTTTGCTCGGGTGCGGCATTTTCGACATAGATCTGACCGGTCACGAAAAAGAAGTCAAAACATACTCCATGCAGGATGATGGCCATGTAAAGCATCCAGATCAGACTGTCACCATTGCCATAAGCAAAGAGCAGATAGCGGATAATCCAGGCGACAACACCGATCAGGATCATTTTTTTAACACCGAGTCGCTTAAAGAACAACGGCATCAGAAGCAGGAATAAGATTTCAGACCATTGGCCAAGGGTCATGATACCGGCGGCTGCAGTTACATTGCTTTCATTCAGAAAGAGGTTGGTTGAGTTGTAATAAAAGGTCAGAGGAATGCAGATCAGCAAGGAACCCAGGATCATCACAGCAAAGGATCGCTTTTTCATGAGCCCGATGGCATCCAGGCCAAATAGGGCCGTAATGGATACTTTCTCGCCTTTCGCTTTTGGTGGCGTTTTAGGAAGTGTGAATGAATACAAGCCAAGAATGATGGATACAATTGCCCCGATTTTGAACGGGATATTGGTCGGTTCAATGTTTTGTTTGATGAGGTAGGATGTGCCTGCGATGGTAAAGCCGGCTGCTATCCAGCCGATGGTCCCCAATACGCGCACCTGTGGAAATTGCTCTTGAGGATTATGCATTTGGTTAAATGCTATGGCATTGGCTATAGCCAGGGTCGGCATGTAGCAGATGCAATACAGGAGCATAACCCAGAAGAATCCGCTGGGATCGGTGACCGTGGTGACCCAATAGAGCAGCAATCCACCCAGCAGGTGCAATACGCCCAGCAACCGCTGGCCTTCAAAAAAACGGTCAGCGATGGTCCCCACCAGCAAGGGTGCAATGATCGCACCAATGGCGGTGGTAGAGTAGGCGTTGCCAAATTGAGTACCGTTAAATCCCAGTTTGGTGATGTAGGTGCCCATCGTGACGTACCAACATCCCCACACAAAAAACTGCAGGAACATCATCACGGACAGCTGTACTTGTATTCTTCGGTTCATAGTCCATTTTTGTTGCAAGGGGAAGATAAAAAGAAAAGAAGTAAAAGAGGTATCAGAAGTAAAAGAGGTATCAGAAGTAAAAGAGGTATCAGAAGCAAAAGAGGCGTCAGAAGTAAAAGAGGTGTCAGAAGTAAAAGAGGTGTCAGATGGCATTACATCCCATAGCCCCATGGCTTTAGCCTGGGGAAGAAAGGGCATGGGGCATGGAGTAGGGAGCATGGAGCATGGAGCAGAGAGCATGGGGCATGGAGCATGGAGCATGGACCAAGGGGCATGGGGCCGGGAGCAAGGAGCAGGGGAATTTGTTGGCTGTCCGGTGTGGATTAACCTGGCGACACAGCCTTTAGTTTTTACCTTTCGCCGGCTGGAAGGATTGTGATTTTCTGGGCTCCCACTTGACGAGGTATTGCTGTTCCAGCTGATTGACGTAGGAGAGGGAACCCAGCCTGAACTTCATCGGCATTTTGTGATCCTGGTTTCCCATGTCTTCCCACCGGCAGATGGCGCCGAAGTGGAAAGGAACAACCTGAGGAATCTGGAACGATTTGGAAAGGAGCAAATTATTTTCCAGCGGTAATTTGAATTGTTCCAGCCTGGATAAGTGCGAAGCACTAAAATTATGTCTCGTGCTGTCCGTGTACATGCCGGATTGTTGTCCGTAGGCAAGCTGACTGCCGGATAAAAGTAGCATTCCGATAACCAGGTATCTAATCATACTGATCTTTACGCTTCCCTGCGAAAATAACGAATTGCCTTAACTGTGCAGGTAATTGACCATTGTACAGGTTAATTTTACGGGACGGACGTAATCCGATGGCTTTCATGGCTTCCGGATTGGCAGAAAAAATCCATGCTTCACACGGAGCAAACTTGTGCTTTAAAACGGTTCCTATTTCCCCGTAAAATTGTTCGATGGCACGGTGCTGCAAGCGGACATCGTAAGGCGGGTTCATGATCAGGACAGGTTCCTCCCACGGTAGGGGGAGTTGTTGAAATGCAGCTTGCTTCCATTGGGTTATCTCCTCCACACCGGCAGCCTTGGCATTGGTACGGGCAATGTCAACTACGCGTCCGTCCTGGTCGGCACCTAATAGCCGGATATCCGGAGACTCGATGATTGCAGCGTCGGCTTGATTGACAACTTCTTCCCATAGACCGGATTGGAATTCGGGCCAGTGAAACAATGCGAATTGTTTGCGGTGCATCTGGGCTGGCATTCGTCTGGCCATACGGGCAGCTTCAATGATGAACGTTCCGGAACCACACATAGGGTCCACCAATGGACGGGATGGATCCCAATCCATGTTCCTGATAATACCTGCAGCCAATACTTCATTAAGGGGTGCCCTGCCCGTCTGCTGGCGGTAACCACGCTGAAAGAGTGGTGCGCCGGAGGCATCGCGGCTCAATTCAAACTTTTCTTCATTCACCCGGAGGACAAAATGATGGTCTGCATGATCCCGGTCGACCGATGGTCTTCTTCCAAATTTATTCCGGAAAAAATCAACCAGGGCATCCTTAGCCAGTTGCATGGCATAGATGCTGTTGTTAAAATAGGAGGAACTGACGTGGCCTTTAAAGGCGAAGGTCTGCTGCTGGTCCATGTACTTGTCCCAGGGTATTGCAGCCAATTGATTGTAAAGATCTCTGGGCTGGCGCAGGGTGCCGGCTAATATCGTTTCCAGGATGGAAATAGCAGTATAAAGCCGGTAGTTGGCTTCGTATAGGAAACGTTCCGGAGCTTCCACCTGGACGGCCCGGGTACGAACCTCCACGTTAGGATAACCCAGTTCTACGATCTCTTTGGCACAAACATCCTCGAGTCCGGCCAGTGTTTTTACGGTATATACTGGCATATCGGTCAGGTCTGAAAAACTCCCACGTTAAATGGTTTAACATTAGCCTGATTGGCTGCTTCTATCCCGGCGGAGATCCATTTCCGTGTCTCCAGCGGGTTGATGATGGCATCTACCCACAAACGGGCGCCGGCATAATAAGCCGTTGTCTGCCGGTCATAACGTTCTGAAATAGTGCGGAACAATTCAGTTTCTTCTTCGGAAGTTGTCTTTTCTCCGTGTGACTTCATGGATGCCACCTGAATCTGGGTCAGGACTTTCGCGGCCTGTTCACCACCCATTACGGCGATTTTAGCGGAGGGCCAGGCTACGATCAATCTCGGATCGTATGCTTTTCCACACATGGCATAATTTCCTGCTCCGTAAGAATTTCCCATCACGATGCTGATTTTCGGGACGGTACTATTAGCTACAGCATTCACCATCTTTGCTCCATCCTTGATGATACCGCCTTGTTCAGATCGTTTGCCCACCATAAAGCCGGTCACGTCATGCAGGAAAATCAGGGGTATCTTCTTCTGATTGCAGACCAGGATGAACCGGGCCGCTTTATCCGCTGAATCGGAGTAAATCACTCCACCAACCTGCATTTCCCCATTGGAAGCCTTTACCACTTCGCGGTTGTTGGCAACAATCCCGACAGCCCAGCCATCGATCCGGGCATAGGCACAGATCATAGTCTTACCGTAATTTTCTTTGTATAAGGTCAATTCAGACCGGTCTACCAACCGTTTTAAAAGTTCAATGGTCCGGTAGGGCTTGTTGTGATTTTCAGGGAACAGACCCAGGATCTCAGTTTCTGGAAATTCCGGAGCGACCGGTTCAATACGGTCAAATCCTGCTTTTGGGCGTTCTCCAAATTGGGACACCAGTTTTTTAATAGTATCCAGGCATTCGCGGTCATTGGCTGCTTTAAAATCCACGATCCCGCTGATTGCCGTTTGCGTGTCGGCCCCGCCCAGGGTTTCTGCGTCAATATCTTCACCGATGGCGGCTTTCACCAGGTAAGGGCCGGCGAGAAAAATGGATCCGGTCTCAGCCACGATCAGGGACTCATCACTCATGATGGGGAGGTAAGCGCCCCCGGCTACACAGCTGCCCATAATCGCTGCAATCTGAGGAATCCCTTCGGAGGACATCCGCGCATTGTTGCGGAAGATCCGCCCAAAATGTTCCTTATCCGGGAAGATCTCGTCCTGCATGGGGAGAAATACCCCTGCACTGTCTACCAGGTAGATGATGGGCAGATGATTCTCATAGGCTATCTCCTGAGCCCGCAGGTTCTTCTTGCCGGTCATCGGAAACCAGGCCCCAGCTTTCACCGTAGCATCATTGGCAACAATCACACACTGTCTGCCGGAAACCCTGCCGATACCCACGACTACTCCGGCAGCTGGACATCCACCGTGTTCTTCATACATTTCATAGGCAGCAAAGGCTCCAATTTCCAGGAAATCAGTGGCATCATCCAATAGAAAGTTGATCCGCTCCCGTGCGGTCATTTTACCTTTTAGATGTTCTTTTTCAATTTTTGACTTACCACCACCTTCATAGATTAGCTCCAGTCTTTTTTCCATCTGCCTGACGGCCAACTTCATCGCATCTTCATTCTGATTGAAGGCCAGGTCATTGATCACGGACTTGTTACTCATCTATGCTGTCTTGATTTGACGGCTGAAAAGATACTAAGAATTGTAGCACTATCGGCTTTCTCGCTTAAAGGGCTTGTAATTTACAAAGGTTCACAGAAGTCGATTTAATAATTAATTCATATTAAGATCACAGGGTGTTTACGCAGGTTCCAGAATTTTGCGGCAAAGCTCACCAGGTTTATTAGTTATTTTGTAATATGTAAATATCTTTATTACACATAAATAGTCTGTATGATCCAACCATTACCTTTCAAAAAGAACCTGTGGAGGCTGACTGGCTTGCTTTTGCTTCCCTTATTTCTGAATGCACAAAACATCCAAATAAGCGGTGTCGTGCTTGATGATGAAACGGCCACTCCGCTACCCGGCGTCTCAATCAATTTGAAGTCTACGAATACCGGGGTGATTACGGAAGCAGACGGAACATTTTTAATAGATGCTCCGGCGGATGGCATACTGGTTTTCTCCTACATTGGAATGAAATCTCAGGAAATTGCCATTAATGGCCGGACCAATCTGGAAGTTCGCTTACTGACCGACGC
>Ga0116152_10004467_pt1 | contig 11069 bp, 10 predicted proteins | sample AD_UKC119_MetaG_FD_89894 | JGI IMG/M metagenome (GOLD analysis project Ga0116152, IMG submission 89894) | Active sludge microbial communities of municipal wastewater-treating anaerobic digesters from Hong Kong - AD_UKC119_MetaG | ecosystem: Engineered > Bioreactor > Anaerobic > Digestate...
CAAGCAGGGTCAAATATTACATCGTCAAAAGTTGGCTCAATTAAAGCAGTCATAAACTGGCGTACATGGTCAGGAGTGCGGAATAGTCCAACGTCTTTCGTTCCACCTGTTTCGCTTAATGCCGATTCAATAGCGTCGCCCAATAAATCAGTTTTAAGCAATCGGGTTTCTTCAATATCGTTGGCAACTATATTGATTACTTCGCCAAGGTTTCCACTGTTTACATTGTTGGTAAAATTCGAATTGCTAAAAACTTCTTCAATCAAAACCAATTGGTCTTGTACCTTTTGCGGTAAATTTCCTTTGAAAACCTTTCTTGCACTATGTAAAATGGTTGAATAGAAAGGGAAGAAATTATCATTGAGTTCAGATAAAATCTGATCGTTTGAAACGGTTGGCAAATACGAAAACAAACGGTTTTCGTTCGATTCTTCTTTTCCTGTCTTTGGATTCAGCCATTTGTAGTCAGTCGAGAATAATTCCCGTAGCGGTTTAAATTCATCGTCTTGCTTGATTTTTGTTTCAAAAATGCGAAGCAAAAGCAATTCAATGATATACTCAACTCTTTGTACAGGTGTACCTGCTGGTCTAAGTTTATTGTGTAGAGCTTTTAAGGCGTTATTTGTCTTGTTATCTGCGTAATGTACTGTTGAACGTCCCATAATTTTAATTCAATGCACAAATGTAACAATTTAGCAAGGGTGTGTAAACAAAATTGCAGCTCTTTGACAATCCCAAAAGCTTTCGTGATTGGTTTAAGCGTTGGCTCCCCGAAGTGTCGGGACATGTCGTGGGGCTTTGGCAATCCCGACAAATCGGGACAGGTCGTGTGCAATGTGGGTAGGCAGAATTTCAAAATTTTTGTGCGGTGGGTAAAAAAAATTAAAACACATTCGGGTCGGCAATGAGTGTCGGGTTATTTTTCTGTTGGTTTCGTTTTTCATTCCAAGTTTAATATTTCATTTTTATTGTCAATTTGCTGTGTCGTTGTCTTTTACCGCTTGTGCATAACATTTTTGCAAATTTACTATTACGTTTATTTTTTCATTAGAACAGGCAAAAGGTACATTTACAAAATGAATTTTGCAGGTTGATTTTTGTTTTGTGATTTGCTGTCCAATTTCATGGTTGCTTTCTTTCAACACTGAATAATCCAGCCAGGCTACCGGGCTTAATTCATCAAATATTTTGTTTAACCTGAACTGCTCCGCCAGTATGTACCAAAAGCGGTGGCTATGACTCCAGGCAGTCCTCTCAGGTATTTTTACCCTGTTGATCAACTCCTGGTCGTAGTCAAACACCAGGCTGACCACAGGACTTTGGTGATGAATTTCTCTTTTCAGTTTTATTTCCGGTTTGTCTGTCATTTTGTTGTCATCTGCCAGCCTGAAAAACTCAGGGTGCTTTCCAAAAAATCATTTTTTCTCAATCTTGTTTTAAAAAAATCGTAGAACCCATTAACAATTTTTAGAATATCATAATAAAAATAAAAATTTTTTTGCTTCCAAAAATTCTGTAAACTGTTTAAAAATATCTTCTACAAGCCCACCATTTGTCATATTTTCCCGAAATAACCAAACTGTTTTTTCAGTTTGCACTTTATCGCCGCTTTCCAATCCTAAAAACTTTTTAAAATTCGGACGGTCTAATGGCTGATATTCTATCCGGGTATCACCTGGTCCATAATATCTCTGTAAAATCATTATTTTAAACATCATCACTACATCCTAAGGTTTCGCACCTGCATTATTTTTTTTAGCTGTGTTTAAAAGTTTTGATTCCAGTGTGTTTCTGAACATCTCAAAATTTATTACCTTGCTTGTTAATTCCAGTGGATTGCCTGTTTTTGTCAGCTTTTGATAAATGTCTTCTTCATCAAAGAATCCTTTATTGTCTGTGGGTTTGTATTGTTGTGTTTTCTGACGCAAATAATCAAATATAATTTATTGAACATCAGATAGATATTAATAATCCCTGCTTTTTAATAACAATCTTTATTGTTAATTTTAATTTTTAGAAGTCCCCTTGTATTTTTTGAACATCAGCAGCAATTTAAGCTCTTTTGGTTTTTCAACTTCTGGTTTGTGCTTCGGTAAAACCAAAAGTGCTTAAATGTGCGGTGGGCTTCGCCTTGTTGCCAACTGCACGACAGAACAAATAACAAGCAGAGCAAAATGCAATCATTTCGCAGGAAGTGCCTGTTCATCTTTTTTTATTGTGTAATTTTACATCAAAATTAAAACTTCTTCAAAAATGTTGAAAAATCTCAACCTCGACAACGTACTTTTTCTCGATATTGAAACCGTTCCTCAGTTTGCCGGATTTGAGGATGTTCCTGAGGTTCTGCAAAAGCTCTGGGAAGAAAAAGCAAGTCGAATCGTACAGGATAATTCGGGTGAAACTCCCGCAAGCCTTTACCACAGAGCAGGTATTTATGCAGAATTTGGGAAAATCATTTGCATTTCAGCAGGCTATATTACTGGTGCACAATTCAGGCTGAAATCTTACTATGGTGATAACGAGAAAGAATTACTGGCTGATTTTTCTGCTTTGCTAAACCGGCATTATAATACTTCACAACACTTCTTGTGCGCGCACAACGGAAAAGAGTTTGATTTCCCGTACATCGCCCGACGAATGCTTGTTAACAGGTTGACCATTCCGGATATTCTCAACCTGGCAGGGAAAAAGCCATGGGAAGTACAACATCTCGATACAATGGACCTTTGGCGCTTTGGTGATTACAAAAATTATACTTCGCTGAAATTGTTGACAACCATTTTTGGCATTCCAAGCCCAAAAGATGATATTGACGGAAGTATGGTTAATGAGGTTTACTGGAAGGAAAATGACCTGGAAAGAATTGTTACCTATTGCCAGAAAGATACTCTTGCGGTGGCACAACTTCTGCTTAGTTATCTTGGCCAGCCTCTGATAAAAGAATCTCAGATTATGGTAGTTTGACAGCTTAGTTTGAGACAGCTTTAATAAACCTTTCTGTATATTTGTTGATTCCATCAAATGAAAAAACCATATTTTCGTTGCAGTTTTGTTTGGTTCAATTTCAAACGGAAATTGTCATCAAAACCTGAAAAATAAAATTCCCGCTATTATGAAGTTCATATCCTGGAATGTTAACGGAATACGCGCAATTGTGCAGAAGAATTTTTTTAAAGAATTGGAAATCCTGAACCCTGATATGCTTTGTCTTCAGGAAACCAAGGCTCAGGACGATCAGGTGACTGAAGCTTTGTTCGGTATTAAATATCATCTTTATTCAAATTCGGCACAAAAAAAAGGTTATTCCGGCACTGCTGTTTTAACAAAAACCAAACCTCTGAATGTAACAAGGGATATTGGTGTTGCTGAACATGATACGGAAGGACGGGTAATTTGCCTCGAATACAATGATTATTTTGTGGTTAATGTGTACGTTCCAAATTCAGGTGCAGACCTTAAAAGACTGGAATACCGACAGGAGTGGGACAGGGCTTTTTACACTTATCTGAAAAATTTGGAGCAATCCAAACCTGTAATTGTTTGCGGCGATTTCAATGTTGCCCACAAGCCAATTGATATTGCCCGTCCGAAAGAAAACTACAACAAAACTGCCGGCTACATGCAACAAGAAATTGATGGAATGGACCATTTAATCGAAGGCGGATTTGTGGACACTTTTAGATATTTTTATCCTGACAAAACTGAAATGTATTCCTGGTGGAGCTTTCGGGCTGGAGCAAGAACCAGGAACATAGGCTGGCGTATTGATTACTTTCTGATAAGCCCATCGCTGAAAAGCATTTTAAAAAATGCTTTTATTCACATGGAAATTATGGGATCCGATCATTGCCCTGTAGGTATTGAGTTAATATCATGAGAAAAACCAGGGAATGGTACTTTCATCTGACCTGACAGGATTTAACTACACGAGAGTATTGTGGTTTTTTCAGGCCAGCTCGTAATCCAATTGCTTTTTCATAATATCAATGTGTTTGACCCGGATTTTGATCGGGTCACCAAGTTTGTACTCGTGCTGATGACGATGCCCGACAACTTTGTAGTTTTCTTCGTCGAGGTAATAGAAATCATCATCCATATCCTGTAAACGGATCATTCCCTCACACTTGTTTTCTTTGATTTCGACAAAGATACCATATTTCGAAACTCCGGAAATAAGCCCGTCGAATTCCTGTCCGATTTTATCTGACATATATTCAGCTTGTTTGTATTTTACCGATGCGCGTTCGGCGTCCTGAGCTTTACGTTCCATATCGGATGAATGAATACATTTTTCTTCATATTCATCCTTGTTCACAGAATTCTTTTTATCGAGATAACGCTGCAGTAGCCGGTGAACCATTAGATCAGGGTAGCGACGGATGGGAGATGTAAAGTGGGTATAATACTGAAACGCCAGTCCATAATGTCCGATATTGGTTGTGGAATATTCTGCTTTTGCCATAGTACGCACGGCAAGTGTTTCAACAAGGTTTTCCTCGCCTTTGCCATGAACTTTTTCGAAGAGATCATTGAACGATTTAGCCAAACTGCGTTCGGAGTTGATACGCATTTTGTATCCCAGTTTTCCGACAAACTGGATAAACTGGTTAAGTTTTTCAGGTGAGGGTTGATCGTGAACCCGGTAAACAAATGTTTTGGGTTCGATGTTCCCGCGTTTGCGTCCGACACGTTCGGCTACACGTCGGTTGGCCAGCAACATAAACTCTTCGATAAGAAAGTTGGACTCTTTCTGTTCTTTGATAAGAACTTCGATTGGTTTGCTGTTTTCATCCAGTATAAATTTTACTTCCTGGGTATGAAAACTGATGGCTCCTTTGGAAAAACGGGCGTCTTTAAGTTTTGAAGCCAGCGACCACAGAATCAGTATTTCTTTTGCCATGTCGCCTTTTTCGGTTTCAATAATTTTTTGTGCTTCTTCATAGTTGAAGCGCCTGTTGCTGTTGATTATGGTTTTCCCAAACCATTCTTTGAGGATTTTTGCGTTGTCATCAAGTTCAAAAACAGCTGAAAAACAAAGTTTGTCTTCGTTTGGACGGAGCGAGCAAACCATATTTGAGAGTTTCTCAGGCAACATTGGTACTACGCGGTCAACCATGTAGATAGAAGTTCCCCGCTGGTAAGCCTCTTTGTCTGTCAGACTGCCCGGAGTAACGTAATAAGAAACATCAGCGATATGAACCCCTACTTCGTGGTTGCCATTTTCGAGCTGCCGGTATGATAAAGCATCGTCAAAATCTTTGGCATCAAACGGATCGATAGTAAAAGTGGTAATCGGGCGAAAGTCCCTTCGTTTTTTAATTTCTTCAGCCGGAATCTCTGCTGAAAGTTTGGCCATTTCTTTTTCAACTTCTTTTGGAAACGCTAGTGGGAAATCATTTTCAACCAGAATAGCCTGCATTTCCACTTCATTTTCACCTGGTTTGCCCAGCACTTTCACCACTTCTCCAAAAGGATTGTTGGCATGCTCAGGCCATTCGGTGATTTTTACAACCACTTTTTCGCCATGACGTGCATTTTTGAGATTGGCAAGCGGGATAAAAATATCCACCGGCATTGTAGGGCTTTCTGAAATCATGAAAGCAAATTTTGCTGATTTTTCGATCGTTCCCACGAAATGAGATTTGGAACGCTGTATGACTTCTACAATTTCGCCTTCAGGTTTATGCCCTTTTCGTTGTGGAAATAATCTAACCTTCACTTCATCGCCGTGAAGTGCATGTCCTGTATGATTTGAGGCAACAAAAATATCTTCGCCAAATGCTGTTGTCGAAACATAAGCTTTACCGGTTCGTTTCATGTCCACTTTGCCGGTAACAAAGGATTTCAAACCTTTTTCTGCCACGAGTTTATCAGGTATGGCTTTGAATTTTCCTCTGCGCAGTTGCATCAGCTCGCCCCTTTTAGCGAGTTCTTCCAAGGCATCTTTTACCAGATTTTTAGCTGATTTATCCATTGCGCCCAGGAAATGCGCCAACTGCTTGTAATTAAAACTGCCGAAAGGATTTTCTGCAAAAAAATTTCTTATCCCGGCAATTATGGTCTGTTTGCCCAGCCTGGCATTGCTTTTTGTTTCCTTTTTAACATTCCTGTTTTTTGCCATAATGTTTTGAATTGAATTTTGGCGAAGGTAGCTATTTTTAAAAATCCGGATTATAATATCGTCAGGTTAATGTTCCGGTTTTTGCATAATAAAATTATTGTGACTTTGAAATAAAACTTATGCTTTAGCATGGTTTTGTGGTATTCAACTTTCAGATAATGAAGTGCAAATTGTAAAAAACCAATCGAATAGAAATTTTTTCAAAGCTGATGCACTTGTTTAATAATTTTCAACACAAAGGGTTTGGCGTGTCAAAAGTGGATTCTTTTGTTAATGACCCTGCAGCTGATAATTGATTATTTTTGCCGAAAATCATCAAGCTTTGAATGTTGAGTTTTTCATAGCCAGAGGCATTTTGTCGAAGGATAGTTCGAACTTTTCCAGGCCGATTGTGCGTCTGTCGGTACTGAGTATTGCGTTGGGGCTGGCTGTAATGATTCTTGCTGTGGCAGTTACCAGTGGTTTCAAAACAGCAATTACTGACAAAGTTATCGGGTTTGGTTCTCATATTCAGATTACCAGCTTTGATCTGAACCGATCGTATGAAACATCTCCTGTCAGCATTGATCAGCCATTTTATCCGGGTTTAATGGATAGTGCAGGGATCAGGCATATTCAGGTTTTTGCCACAAAGTCAGGGCTGATCAAAACCACAGATCAAATACAGGGCATCATACTGAAAGGGATTTCGACTGATTTTGACTGGTCGTTTTTCAAGGATAAGATTGTGGAAGGGCAGCTGTTGGTTATTGATCCGGAGAAAATTTCAGATGATATTCTGATTTCACGCAAAATTGCCGATAGAATGCAATTTAAGCTGGGTGATGAGGTAAGAGCTTATTTTGTAAACCCCGAAGAAATGGCTCCGCGTGGCCGAAAGTTTCGTATTGCAGGAATATATGAAAGCGGCCTTGAGGAATTTGATAATCTTTACCTTATCGGCGACATAAGACATGTGCAAAGGCTGAACAATTGGGATAAAAGTGAAATCAGCGGTTTTGAAGTTTTTGTTGACGACTATCGCAATATCGACCACATGGCTGATATGGTGTATCAGGTGATTGGCTATAATCTCAATATCACTTCAATTAAGGAAATGTATCCGCAGATTTTTGAATGGCTTAACCTACAGGATATGAATGTGATAATCATACTGACGCTGATGATTGCCGTAGCAGCTATAAATATGATTTCTACACTGCTGATTCTTATTCTTGAAAAAACAAATATGATTGGTGTTCTGAAAGCGCTGGGAGCAACTAACCGGACAATTCGCAAAATTTTTTTATACAATGCTTCATTTATAATTGGGCGCGGTCTTGTATTCGGAAATATAATCGGCCTGGGAATAGCTTTTTTACAATTACATTTTCAACTGTTCCGGCTGGATCAGGAATCTTATTATGTCCCTTACGTTCCGGTTCAGCTTGAAGTTGCGTCGGTTTTGCTGCTCAATCTTGGCACCTTGCTTTTGTGCCTTTTGTTTATGCTGATCCCTTCATACATCATCATGCGAATAAGTCCGGTCAGAGCAATAAGATGGGATTAACCTGAGCTTGTACTATTTACTTTTTCTCCAAAACTGAGGCATTTTGGGATTGCTCAAAACAGATTTTTCCTGTCTCATTACACCGTGCCTGACAGATTTTACTTCTTCGACTGAATAAAAAGCATTGGGGTTAAATTGATTGATAATTGAAATTAGCTCTTTTAACTGTTTTCGGGGAATAATCAGAAAAATGATTTTCACCGGTCCGCGGCTACCCTGAGCGTCAATAAGTGTCATTCCAAAGTTTTTCTCCCGAAGATGTTGTACAAGTTCAGAGGTGTCCATTTTTGGCATAATCCTCACAATCACGGTGCCTAACGAAATACGCTCTTCGAGAGTAATACCGATAAAATTGCCTGCAGCAAAACCTGCCCCATAGGCAATGTAATAAAGAAAATTGTCCATTTGCTTCAGTATCTGACTGACAGCCAGCAGCCATATGATGACCTCAAAAAAACCAAGTAGCGGAGCAATGTATTTGTACCCTTTCGATACAAAAATAAGACGCAGCGTGCCAATGCTCTGGTCAGCAATACGTGAAAAGAAGATCAGCAGCGGTAGCACAATCCAGATAAAGACCCAGGAATTGACATCAAACAGTGCGATATTCATAATGTTCAAATGTTTTAGTTCAGCTCAAACGAGTCAGTGTGAGTTTAACGGCGGGCAATCATTGCTATTGTCTGAAGTGAAATTGTAACCTGACAAAGATCAATAGTTAAGGTGACAAACGATTTATTTTCCAGGTATGAAATCCATCAGTTTTATAAAGAAAGCGGTCGTGAAGTCTGTTGCTGCGCCCCTGCCAGAATTCAACCGAATCAGGAAATATCTTGTATCCTCCCCAGTTTTTTGGTCGGGGAATTTTTTGATTTCGAAATATCCTGCTTAACTCCTCAAATTTCGTTTCGAGTTCTTTACGATCCGAAATTTTTCGACTTTGTGCCGAAACCAAAGCTCCCAGGCGACTTTCATGAGGCCTTGCGTGAAAATACTCATCCGAAATTGATGATTCAACAGGTACAGCTTTGCCATGAATGTGAACCTGGCGCTCAACTTCCTTCCAAAAAAATGTAGCCGAAACAAAAGGGTTTTCAGCTATTTGTTTCCCTTTAGTGCTTTCATAATGGGTAAAAAATATAAAACCCTCACTGTCATAATCTTTTAAAAGAACAACCCGTGATGTAGGTCGCAAATTTCTTCCTGCTGTTGCCAGTAACATTGCTGTTGGTTCATAGACTCCCATTCGCAAAACTTCATCCATCCAACGGCCAAACTGGACGAATGGGTCATGATGCATTTCCTTTTCATTAAGATTACCTTTGAGATATTCATTTCTGATTTCGGATAAATTAATTTTTTGGTTCATCATTCAGGAAAGATTGGTTTATTGTAAAACTGCTAATTCCTTGATAAAAAGGAAATAAAAAGATTTTTTTATCCCATTTAATTAAACAACCATAAACAGCATTCGTTTAATTTTGCGTCAGAGAAATTTTATTATCGTGAAAAAAATTGCAGGTTTTTTCTTCGAAAAAAGGATTTGCACCAGATTGACATGGAAAGCAAAATTGTTGCTCCTTCTTTTAATAGTAGCATTAACAATAGTTTTTGTAAAAAATATTGTTCCTTTTCTTTCTGTAGAAAAAACAATAGTTTCCAATGTTTTTGTGCTCGAAGGATATGTTGAAGACTGGGCTTATCCTTTTATTATTCAAAAGATTAATGAACTCAACCCGGATTTCATCCTGACTACCGGAATTTCTTTGGATCAGGGGTTTTACCTGAACGGTGTTCCATCAACTGCATATTTGGTGGGGCATTCTTTACGAAAACTAGGCATTGATTCGGCGAGGGTTCATATTGTTCCCACTAAACCAGGAGTTAAAGTTAACAGAACTTATTATTCTGCTATAGCTGCCCGAAAATATCTGGATCAGCACTTTACGGGAATTTCATCCGTTAATCTGATTTCTACATCTGTTCATGCCCGTCGAAGTCACCTGATTTTCAAAAAAGTCTTCAACGATAAATACGAGTTAGGGAATATTGTTGTACCTTCAATTTATTTTAATCGCAGCAACTGGTACAAAACCAGCAGAGGATTTCGCACTGTCCTTTCTGAAACCTTAGCCTGGTTGTATGTTCGTCTTTTTTTCTTTCCCAATGTTGAAGAGGATCTAAGTTCCTCAAACAAAAGCTTGTGAGTATTGTTACTCACGGTTCTTGGTGTCAATAAAAATGGTAACAGGTCCATCATTTACGAGTGATACTAACATGTGAGCTCCAAATTCACCGGTTTGAATGGCTTTTCCGGAATCTTTTTCCAATTGGTTTTTAAAAAGAGTATAGAGCGGAATGGCTGTTTCGGGTCTGGCTGCTCTGATATAGGACGGGCGATTGCCTTTTTTGATGCTTGCATGCAGGGTAAACTGACTGACAAGCAAAATATCACCATCAATATCCTTTAAAGGCAGGTTCATCACGCCTGATTTGTCGTCAAAAATTCTCAGTCTTGTTATTTTTCCGCTGAGCCACTCCACATCATCTGAGGTATCTGCCTCCTCAATACCCAGCAGAATCAGCACGCCTTGTCCTATTGCACCATGAATACTGTTGTCAATTTTTACTGATGCTTCCTTTACCCGCTGGATAATAGCTCTCATGATTCTGAAGTTTAAATAATTATTGCAAACTTAGTTTTTTGCTGAATTTCAGGGAAACATTTTTGTTGGTCTGAGTTTATGTTTTAATATTCATGTAACTTTGCAAAAAAGAGCAATTATGACAAGATTAAGCGTAAATATCAATAAAATTGCAACCCTGCGCAATGCCAGAGGTGGTAACCTTCCCGATGTAATCAAAGCAGCAATCGATTGTCAGCGTTTTGGGGCACAGGGAATCACGGTTCATCCGCGTCCTGACGAGCGTCACATACGTCGCAGCGATGTGTACGACCTCAGACCGATAGTTACCACTGAGTTCAACATCGAAGGTTATCCTTCAAAAGAATTTATTGAGCTGGTAACTAAAGTTAAACCCGAGCAAGTAACTCTTGTTCCTGATCCTCCGGATGTTCTGACTTCAAATGCAGGTTGGGATACTATCAAAAATGAACATTTTCTTACTGATGTCATTCGTGAGTTTCATCAGCATCAGATCCGGACTTCCATTTTCATTGAGACTGATCGCAGGATGATTGAAAATGCAGCCAGGATCGGTACCGATCGTGTGGAGTTGTACACCGAAAGCTATGCTGCCAATTATTCAAAAAACAAGGAACTGGCAGTTAAACCATTTGCAGATGCAGCATTAGTAGCAGGCAAAGTTGGTCTGGGACTTAATGCAGGCCATGACCTTAATCTGGTTAACCTGAAATTTTTTGCCATGAACATTCCC
>Ga0116152_10004470_pt1 | contig 11063 bp, 10 predicted proteins | sample AD_UKC119_MetaG_FD_89894 | JGI IMG/M metagenome (GOLD analysis project Ga0116152, IMG submission 89894) | Active sludge microbial communities of municipal wastewater-treating anaerobic digesters from Hong Kong - AD_UKC119_MetaG | ecosystem: Engineered > Bioreactor > Anaerobic > Digestate...
TGCAACCGTCTTATGACCGGGTGCAGATGTTAAAATTTATTCTGCAAGGCTTATAACGTCCCGTTTGGCAACGTTCTTTTCTGCCTTACAAATATTAGATAGGAATGCTTTTTTGGATTTCAATATTTAAATATGTTATTAACCGTTATATTTTATAAAAAAGTCGAAACATTAAGGACGATTATGATTAAAGATGCTGTGGTTAAGGACGGAAAAATAAATTCAGAGCTACTTGATGAGCTTTATAAGGAAGCACTTGACCTCAGTAAACTGGTCGTTAAATATCTCCAGAACGACAAAAACAGGGATTTAAGCCATCTGACGGCTGAAAATATGGGGTATTATACCCTCGAATCCAATCGCATGACCGCCGGCATCATGCAGTCGATGTCATGGTGCCTTATGCAAAAAGGCGTCCATTCAGGGGAAATTTCAAAAAAACAGGCCGGGGAGCAAAAATCCCGCATCAGTGATCATCAGTTATTTGATGATCCCATCGGTTGTGATACCAGAGACTTTCCAAGGGACTTCCTGAATTATTCCAGTCGGGCCCGGGCGCTTTTTACCCGCATTTTGCGGCTTGACCGCATTATATATGACATTCCGGCGGCAGAAGATAACCCGGTCCATAATCTTATGGGCAAAATTGACGGAATTTAAACTGAGCAAATAAAAAAGGCCCCCTTAGTCAAGGAAGCCTTCATTTTTTACCGATCAAAAAATATAAATTATTTTGACAGTTTGAAATTGGCAAAACGCTTGTTGAACTGGGCAACGCGACCTTTGTCCTGAACCTGTTTTGTACCACCAACCCATGCAGGGTGTGATTTAGGATCAATTTCAAGTGTCAGTGTGTCACCTTCACTGCCCCAGGTAGAGCGTGTTTCATATTCTGTGCCATCAGTCATAGCCACTTTGATCATGTGGTAGTCTGGGTGAATTTCATTTTTCATATTAAAAACCTTTTTAATCTGGCTCGTTTGAGCAAATTTGTTGCGACTTATACCCAAGAGGATTGCCGAGTGCAAGCAGGAATGTGCCTAATTCTCACTTTTTCCCTAAAAAATGACACTTTTCCTTATCTTTCATTGTTTAGCACGCTTTCAGATGCTATATCCCTGCTACAAGTTTGAAAAAGGCGGCAGTTTTTAAGTAATGGCTGAAAATAAAAATACCACGGGAAATGGTGCAAAGACCGATGAGGCGCCAAAGAGAAAGGTAAAGGAAATCAATCTGTTATGGGTTTTTCTTTCGCCTTATAAATCAACAATAATAAAAGCAATGATTGCGCTTGTGGTTGCGGCCGGATCGACTCTGGCTATCCCGCAGGCGATCAGACGGATTATTGATATGGGGTTTACCTCCGTCAGTGCCGATTTGATCAATCTTTATTTCCTGGCCCTGCTTGGTGTTGCGGTGGTTTTGGCAGTGGCCACCTTTTCCCGCTATTATCTGGTCACCTGGCTTGGGGAACGAGTCGTTACCGACATCCGGCGCGAAGTTTTCAGCAAGGTTCTGACCCTTAGCCCGGTATTTTTTGAAAATAACCGTTCGGGCGATATTCTTTCCCGACTGAATACTGATACCACGGTGATCCAGTCTGTGGTTGGCTCTACGGCGTCCGTTGCCCTTCGTAACCTGCTAACCCTGGTCGGTGGTCTGATCATGATGCTGGTCACCAACTGGGTGCTGACGGGTTATGTGTTTTTGCTTATTCCGTTTATTGTGGCGCCACTTATTATCCTTGGTCGTCGGGTACGGGGATTATCCCGAATTTCGCAGGATAAAATTGCTGATGCCAGTGCAACCGCCAATGAAACAATCGGCGCGGTGCAGACGGTTCAGAGTTATACACAGGAAGAGTTCGAAAGCAAAAAATATCAGGGCTTTATTGAAACCGCTTTTGACGCGGCCATTGACCGCACACGGATGCGGGCTATTCTGACGTTTCTTATTATCCTGCTTGTTTTCGGCGCAGTGGACCTTGTTCTATGGCTGGGCGCGCGGGATGTGATTGCCGGTAATATAACAGGCGGGGAACTGACGGCTTTTATTATATATGCTGTGCTTGTTGCCGGGGCCATGGGTGCCCTTTCCGAAGTTTATGGTGAGCTACAGCGCGCCGCCGGCGCGGCGGGCCGCTGTCTTGAAATTATATCAACAGAATCCGAAATCAAGGCCCCGGAAAATCCGGTTCATTTCCCAACATCGCGGGAAGGGCGGCTTGCTTTTGAAAATGTCAGCTTTTCCTATCCTTCGCGGCCAACAGAAAAAATACTGGACGGGTTTGATCTTGACGTTCGGGGTGGTGAAACAGTTGCGATTGTTGGCCCGTCCGGGGCCGGGAAAACGACCGTGTTTCAGTTGCTGCAGCGGTTTTATGATCCGCAGCAGGGAAGAATTACCATTGATGGTGTCGCTTTAATCGACGCTGACCCCATTGAGGTCAGGCAGAATCTGGGTGTTGTCAGTCAGGAAAGTATGATTTTTGCCACCACCATTGCTGAAAATATTCGTTACGGTAATCAGGATGCCAGTGATGAAATGATCGCCGCGGCGGCAAAAGCGGCAAGGGCCGATGAATTTATTGATCGCCTGCCTGAAGGGATGGATACATTCCTCGGCGAGCGGGGAACCCGTCTTTCCGGCGGGCAGCGTCAACGCATTGCCATTGCCCGGGCCATATTGCAGGATGCGCAGATATTGCTGCTTGATGAGGCGACATCAGCCCTGGATGCGGCCAATGAAAAACTGGTTCAGGCGGCCCTTGAAAAGCTGATGCAGAATAAAACCACGCTTGTTGTTGCCCACCGTCTTGCCACCGTGCAGAAAGCGGACCGGATCGTGGTGATGGACCACGGCCAAATTGTTGAAAGTGGCACACATGACGAACTTATCGCCAAAGGGGGGCTTTATGCCCATCTTGCCGGGTTACAGTTCGGGGTATAATTTCCAAATCTGCGCTGTCAGCTCATCTAGTGCACTGCCCAGTTCATCTTCCTTAAAATGCCCGTAGCCAAGGGCAAAGCCATGCCAGCCGCCTGTACTGATCTGATGGGGCAGGTAAAATGACCCTGCCTCCAGTTTTTTGATCAGCTTGATCGGCATTTTATTAAAAGACAGAAATGCGTGAATGCCGCTATCAAGCCCGGAAATTTTTACGCCTTGCGGCAGGTTGTTTAGTTTCTGCCGCATGATCCGGTTTAACTTTGTGTAATGGCGGCGTGATTTGGCGATATGCTTTTCAAGTGACCCATCGGCAATGAAAGAGGCCATCGCCATCTGCATCAGTTGCGGGGGCTCGGCATGTTCGGCGGCGATGATATTTTTAAGAACTGTGGCAATTTTTTCAGGTGCAATTAAATAACCGATTTTGATATTGGGGCTGATGCTTTTGGAAAAGGAAGAAAAATAAACCACATGGCCGCTTTCGTCCTGAGATTTAAGGGTAGGCAGTGGCATGGTGTCATAATGGAATTCACTGTCATAATCATCTTCTAAAATCAGGGCATCATTTTCTGATGCCCATTTTAATATATCATTCCGGCGTTTAAGGCTTAGGCGGAAACCCAGCGGAAACTGATGGGACGGGGTACAGAAAAGCATAGCGGGTTGCTCCACTTTTTTGGGTAATTCACGAGTGATTAGCCCGTTTCCATCAATATTGACCGCGACCAAATCGCCCCACCCGGTAAACCAGTGCCATGCTATTTTAAAGCCGGGATTTTCAATGAAGGTCATCGGTGAATAACTGGCTGTTGCCTTCGCCAGCAACCTAAGGGTTTCGGCGGCGCCGGACGTGATAATAATGTTATCGGCATGGCATTTGATATTGCGGGTCCGGTGCAGGAATGCGGCTATTTCCGCGCGCAGAGTTTTTTCACCGGCCCGGTCCGAACGGGCATTTGAATAGGAAAGATCAAGGGCCTTGCGCCAGGCCCGCCGCCAGTTTTTTTTTGGAAAAAGTTCGCTTGCGGGGTGTCCGATCGAAAAATCAAAGCGGGCATTATTTTTATTATCATCTTCAAGGGGCATGGTTTCCCCGGACGGGTTGAACCAGTCCGGTCCTTTATAGTCTTTCACCGGATCTATGCCGGAAGTGATTATATTATCACTGACAAAGGTGCCTGCTCCGGCTTTGGTCACCAGATATCCTTCGGCAATCAGCTGTTCATAAGCGGTAAGTGTGACAATGCGGGAAATATTTAAATCCCGGGCAAGGGTTCGGCTTGACGGTAATTTTCCGCCCTTTGTCAAATCGCCAGATTCCATGTGATTTTTAAGATGGGCAATCAATTGCCGATGAAGTGGTACTGATGAATTCCGGTCAAGATCAAAATATAAACTGGCCATATTAAATATTTGAAAAATTAAATTATTTTATAACCATAACAAAGAAGCAGGGAATTTCAAAAGAAATTAATTGTTAAAAATTATAGAACAGTAAAACAAAATTATAAGGTATTTTCCAAACTTGTTATTATTGCTAATAATCACCTTTCTGGATACCGCTGAAGAATTCATATGAAAACAAGAAGCGGAAAGACCAGAGGCCTCAGCAAGATTAAAACAGCAACACAGACTTAATTTAAAACAGGTGAGTGTGCATAAGAAATTATGCGCAAAATAGAATGTTATATTTAAATGAAATGAGAATTGCCGCTTTAATCATTGCCTTTATCGCCATTACAATTGGTGTAAAACAGGCAAAAGCGGAAGCTATGGATGTTGATTTCGGCGGTTTTGTAAAGGTCAATGCCGCCCTTGCAACAAATGGGGTTAACGGCATTGATGATGCGTCCGGCACTTATAATGCTGATTTACTATTTTCGTCCGATGATAAAGGATCGCGATTTGGCATAAATGCAAAAGAAACCCGCCTTTATGTCGCCCTCAATAAAAATGATACGCCGTTAGGTCCAATCAAAGCTTATATTGAAGGAAATTTTGGTGTTGAAAGTAACACCGATGGCAACCGTGTTGAAGCATATGGGAACAACAATACGCGCTTTGTGCTTCGGCATGCCTATATAGAAGAGGGAAATTTCCTGATCGGGCAGACCATAAGCACATTTATTGACCCAAAAAGCTTTCTGGATATTCTGGATTATGGTGGCAATTCCGCGGTCACTTTTGCCCGTCAGCCAATGCTGCGCTATACGATTGGTGTGGGCGAATTTTCACTGCGCCTGGCGCTTGAAAATCCTACATCCAATCTTGGGAATTATGATATTACCGATGATCAGCGCATGCCGGATTTTGTCGGACGGATAGATTTTGACCCGTCATGGGGTCATTTGTCCGTTGCCGGAATAATGCGGGAACTGCGGATTGATAATGGTCAGTTTGAAGCCCATAAAATAACAGCTGGGGTGATCATCACCGCTCATAAGGACATAATTCCGGGACGGTTTGAAATTGTTGGTCAGTATTTTCGTGGAGGAATCGGTCATTACGCGGCATTTTCGGCCTTTGCTGATGGCATCGTTCTGGATGACGGGCGGGGTGGAAAATATATTGACCCTGTTGACATTCACGGGGCAACTTTCAGCACCACCATGCATTATACGGAAAGGCTGCGATCAACTGTGGCCGTTTCCTGGGCGGAAAATCTTGATCCCGGTCATAATCAACAGACGCTGGGAACTGGACATGCCATTGAAAATGTTAAATCACTGCATGCGAATATATTTTATGATCTGATCAAAAATTTTATGATTGGCTTTGAATATAAAAAACTGATTGGCGAACTTACCGATCGGACAAAACCCAATGTTGACCGCTATCAGCTTTCCGTGCTTTACGCATTTTAATTAAAAGTGGTTATAATTAAATATTCTAAAATTGGATATTTTAAATAACCATAATGCAAACTATAAAAGCCGCGTTTTAAAATAAAAGTGAGTGAATATTATGTCACAGGCAAGAGCAAAAAAACGCGGCTACGATCTTGAAAGCCGCCCGGAAAATCAGTCCCGCCGTCGCCATCTGGTAAAGGATGATGAATGGATTACCGATTTTATCAAACGGGCGCCTTTTGGATATTTTGCCACACGCTGGGATGATCAGCCATTCGTGCATCCGATGACATTCTGGTATGATGAGGATAAACATTGCCTTTATATGCATGGGGCAATGATCGGGCGACGTGATGCCAACACCAAACGCCATGAGAAAATTGCCTTTTGTGCGTCTGAAATGGGACGGCTTCTGCCCAGCAACCGGGCGCTTAATTTTTCGGCGCAGTTCAGATCCGTCATGGCTTTTGGTGATGTGGTTGAGGTCACATCCGAAGATGAGCAAAAGCATGCTTTTTACGGACTGATAAAAAAATATTTTTCAGAAATGGAACTGAACCGGGATTTTAGCCCGATTATTCAGGAAGATCTCGACCGGACACGGGCCTACCGGATCAATATCAAAAGCTGGAGCGGTAAGGAAAACTGGAAGGAAGAAACACCGGTCAATCCTGATTTTCCGCCCCTTGATGAAAAATGGCTTCAGGATGACAGCTTTCCCATGTCTTACGGGAAAATGGGCTAGAATTTAAGTTCTGATACTGCTATTGGTCATTTGTCTGCAAATCTTTACCGACGTTTGGGGTGATTCAAATAAATGACCATTACCGCACTGCTTCTTGTTCTGGCCGCTGCTTTTTGTCATGCGACCTGGAATTTTTATGTGAAGCGGATCGGGGGTGGGGCGGAACTGGTCTGGCTTATTTCCTTTCTGTCGGTGATCCTTTATTTGCCCTTGGTGGTCTATATTTTCTGGTCGTCGGCTCCGAATTTCGGACTATATGAAATCGGCTGTGTTTTTATCAGCTCAATCATTCACACGGTTTATTTCACGCTGCTGCAGCGCGGCTATAAAAATGGTGACCTTTCTCTGGTTTATCCGTTGGCCCGCTCGACCGGGCCCATTATTTCAGTCGCGCTTGCTGTGCTTTTCCTTGGGGAAACAATTAATGCTCAAATCCTTTCCGGGGGCCTTATCATTATTTTCGGTATCTTTTTCCTGACGGGCGGCTTTCAGAAAAGGGCGCAGCAAGTCTCGATCTCGATCATTTATGGCCTTATGGTCGGGCTTTGTATCGGCAGCTATACGGCCTGGGATGCCTATGTGGTCTCTGTCGTACTCGTTTCCCCGGTCCTGCTTGATTATGCATCCAACATTTTTCGCGCCGGGATATTATCACCGGTGGCGTATCAGCGGCGGCAAATTGTGATGGGATATTGGCGCGATCATAAGCTCGGGGTCATACTGATCAGCGTGTTAAGCCCGCTTGCCTATATCCTCTTCCTATTTGCCATAACCTTTACACCTGTAACGTTACTGGCCCCGGTTCGGGAAACCAGCGTGCTGATTTCCGTGTTGATGGGCAGTATTCTGCTTGGCGAGGGACATCTCACACGGCGGCTGATCTGGTCCGCGGTGATTATCAGCGGTGTTGCGCTTCTTGCAACGGCCTGATTTAACGCTGATCAAGTCTCATTTCAATCCGGCGGTTGCGGCGGTAGGCATCCGGATTATCATTGGGATCAAGCGGATGAAACTGGCCAAACCCGGTGGCGGCAAGCCGGTCAGCGGGGATACCGCGACTGATCAAATATTTCACAACCGATAACGCCCGTGCGGTTGAAAGATCCCAGTTTGACGGGAACTGCGCCGTACGGATCGGCAGAACATCAGTGTGGCCGTCAACACGCAAAATCCAGTCAACATCTTTTGGGATTGTTTTCATTATGCTAGAAAGCGTATCGGCAAGCTTGTCCATTTCCTGCTGTCCGCCTTCACCAAGGGTGGCGGAGCCGGAGGCAAAAAGCACTTCCGACTGGAAAATAAAGCGATCCCCCTGAATGCGGATGTCTGACCGGTCACCAAGCACCTGACGCAATTTACCAAAAAAGTTAGACCGGAACTGGTTCAGTTCCGCCACTTTTGAGGCGAGGGCGGTATTAAGCCGTTCGCTTAAGTTCTTGATCACGGCTTCCTGTTCCTTATCGTTGGCTTCGGAGGCTTCAAGGGCGGTATTAAGGGCGGCCAGTTGCTGCCGCAGGCTGGCCAGCTGCTGGTTTAAAACCTCCACCTCATCCCGGGCCGCTTTTGACATATTTCGTTCTTTATTAAGGCTGTCCATCGCCACGTTATAGCGGCTTTGAAGGTCGGAAATGATTTTCTGCTGTTCGTCACTGGACCGGGCGACATAGCCATTTGTGCCTTCTGCTTCGGCGATATCGGCTTCCAGTTCCTGTATGCGTCGCTGTAATTGTTCGCGGTCACCGTCTGCCACCTGTAGCGAGGCGGAAAGCTGTGTGACATTGGCACGAAGATCGTCATTGGCCTGACGTTGCAGATTTAACAGATCACTCAGTTCAAGGACCTGAGTCCGAAGCTTATCCAATGCTTCATCTCGTCCCGATAGCGCCTGACCCAGAAAGAACTGAGCAAGCATAAAAATAGACAGCAGGAAAATAATAACCAAAAGCAGGGTGCTGAGCGCATCAACAAATCCCGGCCAGGTATTATCACGGGTGCCGCCCGGGCGCCGTCCTGTTCTTAAGAGTGCCATTAATCATCCCTTTTTGCAGTAAGGACAGGTTTCTTATCGGTTTTTGGGTTTACTTCCGGCATGGCATAATTGCCTTCTTCAATGATCAGCTTGCGTTTTTCCGGTGTTTCAGGCGCAGCAGCCTTTACCGGCGCCGCCGCAGTTTTAACCGGTGAGGCAGATGTTTGTGCGGAAGATGTCGTTGTTGCCGGTTTTGAAGGTGCCGCTGAAGGCGGTGTCGGGATTGCCTTACCGTCAACCATAGCGCCCAGTGTTCGGGCAAGAAGTCTTATTTCCGATTGCAGACTTGAGGCAAATTTATCCTGCGTTTTAATGGTTTCATCGGTCAGGGTTTTAAGCTGAACGTCGATATTGCGCAGGTGTTTTTCACTAACATCGGAACTGCCGGATTTTCCGGCTGAAAGCGCGGTAACCATCTGTTTCATCACCGAACGCATTTCTGACTGATGATCAACCAGACTTGAAAGCTGCACGGACAGATTGGTAATGGCCTGATTAACCTGTGTCCGATTTTCTTCCGATTTTGCTATGACTTTATGTAGATTATCCAGACTGTCGGCTGATCCTTCAAGCAGGGCACTGACATAAGCGGGGACAGAAGCATCCCCTGTTTCAAGGGCAATGTTCGACCCGGCACTTGAAAGCTTGGTGATCCCTGAAAGCCAGTCTTCCAGGTGATTGAAAAACCGGCCCTGAGCCTGTCCAGTCTGTAGGTCAATAAAGCCCAGGATAACGGACCCGGCAAGTCCGAACAGGGATGAGCTGAACGCTGTGCCCATGCCACCAAGTGGTGCGGCAAGGCCCGCTTTTAAGTCTTCGAACATCAGGCCGACATCACCACTGCCGACACGAAGGCTGTCAATCGTGTCGCCGATTGAGCCGATTGTGGTCAGAAGACCCCAGAAAGTACCAAGCAGACCAAGGAAAATAAGCAGGGCAATATTATAGCGGGTGATTTCGCGTCCTTCGTCCATACGGGCGGCAATACCATCAAGCAGGGTCCGCATTGACATGGTGGATAGTGCCATTTTGCGGGTTTTCTGTTCTTCCATCATTGTTGCCATGGCGCCAAGCAGTTCGGGAGCTTCATTCTTGCCGCTGACACTTTCATTTTTTTTGAAATTTTCAAGCCAGCCGACCGCAGGGATCAGCATATAGGTCTGACGCATGGAAAAAATTATACCGAGCATAAGAACCAGCAGAATGACGCCGTTTAAACCGATATTCGCAGTAAATGAATTCTGTAACGTGGGAAACAGATAGGCCCCAATGGCAATCACACCAATGAGAAAAAATATGGTTCTGTTTAAATATTTTTGCAGATTGATCATTTATATCCAAGCTCCCTGGCTTAATGCGCATCGCTAAGTAAAATGCATAGCCCCTTATTATTTATATATTTTTCCCTGATATACGCGAACTTTCCCGATATTATCAGGGCTGGGCGCAAGAGTCTAAGAATTAGTTGGCAATATTATGGCGGAAAAGGGTTTTATTTGTGAAATCAGTTGCTTCTGATGGTGATTCTGAGCATATCAGAAGGGCTTACATCTGCCGGACCGATCGCATGAAGGGCGATGAGTCGCTCCGGAATTCCCTCATTCTCTATAGCATTGCGGGCATCAAGGGCCCGGTTGAAGGCTTTTCTAATGGCCATGTGAAGGGCAGATTTTTCAGTCATATCCATGCGGGCGGTTGGCGGGCTTGCATAACTGTAAATATGAATCGGTACTTCGGATTTTTTAACCTCGGCAATCCATTTTTTCAAAGATTTGAGATTTTCTTCCTCAAGCTTAATCTGTTGTGGATGAAAACTGATAAAAAGCGGCTCAATTGTTGTCAGACTGCCGGCGTTGAGGAATAATTTTGCCTGCTCACTCGTGGTCTGTTCGGCAAGTCCTTTAATTTCATTGGCATGGGTCATTACTGGTAACAAGCTTAGCCATAACGCAGAGGTAATTGCTAAATTTGAAAGGGGCAATGGACTCATTATTTCATCTTTTCCTTATGGGCTTTGCGTGCATTTGATAATAACCTTGTTACGCTGCCATGTATAGCCCCATTCGTCGCCAGAATCTGACCCGTCTGCATCATTTTGCTGCGACCGTCAAATTCGCTGACCATGCCACGCGCCTCACGGACCAGCAGCATTCCGGCGGCAATATCCCAGGGGGACAGTCCTTCTTCCCAGAAGCCGTCATAACGGCCAGCCGCAACCCATGCAAGGTCAAGGGAAGCAGCACCAAACCGGCGCACCCCTGCCACTTCACCCATTATATGTTCAAGATTGGTAATAAATGTACCCTGATGGGGACTTCCATGAAACGGTATACCCGTCGCCAACAGACAATCGGTCAGGTTCTTGCGGCTGGATACCTGAAGTCTGCGATTATTAAGATAAGCACCACGGCCTTTTTCGGCCCAATACATATCATCCGTAATCGGGTTATAAACCACGCCGGCTGTTACTTCACCGCCCTGTTCCAGGGCA
>Ga0116152_10004472_pt1 | contig 11061 bp, 6 predicted proteins | sample AD_UKC119_MetaG_FD_89894 | JGI IMG/M metagenome (GOLD analysis project Ga0116152, IMG submission 89894) | Active sludge microbial communities of municipal wastewater-treating anaerobic digesters from Hong Kong - AD_UKC119_MetaG | ecosystem: Engineered > Bioreactor > Anaerobic > Digestate...
GGAATGGTAGAAAAGGATGAAAACGGAAATTTCATCATGATAGACAATCCAAAATTTGACCCAATATTTGATTATATCGAGAAAATGGACAAAACCGTTTGCGGGCATTTGGGTGAACCCAAAAATTGCTGGCTGCCTGTCGACTCAATGACGGTAAACAACGATAAAAAGTACTTTGCTGAACATCCTGAATATCATATGTATTTACATCCTGAATATCCTTCATACGAGGCTCAGGTTGAAGCTAGGGACAACATGCTGAAAAAACATCCAAATTTACGTTTTATGGGAGCTCACCTCGGAAGTTTGGAATGGAGTGTTGATGAACTTGCCAAACGTTTCGATATGTTCCCGAATATGACTGTTGATTTGGCAGCACGTATTTGCCATATCGAAAAACAATCGCAGTCTGACTGGCAGAAAGTTCATGATTTCTTTATCAAATATCAGGATCGGATAATATATGGAACAGATGAAGGCGACTATGAAGGAGCTGATGCCGATCCTGCAGTTATGAGAGAAAAAGTGCGTACTGTTTGGACCCGCGACTGGGAGTTTTTGACAACAGATAATGAAATGACATCATGGGAAGTGGATGGTAAATTTAAAGGCTTGAAATTACCAAAAGAAGTAATTGAAAAAATATATTATAAAAATGCTGTAAAATGGTTCCCGGGCATTTGATATACTCAATTTTTTTGTTAATTCTGTTAACCAATTTAGTTTTTCAGAAGTTGCTTTAATCCGAAGTTAAAAAATGAACAATGCAGGAAAACATATAGCAAAGTACCTCATTTTGGTTATTGTTCTTTTGCTATGTAATGGTTTTTATAGAAACCTGTTGTCGGCAAAAAATAATTCGGACACCCTTTCAGTAAAAAAATGTCAGGATTTTGATTTGACAGGTGACGGAAGCAATATAATTTGGAAAAGCACTGAATGGATACCTGTTCAACAGCGGACAAACAAAACTGAAACGTATTCAACCAATGCAAAAATCCTGTATTCGGAAAATGGAATTTATGTGCTTTTTGATTGCAGTGATAAAAAACTGATTTCCACAAAATATAACGATAATCTGAGTCTTTGGGAAGATGATGTAGTTGAGGTGTTTCTGTGGACTCAGGAAGATTTCCCGGTTTATTTTGAATATGAACTCTCACCGCTGAATTACGAACTACCATTGATAATTCCGAATAATAAGGGTGTTTTTATGGGTTGGTCTCCCTGGCAATATGAGGGCGACAGAAAAACCAGGCATGCTGTTAGTGTCAAAGGTGGGAAGAGTGAAAATGGAAGTCAAATTACTTCGTGGACTGCCGAACTTTTCATCCCCTTCAGTCTTCTCAAACCTCTTCCGCAGGTTCCTCCAAAATCAGGTACAACATGGCGAGGTAATTTATACAGGATTGATTATGACCAGGGAATGACATTGTTTTCATGGAACAGGATTGAAAAATCATTTCATGAGTACAATAATTTTGGCACATTTATATTTGAATAGCATTTATAAAATGTTAAATATCTCAACTTAAATTGGTCTTATTAATCGCAAACTTTCATTTTCTTGTCAATAAGTAATGTTTGCTTTCCTGCAACTTTTATTGTTACAATGTGATGGCAAATCACTAAAAAACAGAAATTTATCAAAAGATAAAGGTTTAACTTGTTTTATACTAAATTGTCCTGACATTTCTAATCCACAGTTTTATCATTTCAGCCATATTATATTCCTCTTTGCAGAAAAGGGAAACGAAGCGAAAAAAACTCACATTAAAATAATGGTCAAAGAGTTAATTCATGCAGTGATTTTTCGTTTGTTCACTTATTTTCCAATTTCACTGGGTAGATAAATAATTATTTTATTTGCTTTCAATACTTATTTTATGTTCGGGGCCGGTTACGTTTGCCAGGTTAACTGTTCTGAACGACCAATCGTACTTATTCTCTTTCAATTTCCGTTCAAATTTATTTTCAACGGTTTTCCATTCTTCAGATGGAAATTCCTTCATCTGATATTCTTTTAGATTTGGTGTTTCTGAAGTCAATTCTACCTGCACAATATTATCAGTAATTTTTACATTCGATGAAATTGTATTTGGCGTCCAGTAAATCTGGTTGCGGTCCGAAACCAGTTTCATAAATTCAGGTTTGTCATAAGCCCAATGGGGATTTCCGCCCCAAATCCAGGTATTGTTTTTAAAATATTCATCGTCATACATAACCAGCAATTCAGTATGATTGGGCCACGAGGTAAAAAGGTCATTATAACCATGCCATTCAATCCATGTATAAGTTTGCGCAAAACGTTCCTTTGAGGTTTCATATTCCGGGTCTGTTTCAATCGGAACGCGTTCTGGTCCTTTTACCATTACAATTTCAGCAGCCTTGTTTTTCAAATATTCATCACGAACCTCCAGTGCCGAAAGAGGAATGCCGTTTTTTTCAAAATGATGGTCGTATTTTGCATCCGACAAGAACCATTTATGGTAATCATTCAACCAAATTTCATTGATTCCGTGGTGTCCGTCCGGTCCGCCTTTTACTCCTGGTCCCGCGCCAAGCGTACGGGTTACATAACCAAATGCATTCATTATTCCATTCTGAACAGTCATAAAATGACCACAATGGAAACCTTGTCCTTTTAATGCAGTGTCAAGTATGCCTTCGGTAAATCCACCTCCGGGATACGGGTCGCCAAAATCATTGATGCTTATTACAGATCTGATCCAGTGCCGGAGTAGCAAAATACGCTTCAACTCGTTTGTTTCGCCATGAAAAATAGTATCTAACTGATATTTTGTAATTAAGTGATTAAACTTTTCGGATGACAAATCCTCGTAGGAAAGAAAAGCAACATTGTGACTAAATGCCGGATTCTCAACTTCTGCCAAATAATAGTCCTTTTTAATGCATCCTGAAAATAGAATTATGGCAATAATTATAAACATTTTATCTTTCATAGTCTTACTATATTTATTAATTTGATTGGTAAATGTAGTTATAAAATTTCAAAACCTTTTATTTGTCTCAATTTTATTATAAATTTGAAGAAGTTTTGTTTAGATTTCGTTATTGATAGTTGTAAGTTTTAATGTTTTGAAGCAAATAATCTTTCATACTATCAATTATTATATATATCAATGATTTCGTTGTTTTCACTTTAACCGGAATTAAAACTTTGGATTATGATTAAGCATAAGAATTTAAAAAGTTTTTCTCTTAGTGTGACTTTGTCTCTTTTGTTATTGTCGTTTCAGTGTATTTCTCAGAATCCTGAAGGTATAATGATTGTCAAGCCAAAAGAGATTAAAGACGTGCTTACTAACCCTGGAATTGGGTTTATGACCTTTCAGCGTTTTAATGGTGATACCTTAAACGGAGGAAGGGGGTGGACTGAAGGTTTTCCAATTGGTTATCAGAACTTTAATGGAGATCTTACAAATAAAAATCATCCTGCAACAACAATTGCATACTGGCGTGTATATTGGAGATATTTAGAGCCTGAAAAAGGTGTATATCGTTGGGATATGCTGGATAAAGCCCTTGAAGTTGCCAGATCGAGAGGGCAAACTCTTATGTTACGCATTGCACCTTATGGAACCGGCAACGAAAATGATGTTCCCGGATGGTACCGCGCCCTGGTTGGACCGAAAAAGGATTGGAAATACAATAATCCTGTAAATGCCTGGATGGTTGATGCGAATGACCCAAGATATGCAGCTTATTTCGGTGGATTAATACGTGCACTGGGTGAACGGTATGATGGACATCCTGAACTTGAGGCTGTTGATTTATCGATAGTTGGGGCATGGGGTGAAGGAGCCGGATCAGAATTGTTGGATCAAACTGCTCGGGAAGCACTTGTTGATTCATATACTGATTCGTTCAGAAAGACTCCTTTGATTGCTCTTTTAATGGATAAAGAAACCAATATGTATGCTGATTCGCAAATACCTGTAGGGTGGCGTGTTGATTGTATTGGAGATTTGGGCTTTTGGGCATCAGAACAAAATGGCTGGTCGCATATGTATGATTTTTATCCCCGCGAGATTATAAATTGTAATGTTCAGGATGACTGGAAAGAGTCTCCCTTAAGTTTCGAAATATGCGGAACTTTTCTTAGTTGGCGCGATGAACAAAAATACAGCAGGGAAGATGTTGGTTATATTTTTGATCAATCACTTAAATGGCATATTTCATCTTTTAATGCAAAATCGTCACCTGTTCCCGAAGAATGGGAAGATCTTGTTAATGACTGGCTTAATAAAATGGGCTACCGTTTTGTTTTAAGAAGATTTACTTATCCGAAATTGGTGAGTACAAATAGTAGATTGTTGTTTACAACCTGGTGGGAAAACAAAGGTGTTGCGCCTTGTTATAAGGACTTTGTATTTGCTATCCGTCTTAAGTCAGCTGCTGTAGAGCAGTTGTTTTTGACTGACGCCATAATTAAAGATTGGCTTCCGGGTGATGTTGTTTACGATAATTCATTTTTTATACCGGCTGATTTTCCGGATGGAATTTGTGAAATACAGGTGGCAATTGTTGACAAACTTAAATTCGAGCCAAGAGTTAATCTGGCAATTGAAGGAAAAGGTGCTGATGGTTGGTATTCTTTAGGGAAAATTGAAATTGTTAAGTGAATTTATGATTAGAGGTGTTTGATAAAACTTCTTCTGTGTTAAAATAAAACAAACAGAAACAAAATTATCTTTTGAAAGTAAACTCTATAATTCTTTATTGATAAAGAATTGTAATCAAAAGTAACGTAATGGTTGTTTTATTTGTTTCGAAAACTAATTAAAATCTTTTATTTGACTTTTATTTGTTTATAATTCATAATTATTTGTTATATTTATCCCAAAATTATCAATAAACAAAAGTTAATACTAGTAAATAGGTAATGATACGAAATAAAATAGAAGAATATGTGAAACTATCTTTTCAAATCATAACACAATTTGAAAAGAGGATATTGATCAGGTTCAAGTATCATAAGATTTTTTCTTAACAATAAATAAATACTTAACTATTATGAGAAAACAATTTCTAATTACCCTAATTTTGTTTATCGGAATTCTGGGGAATGTAATTGCCCAGCAAAGAACACTCTCGGGAAAGGTTACGTCGGCTGAAGATGGAATGCCATTGCCTGGAGTAAGTGTTGTTGTTTCGGGCACAGCTGTTGGTACCGTTACAAGCGGGACCGGTGATTATTCGCTTAAAGTACCTGATGGATCTGAATCATTGAGTTTTTCATTTATTGGAATGAAAACTCAAACCATTCAAATTGGAGAGCTGAATACTATTAATGTGTCTATGGAGATGACTTCGGAAATTCTGAACGAGGTTGTTGCAACTGCTTTAGGTATTAAACGTGAAACAAAAGCTCTTGGATTTGCTGTTCAGGAAATAGGTCAGGAAGATTTATCGGCAAGCAGAGAGATTAATGTAACCAATTTTCTTACTGCAAAGGTTGCAGGTGTGCAGATTCAAAAAACCGCTGGTGGATCAACAGGTTCTTCAGCAATAACTATACGTGGTGCCAAATCGCTACTTGGAAACAATCAACCTTTATTTGTTGTTGATGGTGTGCCAATTACAAATATTGGTCACAGTTCAGGCGGTACTTTTGATGATCGGCAGGATCTTGGTGATGGAGTTGGTGACCTCAATTCTGAAGACGTTGAATCGATGACAGTTCTTAAAGGCCCAAGTGCAACTGCCTTATATGGTGCCAGGGGTAGTAACGGTGTAATACTTATAACCACAAAAACCGGAAAGAAAAGAAAAGGTATTGGAGTTGAGGTAAACTCAAATACTTCAATTGAAACCATTAATCAGGTGCCAACTTTTCAGAATTATTATGCCAATGGATATGAAGACACCAATATTTATGGTTCGTTTATTGAAATACCGGAGGGCAGTGGAATGATGTATGAAACAATGGATACCTGGCACGGTGATACCTATGGTCCGCCACTTGACGGTAGAAGAACGATTGTTGATCCTTATGTTTTTCCTGAAGATATGTTTAAGAAGACCCTCGTTTTACTGCCACAACCTGCAAATAATGTGCGTGATTTCTATAATTCAGGTCTTAATACAGCAAATTCAATTGCTATTTCAGGCGGAAATGATAAAACAATAGCCAGACTTTCAATAAGCAATAATACAACTAAAGGAATTGTGCCAAACTGGAAAACTTCCAAACAAACAATCGTGTTTAGTGCCAGTTCGGAAGTAACAGATTACCTTACATTTGAAGGAAAAGTTAATTACGTACACGATGAAGGTAACCAAAGACCGTATATGGGTGAAATGTATCAGGGTGGTAATTTCCCAAGAATTTTCGCCCGAATGTCGCGGACAATTCCTTTACCGTTTCTGAAAGAATATTATGAAACTACAGGAGAAGCAGGTAACTGGCCTGGTATATCAATAAACCCATACTATGTGCTTAACGAGTTGAAAAACGAAGATAGTAAAGACCGAATAATTGGCCAGATATCAGCAACCCTTAAATTAGCGCCATGGTTAAGTCTGTTGGGCAGGGCCGGAACCGATTTTTATACACAAACACAAAAACGTACCTGGCCGGTAGGTGCCCCTCGCAGTGAAAATCATGGTGGTCGCATTGTTAATGATATTTATGGTGTAAAGGATATTAATGCTGACGTGATTTTAACAGCAAACAAAGCATTGTCAAACAAATTTAACCTGAATGCTTCACTTGGGTCAAGTATTTTATACCAGCAAAGAGATCATACTCAACTTGATGGTCGTAATTTTAAAGCAGACGGTGTTTTTGATATTGCCAATTGTATTGACATTTATCCTTATACATACATTTCAAAAAAAGAAATGCAATCGGTGTATGCCACAGCCCAGCTTGCTTACAATAATTATTTGTTTTTGGATGTTACAGGACGTAACGACTGGTCTTCAGCACTTGGTAAAGACAACTATTCTTTTTTCTATCCTTCAGTAAGTGCTGGTTTTGTATTTACTGATGCATTTACAAGTATCCCAGGTAATATCTTGTCATTTGGTAAGATAAGAGGTTCATGGGCTCAGGTTGGCAACGATTCAGATCCTTACCTGACTATGAACGGATATGCATCAACAACAGAAACTTATGCCGGACAAGGTCTTACCTGGATGAATAGTACAATACCTCTTCTTGACTTAAAAAATGAATTGACAGAGTCGTGGGAAATTGGAACGGATCTGAGGTTTTTAAATAACAGGATTAATTTGGATTTGACCTACTACAATGGTAAAACAACAAATCAAATTATCCCGGTAAATGTTACAAATGCCAGCGGTTATTCAAATGTTGTTATCAATGCCGGTGAAATTCAAAATAAAGGTATTGAAGCAACTCTTGGTTTAACACCCGTAAAAACTGCCAGTGGTTTTACCTGGGAAATCAACGCAAACTGGTCGCGTAACCATTCTAAAGTTGTATCTCTCGCACCTGGAATAGAAACCATTACAATTGGCAGTGGAGGCTCAAACATTATTGAGGCAAGAGTTGGTGAAGCATATGGCAATATTGTGGGATATGCTTATAAAACAGCTCCTGACGGACAGAGAATAGTAAATTCAAGCGGCGGTTATGTTCCAACTGATGCACAACAGGTTTTGGGAAACACAACTCCTGATTGGATTGGAGGTTTAAATAACACATTTACTTATAAAAGATTATCTCTTAACATTCTGCTCGATTTTGTACAGGGAAATGAAATCACGTCATCAACTAAATACAATGAAACAGCCAGTGGAACAGGGGTTTGGACTACCTGGGGGCGCAGGTTGCACGACATTGATCCTGCAACAGGAGAACAATTGCCTTTGGTTGGTATTTTACCGGGCGTTCAGGAAATTACTGATGCCAACGGTAATATCACTTATGAAACAAATACTGTTGCCACTGACGGACAAACTTTATGGGCAAATCGTGCATGGAGTGAAATAGGTGAAGAATTTGTTCTTGATGGAAGTTATATCAGCTTGAGGGAAGTAATGTTAAGTTATTCAATTAAGCCTTCATTACTGCAAAAAACACCTTTTGCCGGAATTACTTTAAGCGCTGTCGGCCGTAATTTAGCCTACCTCGAAGAACATATGCAGGGAATGGGTATTTCTCCTGAATCTGCGCCAAATACTTCATCCGGTTATGCTGGTGTCGAAGTTCTTTCACTGCCCACTACACGTACATGGGCATTCAATATAAAACTTAATTTTTAATTTTAGTATTGATTCAAAAAATAGTAATTATGAAAAAACTAAATAAAATAGCACTAATCGTAATAAGCAGTTTAGTGTTACTTCTTCCCAATGCGTGTACCGACAGATATGAAGAATATAACACCGATCCTTCAATTATCACGGCGGAGCTTGTTAGTGTTGATTTAATGTTTACAAATGTTGTAACAGGTATTCCTGAAAGCGCTGGTTATGGCAATAGCGGTGATTATGGAAGTTACTGCGGTATGTCAAAAAGAGATGACGATAATTCATTTTCAGAACAGGATGCACCCGGAGAATGGAACTTTGAGTATTCAAAAATGCTTAATAATCTTTCGAATATCATCCAACTGATTGATGGCAAGGAAAACAAGGATGAACTGGTAAATAAAACAGCCATTGCCCGGATTATGAAAGCCTGGTCAGTTTCTAAACTTACTGATACTTACGGAGATGTTCCTTATTCTGAATCATGTTTACCTGCAGAAATTGCTGTTTTACATCCAAAATATGATACACAGCAAAGCATTTACACTGATCTTTTTAAAGAACTGAAAGAAGCTGCAGCTCAGCTGGATGAAAGTAAGGAGAGTTATGGCCCGGCGGATCTTGTTTATCAGGGTGATGTTGCAAAATGGAGAAAGTTGGCCAATTCGCTTAGGCTTCGGTTGGCATTGCGGGTTCGTTATGTTGATGCAGCCCTTGCAACAGCCCAGATAAGTGACTTGAATATGGCTGGTTTAATGACAACAGTTAATGATGATGCATATGTTTTAAACAACAATGATTTTCCAAATCATCAGAATCCACGGTTTTACAGGATTATAAACTATGGAACTATTTCGGAAAGTGTGCATTGTCACCAAACGCTAATTGATATCCTGAAAAATGATTCTATTCATATGGATCCAAGGATTCAGATTTATGCTGATACTGTTATGGCGCCTTGGAAAGGTGGAATTTCTCCCAACGGATATTATTTTCCAAATTATGAATACAGAGGTTCGCCTACTTTAGCAGTTAATTCGGCAACTTATAAATATCCCTGGGGATCAGGAACAGTTTCCGACATTTCCGACTTTTGGCGTGTTCCGGTTGTAGCTCCTGCAGTTATGAAATGTTCTGAAGTTTATTTCGCTCTTGCCGAAGCTAAATTGGCTGGTATTTTACCGGCAGGTTTTAGCGGAACAGCAAATGATTATTATCAGAAAGGTATTGATGCAGCTATTGAATGGGCAAAATGGTTTTATAATCTTACCGCACCGCAAATGTCTGATCTTATGATAAATTATGTTCACAATGTAAATTATAGTCCGGGCACGCCCTGGACACAGGCCGACGTTGATCAGTATCTTGAATACAAGAAAATAAAAGATGAAGATGTCGTAGCATTTAAAACCACACCAATTTATACCCTGGCTGGTTCTGCTGAACAACAACTTGAAATGATAATCAATCAAAAGATTGTAGCACTTTATCCTGATGAATTCCAGGGATGGTGCGAATACAGAAGGACAGGTTACCCGCGGGTAGCAATTGCCAATGATGGCTCATCTGTTCTCAAAGGCGTTGTTCCCAGAAGACAACCATGGCCAACTGTTGAAGAACAAATTAACAGTGAAAGTTATCAGGATGCTTTGTCGAGGTATGGAAAAGATAGCAAGCTTACAAAAATGTGGTGGGATGTCAATCCGGCGGCTCCACATCCATCTGATTTTGTGTTCCCAACGATGCCAACGCCATATCAGTAAATTCTAGTTTAGTTTAGTTAATATAAAATGTTTATAGCCTATGGAGTTACGCCTCCATGGGCTATTTTAATTAATGTTTCCATCGTTACAAAATTCTGATTTCGATGCAAATGCATTTCCCGAAAAGGATTTTGTAAAAATATGTAACTGCCAAACAGCTAATCAACGGGCTCATATTTACCCTTTTTCCTGTAATAGCAGTATGCAGCAACAGGATTCCTGATTCTGAAGTTCAATCCAGAAAATCTCTGTTTTATAAATTATAGATTGAGTGTTCATTGTGGCTCAGATTAAAGTTCATCCGAAGAATTTGGAAACATTTAAAATATCTCCGATTCCTGATGGTAAATTTTTTATAAAATGTCTCAAATATTCAGAAATATCTAAAATGCTGAAAATGAAATCTATTCGTGTTAATCGATGAAATTTTTGTCCCGGTATTTTTTCGGAATAATATTGAGAATTTAAAATGTTAATATGAAACCGACATATTTTATTTTAATCAGTTCCATATTTTTTTTTCCACAGGTTTAAAACTTCAAGTAACTGCCCGGTTTGAGTGCTTGTATGATTCACCGAAACAGCTATCCTAATCATCGATTTTCCGAGTTTAACCGGATAATTAATGAAAGGCGAAATAATTCTTTTCTTTTCGAGAAAAGCCGATAGTTTTTTTGCCTGCTCTGCATTCGAAAACAGAATGGGGATTATAGGTGTACCATTCCCGTTAATCCGGAAACCAAGTGTTTCAATCTCATTTCGAAGCTCATTCGATTTTTTGAGCAAAAGCAAACGTATTTCGGGGTTTTCATTTACAATTTTTAAAGAAGCCAGACTAGCTCCGACTATTGAAGGTGGCAATGCCGTGGAAGCCTGGTAAGTTGCTGACTTTTCCCTAACCAAATCTGTCAATCCGGCACTCCCTGAAATGAAACCGCCATAGCTGCCAAGTGCTTTGCTCATTGTTTCAGTTTGGTATATATTTTCGTCATTCGGAAGATTAAAATACTCAGGTGTTCCTTTGCCAGTTTTTCCAAGAATTCCTGTTGAATGA
>Ga0116152_10004473_pt1 | contig 11061 bp, 8 predicted proteins | sample AD_UKC119_MetaG_FD_89894 | JGI IMG/M metagenome (GOLD analysis project Ga0116152, IMG submission 89894) | Active sludge microbial communities of municipal wastewater-treating anaerobic digesters from Hong Kong - AD_UKC119_MetaG | ecosystem: Engineered > Bioreactor > Anaerobic > Digestate...
CCATCGACGACGGCGGCGGCGCGCATCAACTCAGCGTCGGTCAGCAGACGCGTGGGTAACGAACGTACGGCGTTGCACGTGTCGAAGTAGGAGTACGCCTCGGCACACGAATCTCCCGCCGCCGGGTGGTCGATCACGCTGATCTCCAGCAGCAGTCCCTCGTCGGTTCGGCTGATCACGGCGTGTTGGATTGTTCCGATTCTGGCGCTGCAGTTTCCCAGTTGATCCTCCGAGAACAGGTCGAAGCGGTACTCGAATCGCGAGAATTGCACATCGTCGAGCGGCGACGTGGCGATCGGCACTGTCGTGACGGGCGTCAGGGCGGGGCAGGACATTCCCGGCGTACAGGCGAGCGAAGCGGCGAGAATTGACAATCGAACGAACTGGGTTCGGCGCATTGGTCCGGGTCCGGCTTGGGGCAACTGATAATACAGGATAGGGAAGCCCAGGTGTCCGGCGACAAACGTATCGGAACGGGGCGCTCTTCTCGGCGGATCCCTCCGTCATCGCGCGACGCGAACGTCGGTCAGTCGATTCGGATCGAGCAGGGCTCGCGAAATCCTGCGACCTGCAAAAAAACGTCCATCACGGAATTCCGGGATTCCAACGCACGCCGATGCGATTTGGATGACCGCGATTTGCGTACCGCCAAGGCCTTTGTTTCGCACTTTCAGTGCTAAACGTCCGCGCTGATTCGATACCCAGGGCCGCCATGTGTCGCGCCTTCAGCGTGCAGGCGGCGTTCGAGCGACTGCTCTGTGGGGCGATCGGGCCGCGAGGCCAATTGAAATTCGTGAGGGGCCCGTTTTTCCGGGAAGAACCAATGAAAAGCCGCCGGGACTGTTCCGGGCGGCTCAGGTCGCGTTTGATGCTGAAGGAATTCGACTTACGCGGCGCTCCGCACAATGAAGCCGGGCGCGCTGGTCAGCGCTACTGATTCAGCATCGCATCGACGAACTCCTGGAGGTCAAGGCCGTCGACCCGCGTGTCGCCATTCAGGTCGACACCCGCCAGGTTCGTACAGCGATCATAGGTCGCCTCGTAGGCGGGAAGGTCGAGCAATGCGCTGATGAACGCCTCGATATCTTCGAAATCGCGGGCGCAGTCGCAATTCGCGTCTCCAACCAGCGATTCCGTGAATGAGACGACGATACTTGTCTCCAGGATGTCGACGCGGGCCAGTGGTCTGTTGGCGGCGCAATCGATGTCAATCCACTGGAATTCGCCGTCATGCGACGGATAGGTGACGACGACGACGGCGTCTCCCGTTTGCGGTGTGAACTCGTTCCCAATGGTGATGGACAGCGTTCCGTTGAGTCGCGCGTGTCCGTGTATCGCAAGTTGATCGTGATCCACGCCGGCGACGGGCCCGTTGATATCGACTGCAATTCGACCGTCCCCTTCCTGGGTCAGATCGTAGGTGACCTCGAGCAGGCCGTTAGGCGAGATCGTTCCGGCATTCAGAACGCCGCTGTCGACCAGGCTGGAACCGGCGAGTGTGCCGCCCTGAATGTCCACCAGCGCATTGCACAGGAGTGGTCCATCAAGGATCGTTTCGCCGCCCGTCTGAACGTAGTTCCCCGATCGACTGAGCGAGCTGCCGGCGCCCACATGAATGACGCCGTGATTCCTGATTGGGCCGCTGGTCATCGTCAGTCCGCCCGTCCCGATGACGTCAATGAGACCTTCGTTGACGAACTCCCCTCCGCTTATCGCCGAGAGGCGCATCTCGGCGTCCCGGTCTGCGAGAATCCTGCCCCGGTTGATGAATCCCACGCCGGAGGTGACAACGCCTGCGCCACGGATGGTATTGTCCTCGTTAATGACCGGATTACCCGACGCGTCGCCACCGATGCTGTTTCGGGTGTCGTCGCCCAGCTCAATGACTCCGCCGCCCGCAAGGACGGCGTTGCCGCCGCGCCCCCGCATGGAGGCGACGCTGTCTGCAGCGATCAGCGTGATCGTACCGGCGTTCTGCAATGTCCCTCGAAAGTACAGGTAGTCGCCTCCGTTGACTTCGATTGCGCCCAGGTTCACGACGGCTTCATCGGTTCCTTCCAGCGTCTCGACGGCCGTTGTCTGAATCGTGCCCGCGCCCTCGGTTCGCAGCGTTCCGCCTTCGATCGTCGTCGAGTGCAGCAGCACGATTGATCCGTCGAGCGCTTCGATGACACCTCCGATGTTGTGAACGATTCCGGTGCTGAAGCTGAGTGTGCCGCCGTCGGCCGCGCGCATCGTTCCGAGGTTTGTCGCGCCGGCCGCGTTGCTGAGGCTGATGTACAGCTGGGTCGCGGCGTCGGCGACGACGAGCGACTGGTTGGTAAACTCCGTGTAATAGCCGCCGATATTGCCGGCGCCATGTATCGTGTTGTCGACGTTGATGACATTCGCCGCCGTGTCCTGGCCGATGATGCGGCTGCCGCTTCTGTCCATCTGAATTACACCGCCGCCAACGAGCATGACGTCGCCATCGGGCTGCATGTCGGAGTTGCCTCCCGAACCGGTCAGGCGGACGGTCCCCGTGTTATTGAGCGCGCCGCGCAGGATCAGGTCGGTATCGCCCGTGACTTCGAGCAATCCCGCGTTGTTGACCGGCGTGACGGCGCCGTCGAGCGTGTCCACAGCCGCCGTCCGGATGACGCCGTCGCCTTCGGTTCGCAGCGTGCCCGCGATGATGAGCGAATTGCCGAATTCGACAATCGATCCGTCCATGGCTTCGATCGTGCCGTTCGAGTTGTCGCAGGTTCCAAAGCCGAACTTGACGGTTGCGCCATTCTCTGCGCGAATCGTGCCGGTGTTGATCATGTCGTGCGCCGAACCTGGCGCGATCAGGAGCTGGGCCGGGACATCGGCGACGATTGTGCCGTGATTGCTGATGCCGACGGAGTTCTGGCCGATCGTTCCCGCGCCCCGAATCGTATTGTCCACGTTGATGATGCGGTCGCCGGCGCCATAGCCCGTTATTCGATTGCGCGTCTGAATCCCCAGGTCGATGACGCCGCCGCCGTTCAGCGTGGCGTCGCCGTTCTTTGCCCGAAGCTGCGTATAGGTCCCGGTTGAATTCAGACGGATGAGGCCGCTGTTTTCCAGAGCGCCGATCACGTCAAGATGATCAGCGTTCCGGATTTCGAGCGTCCCCGCGAGCATGACGGGGCCGGCGCCGCCGTCGAGCGTCTCTGTCGCCCGAGTACGAATCAGGCCGCCGCCGATCGCACGAAGCGTACCGCCTTCGATCGTTGCGCTGTTGAGTTCGATGATCGAGTTGTCGTCCGCCTCGATGACGCCGCCCGCGTTGACGAATCGACCGCCGCCGAGTTGCAGCGTTGCGCCACTTTCGGCTCGCATCGTCCCGGTATTCGTGACGACTTCGCTCGCCCCGGGGTCGAGCACGAGGGGCGTGGACAGATTGGCGACGATCACGCCGTGGTTGTCGAATCCCGAGACGTTCATTCCGATGCCGCCGGCGCCGCGAATTGCGTTGTCGAGGTTGACGAACCGGCTGGGCGCCTCCGCGCCGGCGATCCCGCCGCCGGTGCTGTCGTCGAGCAGAATTGCGCCGCCGCCAGTGAGCGTCACGATCCCGCCTTCGGCCAGGAGCCGTGTCGGATTTCCAAAGGCGTTGAGTCGGATCAGGCCGGCGTTGTTGAGTGTGCCGGATTCTGCGCCGGCCACGATCGACAGGTCGGCGCCGCTGAGGACCGCGAGGGAGTCATCCGAATCGACCGTGAGGTTGTCTATCGTCGCGCTGAAGTCGAGGATGGCGTTCGATGCGATCGAGGCGCCGCCGTCGATCATCACACTGAAGCGATCTGCGCCATTCTGCGGGGCGACACCGACGTCCCATTGCGCGCCGTTGCTCCAGACGCCATCGCCGCCATTCCAGATGGCGGTGATCGGCGCAGCCTCGACTGCGGACAGGAACATCGACGAGAGGACGCAAAGGGCGGAGGCGGATTGGAATATTGTCTTTGTTCGTGGCACGGATCGCTCCTTCTCCTGTTGGTGGGCGCCATATGTCGAACGCGTCGGAGGGGCGTTTGGACCTTGTCTCCGACGTGACAGCAGGGGCGTTTGAGGGAAGTCACGATCGGGAGGGTCCGCGCGGACGAGATCTCCGGCCGTCGGATTCGCCACACTGTATTTTATACCCTCTTCGGTCCTCGCATCCAATCCGGCGCGGGAGGCGTCATCGGCCGGCCGCCGGCGGAGTGGATTCGATCGCGAAGGCCGGAAATTGCGGCGCGTCGCGCGAATTCCGGCGCTCCGAGTCCGGGCCTTCCGAAGGCCGTCCGGGCGAAGGGCGACGATCGCTGCGATCCCGCGGCACGGCGAAGTTCGCAGAGTCGTTTCCTGGTGCGCGATATGACGATGGATCCGATTTACGAGGCCGCGTCCGCCCCTTCGCGGACTGCGCACGCCCTGGAAACTCACACGGCGAGTCGTGCGTTGCTCGTTTCCAGCATCAAAAAAAAGCCGCCCGGAATATTCCGGGCGGCTCGGACTGCGTTTGATGTTGGAAGGAACTCGCCTTACGCGGCGCGGCGTCGGCGAATCAGGGCGAGACCACCAAAGCCAATGAGGGCCAGCGTGGCGGGCTCGGGGACCGTGCCGATCATGACGTTGCCAAAGGGCGCTGTGTCCGTGACCCACACGTTTTCGCCGATGCTCTGGAAGCCGTACTGCACGTGGCGGCCGGCGCCCGGGGCAATGGCGAGGCTGATGCTGAACGGGCCCGCTGTCGCAGGAATGATCGTCTCATTGAAGGACGAGTAGTCCGGCGCGAAGTCGCGGATGAAGATGAAGGCCTCATGCGCCTGCGTGTATGTGTTGGAAAGGACCGTTCCCTCGAAGGTCAGCGTGTCGCCGTTGTAGACGTCCGTCTCTTCGATGTAGAGATTGGCTTCCATGATCTTGTTGCCGGCGGCGCCGGGCATGCCGCCACCCTGATACCAGAACGGATCGGGATCACCGATCGTGTTCGGCGACAGCGTGAGCTTGTTGTTCGCGTCATCGAACGTCGTGTTGAGGTCCGCGATGCCCCAGGGGCTGCCGAAGATAAAGGCGCCGCCGTTGGCGGGCAGCTCAAACACATTCATGTACGCGTTCCACGGCGCCGTGGAATCCTGCACGTTGACCAGGGCGGCGTTAACACTCGACGCCGCAAACAGGACAACGGCGATAGCCATCAATTGTCGTCGCATTTCGAATCTCCCCTCCCAGTGTGTGGGATGTTGTAAATGTGATTCACCGAGAGTTTATGGTATCCAAAAAATCCAATTGAATCCAGCAAATCGCCCGTTCAGAGAGGCTCGCAACGAAGAAACAGTTTCAACGAAATGAGACTGTTTCACTACTGATAATAAACGTCAATTGAAGCGTTGCGACGAACTCCGCAGGCCACGATCGCCGGTCTGTTCGAACGCCCGCGCCGCGTGATGCGCGAGGTACGCGTGAGACGGGTTCGACCGATAAGGGGAATCATCGCGAGTTGGAGGATTCGTCGGCGAGCGCTCGCGCCCGTGCCAGCGCGGCGTCACGAGACACGAGGGTTTCATTGAGCTGCTCATAATAGACCTGCGTCAGGATTCGCTTGTAGACGGGGCCTTTCGCAAGTTGCATGTGTTCCAGGTCGTCGCCGTTCACGAAGGGAGTCGGGGCGACGGCTTCCGGCGAAATCGCCGCGGCGCGCTGACGGATTGCGTCGACGACACACGCGTCCGGATTGTCAGCGCGATGCAGCGCCGCGACGACATCGACGAGTTCGTCAAAGCCGTCGTTGGCCATCAGCAGTTTGAGGTCCGCGAGGGTCACGGCGTCGGGATCATCGAAGTCCTTCTGATGCGTGACGATCCAGGTGACGCGATCCGTCGTTTCGTTGCTGCATTTCAGATCCCGGCACGCCGCCGCGGCGAGTCGGGGCTGGTAACCTGCGAGCATGATGGCGAGCGACGGTTCAAAGCGGGCGTCGTCCGGCAGGGCGGCGAGGGCCGATGTCACGCGATCGATGATCGCATGCAGCGCCCAGGACCCCGTCCACAGGTAGTCGATGGCGCCGCAGTCGGCGAGCATGCGCGCGGCGTCGGCGCGACGCGGCCGGGAGAGCATCGCTTCGAGTTCCATGCGTATGCGTTCGGGGCTGATACGGCTGAGGTCCTGCGCCGACGCCCTCATCGCCTCCCACGTCGTCGGATCGATCTCGAAACCGAATCGCGACGCGAACCTGATGGCGCGGAGGGTGCGCAGGTGATCCTCGGCGAATCGCTCCGAGGGAACACCGATGGCGCGGATGACGCCGGCCTCCAGGTCGGGCCGCCCCTGCACAAAATCGTGGATTTCGTCGGCGAGAGGATCGTAGAACATGCCGTTGATCGTGAAGTCGCGGCGACAGGCGTCCTCCTGCGGCGTACTGAACGTGACGCCCGTCGGTCGGCGACCGTCTTCGTAGTCGTGATCCGTGCGGAATGTCGCCACTTCAAGGGAATGTCCGAACGTTCGAACGAGGACGACGCCGAACTGCGCGCCGACGTGACGCGTGTTGCGAAAGAGGCGTGACACGTCCTCAGGCCTGGCGGATGTCGCGATGTCGAAGTCCTTCGGCTCGCGGCCCAGCAGCATGTCACGAACGCAGCCTCCGGCCCAATAGGCCGTGTGACCGGCCTGCTGCAGCGCCCTGACGACCTCCGTGGCCGCGTCGCGCATGGGGCGTCGCGGACGTGGTTCGTGTGGCGTGTTCATGCGTCGGATTGCCCGTAGAACGTGATGGCGTTGCGCCGCCAGACGCGGCGATCGATCTGCGTCCAGCCGCCCGGCAGCGCCGTCGGCAGCGTGATGTGGTCATCGTGCCGCCAGGTCAGGAAGGCGTCCTTCGTGACGGGCAGCGATGTGGCGAGCCGCGTCATGACGCGCATCGTCGGGCTGTCCGTCGTCGTGTCCTCGCTCAGCGAGAAGGGCGGATCGAAGAAGACGATGGAAAAGGGCGCGCCATTGGGCTCGGGGAATCGAACCGTCTCGATCGGCTGGTCGAGCACCGTCGCCTGGCTCGCAATGTCCAGCGCGTCGATGTTCCTGCGAAGACACCCGGCGGCGGCCGGATTGCGATCGACGAACACACAGTGGGCGACGCCTCGCGAGATCGCCTCGATGCCGTGCGTTCCCGGGCCACAGTAGAGATCGCACACATTGACGGGCGGGAGCGAGCCCGGGAGCGCCAGCCGGGAACCGAGCCAGTCAAAGAGGGGCGCCTTGACGCGATCGAGAATGGGACGCGTATCGAGCCCCTCGGGGGCCTCGATGCGTCGACCACGCAATGTTCCGGCGATGATTCGCATGGGGAGAAATGATAGCAGAAAGTCACGGTTTGACGCGGATCGTGTCGGTCAATGTCGATCCCATGCGAACAGGTCAGGCGAATTGACCCTTATCTGGGCGGTTTCTACAATCGCGCGACGATGACAAAGCAACGACCAACACACGGGAATCGGGGCGGCGCTGCGCTGGCGCTGTCGATGCTGTGCCTCAGTGTCCTGGGCTGTCAGGCGAACAACGCCGAGTTCGTGATGCGCAATCGGCCGCAAGCGACAGTGATGCGCGGCGAGGAGGCGATTCCGTATTACAGCGTCCACGTTGGTGACACGGTCTCTCTGGCGTTTCGCTCGAAGCTCTACTTCTGCGACTACGCGATCATGCGTGACTCGCAGAAGGACGCCTTTGAGGACTGCGGACCGGACCTGGGCGGGGCGTTCGAGTGGCCCTATCGGTTTACGACAATCACGCCGCCGGGCGAACTGGCGACACTGCACGTGACGGCGTACAGCTCCCTTGGGAAGCGCGACAAGATGCCCTACAAGGGCAAAATCATGGAGCTGGAAGTCGGCACGGACTCGCCCGACAAGGTCGCGGCGGAGGCGGACATGTTCGTTCGCGTGTATCAGAGCAGGCTCGTGATCCCGGTCGATCTGGGCGGGGCGACGCCCATGTGGCACGCCGCGCGGCTGGAAATGAGCGGTCAGGGCGTGCGCAAGCGACGCATCACGCACAGTAGCGCCGATCGCGAAGGTCACTTCAGCGTCGAGGGCCCCGACGGCATGGGGCGCTACCAGGTGATCTACGAGCCCACGATCAAGGATATCGATCCGACAGGTGTGACGACGGCGGTTCTGAAGGTGCCGGACGAGGACGCCAACATTCATGAGTTCACGGCGGAATTGCGACCTCCTCAGATCGACGCCCCGGCCAATGACGGGGCGGGCGGCCCGGAAGGAATGGCGCCGATGTCATGTGGAGATGAGGCGCCGCGCGAGGTTCGGGATGGCGGGACGCCGCGATCGCTGGATACGGCGCTCGGTGGGGCGAGGCGATTGCTCAGGATTGCACTGCCTGAGATCAGTGGCACAGGGCGTCTCACATTCGCACTGCCAGAGAGCAGTCGCACATGTCGCGTGGGAGTTGCGTGATGGCGAAGATCTCGGCCGTGAAGGGAACGCGCGATCTCTATCCGGAGCTGTTCCGGCCGATTCGCCGCATATTCGACGCGTGGCGCCGCGCCTCGGAGCTGCATGGCTTCGAGGAGTTCGAGTCGCCGACGCTGGAGTACCTCGATCTTTATCGCGAGAAGAGCGGCGACGAACTGGTCGGTCAGTTGTATCGACTCACGGACGCGGGCGGCCGGGAACTGGCGCTGCGGCCCGAGATGACGCCGTCCCTTGCGCGGATGGTCGCGGCGAAGATCAACGCGCTGGCCAAACCCATCAAGTGGTACTGCATGCCCAAGCTGTTTCGCGGGGAGAACGTTCAGCGCGGTCGTCTCCGCGAGTTCTTCCAGTGGAACGTGGACGTCATCGGCGCCGAGTCGCCCGTGGCCGACGCGGAAGTGATCCTTGTCGGCATCGAGGCGCTGCGGGATCTGGGGCTGACGGCGTCGCATTTCTCGGCGCATGTGAGCAATCGTCGATTGATCGCGGGGATCCTGGCGGCCGCAAGGATCGAGGGCGCCGACCAGGCGACGGCGTACGCCCTGCTCGACAAGGCCGGCAAGATGAAGCCGGAGGACCTGGCCGCGAAGTGGAATGAGAAACTCGGCGATCGACTTCAGCTTGAGCGACTGCTCGAGTGGATGAGCGCCGAGAGTGTCGACCGGCTGATCGAGTCTGTCCGTGGTTCGCTCGAGATGACGGAAGAGCTCGAATCCGCGGGGCGCCAGACCTCGGAAGTGATGGCCGCCCTGGCGTCGTTCGGTGTCGAGGATTTCTGCAGGCTGGATCTGAAGATCGTTCGCGGCCTGGCCTATTACACGGGGCCCGTGTTCGAGTTCTTCGACAAGTCGCAGAACGAGCGGGCCATCTGCGGCGGGGGGCGCTACGACGACCTGCTCGGAAAGCTCGGAAAGCAGAAGGAACCGGCCGTCGGGTTCGGTATGGGTGACGTCGTGTTGTCACTCCTGCTGGAAGAGAACGGATTGTTGTCGCCCGCGTCCATGAGTTCGCGTATGGTCTTCGTCGCGGACGCCTCCGCGGGGCTCCGCCAGGACGTGCAGCGTGTCGTGGCGGGCCTGCGTCGCGCCGGCGTGCAGGCGGAATTCAATTACGGCGAGCAGGCGCTCGGCAAACAGCTGAAACAGGCGGACAAACGCGGCGCCGCCGCCGTTGTCATTCTGGGCGACGAGACGCGCGAGCGCGGCGTCTGCCAGGTCAAGCGGCTGGCGAGCGGCGAGACGAAGGAAGTCGCCGTGGACGCGTTGCTGGCCGATCCCGCGTCAACGTTTCAATTCGATCGAACCTGATTCGCTGTCGTCGTGGCCGAGGTTCGATTGACCGGACCCGTCGCGATGACCATTAAGCGCAGCCACTATGAGAATGCGTTTGAGGCGTATCTCGCGCTGAGAGGGATCCCCTGCGTTTCTGTCGAGGAAGTGCGCCACACGGCCAAGGCGCGGTCCGGTCTGAAGCTCTTCGACTACATCGTCTATCCGTCCGACGCGCGGGCCTGCCTGATCGATGTAAAGGGCCGGAAATCCAACGGCGTCGGGCGGGACGGGGAGCCGCGGCAGAAGACGTGGGTCACGCGGGCCGACATCGTCGGTCTGGGTGAATGGGGCGCCGTTTTCGGCGAGGCGTACGTCCCGGCCTTCGTGTTCGCCTATTGGCTGACGGCGTCGGCGGGGCGGACGGAGGAACTGATCGACACGGGCCGCTACTTCCGGTTCGCGCGGCGAACGTACAGCTTCTGGCTTGTGACGCTGGACGACTACATCCGACTTCAGCGTCCCCTGTCGAAGCGATGGGAGACGGTGACCGTGGGACGGGACGCGTTTCGCGGGATCTCCAGACCGCTCGGGGCCGTGTGGCCGGCGGCGCCCTGCTGAGAGCGCCGACGGGGGGCAATTTGAGGCCGCTCAGGGGGCCAGGGGCGGTTTTCTTTACGAAGACGCGGGCCAGCCGCTAGAATGGGTATTCCGACGCGAAAGGAAGCGTCCCGCCTGAAACCCTCGTGAGATCCACCCATGTTGAAATACGTATTGCTGTTTCTCCTGCTGGCGGCGTTGTTTGCGGCGCCGGCGTTCGGCCAGATCGAGGTCGGGGACATCCCGCCGGACAACATTGACCTGCTGGAATACAAGCGGGCCATCTGGGAGAACGTGACGGGCGGCATGTTCCTCGTCATGGCGCTCGCGATCGGCTTCAAGGCGAGCAAGCGGGCGCACGGCGCGTAAGACGGACCCGTTTTCGGCGGTTCGCCAGAGATCACCTGACTACCGCAATCCCTGCAAAGGACAGCATTGATGAACAAGCGTACTTTGATCGTGTTGTTGACGGGCCTGAATCTGCTGCTTCTGTCGGCGCTGGTTCTGGTTGCGTTTCCACCCCCAAAGGCGCACGCCCAGGCGGCGCCGCTCGGCCAGAACTATGCAATGGTCGCCGGAGAGATCCGAGACGGCGTCGATGCGCTGTACCTGATCGATCTGCCGCGTCGCCGACTGCACGTTCTCGTGCCGAATCGCGACCTGAACAATCGCCGGATGATCTACGCCGGCGGTCGCGATCTTCAGCGGGATTTCCGGGGCGG
>Ga0116152_10004474_pt1 | contig 11060 bp, 10 predicted proteins | sample AD_UKC119_MetaG_FD_89894 | JGI IMG/M metagenome (GOLD analysis project Ga0116152, IMG submission 89894) | Active sludge microbial communities of municipal wastewater-treating anaerobic digesters from Hong Kong - AD_UKC119_MetaG | ecosystem: Engineered > Bioreactor > Anaerobic > Digestate...
ATTTGAAAACTTTTACAATTACTGACAATAATGGGAGTATGTCTAAAGATAAAAATAATAAGTATCGTGGCTGGAAGGTGTATGATCAATTCCAGTCTTTGTAGATAAAATTAAATTACGTAATTAATTACGTAAATATGTAAGTAAATATTTACTTACATTCAAAAAATAAAAACAGAAATATAAATCTTGACTTAATTTGGCAACAGTTATACTATTCTAATATAAATTAGAATAGTTTTTGTTATGGAATTTAAATGTTGCAGTAATAAAGCCGGGGAGGCGAGGGAAATTGAAAAGGTTTATGGGTTTTTGCGTTTGGTGGCGGATCCGAATCGGCTGAAAATAATTTGTATTCTCGGAAATAAATCCAGGTGCGGGTGCGAGATTACGGCTAATTTGGGAATTTCCGATAAACTGGTTTCTCATCATATTAAACAGCTTAAAAAAATAAATCTTCTCACAGAAGAGCGTCGGGGAAATTTCATTTATTATGCTTTGGATAAAAAAGTTTTGCGCGAGTATAAAAAAATTCTTAATCAAGTAATCAAATAAAACTATGAATATCAAAATTCTGGGAATGGGTTGTCCGAATTGTCAAAAATTGGAAGCCAACACCAAACAAGCATTGGAAGAATTAAAATTGGAAGCAGTTGTGGAAAAAGTAACTGAAATTCAAGACATTATGGGTTATGGAGTGATGAGCACGCCGGCTTTGGTAGTGGATGAAAAAGTGGAAGTCTATGGAAGAATTCCTGATGTGAATGAAATTAAAGAAATTTTAAAGCGATGATTCAAGAACTTGCCAATTGGCTGACATACGATATCTTTAATTTCGCTCAAAATACGAGAGTGGCTGATGCTGTAAACTTTTTTATTTATGACAGTATTAAGATAATTTTACTTCTGCTTGTCATCACTTATTTTATGAGTTTGCTTCGGTATTATTTGCCGATTGAGAAGCTTCGAGATTTTTTGGCAAGTCACAAATTTTTTGGATTAGATTATTTTTTGGCAACAATTTTTGGAGCAATTACACCTTTTTGCTCTTGCTCTTCAATTCCTCTTTTTATCGGTTTTGTGGAGGCAAATATTCCTTTGGGAGTGACGTTTGCTTTTTTGATTACTTCTCCATTGGTCAATGAAGTGGCTTTGACTTTGTTTTTTGGATTATTTGGATGGAAAGTGACTTTAATATATGTAGGGGCGGGAATTTTAATTGGGATTATTGGCGGAGTGATTTTGGGAAAGTTAAAGATGGAAAAATATGTGGAGGAATATGTTTGGAAAATTAAATCTAGAGATAATGTTCAAAAAGAAGAACAGAAAACATTTTCTTGGAAAGTTGTTAAGTTGGTTTCCAACGAGGCAATGGGAATTACAAAAAAAATTACTCTTTATGTAATTATCGGAGTGGGAGTGGGCGCGTTGATTCACGGTTATGTTCCGCAGGGATTTTTTGAAAATTATATTACCAAAGAAAATCCGCTAGCTGTTCCGTTGGCAGTAATTTTGGCAGTTCCACTTTATTCTAACGCTAGTGGGGTGATTCCTATTATTCAATCTTTAGTTGCCAAAGGCATACCATTAGGAACAGCCCTGGCTTTTATGATGGCAACAGTGGGGCTTTCTCTTCCTGAGGCGCTAATCCTTAAGAGAGTGATGAGATTACCACTGCTTATTTCGTTTTTTGCAATCGTGGCGGCGGGAATGATTTTAATCGGTTATGGTTTTAATTTTATTTTTTAAATTTGTAGTTTTTATTTTGCAAAAATAATTTTTCTGTTATAATGAAAAAAGTTAAAGGGTGAAACTTTTTGGAAAATGAAAATAAAAGAAAATATAAAACAAATTTGGTTGGTTAAAATAAAAAAATATAAACAGATTCATTTTTTGAGGAATGGTAAAAATATTCTTGCCGCTGTTTTTATTTTTAGTTTGTTTTTGGGAGGAATTTCTTGCGCGCGAGCGGAAATTTATTTTGCTGATGACTTTGATGTTTCCGCTATTACTTACTTGAATTCCAGGACGCCAAATATAGGGACGGGTTGGACGCGGTTAATTTATCATAGCAAAAATTTGCAAGTTCATCCTGCTAATGATCACGTGACGCCGGAATCCAATGGGACTAATGTCGGTTCTTTTTATCAAGCGGAAGGTACTTATTCTTCGGCTGACTATGAAGTTTTTAGCGTGATAACTTTTTCTCCGGGTAATGGTGATTATACGAGATCTTTGGCGGCGCGCGTTCAAAGTTCTAACACTATGTATTTGTTGCGTTTTGGTTGGGGAACTTTTGAAATTTATAAAGCAGTTAATGGATCTTGGACGAGATTGGGCAATACGTATGTTTACGCGTCGGGAAGAACAGCATCAAGTCCTTATTGGGGTGATATTGTTTCTTTGAGAGTGGAAGGAAATCAGATTAGCGGAAAAGTAAACGGAGTTACTCAGCTTTCTGTCACTGACTCTGATATTACTGATGCCGGTAAAGCGGGATTAGGTATCGGCTATGTTAATGTTTCCAGTGATGATTCCGGAACAGGTGTAGGGGTAGACAATTTTCGGGTGGCTACTTTGGATTCCACTTATGCTTTGATGTATCAGGATGATAGTCATGGATCAATTTCGGGGACTCCCTATCAAATTGTTACTCCAAACAGTGATGGTACGGCGATAACGGCGGTGGCAGATTCGGGATATAGCTTTGTTAATTGGTCGGACGGTTCAACGGATAATCCGCGAACTGATACGAATGTGATGAGTGATGTTTCGGTTGTGGCTAATTTTGAAACTATTCCTTCTTATACACTCAGCTATTCTGCTGGTGCCAATGGGTCAATTTCCGGAAGCACTTCTCAAACAATTACTGAGGGAGGGGACGGTTCGGCGGTAACGGCAGTGCCAAATAGCGGTTACCATTTTGTCAATTGGTCAGATAGTTCTACGGATAATCCGCGAACTGACACGAATGTGACGGGGAATATTTCGGTGACGGCGAATTTTGCGGCGAATTCTTTTTCTCTTAGTTATGCAGCTGGAACGGGCGGTTCTCTAACAGGCGATGTATCTCAAACAGTTAATTATGGTGAGAATGGATCGGCAATAACAGCGGTGCCTGATTTAGGATATGCTTTTGACGATTGGTCAGATGGTTCAACGGAAAATCCGCGAACGGATACCAATGTGACAGGCAATATTTCAGTGACAGCTAATTTTAGGGATAGCCAAGCGCCGGCAATTTCTGAAATTTCCGCCAGTCCTTCTGATGATGGAGCGGAAATTTCTTGGACGACTAGTGAAAATTCTTCTTCGCGAGTGGAATACGGTTTGACTTCCGGTTATGGAAACAATACAACGGAAACAGATACATCAACTCGAGTGATAGCGCATAATGTTTCTTTAAATAATTTGCAAGCTTGCACTCGTTATCACTATCAAGTGAAATCCAAAGATGCTTCGGATAATGAAGAAGTTTCCGATGACGAAACTTTTGCCACGACCGGATGCGAAGTTTCGGAAATTTCCGACGGAAATGAAGATGAAATTGCAACTTCCGGCGGTTCGGTTTCATTGAACACAGATGATGGAAGCGCCGAGTTGGAAGCGCCGGACGGATATTATTCGCAAGCATTGACAGTGCAATTAAATAAATAACCCCTCCGGTAATCCACTGGTTCTACCAGTGCGACTAGAAAAGGTTTGACCGTTCCCCAAAGTAACAAAAAAAGACATGATATATAATTCAAGGCGTGGCTTGATGACACACACCTTGAAAAAATATACCATGTCAACAATACAAAGTTTATCCCATTCAAAATATGATTGCAAATATCACATAGTATTCATTCCCAAAAGAAGAAAAAGAGTCCTATTCCTGAATCGAAGAAAAGAACTGGGAAAAGTATTTCATGAACTAGCCAAACAAAAAGAATGTTTAATTCTGGAAGGCAGCAATATGACTAATCACGTGCATATGTGTATCACAATACCTCCCAAACATGCAGTAGCCCAAGTCATTGGATTTATCAAAGGTAAAAGTGCCATAGTCATGGCTAGAATGAATGGAAAAGAAAGAAATTTCCAAGGAGAACATTTTTGGGCAAGAGGCTACTGGGTATCTACGGTAGGTTATGATTTAGAGAAAGTCAAAAAATACATCAGAGAGCAAGAAGAAGATTAAATTAATAAAGCAAGATTAACAATTAATAACAAGGTGGTGAAATAGTTAATTCCGCTTGGCGGAATCCTACTCATCAAGCCACCCGCACTGCGGGTGGTGTATGACTTGAATAATAATTCTGTACCTGCTGCGCCGGCGGGGAAAAATTTGGTGAAAGATAATTTTTTTGAATTCAAAGCGATTGACGGAGATGGCAATGCGGTGGAAAATTTTGACGAGCCAATAGAATTAACCGTTCACTACGGTGAAGAAACGGAAGATGATTATTTGGAAAATACTTTAGATGTCTATAAATATTCCGGCGGAACTTGGACATCGAAAGGCTGTACTTTGGATAGCGAAGCCAATACTTTAACTTGTTCTTTGAATGGATTTTCAACCTATGGGGTTTTTGGTGAGGAAATTGTAATTACTAGTGATGATGAGGATGATGAAGAAGATGAAATTCAAAAAGCCAAAATCGATTCTTGGAAAGCTTCTGTTTATACTAACAATAACGGAGTGGCTTGTCCGAATAAATTGAAATTGGAAATCAGTGGAAAATATTTTGATAAAGACGCGGAAGTAAAAATCGGCAATCAAAAAGCTTATGAAGTCAAGAAAACCAGCAAGCGAAAATTGGTGGCGAGATTTTGTTTGGATGACCTACTAGACACAAAAACCAAATTGAAAAGGAAAATTCATGTGATTAATCCGGAAGCAGAAGATGAAAAGGCGGACAAAAAAATTAATTTAAGAGATTTAAAATATCAATATGATGAGATGGATTTTGATACCAGAACAGCTGAGGGGGCAACTAATATTCAAAAAGCTTTGGCGGAGAAAGGATTTTTAGAAGCGCAATACATAACCGGATTTTACGGAGAAATAACTCAAGAGTCCATAAAAAATTTCCAATCCGAAAATGGTTTGCCGGCAACGGGATATTTTGGATCAATGACAAAAGCAAAATTGGCAGAGTGATTTTTAAAAAATATTTTTTCTGCTATAATAAAAGAAGTTAAGGAAATTAATTTTTTTAGTGTTGGAAATTTAGCCGAGTTGTTTTTTGTGGTATGCTGAAATAAAGTAAAAAATTATTTTATGAAAGTAAAAGATATAATGACCAAAGAAGTGGTTTGCGCGGATTCGGAAATGCGAATTGTTGAGGTGGCAAAGATTCTTTTTGATAAGCGCTTCCATGGAATGCCCGTGGTGGACGATGGTAAATTGGTTGGCATAGTGACGGAGAATGATTTTTTTTCGCAGAAAGATAATTTTTTATTTTTGCCGGAATATATAGATTTTTTGAAGGATATTAAGACTGTTGGGAAAATGTCTTCTGAAGAAAAGAGAGAAATAAAGCAAATAATCGATTCGAAAGTGGTGGATATAATGACAAAAAATTGTTTGACGGTTAACTCGGAAACGGAAGTGAGTGATTTAATTGACATTATAAAGAGAACCGGATTTAATAGTTTGCCAGTGGTGGATGAAAATAAAACAGTGGTTGGAATTGTTACATTGGTGGATATAATTGGGCTGTTTAAGAATGATGCGGGGATTGTTAGAAAAAGCGATGACAGAAAATTAGATGAACTGATTGATGACACTAATAATGTTAGAGAAAAGAAATATTCGCTAATGAGTAGAAGAGAAATTTCGACTTGGAAGGGTAGTTTGGTGATTTTTTTCTTGGGGGGATTTTTGGTTTTTTTATTGTGGATTATATCAATTAAAAATTTTTAAAAAAAATGAAAATGAAAAACAAAATCAAGAGTTTGAGCAAAAAAAGCGCTTCAGCTCTGCAAAAAAATGTAGTTTTTATTTCCAAGAGAGCGGTCAGATCTTGGAAGGTTTCTGTTGCGGTGGTATTTTTCTTGGGGGGATTCGCAGCTCTTTTTATCGGAACGTATTATAAAATCCAGAATAAATCAAATGCAACCGATCAGTCTTTGACTTTAAATCCGGCAATTGCGGAAGCCGAGGTGGGTCAATCGGTTGTTTTGACCGGAGTTATTAATCCTGGTGCCAATGAAGTTAGCGCAGTTGCATTCGGAGTGGAATATAATCCGGCTCTTTTGAGATTGGAAAGCATAGATAGAGCGGATGCTTTTAACACTACCTTAAATACAACAATTGATAATGAAAACGGAAAAGCTTCTATTGATGTTGGCTTGCTTACCGATCCGGCAACTTATATAGCTTCCATTTCTGATGTGGCCGTTTTTTCTTTTACCGCTGTTGGCGAAGGTGATGCTTATGTTTATATTTCTGATAGTTCAAATGCTTCCGCTCATGGAGAATTTATTATTTCAAGTCGATTGGGAACAAGTGTTACTATTGCTCCTCTGAGCGAGGAAGGCGATGTTGATACGATAAATCCTGAAATTGCAATTACCAATCCGGAAAGCGGAGAAACTGTTTCCGGCACTGTTGATTTTAAAGTTTCAGCTTCGGATAATGTGGGAATTTCCAGCGTGCAGTTCTTTGTAGACAACGATTCAGTGAGCTCCGATGATTCAGAACCATTCTCTTATTCAATCGATACCAGCAAACTCTCTGATGGCGAGCATATTTTATCTGCGGAAGCTATTGATACTTCTGGAAATTCAGCTAAAACTTCTGTAACTGTTGAAATTAATAATGCTGAACCAGCTGGTGATGAAGAAACAACTTGCACATCGTTTGATTATACAGATTGGGGAGAATGTCAGTCTGATGGAACGCAAGCCAGAAAAGTTACTGACAGCTATCCGGATGGATGCACGGGCGGAGATCCTGATTTATCTCAAAGCTGTGATTACCAAGAGCCGGCGAGCGATGATGTTATCTGCACCAGATTTAAATATTCCAAGTGGGGAGATTGTATTGACGGAGTTCAATCTAGAACAATTACCAGTAGTTATCCATCAGGATGCGTTGATGGAGATCCTATTTTGACGAGAACTTGCAGGGTTAAATAAATCCAAAGAAATAAAAAACCGTCAGTTAAGAGCTGGCGGTTTTCTTTTTTGATTATTTAGAATTATGCAGAAAAAAAGCGTAATACAAAAAACTTCTACATTTGCAATCAAAAGTTTTTTGCTGTAATATAATAGATGAAATGGGGTTAAGATTTTAACTCGCGCATTCTTTTAATTTTAGAATATAAATATAAAAAATATGGACAATTTTTCGAATTTCGGCGGAAGAGTGAACGTTAATAAAATAAATCAAAATGTTTTTGGTCCTAAAATGGAAACCGAAAATCGGCCAGCTGAAAATGTGGCAACAAATATTTTTGATAAGATAATGTATTTTAGTTTGTTTATGCTTTTTGCCGGGCTGCCGCTGTTTTTTATCGGCATTAGTTTTCAAGGAGTGGTTTTTGAAAAACAAATTTATTTTTATTTCTGGGTTTTGGTGGCGCTGGTTTCTTGGGCGGCCAAGGGAGCTTTGAGCGGAGAAATGAAAATCAAGCGGACGCCTTTGGATATTCCGATCGGAATTTTCTTGGTGGTTTACACTGTAGCGACGTTTTTTTCGGTGGATAAATGGCATAGTTTTTGGGGATTTTTTGGCGATCCGTCGCGAGGTTTAATGACGGTTATTTCCGCGATTGTGATTTATTATTTAATCTTGAGTAATTTTAACAAAAAGAATTTTTACTGGATTTTGGGCGGGTTGATTGTTTCCAGTTTGATTATTTCCATTTTTTCCATTCTGATATTTTTTGGATTGAATATTGTGCCGACCAAGTTGGGGGAAATTGTGCCGTTAAGTTTGATTGGCACGGTGAGCGGTTTGAAAATATTTTCCGGAATGATGATTCCGCTAGTGATTGTGGCGGCTTTTAAGATGAATGAATCAAAAAATCGCACGATAAATATTTTAGGTTATTTAATTCTTTTGGTAATCCCGATAAATTTGCTTTTGGTCTCAATGATTTTTGACAAGACGATTGCCGTGATTGTGCTTTTGGGAGTTGGATTTTTCTTGCTTTATGTTCTTTCTCACGTAGTGCGGCCGAAAAGTAATCTAACGTGGATTCCGATGGTGGTTTTTGTTTTGGCGATGGTGGTTTTGATGGTGGGTGGCAATGATTTGGCAAAAGTAAACGCGCCGGTAGAAGTGGCGCCGAATTTGAAAGTTTCTTGGGAAGTAGTGAAGGGCGGACTTAAAGAAAATCCTTTTTTGGGTTCTGGACCGGCGACTTACGGTTATGATTTTTCCAAATACAAGCCGCAAAGTTTCAACGAAAATATTTTTTACGGCATCAGATTTTACCAGGGAACTGGACTATTTTTTGAAAGTTTTTCCACTACCGGAGTTTTGGGATTGGCGGCGCTGTTGATTGCTGTGGTGGCGTTTATTAATATTGCCATTTATCTAATCAGCCGCGACAAAGAAAAAAATAAAATTTATTCTTTGGGGCTTCTGTCATCCAGCTTGATTCTCATTATGGCAGCATTTGTTTTTCGAGTGGAGGGAACGATAATTTTGTTGGGAATTCTTTTGAGTTCTTTGACGATGGCGGTGATTTTGCACGAAAGCGGAATTGATGATAAATATTTAAAACTTTCACTCAAGGCTTCACCGAAATTCGCTTTGACCTTGGCTTTTATATTTATTATCGTCAGCGCCGGAGTGGCAACTTTGTTTGTTTATATCGGCAAAGCGTTGGTGGCGGATGTTTATGCCGGACAGGCGGTCAAGGAAGACAAAGTTTCCGAAGAAGGTTCGATAAAAGAATTAACCAAAGCGATTACCCTAAATAGAAAAGAGGGACGCTATTATTCGCGAGTGGGGCAGGAATATATGATTTTGGCCAATCAAGAAACTTTGAAGGGCGTGGATAATATTGATTCTGATAAATTGAGCAATTATGCCAATCTGGCTTTGTCTTATGCAAAAGCGGGCGTCGATATGATGCCGAATGATGCGTTGTCGATTTCTGTGCTGGCTCAGATTTATGAAAGCTTGTCGTTGAATGTGAATGGAACTTTGGAGAAATCGGCAGAGGTTTATGAAGATTTACTAAAAGTCGAGCCGCATAACCCGACTGCTTATCTGAAATTGGGACAGATAAAAATTGTTCCGGCCATCAGCGAGAAGGATGAAGAAAAAAAGAAAACTTTAATCAAGGAAGCTAAGAGTTATTTTGAGAAAGCTATCAGTGAGAAAGACAATTATGCCGAAGCTTATTATTATTTGGCAATTACCCAGAATGCTTTGGGAGATAAATCGGCAGTTATCGATTCGATGGTTAAAGCGGTTAATGCCGAGAAAAATAATATTACTTATCGATTTAATTTGGGAAGGGCGTTGCAGGAAAGAGGCGAAGGAAGCGATATTGAAAACGCTCAGAAAATTTTTGAAAATATTTTGGCGGTAAATCCGGATGAGGTAAACACGGCGTTTGCTTTAGGAACTTTGTATGAGAAGCAGGGCGAGAAAGAAAAAGCGATTGATATGTACGAGAAAGTCATTGCCAAAGTTAAACAGTTGGATACTGACAGCGGCGATACGGTTTCCAAGTTGAGCAAGATGATCGACAATGTGAAAAAAGGAATTAGCAATGACGAAACTGCTTTAAACGGCCAAGAAAATATGCCGATTGAGCAGAGTAATCCAAATCCAGAAAATCCGAACGTGGATTTAATCAGTCCTGATGCAAATTCCGTCAACGATGTTAATCTGCCCGTAAGCGAACCGCAAAATTAAATGATTAATAATTAAAATTAAAAAATATGGCTATTGAATTTACAGACAAAAATTTCAAAGAAGAAGTTTTGGAAAGCGATAAAGTTGTTTTGGTGGATTTTTGGGCGCCTTGGTGCGGTCCTTGCCAAATGATGTCGCCGATAATTGATGAATTGGCCGGTGAAGCCGGAGAAGAATTTAAAATCGGCAAATTAAATGTGGATGAAAATTCCGACACCGCTTCCCACTACGCGATTATGTCCATCCCGGCGATTAAAATTTTCAAAGACGGAAAAGTCGTGAAAGAATTAGTCGGTGTGCAAAATAAAGATGTTTTATTGGATGAATTAAAGAGTGTTTAGGCAATAAAGTATTTCAGAAAAAAATTTAAAAAAGACGCAAATTACATAGCGTCTTTTTTTATTGTTAGGACTTGCACATTTGCCTCAAAATTTATTGTTTCGCCAGATTATATTTTGGTATTAGTTGGAAATAGAAATATTTTTTTCAGTAAATTTGTACAGTCCGCAGACCGGATCCAGGAATAAATTTTTCGCTAAAAGCGCAAGTTCTAAATATAAGCATAATTTTAAATTATTTTTGAAATTGCGAAAGCAAACTTTCGCCGTTCATCTCTTGGGGTTTTTCGATGCCCATTAAATCCAGGACGGTTGGGGAGACGTCGCTTAATAATCCATTGATGCTACTTTCGGATTTGAGAATTTCTTCTTTGCTGATCGGATGATGATTGGTGGGAGTAATTAGCCAAAAAGGAACCGGGTTGGTGGAATGTTCAGTGAGCGGTTGGCCGGAGTAGGCATCAATCATTTCTTCGGCGTTGCCATGGTCGGCGGTTATCAACAAAGCGCCATCAACTTCCAAAACTTTCGGAATTAAAATCGACAAGCTTTTATCCAAGGCTTGCACGGCTTCAATGGCGGCGGGTAGATTTCCGGTGTGTCCCACCATATCGGCGTTGGCGTAATTAATCAAAATGAAATCATATTTATTGAGCTCAATGGCTTCGACAACTTTTTCAGTAACTTGGGCGGCGCTCATTTCCGGCTGCTCGTCGTATTTGGCGACGGATGGGGAGGGAATTAAGATTCTGTCTTCGCCGGCGAAAGGCTCTTCGATTCCGCCGTTAAAAAAGTAAGTGACGTGAGCATACTTTTCCGTTTCGGCGATGCGCAATTGTTTTTTGCCGTGCCGG
>Ga0116152_10004475_pt1 | contig 11059 bp, 7 predicted proteins | sample AD_UKC119_MetaG_FD_89894 | JGI IMG/M metagenome (GOLD analysis project Ga0116152, IMG submission 89894) | Active sludge microbial communities of municipal wastewater-treating anaerobic digesters from Hong Kong - AD_UKC119_MetaG | ecosystem: Engineered > Bioreactor > Anaerobic > Digestate...
GCAAAGTCGTAGCCGTTATTAATCCCCGGCAGGTATTTTTCATGATCTTTCGCGTTTTCATCCCAATTCACGCCATGATAGGCTTTTGAATAGAACCCTTTTTTCGTTCGTTCAACCACATGATTGAACATGCTTTGGTACTCCGCCTCTTTATCAATTTTCAGTTCGCCATTTATTTTTATCGCTTCATTTTTCGATTTCTCCACATCAATTTTTGAAAGCTTGCCATCAGCCAGCAGGAAAATGTTTTTCATTTCCTTATCCCATTCCATCTTACCTCTTTTCACGTTAAGCGCCACTTCCTGTTTGGCTTCTTTTTTGCGCAGGTCGATGCTCCAGAGATTGAAGTCTTTATCATACCGCGCAAGGAAATATAACTTTTCTCCATCCTTCGATAAAAGTGCATCAGCAATGGAAGCCGAAGTCAGGGTAAGCCGTGCTTTTCGTTCATCCATATTTTCCCAGTCGAAAGTAAGCAATGTGTCTTTTTTTACTGTTTCCGCTTTTTCTTCTTTCTTACTTTTCTTGTCTTTCTCCGCCTCTGCCTTTTCCTTCGCCTCTTTTTCTTTCTCCTTTTCTTCAATGTCTTTCAGAAGGGCAAAATCTTCTTTGCTCAGGTTAAAGCGGTCCCAGGCTTCTTTTGTTAAAAACATGCCGTAAATATCGGTCTGTGTGGCTCCGCTGTTGGCGTAACTGCGTAAACCATCGCGGTTGCTAAACCACAGTATTTGTTTACCACCGTTTACCCACTTGGGATTTGAATCATCGTAACCGCTTTGTGTCAGGTTGTGCATTTTCCCTTTTCCGTCAGCTGAAATCAGCACCACTTCGCTGTTCGACAAAACCGGTTTATATTCAATCAGCAACCATTTACTGTCGGGACTCCAGGTAAAATACTGGTCTCCATCCGACATGTAAATAAGTTCGTCCGAATTCATGATGGTGCGGCTTGTTTTTGTGCTGAGGTTAAAAACCTTCAGTGTTGTCCTGTTCTCAATGTAGGCGATTTCCTTTCCGTCGGGCGACACTTTGGGCTGGTAATTATCGTTTTCGTTTGAAACAAGCGGTTCTTCCTTTAACAAAGTAGAGGCATAAAAATAGGGTTCCTCTTTTCTCACTTTAGTTGATTTAAAAATCTGCCATACCCCTTTTCTTTCGCTCGCATAAACAAGACCCTCGCCATCGGGTGTAAAACTGACAAAACGCTCCTGTTCGGGCGTATCAGTAATTTTTTTGGTAACGCCGCCTTCTACCGAAGTCACAAACACTTCCCCGCGGGCAATAAATGCGATTTCCTTTCCATTGGGAGCCACCGCCATTTCATCGGCATTTCCGTTTACCGGGATGATTTCTTCATCATTTGATTTTCCTTCAGTATGAATTACAATGTTCACTTTTTCGGGTTGACCCATTTTCATGGTGTACAATTCGCCATCGTAACTAAAACAAAGCGTTCCGTCGTTGCTCCGGCTTAAATAACGTACAGGAAATTTCCCAAAATTAGTGATTTGTTGTCGTTGCTGCGGATTATCTAAATTCAGTTTGAAAACATTAAAACTGCCACTCTCTTCACTTAAGAAATAGATAGATTTATCATTGTCGGCAAGCACCGGATTTCTGTCTTCACCAGCATAAGAAGTGATTTTCTTATGTTCTCCGGTACTAAAATTATACTGCCAGATGTCCCTTGCAACGGACGATGTGTGGTGTTTCCGCCATTCGTTCTCTCCGCCTTTTTTATCGTGATAAACCAGAAACTCCCCGTTTTTACTTACGCAGGCCGCTTCTGTCGGTGTAGTAAAAATCATTTTTACACGTCCACCGTTTTCCGGAACACTATATAATTCAGTCATGTAATCCGTTGGAAACGCTCTGCTGCCTTCTGAATCCAGTCGTTGCCCGCCAAAAAATATAGATTGATCATCGGCACTGAAACTATAAGGTAATTCGTCGTTGGAATGATAAGTCAGCCTCCTCACTTCACCGCCGGAAATCCCAACTGTAAAAACATCGAAATTGCCATATCGGTCGGATGCAAAGGCAATCGTTTTTCCATCGTGGCTCCAGATCGGCCGGAAATCGTAAGCATCGTTAAATGTGATCGGAACGGCTGTTCCCCCGGTAACCGGAACTTTGTATAAATCGCCTTTGTACGAAAAAACAATGGTTTGTCCATCGGGTGAAATGGAAGAATAACGTAACCAGGTTGGACTTTCCTGACTGAAAACTGAAAGGCTCAGTAAACCTGCAAAGAAGGATAAAATGAGTTGTTTCATTCGGGTAATTTTTAATTTCTATGTATTTCTGATTTATTTGAATTCACACTCCCGACTAAAGATAATCACAAAGATGTTATTAGGTAAGATTTCTTAAACAATCCTGCATTTATCATATTACTATTAAGTGAACTGCGAAAAGTTTTTTTCGACTGGATTTATAACAAGCCATTTATTTTATAGTTTTAGCTTTCTTCAAACAAATAATTCTTACAGATGAAAAAAGTAGCATCTCTGCTGATAGTATTACTAATTCTGATTATCAATGTTCATGCACAAAATTCACATACACTAAAAGTGAATGTAACCGTTTCGGAAAATGTAAAAAATCAGTTTAAACCCAACGGCAGACTGTTTTTGTTCGTTAGTAGCGGACAGGGACGCGAACCCCGGATGAATACCTGGCCCAACCTGTCGAACAAAATATTTGCACTCAATCTGAACGACTGGGATCCTTCGAAACCTTTTACATTTGATGGATCGACCGAAGTTACCAAATCGGTGGAAGCCAGCCTCGACGCACTGCCTGTGGGAAAGTACAGCGTACAGGTGCTTTGGGATCAGGATTTATGGCAGTCGGGTATAGACGAAGCCGGAAACCTTTACAGCAAAACTGTTACACTCGACCTGAATAAAAATACAACTCTTGAAATTTCCCTCGAAGAAATTACACAGCCGCTCGAATTTACAGAAACTGATTTTCTAAAGCTCGTGGATATCAAAAGCAACGCAGTTTCAAAGTTCTGGGGCAAGGAAATCCATGTAAAAGCCGCAATAATACTTCCTTCCGGTTACTATAAAAATCCGGATGCCAAATACCCGGTTCGGATCAATATTGCCGGTTATGGCGGTCGTTACACACGCGCTGCCCGCTACATGCGCGAAGGCAGTGATTTTGAAAAGTGGTGGATGTCGGATGATGCTCCGCAAATTATTAATGTTTTTACAGACGGGCATGGTCCTTTTGGCGATTGCTACCAGATGGATTCTGAAAACAGCGGCCCTTACGGCGTTTCCCTGACGGAAGAGTTGATTCCATCTATCGAAAAGAAATACAGGGCAGTGGGCACACCCGAAGCACGCTACGTCGACGGTTGTTCAACCGGTGGTTATGTTTCGCTGGCATTGCAGGTTTATTACCCCGACTTTTTTAATGGTTGCTTTTCGTACAGCGCCGACGAAGTGGATTTTGAGTACTGCCAGCTAATGAACATTTACGAAGATGAGAATGCATTCTACAATCAATACGGTTACCTGAACCCGATCATGCGTGATATTTATGGTCACCCTATTGTATCACAAAAGGATTTTATTTATTTCGAAAATGTACTTTCACCCAACGATAGCTATGTAAATTCAGGTGGCCAGTTCAGCGCGTTTAGTGCTCTTTTTACATCACGCGGAGCCGACGGCCTGCCAAAAGCTTTGTTTGATCCGGTTAGCGGCCTGTTCGATAAAGAAGTAGTTAAAGAATGGGAAAAACACGATCTGAAACGTTATGTTGAAAATAACTGGGAAACGCTGGGACCAAAATTACAGGGGAAACTCTGGATATGGATGGGCGACATGGACAACTTTTATCTGAATCCCCCCATGCGTTCGTTCGACCGGATGCTGAAAAAACAGACAAACCCTGAATCGGATGCAGTGGTTACTTTTGTACCGATGATGGGACACTGTCAGGGTTACGATCAGGTTGAAGTACTGAAAATGATCGATAAAAAATGGGCTGAAATTCAGAAAAAATAGATTCAAAAACACAGATGTAAACTTACATGAATCGATGAGTTTAAGAAATTCAGTTTGAGTTAAAAGGATATTGAAAAAAGCTATTCGTTGAGAATTTAATCCAGGTATTTTTTTACTGTCTCAATTAATACCTCTTTTCTAACCGGTTTGGTAAGGTATCCTGTAAATTTGGTTTCTCCGGAACCATATTCGTTTTCTTCTTCCCGAAACGCAGAAAGAGCAATGATTTTTACATTCGGATTGATTTCATGTATTTTATTACTTGCTTCAACGCCATTCATTATTGGCATTACCAAATCCATAAGAATCAAACAAACATCCGGATTTTCGGAATAAACATTAATTGCTTCTCTGCCGTTTGCAGCAAATAACATTTTATCAGTTATTCCTCTTAAATGATAAAAAATCAAACGTTGGTTAATGTCGTCGTCATCGACAATTAAGATAGTCGGGCTATTATTAGTCTTACTCTCGGGGATGTTCATTTTACCAATAAGTTGGGTTAAAAAATTTAATTCTACAAAAGCCTTTACTCTTATAAATATAGCCCTTTTCATGCATTTGGCAACACTTTTCGTGAAATAAACCAATTTCGTTACTTTTGAATCCGTTTTACCAATTTGGATTATTTATTAACGTTACGAGATGGAAATTGTAGTTTTAGACGGATATACTCTGAATCCCGGAGATTTGAGCTGGAAAAGAATTGAAAACCTTGGTAATTGTACCATTTACGATCGCACCCCTTCGGAACTGACTATTGAGAGAGCTCAAAAAGCAAATGCAGTTTTCACCAATAAAGTAATATTTAACAAAGAAGTTATCTCTCAACTCCCCGAGTTAAAATTTATTGGTGTACTGGCAACTGGCTATAATGTGGTAGACACAGAAGCCGCCCGAAAAGCCGGAATTGTAGTTTGCAACATTCCCGCATACAGTACCAACTCAGTGGCTCAGATGGTGTTCGCGCACATTTTGAATTTCACTCAACACATTGACAAACACGCCGTTTCGGTTTCAAACGGAGATTGGGCCAACTGTATCGATTTTAGTTATTCGCTCACACCGCAAACAGAACTAGCAGGCAAAACAATCGGGATTATTGGCTTTGGTCAGATCGGACAGGCAGTTGCACGCATTGCTCTTGCTTTTAACATGAAGGTTATTTTCAACAACCGCAGTAAAAAGGAAACAAATCTGGATGCGACTCAGACCGATTTGGATACATTACTCGCCACCAGCGATTTCATCAGTATTAATTGTCCGTTAACCGATGAAAACAAAGGATTTATTAATCGGGATGCCATTGAAAAAATGAAGCAGTCAGCATTCTTAATCAACACAGGGCGGGGACCGCTGATCAATGAACAGGATCTGGCTGATGCATTGAATACCGGAAGAATTGCAGGTGCCGGGCTCGACGTTTTATCTGTTGAACCGGCCTCCAAAGAAAATCCATTGCCTAAAGCGAAAAATTGTTTTATTACACCTCATATTGCCTGGGCAACTTTGGAAGCACGCCAGCGACTAATGAATATTGCAGCTGATAATCTTCAGTCCTTCATAGCAGGAATACCGATTAATGTAGTAAACTAAAATCCCAGTATTAAGAAATTGATAAGCGCCTGACCCCCTGATTAACAATATACTACTAAATTTAGTTAAGAAATTTTAAACGGCACCAATCTTAACATTTCGTATAAAACAATTTAGTATGTTGCACGTTCTAAGATTAGTTTAATACAGAAGTAAATGGTATTTAAAATAGCTCATATAATCATCCTCGCTTCAGTAAAATATTTACTTACGCTACCCTATGCTATGTTAATTGGGGTAGAATACAAGTACGCCATTCTGTCGGTTCTGGCCGGAGGTATTGGAGGCTTTTTACTTTTCTTCTATTTGAGCAAGCCGATAAACAGAGTTTTCGATAGATTATTACCACATTTTTGTAAGGCTGTTCCTGTTTCTTTTAAACAAAGATTTCGACTTTTTTGTGACCACAAGGTTAAAAAACCAACTAAACGTTTTTCGAAAAGAAATCGTTTTATGGTGCGCGTGAAAACCACTTATGGTTTGTGGGGAATTATTATCGCCACTCCGGTTTTTCTTACTATCCCAATTGGCGCTTTTCTGGCAAACAAATACTACGGAAGAAGAAAATACATTGTTACTTACATGATTATTTCGATAATAGGTTGGGGGGCTGTGCTTTCGGGTGTTGTTCACCTATTTCCCAAGGTATTCTTTTAATATTTTCTGATTGGCAGGAATATGAATCAATCGTAAATCCGCTTCAGAAAGATCAGAATTTGATAAATCGCCATAGTTCATCCATTTAAATGCGAGGTGTTCGTTTAACTGAACCGAGCCGGATTCAATAGTACAAATGAATGGTATTAACCTGATTTGTTTGATTCCGTAATCGTGTTCCACGGGAATCAGTTCTTTTTCAATTCTAATTCTTATTTCCAATTCTTCCATGATTTCACGGATAATACACGTTTGAGGATTTTCGTCGGAATGTATCTTCCCTCCAGGAAATTCCCATTTAAAAGCATGATCGGAATCTGGATTATTTTGAGCAATTAGTACCCGGTTATTCTCTATTATCAATGCACAAGTCACCTCTATCATGTGCTAAAAATAGAAAAGTTTAGTGGCACTTCCTCATTCTCTTTATATTTGTAAAAACACGCACGATGACTGAGAAAGATTTTCAAAAGCTGCTTGAATCATGGGATTCTTTTGAACTGGTACTCCATCATTTAGATGCTAATCCATCGTTTTTGCAATCTTTTATAAACTATGCACTTTATAACGAACACCGCAACAGCTGGCGTGCACTTTATATCATAGATAAGTTGTACGACAAACACCCTGACTGGATCGAACCGTATGTTCCGGAAATGATTGAGCGGCTCAAAACCGAGACTCACCACGGTAAAAAACGACATTTGCTGAAACTGATCAGCCAAAACAAAATTCATATTGAAAATTCAGGCTTCCTGATTGATTACTGCCTCCGGGTATTTACTTCATCGGGAGAACCCGTTGCCAACCGTGTTCACGCCATGCAGGTGTTGTATAATATTTCTGAAGAAGAACCTGACCTAAAACCCGAACTCCTCGAAATCATACAGCAGGAAATAGAATTTCATCCAACACCCGGTATCCGTTCGCGTGGAACAAAACTCGCTAAAAAGCTGTTTCAGCAAATCAACAATCCGCAATCCTAAGTCGACAGCTTATTGATCAATTCCTGTAACTCACTATCAATTTCCTTTGTTAACTCATCTTGCTGATAGTTCCGGGTAATGATGACCAGATTTCGAAGGTTGGTAATCTGTCTGCTTTGATCATCTTCTATTTGTGCCGCAAGATTTTCAGGTAACGAAACGTAATAATTGATTAAATCGAGGCTGTTTCTCGCCATAATTCGAACCACCTCATTTGCCTTGTCAGTAGCCCCTGCGCGATAATATTGTTCCAGAGCAGGAAAAGAATCAAAGCTATAAGGAATAATATCATTCGGGAAAAGTTCAAACATCCGATCAATCACCTTAATAGCCTCTTCCTTTTTACCTTCCTGATTCAAGGCTTCCGACAAACGGGCAAAAATGTATCGGGTTTGCATAATGTTGATCTGTTTTTTGTTGTATTCATCTAAGTGGATAGATGGATCATTTACATTGCCCCATACAAATTTATTCATGACGTTATCATACAAAATATCGGTATCAATGTGTCCGTTGGTAATTCCCTGGCGTGGGGTTCGAATAGGGACAAAACGATATGCTAGTCCTTCAAACTGAAGATAATCAAGAAAATAGATATTCCCGGTATATAGTAAACTGTGATCGATATAAATGGGTCGTTCCCAATTGTTGGCTGCAAGCATATTTAGCACAGCCATATCGCTTTTCCCAATTATACTTTTGCCAATGTGAATATTTACCTGATCCACAATTTTGTCTGCGTCTTCAGGTTTTACAGTTCCTGTTTCAAGTACTTTGTTCTTGTCAACCGTTATATGAAAGTCGCGCGAGGGAAGATAATCAAGCATCTCGCCAGTTGTTACTTTAACCTTTGTCCGAATATCATCACTCCCAAGGAAATCCATTGCCTCGCTCAATTCAACTGAACCTTCAATCCGATCCTGGAAAAGAATAGCATCCATTCGCCCCATGTAATATTTGTCGCGGGTAAACGTGAACGGGACAGGCGGAGCGTCATTTGTTTTAAAAGATTGCTGGTAAATGTACCAGTCCATTCCAAGGTAACCAATGTTAATGATTTTAATATCCAGGCGGACACCCTCCACTTCCTGAACATACCAAAGCGGGAATGTATCGTTATCGCCATAAGTCAATAAAATGGCATTGGGAGCGCAGGATTCGAGATAGTTTTTAGCGTAATCACGGGTCATGTACCTGTCTGAACGATCATGGTCGTGCCAGTTTTGAGAAGCCAGTATTCCAGGCACAAGTACCAATGAAACAACACTCACCAAAATGGCACCTGGTGCACCCTTGAGTACTTTGCTGATAGTGGAATAAAGGGCCAAAACACCGAGGCCCATCCAAATTCCAAAAGCATAAAACGAGCCCGCATAAGCATAATCCCGCTCACGCGGCTGATATGGGGTTTGGTTCAGATAAACCACGATAGCTATTCCTGTTAAAATAAAAAGCAACATGGTAACAGTAAACGTTTCTTTACCGGCTTTCCCCTTGTTGTATTGATAAAATATGCCCAACAAACCGAAGATCAATGGCAGGAAATAATAGGTGTTCCGGCTGGGATCATTTTTCATATAATCGGGCATCTGGTCTCGTGGACCAACTTTCGGCGAATCCAAAAAATCAATCCCGCTGATCCAGTTTCCATTATTAAACTCACCATTTCCCTGGACATCGTTTTGCCGTCCCACAAAATTCCACATAAAATAACGCATGTACATAAAGCCCACCTGATATGAGAAGAAGAACCTCAGGTTTTCTCCAAAAGTTGGTTTCTGAAGCGTTTTCACTTCCCCCCGATCCCGAACCCGAACCGGAGTTCCTGTTACTCTCCCCCACTGTTTATAAGCTTGCACATGATTTGAATTATCGCTGTACATTCGCGGGAAAACGGTCTCCATTTTCGGATCGTAAGTAGCTTTCCCCGCAATGGTCCCGGTTACTTTGTATTTGCCATCTACTTTGTTGTACTGATCAGTCAAATCAGTAGTTCCTGTGCGCGGTGCGTTGTAATATTGTCCGTACGCCAATGGCCGGTCGCCATACTGCGATCGGTTCAGATAACGGACCAAAGCAAAAGCATTGTCAGGATAATTCTGGTTCATCGGTGGATTAGCCGAAGCACGGATCAGGATCAATGCAAAAGATGTATAGCCTATCAGAATGACCAAAACCATGGTAATGGCGGTATTCCAGACTACCATATTTCGTTGACGTGTGTAACGAATTGCCCAAACCGAAGCGGCGATAATGGCAACAACCATAAACAGAATTCCTGAATTGAATGGCAAGCCGAATCCATTTACAAAAACACGGTCGAATAAAAAGGCAATTTTGGGAACACCAGGAATAATTCCATATTGAACTCCCAGTAAAATACCCATGGAAGCAATCAGCGCGGTGATAACACCTTTCCATGAAAATTCATATTTTTTGAAATAATAAACCATTGCAATGGCAGGAATAGCCAGCAGGTTAAGTAAGTGAACACCGATAGACAAACCCATTAAATATGAAATCAAAACCAGCCAGCGATTTGAATTTTTTTCGTTAGCAACATTTTCCCATTTTAAAATCGCCCAAAAAACCAGCGCTGTAAAAAACGAGGAAAGTGCATACACTTCACCTTCAACAGCTGAAAACCAGAATGCATCGGTGAAACCAAAACCAAGCGCTCCTACCAATCCACTACCCCAAACGGCAATTTGTTCTCCGATTGAAAGCTCTTCGTTTGAAAACAACCTGCGAGCCAGGTGTACAATCGTCCAGTAAAGGATCATTATGGTACCGGCACTCGCCAGTGCCGAAACAGAATTCACCATCACCGCAGCTTTGCTTGCATCGGATGCAAATAGGGTAAAAATCCTTCCCAGAATCATAAAAGTAGGTGCGCCCGGTGGGTGCCCAACTTCCAGTTTAAATGAACTGGTAATGAATTCTCCACAATCCCACCAACTTACTGTTGGTTCTATGGTCATGAAATATGTGATGCTTGCGATGATAAATACGATCCACCCCAGAATGGTATTGATCTTCTTCGTGTGTTGCATAATCTGTTTTTTTGAACTCAAGCAAAGATAAGGTTTTCGATCAATTAATGGGTTTCACCTTCAGAAAGTGGTAAAATTGATCTTTATAGGAACCACTTTCTCAATAAGCATAATCAAGACATAAGAAAAACACTGAACAACAAATAGTTGTGATAAAGCCAGGACAGAGAAAAACAGAATCTAAAAAAAACTGGAAGCTTGTTGCAAAATAAATATTTTTTTTACTTTTGCACCGTCCTTAGCAAAAGGGCATAAAAGGACTGACCCGTGGTGTAACTGGCAACACGTCTGATTTTGGTTCAGAAGAGTCCAAGTTCGAGCCTTGGCGGGTCAACCAAATTGAACATTACAATTCACTAAAAAGCTTGAAATCAATGGTTTCAGGCTTTTTTATTTAGTGGATTTTCCTAAAATTCTCCTTCTCAAGGTGCCCTCTCAGGTGTCCTATCAAAAATGGTCACCATAACACATGTTAACATCTACTATTCAATCACTTACAAGGTTTTCTTTGCACCCTTTTGCAGTCATTTGCACCTTAATAGGTGACCTATTAGCAGTATTTTTGTAAATAATTTAAAACTAGTAAGTTATGCAAAATTTAAACATTTTATTTTACGTAAAGAAAACAAAAACAAACAGAGCAGGAGAAGCTCCAATTTATTTAAGAATCACCCTGAATGGTCAGCGTGCTGAAATGTCGAGTGGAAAAAGTGTAAACCCAAATGAATGGGATAATAGAACA
>Ga0116152_10004476_pt1 | contig 11059 bp, 7 predicted proteins | sample AD_UKC119_MetaG_FD_89894 | JGI IMG/M metagenome (GOLD analysis project Ga0116152, IMG submission 89894) | Active sludge microbial communities of municipal wastewater-treating anaerobic digesters from Hong Kong - AD_UKC119_MetaG | ecosystem: Engineered > Bioreactor > Anaerobic > Digestate...
CCGTTGCGGGGTTTATTTTTAATTGCCTGAATAAGGGCTTCTTCCGGGCCAAGTTGGCGCACATCATACCCTGAATCAGAAAAAAGACAGGGCATAATATGCCCGTCGGAAGTCAGGCGCAACCGGTTGCAATGCGCGCAATCGCCACCATGGCCACCTTCAACAACGGAAAAAAGGCCTTGAGCAAGATCCATTTGATGGATAAATTGTACCTGAAACCCATTCGCATCAGCAAATTCCTTCACTTGGCGGGCATCGGGTTCCTGAGACGAATGGCTAACAACACAATTCAGTTTCACGGGAGTAAGGCCATACTTTTGAGCAGCTTTAAGGCCATCAAAAACAGGTTGAAGAGTACCAACACGGGTAATTTCGAGGTAGCGTTGCGGATTTATGGTATCGAGGCTGACATTCACGCGACCCAGGCCGGCGCAGGCAAGATCCTGTGCATAATTTTCCAGTAACTGTCCGTTGGTTGTCATCACAACTTCTTTAACACCAGGTGTTTCATGGATCATTTGTACTAAGCGGGTAATACCGCGCCTCACCAAAGGTTCACCACCGGTAAGCCGGAATTTGGTAATTCCCAACCGTGTTGCTGCCTGCACAACTTGAACAATTTCTTCGAAGCGCATAATTTTTTCATGCGGTATGGTTTCTACCCCCTCTTCGGGCATACAATAGACACAACGGAGGTTGCACCGGTCCGTTACCGAAATTCTCAGGTATGTAATTTGACGATTATATCTGTCGAACATCCACCAATTCTCCTTGTTTTAGGGATGAAATTCCTATTTCCACGAGCATCATACCATTGGCTGAAACATAGGCATGAATATGGGCAGAGCCATGGTATTCAACAGGGGTTACTTCATCATTTTCAGTAATATGTACGGGAACAATTGCCATTCGACGTGAATTTTTTCGAAAATAATCGGTTGTCAAACGGGCCTTTCTGACACAAGGCTGAACGGAATAGCCGGAAAGACGGCTCAATAGCGGCCGTACCAGAAGTTCGAACTGGACAAACGAAGAGACCGGATTTCCCGGAAGTCCGAAGAAAAACTGATGATTTCGTATTGCGAAGAGCGTAGGTCGGCCTGGTTGAACTGCGATACTTTGAAAAATTATCTGCGCATCAAACTCAGTAAGCACCTGAGGGACATAATCATAGTCACCCATGGAAACGCCACCGGTAAGGAGAATTACCTGAGCCTTTTTCAAAGCATCTGCAATAATTAATTGCAGCCCTTCCGGAGTGTCGGGAGCAATTCCCATATACCAGGGTATAGCGCCAGCCTGTTTTATCTGGGAGATCAGCTGACTTCCGTTACTATTCCGGATCTGGCCGGTTTCGGGCACCCTATTTGGTTCCACAAGTTCATCCCCTGTTGAAATCACGGCGACCGAAGGTTTGGAATAGACCAATGGTTTTATGGCACCCACAGAAGCCAAAATGGCAATATGTTGGGGATTTAGCAGCGCATCTTTCTGAAGCACCAATGCCCCGGAGACTATATCTTCACCCTGCCGGCAAATATTATCAGAGGTTCCGGTACCGGTATAAATCACCTGGTTTCCATTGCGGTGAGTATCTTCAACCCTTACCACACAATCGGCACCCCGGGGAATCATGGCACCTGTCATTATACGGGCGCAGGTTCCAGGAACGACTTTATTTTCAGGTATTTTTCCGGCGGGAATAATTTCAATCTCTTCCATCGGTGCCTTCAGGCCTGTGCTGATACAGGCGTACCCATCCATGGCCGATTTATCAAAAGGCGGCATATCAACATCCGAAAAAATATCTTCAGCGAGCACAAAACCAACGGCATCAGTAAAGGCAATACGTTCAGTGGTTTTCTTTATTTCCGCATGAAGCACATGATATAAGGCATCATCAAAGGGAATCATAACGATATTTTTTGCAAAGTTAACAGGAATCCTTAAAGAAACTCCTGATAAGCCAGAAGAAAAAAAAAAGGCGCTGTTGTTTTTTTATGAAAAACCATTATCTTTATCGTGGTTTTTTGTACCCAGTAGGTATAAAACTCTGGAGCAGTCGTCTCACAAAAGGGGACATACTGAGCCAACAAACCAAAATCCCAGGCTGTTTCTGCACCACGGATACGGCATTTTATCAGCTTCAGCCGGAAGGAATTGAAGCTGATTTTTTATACGTTCATTTTCTCTTTATACATCTGCATAATAATACCGTCGGCCAGGCCCATTTTAGGCACCAGCATGGAGTCGGCGCCAATTTTTTGCATTACTGTGAGATAGATCTGAGTAGCCGGAAGGATAACATCGGCACGGTCGGGACGCAGGTTGAAGGCCTCCATACGTTCTTCCACCGACAAAGAGGAAAGTTGACGAAAAGCATACTCCAGGTTAGTACTGATAATAATATTTTCCTCACTACGGCCATATAACGATAAAAGTTTATTGCTGTTTCCTCCCGAAGCGATCATCTGTATGTGGCCAAAACTATCGTTGAACTGATTCAGCCAGTTGTTAAGTACTTTCCATTCCACATCATCCACTTTCCCGCCTAGTATCCGCAGGGTTCCGACAGGAAAAGAATTTACCGTGATATCGCCATTTTTTTCGACCACAGAAATTTCTGTACTGCCGCCCCCCACGTCAATATACAAGGTTTTTTTATGCTTATTTTGAATTGGAACCGGGGTAACGCTGCGGATAATACGGGCCTCTTCGATTCCATTAATCACCTCTACCGAAATGCCGGTTTCTTTTTTTATTTTTTTCAAAATTTGCTTGCCATTAACCGCCTCCCGCATGGCAGCGGTGGCACAGGCTTTAAAACTTTCCGGTTTATGAACCTCCATAAGCATTTGAAATGCTTTCAATGTCTGCACTAAAGCCCGCGAACGAGCAGAAGATATTTTTCCGGTGGAATAGACATCCTTTCCCAAACGAACAGGAATCCGTAAAAGGGTATCCTTTTCGATGCCTATTACGCCATCGCGATGATGCACCGTAGCGAATAAAAGCCGCACTGCATTGGTTCCAATATCTACAGAAGCTAATAGCATAAAGATAAATTTCGTAACCGGAAATAAAAGTACTACAATTATTTTTTTTGTGCGAAATAATGGTACAACTCCCACTGCGAGCGATGCACCGTTGCCTCATCCCTTTTCCGGTAAATATTCTTCCCGGAACCATCCTGTACCCGTGCTTTAACATTATCGTTCCAGCTGATATCAAACACTTCGTGCAGGGTTTGAATATGCCCGGGATCAAAAACAGGACAGGAAACTTCGATCCGGTGGTCAAGGTTCCGTTTCATCCAATCGGCAGAAGAGATATAGCACATTGTCTGGCCGTTATTACAGAAAAGCAAAAGGCGGGAATGCTCAAGAAAGCGATCGACAATGGAAATAATCGCGATATTTTTTTGTTCTCTCCTTGTTGGGATAATCACGCAGATACCCCGTATAAGCAGCTGAAATTTAACACCTTCCCTGGCTCCTTCTCTGATTTTTTCAACTACTCTTTCATCCACAAGGCTGTTTAATTTTACCTTTACCCAGGCGGGATTGCCTGCCCGGGCGTTGGCAATCTCATGATCAATGGCGTTACAGATAAATTCGCGATGCTGGAAAGGAGAAACAATCAAATGGCGAAAAACCGGGCGCAGAAAGCGTTGTTCAAAGAGGTAAAACACCCTATTTACCTCGGCAGTAATTGCCTGATTAGCAGTAAAGAGGATAACATCGGTATAAACTTTGGCCGTGGCTTCGTTAAAATTTCCTGTACCTAACACCGCATAATACTGGTCTTTCCCCATTTCTTTACGGCGAATGAGTAAAATTTTACTATGGACTTTGTATCCGGGGATGGAAGAGATCACCTTCACCCCTTCATGCTGGAGAATATTTGTATAATAAATATTCGTTTCTTCATCGAATCGGGCCTGGAATTCAAAAAATACAGTTACCTGTTTCCCATTTCGGGCGGCATTGATCAGGGCATTAATCACATTCGAATGCTTAGCGACACGATAGAGGGTAATTTTAATAGCGCGCACTTTCGGATCGAGAGAAGCCTCCCGCAGCAAATTGATAAAAGAGTCGAAAGAATGATAGGGATAATGCAGCAGTACATCTTTTTGTGCAATAGATTTAAAGATACTGTGCCCTTCGGGGAAAGAGGGTGCCGGCATAGGCGGCAGGGGTTCAAACTTCAAACCCAGGTCAGGAAAATTCATCAGGTCACGAAAATTGTGGTAACGGCCGCCGGGAAAGAAATTTGCTTTTTTTGTCAGTTTTAATTTTTGAGAAAAAGAAGTAAGAAGATTCTCCGGCATGGCGCTATCGTAAATAAACCTAACGGGAAGTCCCTGAGCGCGACGTTTTACACTTTGCTCCATCAACTCCATAAAACTCCGGGAGATATCATGGTCAATATCCAACTCTGCATCACGGGTAATTTTTATGGTATAAGCACGAAACTTATCATACCCAAAAACCCCGAAAATATCCGTCAGGCAGAAGCGTATCACGTCGTCAAGAAACATAATATACCGACCGGAATCAGCAGAAGGCAAGAGCAAAAAACGGCCAAATTTATCACTGGGAATTTCAATCAATGCATAGCGCTCCTTTAGCTCTTTCCTGCTACTAAACAAATCAACAGCCAGATAAACTGAATTATCACGGATAAAATCAGCACTGTCGACTTTCACCTTGCTCAATAAAATGGGGAAAAGGTGTGGTCTGATCTGTTGTAGAAAATATTCTTTAACAAACAATTTTTGTTCCCCGGTAAGGGATCGTTCGTTGACAAGAAAAATCTGTTGTGCCGACAGCTCCGTTTTTAAGGTATCCCAGGCCTTCTGAAACCGCACCTGGAGCAAATGCTGCAGCTCCATAACATGCGAATAAACCAATTCCACATCATAATCCGTAAACCTTTTACTTCGGTCGGTCTGCTGCTCATTAATACGCATTAATCGTGACAATACGGCCACGCGAACACGGAAGAACTCATCATTATTATTCGAATAAATTCCGAGAAAACGAACGCGCTCCAGTAAGGGGTTGGAGGGATCCTCTGCCTCTTGAAGCACACGGGCATTAAAATGCAGCCAACTGATTTCCCTGTTTACGTCAACGTTGTTCATAACGCAGTTTTTGGGAAAATTACAATTTATTTAATTGTTTTCGTACTATTCGCTACCGTTTTTTTTTACTAACGACGAATCGAGATAGAAAACAACAGTTGCTGGAGTGTTAAGCATCTTAAGCCAGTCGGAGGTTTTGAAACGAAGCGCCAGGATGGCAGAAACAGGGAGCCACTCCAGGTGATCATTCAAAAACATATTCGCCAAATTTGTCATCGACGGGTTATGTCCGATAAGCATCACCGAACGTGCCTCCGTGGGAAGATCAAAAAAAAGATTCCGGATCCGGTCTGCATCGCCATAATAAAGCGTCCGATCCACCCGAATCCGGGAAAGATCGTAATGCATTGTCCCGGCAATAATGCGGGCAGTCTGAAGCGCCCTGACTGCCGGACTGGAAAGGATAAGATCAGGAGCAGCGATCTTATCAGGCAACAACGCCATAATTTTACGACAACGTTTTATCCCCTTCTCGAGCAAAGGGCGCTCCAGATCATCCCACTCCGGGTTTCGCCATGACGATTTTGCATGACGCACTAAATATAAAGTCTTCATGGTACAAAGGTACACATGAAGACTTCATGGCGCTTAAGATTATTTTAAAGAATTGTTAGCTAATAATTTTGCTCAGGGCATTCCCACAAGAAAACTCAGGATAAGATTACCAGGCAAAGAGGGGAAATCCATGCATAAGTTCATTTACTTTTTTACGCACTCCAGCGATTACTTCTTCCTTATCGATATTGGAAATCACCTCATCGATTAAATCCACGATAATGGCCATATGTTCTTCTTTCAATCCACGGGTTGTAATAGCAGGTGTCCCAACGCGCAATCCGGAAGTCTGGAAAGGTGAACGGCTATCGAAAGGAACCATGTTTTTATTCACGGTAATATCGGCTTTAACCAACGTATTTTCAACTACCTTCCCGGTAATTTCAGGGAATTTACTACGCAGGTCGATAAGCATCAAATGGTTATCGGTTCCATCACTGATTACATGATATCCTTTATCAATGAAAGCATTCGACATCACCTGTGCGTTTTTCTTAACCTGCGTAATATATTCCAGATATCCTTCGGTTAGTGCTTCGCCAAAAGCAACAGCTTTGGAAGCGATTACATGCTCCAGGGGGCCACCCTGAATACCGGGAAATACAGCGGAATCGATCAAACCCGACATTTTCCGGATCTCGCCTTTTTTGGTAGCAATTCCCCAGGGATTATCGAAATCCTTTCCGATAAGAATAAGCCCACCACGAGGACCACGAAGAGTTTTATGCGTAGTTGTAGTAACAATATGGCAATAAGGAATGGGGTCATTCAGTAATCCACGGGCTATCAGGCCGCTGGGATGAGAGATATCGGCCATCAATATGGCATTAACTTTATCGGCAATCACACGCATCCGTGCATAATCCCAATCACGACTGTAAGCACTGGCACCGGCAATGATAAGCTTCGGCTGATGTTTAAGTGCCGCCTTTTCCATCTTATCATAGTCAATCATGCCGGTATCCTGTTCTACTTCATACGCCACGGGGTTATAAAGAATCCCGGAACTGTTGACAGGTGAGCCATGGGAAAGATGGCCGCCGTGGCTCAGATCGAGACCCATGAAGGTATCGCCGGGTTTCAGACAAGTGAGTAATACAGCCATATTGGCCTGTGCGCCACTATGAGGCTGTACGTTGGCATATTCGGCTCCAAACAGTTCTTTGGCCCGATCGATGGCCAGCTGTTCAGTTTCATCCACATGTTGGCAACCTCCGTAGTAACGTTTTCCAGGGTAGCCTTCTGCATATTTGTTTGTCATAACGGAGCCCATGGCTTCCATAACCTGATCACTGACAAAATTCTCGGAAGCAATCAGTTCGATTCCATCCATCTGACGGCTTTTTTCTTTTCCAATGATCTCAAAAACAAGATTATCTCTTTTCATTGCAAATGGGTATTGTGTGATTTATTTGAATTGCTAATCTGCCTTGCAAAGGTATAAATTTATCGCAAATGGAATGAGGAGAGGAGGAATCATCCCAAACAATACTGCTGGTTGCAGGAGAATCCAGCAGATTTAAGCGGGAAATCAACAAATTTTCAAGTGAAACCGATACCTTTGCATTGTAAACTGAAACAGATGATACACTATACAGAACACCTATTAAGCAACGGACTCCGGCTATTGATACACCGCACTACGGATACCCCCATGGCAGCAGTGAACCTGCTTTACAATGTAGGATCGCGCGACGAAGAGCCTGACCGCACAGGATTTGCCCATTTATTTGAGCATCTGATGTTTGGTGGTTCGGAAAATATTTCATCCTACGACCGTGCGTTGGAATTTGCCGGAGGAGAGAATAATGCTTTTACGGGCAACGACATCACAAATTATTACCTAAGCCTGCCCGCTTCCAACCTCGAAACCGCGTTCTGGCTCGAATCGGATCGGATGCTCAACCTGGCTTTTTCGCCAAAAAGCCTTGAAGTTCAACGCAATGTGGTCATTGAAGAGTTTAAACAACGCTATCTGAACCAACCCTACGGCGATGTATGGCATTTGTTACGTGAGGCGACCTATAAGGTCCATCCTTATCAATGGCCTACCATCGGGAAAGAAACCGGCCCTATAGCAGAGGCAACGATAGAGGAGGTAAAAGCCTTCCACAACAGGTTCTATACACCGGTGAATGCCATTATGGCCGTTGCCGGAAATGTAGATCCTAAAACAGTTGTGGCATTAGCAGAAAAATGGTTTGGTCCGATTCCTTCCGGAAAGCCCTATAGCAGAAACCTGCCTCAGGAACCCGCGCAAACGGCAAGAAGAGAGCGAACCGTAGAACGGGACGTACCTGCCAATGCACTCTTTATGGCCTGGCATATGGCAGAAAGAAAAGATCAACGGTATTACACCGCCGATCTTATTTCCGATATCCTCGCTGGGGGAGATTCCTCAAGGCTAACGCAAAAATTAGTAAAAGAACAACCCCTGTTCTCCGACCTCTCCGCGTTTTTGACAGGGGATGATGACCCGGGGCTCTTTGTTATCTCAGGCCGGCTCAACGAAAACATTACTTTTGAAGAAGCCGAAAATGCCGTCACGCACGAAATATCCCAACTGATACAGACACCTCCACCGGAAAAAGAGCTGCAAAAAACAAAAAACAAAATCGAATCTATGCTATTATTTTCACAACTAAAAATTACAACCATAGCGCTTAACCTATGCATAGCCAAACAATTAGGGGATACTTCACGCATTAACACCGAACTCGACAACTACCTGAGGGTTACTCCTGCAATGATAAGACAGGAGGCCGCACTACTCTTTCGGCCGGAAAACACAACCGTTATTTACTATAAAAAAAACAATACTGCACCCCATGCTTAATAGAAAAATAATACCCCAAACCACTATTTCTGATTTACGTAACCTCCATCTCCCGCAACCGGAATTTTATCGTTTACAAACCGGAATTCCGCTATTCACGATTCACGGAGGATCCGAGGCCTTGTGTAAAATAGAATTTGTTTTTGATGCTGGTGCAGCGTATCAGTCAAAACCGCTGGTAGCCAGTTTCACGAATACCCTGTTAAAGGATGGAACAACCACACGATCGTCGCTGGAAATTTCAGAAACACTGGATTATTACGGAGCCTATCTGGAATACTATACCACCCCCGACACAGCAGTTATTGCACTCTATTCCTTAAATAAACATTTACATCATACGGTTCCTGTTTTTATTGACCTGATTTTTCATGCTACTTTCCCTGAACAGGAATTCCGGTTACTTCTTGATCAGCAAATACAACAATTCCAAATTAACAACAAAAAAGTACAATACAGGGCAGCCAAACGTTTCAAACCTTTACTTTTCGGGAAAAGTCATCCCTATGGACAGGAAGTTACAGAAGAATCATTCCGGATAATCTCCGCGGAAGATCTGCGATCATTTTATGCAACGTGTTATACCCCGGATAATGCACGAGTGATTATCAGCGGGAACATCGACCGGAACAGTGTTTCACTGCTCAACAGGTATATCCCCGTTACGTTTGAGGAACGACCGAAAACAAAACAACCGGAATATTTTACTCCGGTAAGCGATGTCCATTCCGAAATTATTTCTGTGGAGCATGTGGTGCAGTCAGCTATCCAGGTGGGCAGCCTGACCATAAACCGAGACCACCAGGAATACGCGCAGGTTGAATTTGCGTGCACGGTTCTTGGCGGTTACTTCGGCAGCCGGCTGATGAAAAATATCCGCGAAGACAAAGGGTATACATACGGCATTGGAGCCAGGATGGTTCCGTTAAAAAACGGGGCATATTATACCATTGCCGCTGAAGTCGCGGCAGAATTGACTCAGGCCACCCTTTCAGAAATACGTAAGGAGATGAAACGACTGCGGACAGAAGCGTTGTCGATTGAAGAGCTGGCCCTGGTCAAAAACTACCTTCGTGGCACATTACTTCGCAGCTTCGATGGCCCTATGGCGCTGGCAGAGCGATTTCGCGAAATGTCGGATGCCGGTCTTGATAACCGCTATTATCAAAAAGTTTTCGAAACCATCGAAACAATTTCTGCACAGGAAATCCTTTACACCGCTGAAAAATACTTTCATGAAGACCGGATATCCATAGTAATTGCGGGGAGGAAATAATCTTTTAAATAAAGCAACGTTATACTACTAACCGTTACTTTTGATCCTTATATTTGTATTCCATGCGTGTAAAAATTTATCTGTTTTTTGCCGCCATAATGGCCGCACAACTCGCACCCGGACAGGTTTACGAACATTATTTTCGAACCCTTTCCGTAAACGGCACCATGGACATTCTGCTGGAATGGAAAATTCCGGAAGGAATCAACAGCAGCAATTTCAGCCACTATAATATTTTGCACAGTGATGAACGCACAGGGCCATTTGAAATTATCTTCGAAGGAACGGTGCTCGCTAATACCAGCTATCTGCACCAAACAGACAATGGCACCGATGCGCCGCATTACTACTTTATTTCAACACATCCTATTGCCGGAGACAGTATAATCTCCGATACGCTCACACATATCAGGGTGAAAGTGAGGGCACTGGCTTCCGCTTCCATCGCACAACTTACCTGGAACCCCATTACAGAGATGCCGTTGTATCCTTTTGAATACCAAATTTACAGGAAAATTGGTGCACTGCCTGAAATTCCTATTGCCTCAGAACAGGAAACACAATACTACGATACCTCTTTTCATAATTGTGTATTTGAAACGATTACCTACTACCTTAAGCTGGTAGATCCGGAAACGCAGGGTGTATCCATATCGACTTCTGGTGCGGAAGAGCTGAAAGATATCACACAACCCCGGATTCCCAATGTAAAAAGTGTAACCGTAATCAATAACAATCAAGTACAAATCAGTTGGGATCCCAGCCCGGATAGCGACGTAGCAGAATACCAGGTATATGAAAACCGCCCCCCCAACCTCCAGTGGTTCTTTTTATTTCCTGTTTTTGGGACAGATACGCTCTTTAGTGGAGACAATATCTGTGACGGAGAAGTCAACTATGCGGTTTCAGCTGTGGATTCCTGCGGAAATATCGACCCGCCTGATTATGAATTTGCCCACAGAGTGATAGACTTACAGGTTATTGAGCCTGAAATTTGCGACCAAACGATTTTCTTCGACTGGAGTGACTATATCAACATGAACCCACCCTTGCAAGGATACCGCATTATTGAAATCGACCTGAATTCCGGTACAGAAACCATTAAAGCCACAACTCCTGATTCGGAATATACCCTTGCAGAATCATTTCAAAACGGCGTAACCTATTGTTATTTTATAGAAGCTTTCAACGATGTCGGCTACACAAGCACTTCCTGCACACAATGCATTACCGGGTATAAACC
>Ga0116152_10004477_pt1 | contig 11058 bp, 11 predicted proteins | sample AD_UKC119_MetaG_FD_89894 | JGI IMG/M metagenome (GOLD analysis project Ga0116152, IMG submission 89894) | Active sludge microbial communities of municipal wastewater-treating anaerobic digesters from Hong Kong - AD_UKC119_MetaG | ecosystem: Engineered > Bioreactor > Anaerobic > Digestate...
AGATCTGTAAGAACAACAAATGTTGTGAATGCACCAATCACAACACCAATGTAGTTTACAATGGTTCCTTTAATGCTTTGTCTGATAATAATTCCCATGGTTAACTCTTTAAGGAGTTGGGATTTTTAATCCGGTATAGATTTAAAAAACTGAGGCATATCGTCTTCAAAATTAAAAGGATTAGAATCAATATTACCTTTATCTATAATATTTGAAATATTATCTTCCCTAGTTCTATGAAGAGCAGGTGTATTATAAATGGCATTAAACTCTGAATCATTTTCAAAACGTGGGTCAATATGAGCTTGAATCCTTTGAGGACTACCATAATCGTTAGAAGGTACTTTCACAGGGCCTGAATAGGAGTATGAAGAGACCGGTTTAGTGTTTCCGGGATTCGTTTTATTCCCGGTTACTTGTTGTTGAGGTTGTTCCTGAATAATTTTCGTTTGAGGTTCTTGCGAATAGTGGGACGTTTGTTGAAAAGGTTGACAATTTGAGGAAGGGATCGGAGGTGCGGGTTGAGATACACTAGGTGTTTCATTCAAGAATCCAAACGGATCATTATTGGCTGATCGCTTTTCTGGAGAATTCATTTCGGGTCTATTAATGATTTCAAAGACCGGATTATCACTTTGAAATGGTACATTTTCTTGATCAAACAATGGGTTGTCTATTGGTGTATTGATATCCAGAGGAACATTATTTTTTTCTTCATCTCCAATTTCTGTAACCGTACCACTGGAAATATTGGTAATGGTTTTCACTTCATCTACTGCATAATTAGTCACAATAACAGCCAGTTTTATTTTATTTTGAAGCGTTTTATCTTCTGTTCTTCCCCAAATAACGCGTGCATTATGAGATCTCAATTCGGACAATAATCGGGTAAGTTCTTCAAATTCATTAATTGTAAATTTATTATCCGGTCCATAACTTAAAGAAAAAAGGAAGTTTTTAGCATTTGTAATATGTTCTTCAGACAATAAAGGACAATTTAAAGCCCCTTCAACTACTTTTTTCACTCGATCCTCACCCTCAGCTTCAGCTAACCCCAACATGGCAGGTCCGCTATTTTCCATAATCGATTTGATATCATTAAAGTCAATGTTTTGATCCAGATTAATAGTAATTAGCTCTGCAATACACTTTACTGCATTTTTGAGTACATCATCAGCATGGCCGAAAGCGGTATCGAAATCGAGATCATTATAATATTTCAGAATATTTTGGTTTTTCACAATAATGAGGGAATCTACATTTTTTTTCAGTTCTTTGATTCCATCTTCTGCATGTTTTGCAGCCACCTGACCTTCAAAATTGAAAGGTTCCGTCACGACAGCAACGGTCAATATTCCCATTTCTCTGGCTATTTGAGCAACGATGGGAGTTGCCCCTGTTCCAGTTCCTTTTCCCATACCAGCGGTAAGAAACAACATTTTAGTATCTGGGCCAATAAATTTCACAATCTCTTCTCTACTCTCTTCAGCCAATTTGCGGGCAAGATCCGGATTTGCACCAGCACCTAATCCTGATTCACCTAATACTAACTTTTCCGGGATTGGATTTCTTTCCAGAGCTAAACGGTCCGTATTACAAATTAGAAATTCAACACCTTGAATTCCATCTTTGTACATATGTTTTACCGCGTTTCCACCTCCACCACCAATTCCGATCACTTTTATGATTGATGAAGTCGTTTTAGTACCAAAATCGGGTTCAAAAAATTTTTTTTCTGTCATGTCTGTAGAAGTTATATGTTAATGGATTGGATTTAATTATTCTGTTTTTTCTGAAATATTATCTAATAGATTAGAAAAGAATGTTTTGATTTTTTCAACAATATTTTTGGAATTACCTTCGGTATCTTCTTCCACAAGAGGTTCCTTTTTATATTTTAACGCATTACCCAATTCGTTATTATCGCTATTTTGTGTTCCATATTTCAACAAACCGAGGCTTGTAGCATACATAGGGTGTTTTAATTCAGGGGGAAGAGAACTGAATCCAATTTCCGGAATTCCGATTCTGGTTGGTTTTTGAAGGGTATATTGAGCCAATTCTTTGATATGTCTTAAAGTAGCACCTCCACCTGTAAGTACCACATTCATAATCTTTCTAGAGTAGCCAGACTCTTCAATGGTTCTTTTCACATTTTCCAGAATATCAGCTTGAACTCTTGAATAGATAATTTTGGCTAGATAGTGTTCACTGATTTGAATAGGTGTTGACTGTTGATATTGAGGAATAGTAATAAAATTATTTTGGTTACACTTTTCTACGACACAAGTCCCATGATGAATTTTTAATTTTTCAGCAACTTCTTCTGTAATTTGGCATACGCTGGCGATATCTTTGGTAATCACATTACCTCCAAACGGGATCACTTTAGTAAAAACGGGGTTTCCATCAACATAAATAGCAATATCTGATGTACCTCCTCCAATATCCACTAAAACGACACCTTGTTTTTTCTCTTCCTGTGTTAAGCAAACCAAACTAGATGCAAGAGGTTCAAGAATAATTCCTGAAGGGATCAAATGAGAATCCTCGACACATTTTACAATTTTCTTAATTTCAGCTTCATTACCTGTAATCAATTGAAAAAATCCAACGATTCTTTCTCCCAACTCACCAACAGGATCAATCACTTCACGATCCATGTTATTATCAATAAAAAATTTTTGTGGAATCACATCAATAATTTGCTCTCCCACTCCTACTGAAATAACCCGAAGATCATCGGTCATCTTCTCTATCTCCTCTTGTCTGATCACTTCCTCTTTACCTTTCTTTCTCAACATCACATGACGATATTCCGAACTATTGATATGCCTTCCAGCTACACCAACAAAAACATCTGACACATCATACCCTGCTCTATTCGATGCAATTGAAACTGACTGATTAATTCCTTCAATGGTTTTGTTTAGGTTAAAAATCAATCCATGTTGAACACCGGTAGATTCAGCTTTACCATAACCAATCACTTCAATTTTTCCATCTGAAGATTCAAAACCAATAATGGTTGCTATTTTGGTGGTTCCAATGTCCAGACCAACAACAATTGTTGGAGTCATTTCGGATAAAGTTGTTTTTTTCTTTGCCATATATTAGATATTTGCTTTTTTTGCAATCACACGATTTTTAAATCGTACATCTATCAACCTATATTTCTGATCCGCTGAATAGGGTAGAACATGGGTATAGATCTCTTTAATTTTAAACAATTTTTCATCCGCATCGATTTCATTACCAAACAAAATGGTTAATGAACCATTTGCAGGAATTAGTTCTATCACTTTTTGATCATTTACATAAATTTGTTTGAAATGTTCTTTCAAAAACGGATCTTTTAGGATAAGAGTTGCTATTTGATAAATCGAATTTAATGTTGATTTCGAGTTTGTAACACTCTTTTTCAATGAATATTTGTCATTCACTTTACCATTTACAATGATTAATTTTTCTTTTATTTTGGGAGAAGAAGGGATCATGATTCCATTTTGATCAACAAAGAAAGGGGAATCATTTTCGGGGAAAACGTGCATTAAAATTTCACGTAATGAAATATCGATCATTAATTTAGTACCAGAAAAGTAAATTTTATTAATTTTATTGATATAAATTTCATTACTAAGAATTTTTCTTATTGATTCAAGAGGAATTGTTTTTAGTTTTTCAGAAGTAGTTTTGATATGGGCTGAATCAATCAGTTGAATCACATCTTTTTCGGATAAAATATTATGTTCCCCTTTATAATCAATAATCACCTGAATCCCAGTACATGTTCGGCTCTGCATTTGTATAATTGCAAGAACTGAGATCACGATAAGGGATAAAACCAGAACAACACGAAGAATGGTTTTAAATAGTTTCATGATTAGGGTCAATGATAATCAGCAAAATTAATGAAAAAGCTTCATATTTTTTCAATTTTTGAAAAAATAATAATAAACATTTCATTGTTAATATAAAATGGTATTATGAAAACAAGCTCCCGTTTTTAAAAAAAATAAAAACGGGAGCCAGTAAATGAAATAAAATAGATATCTATTTTATTTATAGTAATTTAAATATTTCTTATTTATCGTAGGGGATGATAATATCATCACAATATTCGCAACGGTATGATCTCTTTTCGCGATCTACCAAATGGAAGATATGGTCAATATTTGATTCTATTGAAGTTACACACCTTGGATTTTTGCATTTAAGCACATTGGTCACTTTTTCAGGAACAGTTAATCTCACTTTTTTAGCAATTTTTCCTTCATCAATAATATTGATTGTAATATCAGCATTGATTAAGCCCAGAAACTCCACATCCAATTGGATTTTATTATTGATTTTAATAATATCTTTTCTGCCCATTTTCTCGCTATACGCGTTAATGATTAATGCAACGGTATAATCTGCTTTTTCTAATCGGAGTAAATTGAAAAGTTTTATTCCATATCCTGATGGGATGTGATCAATCACAATCCCTTTTTCTATACTGGTAATCTCTAACATATTGCCTATTTTTAATAAATTCCTAAAAGTTTTAAAATTAAAGCCATTCTTACATACATTCCGTTTTTGGCTTGTTGGAAATACTGCGCTCTGGGGTCATTATCCACTTCGACACTTATTTCATTTACTCTTGGGAGTGGGTGCAGCACATAGGTTTCAGGGGATGCATAGCTCATTTTTTCTGAATCTAAAATGAATTTATCTTTAAGACGGATATAATCTTCTTCATTAAAGAACCGTTCTCTTTGAACACGGGTCATATAAAGAAAGTCGATCTCTCCAAGATAAGGTTCCATTTTTTCCACTTCAACAAAAGGAACATTCTTTTTCATCATAATCTCTTCGCGAACATATTCGGGAACTCTTAACTCTTCAGGTGAGATCAAAACAAAACGAACACCTTCATAATTACTTAAGAATTTGATTAGAGAATGTACTGTTCTTCCAAACTTTAGATCTCCACAAAATCCATACACTTTGTGTTCAACATTCCCTTTCAAGCGTTCTACTGTTAAAATATCCGTTAATGTTTGTGTAGGATGCTGATGGCCTCCATCCCCTGCATTAATAACAGGGAAGTCAACAGAAAGACTTGCCACTCTGGGAGCTCCCTCTTTAGGATGTCTCATCACAGCAATATCAGCATAACATTCAATTGTTCTAATCGTATCGGATATACTTTCTCCTTTTGAGACAGAACTGGAATTGGGTTCAGAAAAACCAATGATCTGCCCTCCAAGTCTGAGCATAGCTGCTTCAAAACTAAAACGGGTACGAGTGCTCGGTTCATAAAAAAGAGTTGCTAAGATTTTACCCTCACAACTCTTTCTAAATTTTTCTGGATTTTTGATAATTTCATGTGCCAAATCGAATATCTCACGAAACTCTTCACGTGAAAAATCCGAGGGGTCAATTAGACTTCTACCTTTTAACAATTTTTCCTCCTTTTATTAAATTTATTGATTATATGATATTTAGACTTTTGAAAATTCGTTGGCAAAAATACATTAAAATTTTTTATTATCCCACCTGGTAAGTTTAAAAAATTTTTTTTTATAAAGATTTTGTATGTTCAGAATTTTGTATCTTTGTACCCTAAAAGTAATACAATATTAACCCAAAAAAACATAAAACTATGAAAAAATTATTTTTGTTATTAGCAGTTTCAGGGCTTATTCTCGCATCTTGCGGAAAAAAAGCAGAACCAGCTCCAGAAGTAACACCAGAACCACAAGAAGTTGTAGCTCCGGCTCCTGAACCAACACCAGAACCTGCCCCCGCTCCAGCTAAAAAACCTACTACAACCGAAGTGAAAAAAACCGAAACGAAAGCTATTGACTCTAAAGCTATTGATTCTAAAGCGACTCAAACCAAAGCAGAAGTGAAAAAAGAAGTAAAACCAGTAGAACGTACTCTTGAAGAAAAATTGAAACATCTTAACGAGTATTCACCTGAAGAACAAAAAGCTATTTTAAAACAAGCTCAAGAACAAAATAAAACTTCTGTTGGAACTACTCCAAAAACACAAAAAGGAACAAAATAAACGCTTGAAATCAGTATAAAAAAAGGGACGTGAAAACGTCCCTTTTTTTATACTGAGACTTCCCCTTTAATATGAGGGTCCGGGTTATAATCAGCCAACTGAAAATCTTCAAATTGAAAATCAAATATTGATTTTACTTCTGGGTTGATTTTCATGGCAGGAAGTTTTTTAGGAGAACGTGACAACTGCAATTTCACTTGATCTATATGATTCTTATAGATGTGAACATCTCCAAATGTATGTATAAAATGTTTTGGTTTAAGATTACACACCTGAGCAATCATCATCAACAATAAAGAATAAGAGGCAATATTAAACGGAACTCCTAAAAAAAGATCAGCGCTCCGTTGGTATAGTTGACAAGAGATCTCTCCATTGCTTACATAAAATTGAAATAAGACATGACAGGGAGGCAGTTTCATGCTATCAATATCAGCAACATTCCATGCACTCACGATCAATCTTCTTGAATCTGGATTTTTTTTTATCTGATCGATCACTTGTGAAATTTGATCAATCACTCTCCCATCAGCACACTCCCATTTACGCCATTGTTTTCCGTAAACGGGTCCCAAATCTCCATTTTCATCAGCCCATTCATCCCAAATAGAAACCTTATTCTCTTTTAAAAATTGAATATTACTTTCCCCTTTAAGAAACCACAATAATTCATAAATTATTGATCTGAGATGTAATTTCTTAGTGGTTAATACCGGAAACCCTTCAGTAAGGTCGAAACGCATTTGATAACCAAACACGCTATAGGTACCTGTTCCGGTTCTGTCTGGTTTATAATTACCGTTGTCAACAATGTGTTGAAGTAAGTCTAAGTATTGTTTCATATTAAAGTCTAAATAATTTGATTATCAATCACAAAAGGGTGTTTTTCACCAAGGGTTGGATTGCTCTTCTGCGTTCTGATTTGATGACATAGTTCAATATATGGATATGCATCTTTCAATGTAAAACCTTCATGATCCATTATTTTTTGATATGACATTGTGTGTAAATCTGTGAATCCTTCACTAAATTCAAACTCCCGTCCATTAATTTGAAGAGAACGATAGGTTGTTTTTCCCAACTTTTTAATATCAGAAGGGATAAACTGATCATCAATGCTCAAGAACCATCTCACTCTTGCGTTCTCCAATTCAAGATATCCTGATGCTACAGCTGGTGTAGATACATGTACATTACACTGTTGTACTTTACCAAAAACATGTATCAACATATCTAAAAAATGGGATCCAATATTGGTTGTGATGCCACCCGATTTTTCCACATCTGATTTCCAGGAATAATAGTACCATTTTCCTCTACCAGTAATGTAGGTCAGATCAATTTCATACTTTGTTTCACGTTGTTCCTTTTGTACTAATTCATATAGTTCGATAACAGATGGATGATGTCTAAGTTGTAAAATATGATACACTTCTCTTCCAGTATCCTTTTCAATATCATTCAAACCATCAATATTCCAAGGATTTAAAACCAGTGGTTTCTCACAAATGGCATGTGCATTATTCCTTAAAGCAAGCCTTATATGTGCATCATGTAAATAATTTGGAGAACAAATGGACACAAATTGAACGGTATCAGAATCTCCTTTTTTGGATAATCGATAAAGATGCCTGTCAAATCGTTCCGATTCTAAGAAAAGAGCTGCATCGGGGAAATAGGAATCAATGATTCCTACACTATCCGATCTGTCTAAAATGGCAATCAATTGATTCCCTGTTTCTTTAATCGCTTTGAAATGTCTTGGTGCTACATATCCTGCTGCACCAATCAAGGCAAAATTTTGTTTCATCACTTCGATTTTACACTCATCTTTAAAATATTGATTTCAGCCTGAGTTAGGAAACGCCACTCTCCTCTTGGGAGATCTTTTTTGGTTAACCCTGCAAAAACTACCCTGTCTAACTTTTCCACTTCGTATCCTAAATGTTCAAACATTCTTCTTACAATCCTATTTCTTCCAGAATGAATGGTGATTCCAATCTCTTTCTTTGTTGATCCAACGTATGCTATTTCATCCACCTTTATTTCACCATCTTCCAGTTCAAGACCTTTTGCTATGGCTTCAAAGTCATTTAAAGATAAACTTTTATCCAATTCTGCATAATACACTTTTCTCACCTCATGTTTTGGATGGGTTAGTTTTTTCGTTAAATCTCCATCATTTGTTAAAAGAAGAAGTCCTGTTGTATTTTTATCTAACCTTCCAACGGGATAAATACGTTCTTTACAAGCTCCTTTTACCAATTGCATCACATGTTTACGGTCTCTTTCATCTTCCATAGTGGTGATAAAATCTTTCGGTTTATTTAGTAACAAATAAACTGGTTTCTCCCTTTGTAAAATTTTGTCTCCAAAACGTACTTCATCGGTAGGAAGAACTTTTACACCCATCTCCGTAACAACTTCACCATTAACAGTTACTGAACCGGATTCAATCAAGATATCGGCTTCTCTTCTGGAACACACCCCTGCATTACTGATGTATTTATTTAATCTGATAGGGCCGTGTAACTCATCATATTCTAAAGATAATATCTTTTGTTTCGGAGGTGATTGACGTCCTTCCAGTTTTCTTTTTTCAACAATCTCTGTTAATATGGAGGATTCTGCAGTCACATCCCTTCTTGTTCTTTTGGGTCTTTCATCTTTGGAATCACGGCGTGGTCTGTCGCTGCTGAATGATCTTTTGGGTCTTTCATCTTTGGAATCACGGCGTGGTCTGTCGCTGCTGAATGATCTTTTGGGTCTTTCATCATTGGAATCACGGCGTGGTCTGTCGCTGCTGAATGATCTTTTGGGTTTATCATCGCTGGAAGATCTACGAGGTCTATCATCCCCAAAAGATCTGCGAGGTTTTTCATCCCCTTCTCCAAATGTTCTTTTACTCCTAACTTTACTTGAGGATTTTCCTCTTGATGCCTCTCTTTTTTGCTCTTCTTCGCCTTTAGGGCGTGTTTTTGAAAAACGACGTTTTTCTTTCTTTTCTTCCATTATATCAATTAATTAACGTGATAATTATGTGAAAAAATCAATCACATAATTTGAACCTGCAAAGATACACCAAAATTTTTATATCTTTGCCTTCTTTTTCAAATTCAAAAAATGAATTTTCAATTTGCAGAGCCATCAGGATTTTTAAAAAACTACATCAAGGCATATTGTTTTATGGAATTATTGTATTGCATCAAAACCAAAAAAGTGAGCATCAATCTAGATCCATTATTAGTGGTTTGAGTCATTCGTATGCAGACGTTAAAACAAATGGAGATCAGGTGTAATTTTCATCAATTTTTATCCAATAGGGGCCAGTTACTTTTTCAACTTTCCACTAACTGAAATTGAGAATAGGAAAATAAATTTAAAGGAGATTTATCAAAAAGAGATCACAGAAGTGGAAGACCTTCTTTATATAAAAAACACGATACCAGAGCGAGTAAAAGTAATAGAGGCATTTCTAACCAAAAGGTTTCATCCGATCGCGAATCATGATCAACTTCTGATAGGGAAAGGGCTTGAATTGATCAAGAATCAAAAAGGGGTGATCCATACCCAATCGTTATGTGACATTTTACACACTACCCCAAAAACACTTGAAAGGAAACTTTCATACTACTTAGGTAAACCGACAAAACAGATGATTATACTAATCCGTTTCCATGATGTATTGTCTGATTTAAAGAGTGCCAAAATGATCCACTTAAGTGAATTTGCATATCAAAAAGGTTTTTACGATCAATCCCATTTTATACGTGATTTTAAATCATTTACAGGATTTACACCAAAACAGTTTTATCAAAAATATCCTGATTATAAAATGGAATAATTTATATAGAAGGATCATTACTTGATTCATTTGTTCAAATCTAAATAGTAGATTTAAACAGTAAGAATCCATTATCTTTTAAAACATTATGAATTTTCTCTCTGATAATTAGAAAATTTGGTGTAATTTTGCAATCGAAAAAATGATAAAGGAAGAATGGTAAGCAGACGTTATTTGAGGACAAAGGTAATGCAAGGTGTATTTGCATTTGAAGCTAATTCAAAAGAGGATATAAATCTGGGAGAGAAAAAATTAACAGCTTCAATAGAAGGATGTTACACTCTTTTCTTATATTTCTTTTCCATATTTCCCGAGCTAAAGAGATATCGTTTAAACAAACTGGAAGATTTAAAAGATAAAATGTTCCCAACATACGAAGATTTAAATCCCAATACAAAATTTGTTGAAAATTTGGTGATTTCTCAGATTGAAGATAACATCTCATTAAATCAGTTGTGGAATCAGCATCAAATTCGCTGGGATGATCAGGGTGATTTTATTGCACAGATTTTTCAAGAGATTTCCAGGTCAGAACCTTTTCAATTATACATGAACAACACTGAACGTAGTTATACCATCGACAAAAAGCTTGTATTAGATATTGTTGAAACGGTTTTTGCACAAAGTGAATTGCTTCATTGGTTTTTAGAAGAGAAAAATGTACATTGGTTTGATGATTACAACGAAGCACTATTAATGGTATACAAAAACATTTCCACTTTCTCCCAAATCAAAGAGAACAATAATAAAATTACATCATTATATAAAGACCCAAAGGAAGATGTTGATTTTTATAAAACATTGTTCAGAAAGGTAGTTTTATACGATAAGTTTTACGCGGAATTGATTAAAGATAAGCTACAGAATTGGGAGATGGAAAGAATTATGGGCACGGATATGATCCTCATGAAAATGGCTATTTGTGAATTCACTGAATTTCCTGAAATCCCAATAAAAGTGACCATCAATGAGTACATTGAATTAGCGAAGCAATACAGTTCAAGAAAAAGTGGATTGTTTATTAACGGATTACTGGATAAAATTGTTTATGACCTTAAAGAGGATGGAAAACTGACTAAAATGGGGAGAGGTCTCATCAACTAAAATATTTTAAAAATGAAGAAAATTGTTTTTATACTTACGGTCTGTTTTCTAT
>Ga0116152_10004479_pt1 | contig 11057 bp, 13 predicted proteins | sample AD_UKC119_MetaG_FD_89894 | JGI IMG/M metagenome (GOLD analysis project Ga0116152, IMG submission 89894) | Active sludge microbial communities of municipal wastewater-treating anaerobic digesters from Hong Kong - AD_UKC119_MetaG | ecosystem: Engineered > Bioreactor > Anaerobic > Digestate...
AATGATTTTGGATGCCCCGCATTCTGATTTACGTAGAGCCCGTTCTGCTGCGGTATCTCAAATACCTACAACAACAGGTGCTGCCAGTGCTGTAGGCAAAATTCTTCCTGAATTAAAAGGCAAACTGGATGGAATGGCTGTTCGCGTACCCACTCCTACAGGCTCGTTAGTTGATTTGGTTGCTAACCTTAAAAAAGAAGTTACCATTGAAGAGGTAAATGCTGCCATGAAAGAAGCTGCAGAAGGTCCAATGAAAGGCATTTTGGAATATACCGAAGATCCAATTGTATCGGTTGATATTATTGGCAACCCCCACTCATCAATTTTCGATGCACAAAGTACTATGGTTATTGGAAAAACGGTTAAGGTATTATCGTGGTACGATAACGAATGGGGTTATTCATGCCGCGTTGTTGATCTTGTTGAGAAGTTATTCTAAATCTACTTTGATCGATTATAATCTAATAAAAAATAAGGCCTGCCGGAAAAACCGCGCAGGCCATTTTCTTTTAATATCTTAATGGGTTAATATGTTTCTATTAATTTAAAAGGCACATCAACAATCGATTGGTAATGCCTGCCTAATTCAAGGATAGCTTCGTCATCTTCTTCGTAATACCAGTTTATTTTACATGAATGGCCTTGTTTATAAAAAGCCTGAAACAACTGAAAAAGCTCCAATATAAATTTAGATGAACCACTGTTTATATATTCCAGCTGCACATTAACCAATGTTTCGCCCTGTGGTTGCTTAAAATATTCCTTTGCCCACGTAAAAAGCTTTTCATAAAACTCTTCAGGATTTTCAGGTATTGACCGCCCTACAATTTTTAATATCCCCGATTTATGATCGAAGTGAATATAAGGTGTTTTAACTGTTTTTTCTATTTTTAATTCGTTCATAGAAAACAAATTTTATTCGTAACGTAATGATATAATCGGATCGAGTTTTGATGCTTTAATTGCAGGAAACAATCCAGATATAAGCCCCACAACAAAACACAACATCACTCCGCCTATTATCCATTCCCATGGAATAACAAATATTCCACCAGTTATTAAAGATACAACATTTCCAATTAAAATTCCCAAAATTATTCCAAAAAAACCTCCAATTTGCCCGATAAGTATCGACTCGTACAAGAACTGGCGCCTGATTACCGAAACTTTTGCCCCGATAGCTTTACGTATTCCAATTTCGCGGGTACGCTCAGTAACGGATACAAGCATGATATTCATCAAACCAATGGCTGCTCCAAATAACGTAATAATACCAATAATGGTTGCAGCAATTGTAACATATTTTATATTCTCTATTAATAAATTGGAAAGGTTATCGCTACTTTCAATGGAAAAGTTATTTTCTTCGAAACTTCTGAGTTTTCTAATAACCCTGAAAATTCCTTCGGCTTCGTTTATAGCAGCTTTTAAAAGCTTAGGATCTACCGGCATTACCGAAATCCTAAAATTCATATTGGGCCTCGAAAAATACTGGCGTACATTGGTTATTGGCAAAATACACATGTTGTCTCCACCCGATCCAAAACTGGCGCCTTTTTCCTTTAATATCCCTATAATTTTATATTTCCCACTACCAATGGCTATAATTTTATCTATAGGGTCTTCGAAATCTTTAAAAATATCTTTAATTAAACCCGCACCTACAATAACCACATGTGCATTCGACTGAATCTCGTTTATCGAAAAATTACGGCCTTTACTTAGTTCATATCCCGAGGTAATCAAATAATTTTCGTCGCTACCCATTACCGTTGTATTGGGGTTTGTTTTCTCCGACTGGTATTTTACCGTTGCCATGCCCGATGCGTAGGTAGATATTGATACCAGTGCGGGAAAACGGAATTCGTCTTTAAAGTCCATGGCTTCGCGATACTTAATGCTTTCGTAACGATTTACCCTTCCTCCTACGCTCACCCGCGATTCCCGGTTAACAATAGTAAACGTATTTGCACCCATACTCTGAAACTGATCGCTAATAGACCCTTTTATAGAGCTTATAGCTGTTAAGATCCCAACAAGGGCCATTATTCCGAAGGCAATAATAAAAACTGTCAGGAATGTCCTAACCATATTAGAGCGAATAGCACTAAAGGCTATGCGCATATTTTCCCGAAATAAACCCTTTGAAAACATAAGCAAAATTCTACATTCAAAAATAAACTATCTTACGCAAATTTAACAATAAGAAGGGTCTTTTTTGTTTTTAATAAACTAACTTGCTTTGGCATTGACCTTATAAAACGAAATTTGTATTTTTACTTATAGATAAAAACAAGTTTTCTAACCATAAATTTTAAGTAATGTATTTACCCAAAACAAATTATGCTAAAATAGCCTTTGATGCTATTCTTTTTTATGTTACAACAAATCAGGTAAGGAAAGAAAAAGAAGAAAAAATATCGGCCGATTTAAAACTTAATCTGGCTTGTATAGTTTCTATTTACGACAATGACAACAACTTACTTAGCCTTTACGGAAATATTAAACCTGAACAAAAGAACCTTTATGATGAGATTATTGAAAATGCCCTAAAAGCAGCATCTGGTAACAAGAAGTACTCCGCAGTAGATAGTTCAAAATTAAACCAGGTTAAAGTATTTGTTGATGTAGTTAGCGATTTACACAAGGTAGAAGAAATAAGTGAACTTAAACCTAAAAAGCACGGGGTATATATTAAAAAAGGCGAACACGAATATTATATACTACCCGACACTAAAGGGATTAAGACTCCTGAACAGTTAATAGAAGAATTAATGAAAAAAGCAGGAATAAAAAATGCGAAAGATTTTAAAGATGAAGTTCATTTTTTTAAAACTACAAGATACGAATAAACGGAAACACGATATAATATAAACTAAAGATGAAAAAAGCTGTAAGATTAAACATCTACGGTAAAGTGCAAGGTGTTGGATTCCGATATAGTGCTTTACAAAAAGCGCATGATCTTGGCATTACAGGCTTTGTTAAAAACAGAAGCGATGGGAGTGTTTATATCGAAGCAGAAGCAGAACCAGAGATTCTGGAGCAATTCATAATTTGGTGTAAACAAGGGCCTACCTGGTCGACAATAGACCATATTGTTGAAACCGATATCCCACTGAATAATTATACTGATTTTAATATAAAGTAAGATGCTTGCATCGTATTATCAAAAGTTGGAAAAAAACAAAGTGCAGTGTAAACTTTGCCCCCATAATTGCATAATCTCAGAAAATAAAAGTGGCATTTGCAAGGTGCGTAGCAATATAAAGGGGGATCTTATTTCCGAAAACTATGGCATAATTTCATCTATGGGATTTGACCCTATCGAAAAAAAACCATTATATCATTTTTATCCTGGCAACGAAATTTTATCCATTGGCAGCTTTGGTTGTAATTTAAAATGTGCATTTTGTCAAAACTGGCAAATATCACAATGCGGAGTTAATGACACCAACAGGGCAAAATCATTTTACAAACCCGAAGACATAGTACATTTAGCAGGTAACAGACCTTCAAATATTGGTATTGCATATACGTACAATGAACCTACCATTTTTTTTGAATTTATGATGGATGTTGCTAAGGAAGCAAACAAAAAAGGATTTAAAAATGTGATGGTTAGCAATGGGTATATTAACCAGGAACCCTTAAATGAACTAAACCAATACATTGATGCCTATAGTATAGATCTAAAAGCCTTTAACAACAATTTCTTTAAAAAATATACACAATCGGAACTGGAACCTGTACAAAATACCTTAATAAATATTGTTAAAGCTCAAAAACACCTGGAGATTACCAATCTTGTTATTCCAACTCTAAATGATAACGAACACGAGTTCGAACAAATGGTAAAATGGATAAAAAATAAACTGGGAGAAAATATTGTTTTGCATATTTCGAGATATTATCCCACATATAAATTAAATATTGAACCAACCTCCATAGAAAAACTTACCGATTTATATAACATCGCCAGAAAATATCTGAAATATGTTTATTTAGGTAATGTAATGTTAAGCGAAGGGAATAATACGATTTGTCCTAATTGTGGAACACTTATTGTTAGCCGGAAAGGATACTCCATAACAAAGCAAAATCTGGATGAAAAAGGTTGTTGTATACATTGTGGGAATTTAATTTTTGAACATTTAAACATGAATGAATGAGAATAAGAAAACCTGTAGTTTCGGGACGCTTTTACCCTGCCCACAAAGATGCTATAATTGAGCAGATAGAATCGATCTACAAAAAAGAAAAAGCCAATATAAAAACCAGCCTTAAAGAAAAAACTATTATTGGTGGAGTTGTACCACATGCCGGGTATATGTTTTCAGCATACCAGGCGGTGCACTTCTTCGAAATCCTGAAATTATCCGGGCAGGTTTTTGACACTGTGGTAATTATCAATCCGAATCATACAGGCTTAGGGCACGAAATAGCTTTCGACTCCTTTGAATTTTGGGAAACTCCTTTAGGCATATTAGCTGTTGATACTGAATTTGGTGAAACACTAGGGATTCCTATTTCGGATATTGAACAAAGGCATGAACATTCTGGAGAAGTAATGCTTCCGTTCCTGCAATATTTTTTAGCTTACAATTTTAAAATTGCACCCATTACCCTTTCGCACCAAACCTATAAAAACGCCAAAAATTTAGCCCAACGATTACAAAAAACAGCCGAAAAACTTAACCGAAAAATACTACTTATAGCTTCGTCAGATTTCTCTCATTTTTTATCGCCCGAAGAAGGAAAAGAAAAAGACCAGCTTGTGTTAGAGCAAATTTTAAAACAAGATTCGCAGGCAATAGAAAACATAATCCGAAGCAACAACATATCGGTGTGTGGGTATGGGCCCATTATGACATTAATTGAGTATTCGAAACTTACAAACCCAAAAGTGGATATTGACATCCTGAAAATTGGCCATTCAGGTGAAATCATTCCTTCGCATGAAGTGGTAGATTATGTTTCTATACTTTTTTCGAAAAGCTAAGTATATCATTTTGTAAATGATAAAACATCCTTATTTTTGAACATTAGAAAATACGAAACATGCTCGATAAACTTATTCATTGGCTTGAGTCGCACCAGCAAGCTTGCTTTTACAAAAAACATTTTGGGGTAGAATGCCCGGGCTGTGGTATGCAGCGTTCATTTATTGAATTACTTAAGGGAAATTTCTATGAAAGTTTCGTTTTATACCCTGCTCTCATACCAACCATCATATTAATTGTTTATCTTGTTTTACATATCCTATTTAAATTTAAAAACGGTGCCAATATTCTAAAAAATCTTTTTATAATTAATACTGCAATCGTAGTTTTAAGTTATCTTTATAAAATATTAATCTAATAAAACCTGAGATTCATGGAAAATACAACTACAACACAAAATGTACAGCCTGCTGTGCAACAACAATTACCAAACTCAACAGCAGTTCTGGTATTAGGTATTTTATCGATAGCTATTTGCTGGTGCTATGGTTTATTCGGAATTACAATGGGTATTATTGCTCTGGTTTTAGCTGGAAAAGCACGAACATTATATAATGCAAACCCTGAACAATACACCTTAGGATCATTCAAAAATATGAATGCCGGTAGAATATGTGCTATTATTGGAACCATTCTGTCATCACTTTACCTGGCATTTATTATTATTTATTTATTGGTAGTTGGTGCCGCTCTTGGAACATTATTCACCACTTTACCCTGGGAAAATTTTTAATTTGAGTTTTTAATATATAAACCTAACAGTTTTCTCTATAAATAAGAACCCTGTTAGGTTTTTCCTTTTTATTTTCTATTATAATATGGATATAAATGAAAGGTTAAACACATTCATTCAACTGGGAAAATTTCTGGCAAATTATTCTCATGATAAAAATGCACAATGGGATTCTAAACTCACAGAACTTATTGAAAATGATAATATTTACAATCCGTGGTTTACTAAGGAAAATATAATACAATCAATTAAGGCTATTGGCGAAAGTTTAGGTGAAGAAAAAATTATACAATGGATTAAAAAATATCCGAACCTTCAGCTAAAAACCAAAGCTAAAAGAATAGGTGTTGTAACTGCTGGCAACATTCCTTTGGTTGGATTCCACGATTTTTTATGTGTTTTAGCTTCCGGAAATATTTTTGTGGGAAAATTATCATCGAAAGATAACAGGCTTTTAAAGTTTATTACTGATTTTATCATCCATGAAAATAAAAAGTTTGAAGATTTCATCTTTTTTACCGAAGATAAACTGGATAAATTCGATGCCATTATTGCAACCGGAAGCAATAATACAGCCCGGTATTTCGAATATTATTTTGGCAAATACCCCCATATTATAAGAAAAAACCGGAATTCGATTGCTGTCCTTAACGGAGTTGAAAGTAATGAAGATATTGAAAATCTGGGCAATGATATTTTTAGTTATTTTGGATTAGGTTGCCGCAATGTATCCAAGATTTTTGTTCCGCAGGATTATTGTTTTGACCACTTTTTCGAATATATCGAAAAATACAATTCTATCTATCAGCATAATAAATATGCCAACAATTACGATTACAACAAATCCATCTACCTGATGAACCGAATGCAGCATCTGGATAATGGTTTTTTAATCCTTAAAGAAGATACAGGAATTTCATCGCCCATAGGTGTGGTTTTTTTCGAATACTATAAAAATATTGAGCAGGTTAAACAATACATTCTGATAAACCAGGAACAGATACAATGCATTGTTTCCGCAAAAGGTTTAATAGAAAATAGCGTTCCGTTTGGCAAAGCCCAACAGCCCGAACTCTGGGATTACGCCGATAATATCGATACTATGGATTTTTTAACCCGACTGGATTAATTCCTATGAAGACTTTAATTGTAATACTTGGCCCAACAGGCATAGGAAAAACCGATTTAAGCATTGATATTGCCCTTGAGTTTAAAACCGAAATAATATCTTCTGATTCACGTCAGGTGTATAAAGAATTAAAGATTGGAACGGCAGTACCTTCCGATGAGCAACTAAAAAAAGTAAAGCATTATTTTATTGGCAATAAATCCATTTACGATTATTATAATGCCAGCATGTTTGAATTTGAAGTACTCGAAAAGCTGGATGAGTTATTTCAAATACACCACCAGGTGGTAATGACAGGCGGCTCGGGAATGTATATCAATGCGATATGCGATGGCATAGATGATTTGCCTACCATCGATCAGGAAATTCGGGATGAGCTTTTACGACAATTTAAAGAACAAGGACTGGAAAGCTTAAGAATGCAGCTTAAATTGCTTGACCCGATATCCTATAAAACTATTGATTTAAAAAACCCTAAACGAATTTTAAAAGCTCTTGAAGTGAGCCTTCAAACGGGCAAACCCTATTCATCATTCTTAACCGAACCCCATAAAAAACGCAATTTTAATATTATAAAAATTGGTTTACAACGTAATCGCGACGAACTTTATGAAAGAATAAACCTGAGAGTTGATGAAATGGTGAAAGAAGGTTTGATTGAAGAAGCAAGGAGGTTTTATAAAGACAGGAATTTAAATTCGTTAAATACCGTGGGTTACAAAGAACTTTTTGAACATTTCGACGGGCAAATCAGTTTAGATAAAGCCATTGAACTGATAAAAAGAAACTCCAGGCATTACGCAAAACGACAAATTTCGTGGTTCGGGCGCGACAAAGAAATTACATGGTTTAACCCAAACGATTTTGCCTTGATTGTTGATTTTATAAAATCTAAAATTTAAACAGTATGCAAAAAATATCCCGATTTATATTACGAGTTTACGGATTAATAATTAATGATTATCAGGAAGTTTTAATTAGTGACGAATTTCAGTTAGGCATGCGAATGACAAAATTCCCGGGCGGAGGTATGCATTTGGGCGAAGGAACTGTCGACTGCCTTAAACGGGAAGCTATAGAAGAGTTTGGACAAACAGTAGAAGTGCTCGGGCATTTTTATACTACCGATTATTTTCAAAACACACGATTCTTTCCTGATGGACAACTGATAAGTATTTACTATTTTGCACGCTTTACCGAGCCCATTAAATTTAAGATATCAGGTAAAGCCTTTGATTTTGAAAAAGATGAAAACGGACAACAATCGTTCCGGTGGATTAAGATTAAAGAATTGGATGTGGAAAAATTTACTTTCCCCATTGATAAAAAAGTGGCTGAGATGCTAAAAAATAAATATGATAGCCATCATAAATAGAAATTAATTATTGCCATTGTGCAAGAATTATCTATTTTTACCTTGCAAAATACAAAATCATAAATATTTCATATTCAGTCAACAAATTAAAATTATGATTGAACATCTAAAATTCGATTGTAAACATTTCAGGGGAGAAATTCCGTGCAAACCGAATAAATTAAGAGATAAAACATGCGACACCTGCGATGAATACAAAGCTTTCGATAAGAAAATACTGATTATTAAATTGGGAGCCATGGGTGATGTAATTAGAACAACACCTTTGGTTGTAAAATACAGGCAACTATACCCCGACTGCCACATTACATGGGTTACAGATACACCTGCCATTTTGCCTCCCGAAGAAATTAACGAAATACATAAATTCGAATTCCGCTCGGTATATAAAATAAAAAATAAATCGTACGATATTGCTTTAAACCTCGATAAAGATGCCGAAGCATGCATGCTTTTAAGCGAAGTTGATGCAAAAGAAAAGTATGGTTTTATATGGAGTAATAATCATATAGATATAGCCACCCCCAACGCAGAACATAAGCTGATAACCGGTATATTCGATAACATCTCGAAAAAAAATACAAAAAGTTACCCCGAAGAAATTTTTGAAATTTGCCATCTCGAATTTAACAAAGAACCTTATTTAATAAATCTGGATAAAGATTTGGCTAAAGATTGGAATAAATTGCAGGAATTGGCCAATGGAAAAACCATCATCGGCTTAAATACCGGCTGTGGCAGCCGTTGGCAAACCCGTTTATGGCCAGACAAATACTGGATTGAATTAATCGGAGAGCTTAAAAACAGGAATTTCTATCCTGTGCTATTGGGAGGCCCCGAAGAAGACGAAAGAAACAGGTTTTTAGAGAACGAAACCGGAGCGCACTATCCCGGGCATTTCTCCTTGCAGGAGTTTATTGCATTGGTATCCAATTGCGATATGGTTATTTCTTTGGTTACCATGATGATGCACATTGCAATAGCACTAAAAAAACCATTGGTTTTATTCAATAACATTTTTAACAAATACGAATTCGAATTATACAATAACGGAGTAATTGTTGAGCCTCCAAGTGGTTGCGACTGTTACTATGGCAACACTTGCAAAAGAGAAAACCATTGTATGAACGACTTAAAACCCGAAACCGTTCTAAATGAAATTTTAAATTTGTTTAAAACAAAGTATAAAGATAAATAAAAGAAACGAAAGCCCCTTCGACAGGCTCAGGGTGACAGTTCCATTTGGATGCTATGGGTGACATTACTTTTGATAAACTAAAATAATAATAAAATTATGCTTATTGTCAGGCTGAGCCTGTCGAAGCCTGATTTAACCAGAAAAATAAGAAATTTTAAAACAAATCGATGAAAATAGCCTTTTTATCCACATTTTACCCATTTCGTGGCGGCATAGCGCAATTTAATGCATCGCTATACAGGGCTCTCGAAAAAAACCACGAGTTAAAGGCTTTTACATTTAGAAGGCAATATCCTGAATTTCTTTTTCCAGGGAAAACACAATATGTACAAGAGGGGGATATGGCAGATAAAATTGATAGCATTGAGGTTTTAGACACAATAAATCCTTTTTCATATCAACAAACTGCAATAAAGATCAAACAATGGCAGCCCGATATATTAATCATGAAATACTGGATGTCGTTTTTTGGCCCATCATTGGGTTGGGTAGCCAGGCAAATGCCGGAAACAACCAAGGTAATAACAGTTTTAGACAATGTTATACCACACGAAAAAAGATTCTTCGATAAGTCTTTTACATCTTTTTTCTTAAAACAAAACGATGGTTTTGTTGCTATGAGCGAAACGGTAGAAAAAGATTTACTATACCTGTTACCAAATGCTAAATACATAAAACATCTGCATCCTATTTACGATCATTTTGGAAAAAAAACAGACAAAATAGAAGCAAGGAAAGAATTAAAAATCCCTGACAATAAGAAGGTTTTACTTTTTTTTGGTTTTATTCGCGATTACAAAGGGTTAGATATTCTGATAGATAGTTTTAGCAAGTTGAACAACGAATATCATTTAATAATTGCAGGTGAAGTTTATGGCAGTTTTGAAAAATATAAGGATCAAATAGATAAAATACCCAATAAAGAAAACATTAGCTTATTTAACGATTATATTCCTGATGATAAAGTTCCTTTGTTTTTCTCGGCTTCAGATGTATGTATACTACCATACAAATCGGCAACACAAAGTGGGATAACCTATATTTCATATCATTTTGATTTACCTATTATTGCAACCGATGTTGGTGGATTAAGAGAAACTATTCAACACGAAAATACAGGCCTTATTGTTGAGCAAGCTACACCAGATTTTTTAGAAAAAAGTATTCTTGAATTTTTTGATAAAAAGGATACAATCCCGTTTAAAAACAATATAGCCCGCTTAAAAAGCGAGCTATCGTGGGATCATTTAGCAAAATCCATTACCGATTTTGCCAATACACTTTAACATTATAACCTGATTTCGAAGCAATTAATTATTTACATTACTAATTGCCTGTGTTATACAATATGTATTTTATTGGAAAAATGGATAATTGGAATAATGGAAGAAAAAGTTCAAGATTTTTTTTTATTCCATTCTTCCAACATTCCATATTCAGATTACTTAGTTACTAAGACGCTGAGTATTAAGATGGTAATCTTTTTTCTTATTTCAAACTGATGTTTTTATAAGTTTATTTTTTCTTCAATCAAATAGTTATTCCTGTCGCTTGAACTGCGGGAAACCATTTCGCCTAAAAACCCGGTAAGGAATAGTTGTGTCCCCATAATCATTGCC
>Ga0116152_10004481_pt1 | contig 11051 bp, 11 predicted proteins | sample AD_UKC119_MetaG_FD_89894 | JGI IMG/M metagenome (GOLD analysis project Ga0116152, IMG submission 89894) | Active sludge microbial communities of municipal wastewater-treating anaerobic digesters from Hong Kong - AD_UKC119_MetaG | ecosystem: Engineered > Bioreactor > Anaerobic > Digestate...
AACCATCCGGGTTGCTGGTCTGCATTTGGCAGGGTTCAGTAACCAGTTCAGAAACATGATTTTTGTTGCAGGAATATAAAACTGACAGGGCTGCAAGAAGCAGCATGGCTTTAGTTTTATTCAAAGGGATTCGTTTTTTGTCCTTAAAAGGATGGACAAAATAGAGAGCAGAATCCACTTCTCATAGTTTTACTACGTAATTTTTCGGTTTAGTGTCACCGTATTTACTGCAAGGCACAGAAAATAATCAAATTTTATAATTTAAATAGCTGGTTATTATTTGATTAGACTATTTATTTAAATAATGAATTGAAAAATGATTTCATGTCATTCCAGGAGGCTGTATCGGCCGCAGCGTTGTATTTTACAGGCAGATCAGGGAACTTTTCACCCACAGCCGTGGCATTGGGATTGGTAAAAGCATGAACCGCTCCTTCATAAGCTTTGAACGAATAGGTAGCCCCGATAGAGTCCATTTCGTTCTTAAATTTCGCAACCTCCTCTGCAGATACAAGCGGATCATCAGCTCCATGACAAACGAGTATCTGTGCTTTCAGCATATTCTTATCAGCCGGCGTTACCATCAGGTTTCCATGAAAGCTGACAACACCTTTTAAAGGTTCTCCCATTTTTGCCAGGTTGATAACCTGTGCACCACCAAAACAATAACCGATAGCAGCCATATTTTGGGTATCGGCCTGGCTATAGGATTTTAGTTTTTCCATGGCGGCATCAAAACGGGGTTTTGCCATTTCAGGATTCTGATAAAATGGACCTGCCAATTTCATGGCATCTGTTGGATTATCTGCCTGTTGGCCGTCGCCATAAATATCCATAGCCATAGCGATATAGCCCAGCTTCGCCAGTTCTTTGGCTCTCATCTTAGCATAATCATTGAATCCCCACCATTCGGGAATAACGATAACAGCAGGGCGGGGGCCTTCTATATTTTCATCATAAACCACATAGCCCAGCATATTGGTGCTGTCACTGCTATATGTAACATTTTCTTCTTTCAATTTTGGCTCTTTCATTTCGGGATCAGTTTTTTTGTCATTACCCTTGCAGGCAGAAAATAAAATTGTGATCGCAAATAAAGAATGCAGATAATGCTTCCGGATATTCATGATATAGTTTTTTGTTGTAAACATTTCTTCGCCGATAAGGTTCACAAAGAATAATTACAGGACCAGTATGCCGAACTAAGCTTAGCTGTGCCGATGTTCATTGTGATGAACTTTAAATCTTTTGGCAATAACCAGTTTATAATTTCCGGAAGGCCAGAAATAATCTTTTGTTGTGGCAGATCCTTTGAACCAGATCCCATTACCTGTCCAGTTGGCACTTACATTCCAGTTGCTGCTGTTATATCCTAATGCTGCTTTAAAGACTGTTGCTGGGCTTAAAGCCACTTTGCTGTTTGAAGAACCTGATTCTTCCTTGGTAAAGTTGAGGTTGAGATTGCCAACCATGGAGCCTGTTATAAAAAAGTGTTTATCAATAACGAATGTATGCGCATATCCGGCACCGGGACCAATGCTGAAAAAGTTTATTTTATTTATACCTGCCTGGGGATACGAACCCTGGATCATAGCAGGAACAAGGGAACTATCTCCCTGCATGCTTCCGTAATACATATTACCCCCGTATAACAGTGAGCCTGCTGATCTTTTTTGCCATTCTGTTTGATTGATCGCTGCCCTGTATGAAAATTTCTCTTTGTTGGGGACACGGTAAACGGATAAACCGACTAAAGTTCCTTTTATATCCGGGCGGTAATAAAATTTATTGGGATCATTTTTTGCAAAACCTTTGGGTTCCAGGTGTAAACCTTTGGGGAACTCGCCATAAAGATCAATAGCCCATTTCTGCGGATATAAGTGTACCTGCAGATTCAGTCCTTTTGTTTCTCCCTTTGGTTCATCTTTTTTATTTAAGAATGCAAAGCCGTAAAAAAGATTGACAGAAAAGTGATGGAGTGTGATACCAGCCCCCAGGTTTAGCTTAGGGTTTGCTTTATATTCCATATCCTCCATATTGCCGGAGTTAGCCGGAAAATTATAATGAGCATATTTCTGAGAAAGGTAGATACGTCCGGTAATTTTATCCGGGTAGGTTTCGTAGTAATCCGGATTATTCAGATCCTTTTTTTGTGCCAGGATCAATTGGGGTAAGGAAATAATAAACAAAAAGGTAAGGCATACGAATAAATAAGAAGGTTTCTTGTTCATTTTAAAAAGTTTAGAAGTGTATAGAATGCTCAGAAGCAGAAAGTGGGAATTATATTTTGAAAGTAGTGATTTATTTTAACTTGTAAAATGATATTACATCATTAATACTTAATAATGCCTTACTTTGAAAGATGAAATATCTAGTTTTCTTGCCGGTATTCTTTTTGTTGACAAACGGAAATGCACAGACCCCCCGGATGGATTTTGAAAATTATAATCCTCCGTCAACGTTAGTTGTGCCCGGTAAACCCGTAACCAGGGCTAAGTTCCCTTTTATTGATGTACATAATCACCAGTTCAGGATGCCCGATATGGATCTCACTACGTTGATCACTGAAATGGACAAACTGAATATGAAAGTGATGGTGAACCTGAGCGGGCAAAGTGGAGAAACCCTAAAACGTTCTGCTACCAATATCAAAGAACATTATCCTAAAAGGTTTATCGTTTTTGCCAATGTGGACTTTAGGAATGTTGGTTCGCCCGGCTGGAGTGAGAATGCTGCAAAACAACTGGAAGAAGATGTAAAGAACGGGGCCAATGGATTGAAGATCTACAAGAGTCTTGGCTTTTCCGTAAAAGATATTAATGGTAACCGTGTTACTGTAGATGATCCCCGGCTTGATCCGATATGGGCAAAGGCAGGGGAGTTGAAGATACCGGTGCTTATCCATACTGCCGATCCGAAACCTTTCTGGGAGCCTATGGACTCATTAAATGAAAGATGGCTGGAACTGGCAACACATCCTAACCGGAAACGGAGTGATACGGATCCGGCACCCTGGGAAACCCTGATCGAAGAGCAGCATCGTATGTTTAAAAAGCATCCAAAGACCACTTTTATAGCAGCGCATTTCGGATGGTATCCTAACGACCTGGCCAAACTGGGTGAGTTGTTGGATGACATGCCCAATGTTGTGGTTGAATTTGGAGCCATCATTGCTGAATTGGGCAGACAACCACGGATGGCAAAAAAATTCTTTACCAAATACCAGGACAGGATACTATTTGGTAAGGACAGCTGGGTGCCGGACGAATATGCAACATATTTCAGGGTACTGGAAACTGAAGATGAATACTTTCCCTACCACAAAAAATATCATGCTTTCTGGGCATTGTATGGTATGGGTTTGCCGGATAATATTCTAAAGAAAGTATATTATAAAAACGCTTTGCGTATTGTGCCCGGTATTGATAGATCACAGTTCCCTGAATAAATTACTTTCGTGGCTGAATGACTGTCATGAATGTAAAAATTAACTTACTAAAGCCACTGTTTGTACTTATCAGCGTTTCTGTGCTGTTACGTTTTTTTTCTTTTTTCCCATCGGTGGTCAATCATGATGAATCTACTTATATACAGATAGCCTATGAAATGTTACATGGCAAAACTTATTTTGTTGATGTAATAGATACCAAACCAGTAGGTATTTTTCTTATTTATGGTTTTTTTCAAACGCTGGCAGGCGATAGTATTTTTTTATTTCGTCTTTTTACTGCCATTTGGATCGCCGTAACAGCACTCGGAATTTTTGCTGTTACATTTAAGATAAGCAATGAAAGGATCAGCGCCTGGACTGCCGGTATCTTATATATTCTTGCTACTTCCATCTTTACTTTTTATGGCGTTTCACCAAATACGGAACTATTCTTTAATGTATTTACTATCTGGGCTTTTTATCTCATAATTGAAAAACAGGATTGGTGGCGGGTGGCCATTGCCGGATTGCTTTTAGGATTTGCTTTTCTTGTAAAGTATGTAATTGTTGTAGAAGCGCTGGTATTTGGGTTTTATATTTTATGGCAGAGTAAAAAGCGAAAAGGTAACTGGCTGGCTGGATTCCCATTGGGTTTTTGTATGGTTCTATTCTTTTTTATTCCGCTTATATCCGTTTATATGTGGTACTATTTGGCAGGGCATGAAAAAGAATTGTTGTTTTATACATTTGAATTACCCGGCAGGTATCCGGTTGATAGAAGTATTTCAGGATTAGCATTATTCTATCTTGATTTTTTTGGCCGTTACTTCCCGATCACTATTCTTGTTATCCTTGCAATTAAAAATGGGAGAAAACATTTCGGGAATATTTTTTTTCTGTTATTATCCTGGCTGGCCGCAGATCTGTTAATTGCCGGATGGTCGGGGAAAAACTTTGGTCATTATTTACTCCAGGCATTACCGGTATTCTGCATTTTGGCAGGAATAGGTTTAATTGCCAATCCAGTTTTTATTAAACAAATAAGATCGCTAAAACCAAAAGTTATATGGGGGGCTGGGATCATTTTTTTTCTTTTATATTCTTTAGCACACAAAACAGAGTATTTTGATAAAGAGGATCTGCCCAAAAAGATTGCTTTGAAAATGCGGGGTAAACTTAAGCGAAGTGATAATATCTACACCGGAAACTATCAGCATATTCTCTACTTTCTATTACATAAACAGAGCCCAACTGCCTATGTGCACCGAAGCCTGATATGGGATGAGCATCATAGTGACATGCTGGAAATAGACCTTGAACAGGAAGCAAAGAAAATACTTTCACAAAACCCAAAATTTATATTATTAAAAGAGCCTGTTCCTGCTAACCCGGTGGCAGACTCTATTATAAAATATTATAAGCCGGTTGATACAATTGATGGGAAAATATTCATCTACAACAGAAAAACAGATACAACCAATTTGCCGGATTAATACTGTTTGGAGCAGATGGTTCCAATTGCCTAAATTTGCAGCGCTATGACACAGGAAAAATTACAGGATATGCGGTCCCGCATTGCCGGGATAAGGAGGTTTCTTTGACGTCGCTAACCGACAACAAAAGATAGCCGAAGACAAACAACTTTCATTAAGCCCGGGTTTTTGGGATGATAATAAAAGGGCAACAGAGATCCTGAAAAATATCAAACTGAATGAGTATTGGGTCAATCTATACACTCAAGTAGAAACAGCCGTTGAAGATTTTGGTGTTTTGTATGAATTCTGGAAAGCCGGCGACGCCACTGAGGAGGAAACCAAAAAAGCCTATGAAAAGGCTTTGGAAGCATTGGAAGATGCAGAATTCAAAGCTACATTGAATGAGCCTGAAGATGAATTACCGGCCGTGTTGCAGATCAATTCCGGTGCCGGTGGAACAGAAAGCCAGGACTGGGCAGAAATGCTGGCAAGAATGTACAGAATGTATGGAGAAAGGCAGGGCTGGAAAGTAACAGAGCTGGATTGGGTATGGGGCGATGGGGCTGGCATTAAAACCGCTACTTTGCAATTTGATGGTGAGTTTGCTTATGGATTTTTAAAAGCAGAAAGTGGCGTACATAGATTGGTTCGTATCTCACCCTTTGATAGTAATGCCCGCAGGCACACTTCTTTTTGTTCCGTTTTCGTATATCCGTTAGTGGATGACAGTATTAATATTGAAGTGAAAGATTCTGAAGTGAAAATGGAAACAGCCCGTAGTGGTGGCGCTGGTGGCCAGAATGTGAACAAAGTAGAAACAAAAGTGATGCTGACGCATATTCCGACAGGAATTGTGGTAGTTTGTCAAACAGAAAGATCACAGTTAGGCAACCGGGAAAAGGCAATGACGATGCTGAAGAGCCGCTTGTATGAAGAAGAACTTCGAAAAAGAAATGAGCTAAAGGATGCGGTGAACAGCAAAAAGAAAAAAATTGAATGGGGAAGCCAGATAAGAAGCTATGTTTTTCATCCGTATAAGATGATCAAAGATCACCGGACAGATTTTGAAACAGGGAATGTGCAACCGGTGATGGATGGAGAACTGGATGATTTTATTAAGGCTTACCTGATGAGTGAAAAAGAAAATAGTTAAATGGTTAATTTGTTTATTGGTTAATTAGTACACCCTGATTAACCCCCAATAAACTAATTAACTGATAAACCTAATAAACAATAAAAATCATGAGTTTAGGAACATTTTCATATCCATTGCCTGCCAATGAGCCAGTATTGAGTTATGCACCCGGTTCGCCTGAAAAGAAAAGATTAAAAGAAGTATTAAAGGAATTGAAAAGTGAGGTAGCTGATATCCCGATGTATATCGGATCCAAAGAAGTAAGAACGGGTAAAAAAGTAGCAATCAATCCTCCGCATGAATTAAAACATACGCTGGGTTACTTCCATCATGGTGATGAAAAACATATTAAGCAGGCCATTGATGTTGCTTTAGCAGCAAAAGAAAGCTGGGCGGCCATGAGCTGGGAGAACAGGGCAGCCATTTTCTTAAAAGCGGCTGATCTGCTTGCTACCAAATACAGGCCATATATAAATGGAACAACCATGCTTTGCCAGAGCAAAAATGTTTTCCAGGCAGAGATCGATGCGGCTTGTGAGATCATTGATTTTCTTCGGTTCAATGTTCATTTTCTTTCAGAGATATATAAACAACAACCCATTAGCGGCCCGGGTATGCATAATCGTATGGAGTATCGTCCGCTGGAAGGATTTGTGTTGGCTATAACGCCATTCAACTTTACAGCTATTGGCGGTAACCTGCCTACCTCTGCTGCCATGTGTGGCAATGTGGTGGTATGGAAACCAGCACATACGCAGGTTTATTCGGCCCAGATGTTTATGCGTATCATGAAAGAAGCAGGTTTGCCAGATGGGGTTATTAATCTTGTTTACGTTAATGGCCCAACATTAGGGGAGATATGTTTCAATCATAGAGATTTTGCTGGTGTACATTTTACAGGTTCTACCGGTGTTTTCAATAATATGTGGGAAACGATCGGCAGAAATATGAGCAACTACAGAACTTATCCACGGATCGTTGGTGAAACAGGCGGAAAGGATTTTGTGATAGCCCATAAAAGTGCAGATGTGGATCTATTGGTAACAGCGTTACTAAGGGGTGCTTTTGAATACCAGGGACAGAAATGTTCGGCTGCCTCAAGGGCCTATATCCCTTCAAACCTTGCGGAAGAAGTAAAGAAAAAACTGATCGCAGGTGTGAAGAGTTTTAAAATGGGTTCGCCGGAAGATTTTACCAATTTTATCAATGCAGTAATAGATGAAAAAAGCTTTGATAAGATCAAATCATATATCGATAATGCTAAAAAGGATGCAAAAGCAGAAATATGGGTAGGAGGTAAGTGTGATAAGAAAGAAGGCTATTTCATTCAGCCTACTATTATCCAGGCCAAAACGCCTAAGTACATTACGATGTGTGAGGAAATATTCGGACCTGTTTTAACGGTCTATGTTTATAATGCTAACCAGTTTGAAAAAACGTTGGAGCTACTCGATAACACCTCGCCTTATGCATTAACCGGCGCTGTAATAGCCCAGGATAAAGAAGCTGTTGAGTTAGCAACCAGGAAGCTAAGGAATGCAGCGGGCAATTTTTATGTGAATGACAAGCCTACCGGAGCCGTGGTGGGGCAGCAGCCATTTGGCGGTGCCCGGGCAAGTGGTACCAATGATAAGGCAGGATCAATATTGAACCTGTATCGCTGGCTTAGCGCCAGAACGATCAAGGAGACATATAATCCACCGGTTGATTATCGTTATCCTTTTTTACAGGAGAAATAAGGAGATAAGAATTAACTAATGAATTATAATAAAGGCTTGGGTTCCCGGGCCTTTATGTTTTAATATATTTGCATAGCAATTAAGTAATTCAGTATTGTGGAAATTATAGTAGACAATAAAAAACTGGGCACCATTATCTCGGAATTGTGTGATAAAGTATTATTACAACACCCGGAGTTAACAGATGTACTTTTTGTAGGTATTCAGAAAGGGGGTGTGCTGGTCGCTGATAATATTGTAAAGGAGATACAGAAAAGAAAACCCGGATGCAATGTTCAATATGGTCAGTTGGATATTACTTTTTACCGTGACGATATCCGTAAAGAAGTGATGGCCCCGGATATAATGAACCTGCCATTTGATATTGAGAACAAAATTGTGGTTCTGATAGATGATGTGCTTTTTACCGGCAGAACCATTAAAGCTGCTTTGGATGTACTGCTGGATTATGGTCGCCCGGCCAAAGTGGAGCTTTGTGTCCTGATCGACCGTAAAGAACACCGCCAGTTTCCCATTCAGGCAGACTACGCCGGCAAAGTGGTGATCGATAAGCGTACAGATAAAGTGAAACTGGTCAATAATGAAGTTATCCTGATTAGTCAATAATTTACATTAACTTCGCCCTTTAATGCAACTATCCACTCGTCATCTGCTGGGCATTAAAGATCTCACCAAAGATGATATTTCATTAATACTTTCCACAGCCTCCCAGTTCAAAGAAGTTTTACAAAGACCGGTCAAAAAAGTTCCCTCGTTAAGGGATGTAACTATCGTTAACCTGTTTTACGAGAACTCGACCCGGACCCGTTTCTCTTTTGAACTGGCTGAAAAGAGATTAAGTGCTGATGTGCTGAACTTTTCAGCATCTGGCTCATCTGCAGCAAAAGGAGAGACGCTGCTGGACACAGTCAATAATATTCTTTCCATGAAAGTGGATATGGTGGTTATGCGGCATAGTGCCAGCGGATCACCCCATTTTCTTTCACAACATATTCCTGCATCTGTTATTAATGCGGGGGATGGGATCAACGAACATCCTACGCAGGGTTTGCTCGATGCTTTTTCGATCCAGGAAAAAACGGGTCAGTTAGAAGGAAGAAGAATTGCCATCATCGGTGATATTATGCATAGCCGTGTGGCGCAAAGTAATATTCATCTCCTGAAGAAAATGGGAGCAGAGGTAACGGTCTGCGGCCCGCCCACACTTATCCCGAAATACATTGGTGAAGCATTGGGTGTAAATGTTCACTATAATCTCCGGGAAACATTGGAGTGGTGTGATGTTGCCAATATTTTACGCATACAATTAGAAAGACAAAACCAGGTTTTGTTTTCCTCATTAAGAGAGTACAGTCTTGCTTATGGTATTAACCGTAAGTTGCTTGATAGTTTGCAAAAAGAAATTGTGATCATGCACCCCGGACCTATTAACAGGGGGGTGGAACTGGATAGCGATGTGGCTGACAGTAAACAATCCATTATATTGCAACAGGTAGAGAATGGTGTAGCCGTAAGAATGGCCGTTTTGTATTTATTAAGTCCAAGAACACCTTCATAACGATTATGTCAAAAATTTGCCTTTTCCCCGGAACATTTGACCCGGTTACATTGGGTCATGTTGATATTATCAACAGGGCCATTCCGCTTTTTGATAAGATAATTGTCGGGATTGGTCTCAATGCTGCCAAAGCCCCTATGTTCACTTCAGAACAAAGGTTAAAATGGATCAATGATATTTATAAAGATGAGGAGAAGGTGGAAGGCGCCATTTATGAAGGACTTACAATTGATTTTTGTAAAAAGATCGGCGCCCATTTTATTTTAAGAGGTATCCGTTATGTAAGTGACTTTGAATATGAAAAAACAATTGCAGATGCAAACCGGCAACTGGATAATACCATTGAAACCATCTTTTTGACCGGCGAGCCAAAATATACATCTGTAGCCTCCACCATTGTAAGAGATATTATTCGTAATGGCGGTAATGCCAGTCATTTTTTACCTGATATGGTATACCAATCCCTTCCAAAAGCAACATGAGTATCTGGTATCATAAAGAACCCTCAATGAATTACCTGATTGATCTGGGTAAAGGTACCATGGGTGAGTATCTTGGTATTGAATGGACGGAGATAGGTAATGATTTTCTGAAGGCCCGTATGCCCGTGGATGAAAAAACAAAACAGCCTTATGGGCTTCTGCACGGTGGTGCTTCCTGTGTACTTGCAGAAACGATTGGAAGTGTAGCATCTGCATTAGTTGTTGATCATCATAAATTTTATTGTGTTGGGCTCGAGATCAATGCAAATCATATCCGCAGTGCTAGACAGGGGTTTGTTACGGGTACTGTTACTCCTTTACACCTGGGCAGAACCACACATGTCTGGGATATTAAAATTCATGATGAGAATGAGAAGTTAGTTTGCGTCAGCAGACTAACAGTAGCCATTATTCCCCGTAGTAATATATAGTTTCAAGACTGGTTTAATTCAGATTCCAGCACATCCTTGACAGAAGGGAAGGTCTCTTTCAGTAAATCAGGTAATTCAGAAGCTTTAGCCCATTTTACCTCGGTGATCTGTTCAATTGTTTGGGGAACGAGTTGTTGTTCTCCTTTAACGGACATACTGTACCAATGCGATTCTTTGAGTATATGCCTTGCCCCTTCATGATAAGTGTGATGGGTGACCATAAGTGGCCCGGTTGAACTTACATTAAGGAGCCCTGTTTCTTCCTCCACTTCCCTGATGGCACATTGCTCCAGGTGTTCGCCTTCATCCAGTTTCCCCTTGGGCAGATCCCATTTCCCTCTGCGAAATATCATCAGAATTTCACCCCTTTCATTTTTTACCAAACCTCCGCCTGCCTGTACCAGGGTAAATTTTTTATAGAAGGACTTTTTTAGCTCATCCAGGTCTTCATGGAAAAATACACCGGCATGTATCTGTGGTAATTCCATTTCATGGATCATCGCTTTTATGGTATGGCTGTTCAGTTCATCAATAAAAATGGCATCATCATGATGAACGTATGGTTCAATCGTTTCATCAATATTATCACACAGAAAAAGCGGTTTATCTCCAAAGTATATTTTCAGATACATAAGCAAATGTCTGACTTATTGTAAAGTTCCGCATTAATCAATTATCATTTTATCAAATTATCTTCGCTGTATGACAGATGCCCGAATTGTTGCCGAAAAACTACTGCAGGCACAAGCTATTAAATTGAGCCCTGAAAAACCATTTACATGGGCCAGCGGATGGAAAAGC
>Ga0116152_10004482_pt1 | contig 11048 bp, 4 predicted proteins | sample AD_UKC119_MetaG_FD_89894 | JGI IMG/M metagenome (GOLD analysis project Ga0116152, IMG submission 89894) | Active sludge microbial communities of municipal wastewater-treating anaerobic digesters from Hong Kong - AD_UKC119_MetaG | ecosystem: Engineered > Bioreactor > Anaerobic > Digestate...
CCTTCAACAATATCTCAATCAATATCAGTTGAACACAAACCGGAATCAATTGAAGCAACTTCGGCAATGACATTAAAAAATGAAACGGCCAATCCGCTGCAGCAATTGATTTTCAGTTTGAATGATGGTTTACAGATTTCAAGTTTCAAACTAAACGGAACTGAAACACCATTTTTGCGCGAGAAACACCTTGTAATCGTTTCAGATAAAGTGGAATTAAAACCGGGAGAAGAGATAAAAGCAGAATTTACCTATGCCGGGAAAATAAATGAAGCACTTTGTTATCTCGATATCGATGAGGAAGTTATGCAGGAAAAGTATGGTAAATTTGTCCTCAATGTCGATAAAAGATTTGCATTCATCACACCTGATTATTTGCTCTTAACTCCCGAGGCCAACTGGTATCCAAAAACCGGGGTTACATTTAGTACCGAAAACATTGGCTGGTACCAGCCCCAGTTTATTAATTTTAACCTCGAAGTAAAAACCACCAAAGGATTACAGGCCGTCTCCCAGGGAAATGTAAAGGAAATTTCGGAAGGCCGGTTTACTTTTGAAAACAGTCACGCTTTAACGCAGATAACACTGGCAGTTGGAAAATACAAACAAAAAACAATTAAGGGCAAAAACACCGAATTTGGACTTTGGTACATTGACGGGCACGACTATTTTACAGAATCTTTTAAAGAAATAAACGATACGCTTGCAAATGTTGTTAGCGAACAATTTGAAGATTTCAAACGGACGTACAAACTCAATTATGCCAGCGACAAACTTTCGCTTGTAGAAGTCCCCGCGCAATTCAAAACCTTTAAACGCAGTTGGGCATCAACGCAGGAATATGTTCAACCCGAACAGGTTCTTATTCCTGAAAAAGGTTTTATGATAAGAAATGCCGATTTTGAAGCGCAAAAGAAAAATCAGCAACGCTGGAACCGCGATGATAATTTAACGCCACAGGATTTGGAATTACGCGTTTTGAACGATTTTTTAAGAACGTTCACTTCGGAACAGGAACGTGACTGGCGCGGCGGGCCGGGCGGTGGAACGCAGGTTGTTACCTTAAACCCGTATTTTATTTTCCCGTTGTTATACAATTTTCAAAATAATATTCAATCCGATCAGTGGCCGATTACAAACCGCATTTTTGAAGCTTATCTCAAAAACCAGGTAACCGATATGCGTTCTGTTTTCATGAGCAATATGCAGGGCCAAAGCCCGGATGAGCTTGCAAATATTGCACTTCAGGACAGCACTTTTCAGGAAATACTGGCTGACCCAAATCAAAAGGGAATTATCGATAACGTTATAAAACTTAAAGGCGACGTGCTTTTTTCGATGATTGAATGGAAAGCAGGACAGGAAGAATTTCAGGCTTTTTTGAGGGGTTTGCTTAACGATTACACGCACAGGAATATCAGTTTCGAAGATTTTTCACAAAAAATATACGACAGGTTTAACCTTGAACTTATTCCGCTTATGGACGAATGGTTTAAAGCCAAAACATTACCGGGCTACCTGTTTTCGGGAATAAAAGCTGTAAAAGTAAAATCGGAAGATAAAATGCAAACAATGGTAACTTTTAAAGTAACCAACTTTTCCGATACCGAAGGGCTTGTGAAAGTATCTTTCAGACTTGGCGGTGGCGGCGGCCCGGGTCGCGGGCGTGGCGGTGGCATGGGTGGCAGCGATATGATAAATAAGCTTGTTTATCTCGAACCGCATCAAAGCAAAGATTTAAGTTATTTGCTTAACGTCGATCCGAGAATGATAATATTGAATACCCTGACTTCCAAAAATATTCCGCAAACAATGATGACATTTTTCAGGGATATTGAAGAAGACACAAAAGCAACTCCGGTTGAAAGTGAAACAATTTCGGAAACCCCGGTACTGATGGCATTGCCAAACGAAATTATTGTTGACAATGAAGATCCGCAATTCAGCATAACAGAAATTGAAAATGTTAGTTTACTCGAAAAATGGATTTTGAAAGAAAAGCCAAATGCCAGCAGATACTCAGGAATGAATACATGGCGGCCACCATCAAGCTGGACATTGATTACCAACACCGATTTTTACGGAGAATATGTGCGTTCGGCGTATTACATAAAAGGTGGCACCGGCGATTTAAAAGCTGTTTGGAATGTTCCTTTGAAAAAGCCCGGTTATTATGACGTTTATTACCACATCTACAAAGCCCGCAGTTGGGGAAGAGGAGGTGACAATAACGATATTAACGGTGATTACAATTTTACCATTCACGGTGATGAGGGTGCCCAGGAATCAACACTCGATGGCAAAAATGCCGAGCCAGGCTGGAATCATCTGGGAACTTATTATTTTACTACTGATACAGCTTTGATTGAACTTTCAAATAAATCGGATGCAAAAAAACTGCTTTTTGCCGATGCAGTTAAATTGGTTGAACAATAAAATTCATACATAAATAATCTTATAAAAAATCGATAAAAAATGCAAAGAATTGTAATATTGGGAATGTTAATATTTCTTGGCATTTCGGGGTTACAGGCACAAGAAGTCTTAACCCTTGAAAAAGCCCTGAAAATTTCGGAAACAGGTAGCCCCGATCTTCAACAGTCACTACTAAATCTTGAACGGTCGCAAAAAAATCTTGAAGCTCAGCGGGCAGCTTTAAAATCACGTCTTTCACTTGACGTTACTCCGGTGAATTACAGCAATCAAAGAAGGTTTGATACACGAACTTCCGAATGGTACACAAACGAAAGCTGGACATCGAATGCCAGGTTTCTTATTTCACAACCCATTTTGCCAACCGATGGAACAATCTCGTTGTCAAATGATTTTGGATGGCAAAACAGCACCTCTGATGCGAATGATGTAACTTCAAAAAGATTCTATAACAATTTGTACTTAAACTTAAACCAACCTTTATTTACCTACAACCGTTTAAAAATTCAATTGAAGGAACTTGAACTGAACCTTGAAAACGCAAATATCAGTTATGCCTTGCAGCGCCTGAACCTCGAAAAAAACGTAACCCAGTTTTTTTACAATGTTTTTATGGCACAGAAAAATTTGGAAATTGCCAGGGAAGAACTGGCAAATACCCAAAAAAGTTATGACATAATTAAAAATAAAGTAGATGCCGGTTTAGCTGCAAAAGAAGAATTTTACCAGGCTGAACTGAACCTTGCAACTTCAAAATCGACTTTGCAGAACAGTGAAGTAAATTTTGAAAATACAAAAGACCAGCTAAAACTTTATCTTGGAATGGATTTGTATGAAGATATAATTGTGCTTGCCGATATTGAAGCAAACCCTGTACAGGTAGATCTTGACAAAGCTATTGAAAACGGATTGGATTCAAGAATGGAACTGCGCCAAAGGGAAATTGACATTGAAACAAGCCAGTTTGCTATGATAGAAACCAAATCACTCAATGAATTCCGTGGCGACATGAATTTACGCTTTGGATTTTCGGGAGATAATGAAAATATTGGACAGGTGTACAAATCACCAACACGAAGCCCCTCTGTTAATATCGGATTTAATATTCCAATTTTCGACTGGGGCGAAAAGAAAGCACGAATTGCGGCACAGGAAGCTACAATTAAATCGCAGGAACTAAATTTATCGGAAGAGAAAAAGCAAATTATTATTGGCATCAGGCAGGTTTACCGTAACTTAAGGAACCAGCTAAACCAAATTGAAATTGCCAAGCAGAGTGATACAAATGCACAGTTAACCTACGAAATCAACCTCGAAAGATACCAAAACGGCGATCTCACCAGCATGGATTTAAACTTGTTTCAAACCCAGCTTTCGTCAAAAAAACTTGAGCTGGCGCAATCGCTGATTAACTACAAAATCGAACTTTTAAATTTGAAAATTCAGTCACTTTACGATTTTGAAACAGGTACACCAATATTACCTGCCGAGTTATATTTGAATAAAAACAACACAACTGATAAATAATTAAAAAATGAAGAATATTAAACTACTATTAATGATGGCAGCCATTGGAGTGGCTGCAATTTCCTGCAACAACCAACCGCAGTCTGAATCAACAGAACTGGCTGTTCCGGTTTCTATCGAAAATGTGAAAAAAAGCAGTATCAGCCAGTATATTAACACAACCGGCACTGCAATGGCAATTTATGAAACGGCTTTAACTTCTGAAGTTACAGGTGAGTATAATTTGCAAACAAACCCGGCAACCGGAAAACCGTTTAAATTGGGCGACAGGGTAAAAGAAGGTCAGGTTATTATTCGTTTTGAAGATAAAGAATATGTAAACGGCCTGGCAATTGACGCCAAAAAACTCAATCTCGACATTTCAAAAGACGAATACGAAAAGCAAAAATCGCTTTACGAAAAAGGAGGTGTCACTTTACGCGAACTTCGCAATTCAGAAGTTTCAAGAACAAGCGCCCAGTATGATTTCGAAAGTGCTGAAATAAGACTGGCAAAAATGAATGTCACAGCTCCGTTTTCAGGTGTTATTGTTGAATTGCCGTATTACACAAAAGGAACACGTGTAACTTCGGGCCAACCCATGGTAAGCCTGATGAGCTACGACAAAATGTATGTCGATATAAACCTTCCCGAAAAAAGCATTTCGGAAGTAAAACTTGGCCACGAAGCATTAATTACAAATTATACAATTGCTGAAGATACTTTGGTTGGGACAGTCAGCGAACTATCGCCAATGATTAGTTCCGAAACGCGCACTTTCAGCGGTAAATTGCTGATAAACAACCCTGATTTAAAATTACGCCCCGGAATGTTTGTGAAAGCCGACATTATTACCGCGAAGAAAGACAGTGTAATTGTGATCCCCAAAAATATAATCTTAACAGGAAACCGCGGCAAATATGTGTTTGTGGTTGAACGCAACAGCGCCGCCGATGACCGCCAGATTGTTACAGGCATCGAAAATAAAGATTATGTTGAAGTTTTGGAAGGTTTAAAAGTTAACGACAGACTAATAATTAAAGGATTTGAAACCCTGCGTGACAACTCGAAAGTGAAAATAATTCTTTAAGAATCGGGTAACTTAATTGATATGAACAAAATTAATAAGTATTGGCCTTTTACAACCCTTTTTCCCTTCAGGGGGAGAATTGCAACAAAATATGATTGCATGACATTTGGAGCAGCAACTTCGGTTAGAGGGCAGGAGTTTTTAAAAGCGGTACTTATCTGAAAATTAGTATTATGAAGAAATTAACACAATTTTCTGTCAATTACCCGGTAACAATAATGATGGTGGTTTTGGGGGTCATTCTCCTTGGCTATATTTCGTTTGATAAACTGGGTGTTGACCTTTTCCCTGACCTGAATTCGCCACGCATTTTTGTGGAAATTAAATCAGGCGAACGCCCACCCGAGGAAATGGAAAAACAATTTGTTGAGGGTATCGAGGCGCTTTCGATGCGTCAGTCGGGCGTTACACAGGTTACTTCGGTTTCAAAAGTCGGTTCGGCACAAATAACAGTTGAATATGCCTGGAACAAAGATATGGACGAAGCTTTTCTCGACCTTCAAAAATCGTTGAACACGCTAACCCAGAATTCAGAAATAGAGGAACTGAAAATTACCCAGCACGACCCGAATACTTCGCCGGTAATGATAATCGGATTAACGCATTCCGAAATTAAGGATATGAACGAAATCCGTAAAGTTGCCGAAAGTTATATCCGCAATGAACTGGTTCGTTTAGAGGGTGTTGCCGAAGTTGAACTTGCCGGGCAGGAGGAAAGTGAAGTTATAATTTCAACCGATATGTACAGGTTGGAAGCACAAAATCTTTCGCTCGACGAAGTAAGCACCCGTATTCAAAATTTTAACCGCAATGTTTCCGGAGGACGAATCAGCGAACTCGGCATGCAATACATTGTAAAAGGTGTGAGCATGTTGCGCGATAAGGAAGATTTTGAAAACCTGATAGTTGGATATAAAGCAACCCGTGTTGTTTCCGATGGGCAAACTTCTGTTGAAAGAGCTCCTATTTTTCTGAAAGACGTGGCAACTGTTTCTTATGGAAATAAGGAACCTGTAAATATTGTTCATGTAAATGGCGAACGTTGTGTTGGGCTTTCAATCTATAAAGAAACAAAATACAATACAGTAAAATCGGTTGAGCAAATAAAAGAGGCAATGGTAAACATTGAAAAAGCATTGCCGGGATATCATCTTATTCAGGTTACCAACCAGGGAAAATTTATCAGCGATGCAATTGGCGAAGTGCAGGATACAGCATTGATCGGGATTTTGCTTGCGGTTGTTATTTTATTTCTTTTCCTGCGCCGGATTGGTGTAACATTAATAGTAAGTGTAGCAATCCCGATTTCGGTTATTGCCACATTCAATTTAATGTATTTCAACCACCTCACTATTAATATTATGACATTGGGGGGGCTCGCGCTTGGCGCGGGTATGCTGGTTGACAACGCCATTGTGGTAATGGAAAACATTTTCAGAAACCACGAAAACGGGATGAGCGTGCGCGATGCCGCAATCAACGGAACCGCCGAGGTTGGAGGGGCAATTACCGCATCAACTTTAACCACTATTGTAGTTTTTTTACCGATTGTTTATTTGCACGGTGCGTCAGGTGAATTGTTTAAAGACCAGGCCTGGACTGTTGCATTTTCCTTGATTTCATCGTTGTTTGTAGCCATTTTCCTTATCCCGATGTTATACCACAGAATTTACAGGAATAAAACGCTGAAACGAAAAGTTGAATCGGTGAAGGTTGGAAATTACGGACGATTTCTCGAAAGTGTCCTGAATTTTAAATGGCTTGTAATAATTGTTTCAACAGTGCTGGTTGCCGTCTCTGTTTTATTGATTCCGATGATCGGGACTGAATTTATGCCCAAAACTGAATCACGCGAATTTACAATTGAAATGAAATTGCAGGAAGGCACTGAATTGGAACGAACTGATGCTATGGTGAAAAATATTGAGGAGGTTTTAACCGATTATCTTGGAGAAAACCTCGAAACTATTTATTCACAGGCAGGACCTTCCACAGGAATTTCAGGCGACGAAAGCACAGTTTTTGAAGGCGAAAATACAGCAGAAATTATGGTCATCCTTAAAAAGGGATCTACCATTTCAACTGAATCCGTAATTGCATCAGTTGATAAATTGACATCGAATATTGAAGGCTTGGAAGTTGTGTTTAAACAGGAGCAAAGTTCGTTAAGCTCAATCCTTGGAACAAGTGAAGCGCCTTTGGTAGTTGAAGTGCGCGGTGAAGAACTTGATGAAATAGAATCGGTGGTAAATCAGGTTAAAGAGAAACTGACAGGAAATGAAAAACTCTTTAATATACAAACATCAATTGAAGACGGAGCGCCTGAAGTAGAAATTAAAGTTGACAGAATCAGGGCCGGAATGTACAATATTGACATAAATACGGTGGTCACCCAAATTCAGGATCAGCTGGAAGGAAAAACTGCCGGGCAGCTCGAACGTGATGGCGAAATGCGGGATATCACAATTAAAGTGCCCGAAAAAAGTCTCAATCAGGTTAATGATTTAATGATAACTGCGGGAAATCAGATTTTCAGGTTAAACGAAATAGCAGACATTTCTTTGGAAACTTCCCCCAAGGAAATCATCAGGCGCAATCAAAACCGTATTGGTAAAGTCACTGCACAAATTGATAAAGGTGTTGCACTTGACAAAGTTGCCAATGAAGTTCGCGAAGCAGTTGCTACAATTGATCTTCAGCCCAACTACCGTATTCAGGTTACCGGAGAAGAAGAAAAACGGCAGGATTCGATGAACAACCTTGGATTTGCTTTGATTCTTTCAGTGATTCTTGTGTATATGGTTTTGGCTTCACAATTTGAATCACTGGTGCATCCGTTTACCATTTTACTGACAATTCCGCTTGCATTTGTGGGAACTGTAGTAACCTTCCTTGTATTGGGTAAAACATTTAATATCATGGCAATTATCGGGGTAATTATGTTGGCTGGTATCGCCGTAAACAATTCCATAATACTTGTTGACCGTATTAATCAGTTGATGCAGGATGGATTGGACAGGAAAAATGCCATTATTCAGGCAGGGCAACAGCGAATCAGGCCTATTATCATGACAAGTTTAACAACAATCCTTGCTTTGTTGCCATTAACAATCGGTTTTGGCGAAAGTGTTTCATTACGCTCTCCAATGGCGTTGGCGGAAATTGGCGGTTTAACCACCTCAACTCTGTTAACACTTGTAGTTATTCCTTGTGTTTTTGATGTGCTCGACAGGTTTAGAGGGATATTTGTGAAAACTGATAAATAGAACACAGATAACGCAGATCTAACTGATTTTACTGATAATAATGCAAAACGTTAAATATTTACATTCTGAAATTACTGATTTAATTATTAAATGCTTTTACAAAGTATATAACGAAATGGGTTACGGATTTCTTGAAAAAGTATATCAAAATTCACTGCTGATAGAATTGAGAAATACAGGTTTGTTTTGCGAACCTCAAAAGCAAATCAAAGTGTTTTATCGGAATCAGATTGTGGGTGAGTATTTCGCAGATATTGTTGTAAATGAATGTGTTATTGTTGAATTAAAAGCAGCGGAAACATTGGTAGAAGAACACGAATTTCAGTTGATTAACTATTTGAAAGCTACTGAGGTTGAAGTTGGCTTATTATTAAACTTTGGCAAGAAACCAGAAGTAAAAAGGAAGATTTTTACAAATGATAGATTAAAACAGTGAAAATCAGTAAAATCTGTGTCATCAGTGTTCTAACAAAAAAAAGAAAATGAAATTCATCATACATAGAAAAATATTCATCAGCATGGTGTTTCTGGGGCTTACCGTTTTAGGGTATGTCTCCTACAAAAGATTGCCGGTAGAGCTACTTCCAAATGCCGAATTGCCGATGCTTTTTGTACAGATACAATCGCGTATCGAGGTCGATCCAAAGTATATGGAAAATCAGGCTGTTATTCCTATCGAAGGTGCAATTGGTACAATGGAAGGAATCGAAAGCATCGAATCGAACCTGAACAACCGGTCGGCAACAATTCAGGTTAATTTTGAGCAGAATGTTGATACAAAATATACCTTTCTTAAACTCCAGGAAAAAATTGACCAGGTTACCGATAATATCGACGAGAACTTTATTGTCACAGTTAATAAGGTTGACATTCAGCAGCTTACCAATCAGTTTATGGAGTTGCAAATCAGGGGCACCGGTGGCACCGACCGCCTCCGGAATATTGTTGACAAAGAAATTCTTGCCAATATTGAAAATACCGATGGAATAGCCTCTGTTACAGTGTTTGGTGGAAAAGAGCGTTCAATTGAGGTTACCTACGATTTGGCTGCCTGTGATGCCTATAAAATTACCCCTTCACAAATCAGGAATGCAATCAACAGCAACTCCCGCAACCGCGTTTTTACAGGTTATCTGCACGATTCGAAAAAACAGTATTTTGTGCATGTTACCGCTGAGTACGACAAGGTTTCGGACATTGAAAATATAATAGTTGCCCCCGGACCAGTGTACTTAAAAGATGTGGCTGATGTATATTTTGGTGTAAAAGAAGAGGAAACAATCAGTCGGGTAAACGGGTTGGATGCAGTTTCAATGACACTTGTGAGCGATTCGCAGGCTAACAAAATTGAACTCTCTCACCGTGTTGCTGAAGAAATTGCTGAGCTGAACCAAAAACTTGCATCAAAGGATGTTGAAATTGTGGTGCAGACCAACCAGGCCGAAACCATGGAGAAAAACATTGACCAAATGATAGATCTGGCTTTGGCTGGAGGCCTTTTGGCGATTTTTGTGCTTTGGATGTTTCTGAAAAACTTCCGCATTGTTTCGTTTATGGCAATGGGAATTCCCGTTTCTGTTTTCACAGCTTTTAACCTGTTTTATGCATTTAACATTACAGTAAATAGCTTAACTCTGGTTGGTTTGGTCCTTGCAATCGGAATGTTGCTCGACAACAGTGTGGTTGTGCTCGAAAATATTTACCGGCTCGCTGGTAAAAGATACGATGCTGACCTTGCCGTAACCCAGGGAACAAAAGAAGTAATGCGGTCGATTGTTGCGTCAACACTAACAACAATTATTGTTTTCCTGCCCTTTGTTTTTTCTTCTGAATTCATGATCCGGCTTTTGGGCGATAATATTGGTGTTTCGGTAATTTCCACGATAATAATTTCACTGTTTGTGGCTTTGCTACTTGTACCAATCGGAGCCCATGTTTTGCTGAAAGGAAAACGTTCGGGGAATATTTTTTACGAAAAGGTAACAACAAACAACCGGATAATTCAGATTTATGTTCTGCTTTTAAAATCGAGCATGCGAAATCCGGCATCAACAATAATTGGTGCAATTGTTTTATTTTTCCTCACCATTTTCATCATTCTTGCAGTCAGTGTTAACAGTTTGGATGAGGTGGAAGAAACGCAGTTTTCCATTTATGTTACCATGCCAACAGGTTCAACGCTTGAAAGTACCGACCTTGTTGTTGCCGATGTTGAATCAAGGCTGGCTGAAATAGCCGAGAAGAAAGACCTGGTTTCAAAAATCCAGCAGGAGGAGGCAATTTTAACCTTCGTTTTAAAAGAAGATTACAAAGATATTGATGACCGCACAATTGCCGAAATTAAATCGGATGTTGAAGGCCGTGTAAAAAATATCGGCAATGCCGAAATAAGTTTAACTGCGCCAACTTCAAGTGCCAGTTTCAGGGGAGGCAGCCGCTCGGGCACGGAGGGATTCAGTAATTTTATGGGAATAGGGTCAAACAGCGAACGAGTGGTTATTAAAGGCGAAGATTTTGATGTAATGAAAGGTGTTGCCGAGGATCTGGAATATTATATCGAAGACCTGGAATCAATCCGCCGGGCCAATATAAGTGTTGCCAGCAACCGGCCTGAAATACACCTTTATTTCAACCAGATGTTGCTTACCGAATATGGAATCAACCTGAACAATATTGCATCCGAACTGGGTTCATTTTCACGCGAATTTACTTCGGGCGTAAACTTTAACCAGGGAACTGAAGAATATGAAATC
>Ga0116152_10004483_pt1 | contig 11046 bp, 11 predicted proteins | sample AD_UKC119_MetaG_FD_89894 | JGI IMG/M metagenome (GOLD analysis project Ga0116152, IMG submission 89894) | Active sludge microbial communities of municipal wastewater-treating anaerobic digesters from Hong Kong - AD_UKC119_MetaG | ecosystem: Engineered > Bioreactor > Anaerobic > Digestate...
GACTTACTTCGATCCGGTGCCTCGTGGTGAGCACGGCTCCCGCGGATGCCTCTTTCCATACCAAATCTTTTCATCGATTGGCTGTATTGATTTTGAAGTTGAACCAAAAGCCTTGGGCTGCCGACATAAGGTTCCATCGTCAGTCGTCCCTCCTTTGTAAGTGGTACAACTACTACATGTAAATGCGGAGTTTCTTCATCCCTGTGGAGACTGAACGCAACTATATTCTCTTTGCCATGTATGTTTTCAATAAACTTCCGGTTCTCAGATAACCAATCTTTAAATCTTTCAGGTAGTTTTTCAAGTTCCTGCATTTTTCGGTTGTCGCTTGTAAGCAAATATTCCAGTGCTTTGACCGCATCCTTACGAATGGCCTTCTTCACTTTGTAGCCTTCGTCAATTCTTTTCTTGACTCGCTCTCCGAGCGACTTGCCTTTTATTTGATTTCTCCAATCGTTCTGGGTGAAAGCCCTACCATCTTTGTCCCAGTAAATGTTTGAGTTGATCTTTTTCTTATCTGCGTTGTCTGGTGAGTAATTTTCACCGTGTGCATCTACCCTGTCAACATGACGACCGATACCCGAAAATGATTTTACCTTCTGTACACGAATAATCGCAAAGCTCATAAGGATAAATTTTTGGTGGAAGACCCGAAGGGCCAACGGAGGTTTACGAAGCGAAGCGAAGTAAACCGTAGTTGGTACTGTTCACTGGTGCCGTTCTGGCAATCGGTGAACGTTTTACTGATCATTTTCTACGTGCTTTTCCAGTACCATCCAGAATCGATCTTCATCATTTAATACCGTACTGGTCATTGTTTTGATTACCCAACCATCATCCGCAATACGGCTAATGACTTCTGCAAGGTTATTGTAATTCGCGGTTGTATCATTGATTCCGGGAACCGTGGGAAGTCCTAAGCGTCTGAAAAGATAAATTGGTTCATAATCAGAAATTGTCAACAAAGGAGATCGTCCTGGGCTATTCTTCGAGTAAAGAATCTTTTCTCCTTTTACACGCACAAACAAGGTGGCATATTGGTACTGCTTGTCTGCATCATCCAGTTTTTTTATTAGTTGCTCCGGAGCGACCTGACATGATACAGTGCCTTGGGTTATAACCAAAATCAAGGCTAAGGCGATTGATGATCTCAGTGCTGTTTTCATTTGTTTTGGTTTTTTATTGATTGGTTCCATTTGGTGAAAAATTCTATCGCAGAATCCTCGGATTGATTGAATCCGATTATTGACATTATCGTCTCAATCGGCCTTCGCTCCACATTGATGTAATTGAAGGCGATGCCGCTGATCTCAGACGCGGTATAGGTCCTTTTCAAGCTTTTGTTCTTGGGCTTGGTAGCCTTACCCTTACCAATCAACCTCACCTCTTGTTTGGTTAATTTGGACTTACCTAGCAGAATTGATTTTTTTAGTTCCGGATTGCCTTTCGCAATTGCTTCAACTCCGGCAGCGAATTCACCGTCCCTCTTAATTGTTGCCTCGCTCACATTGTATTCACTCGCGAGCAACTGAGATGTTGATGAAGACTTTAGATCATTTTGATCCGAAGTTAGATCTGTTCTTTTGCCTTGGGATTTTTCTCTGTTGTACCTTAGTCCCCTTAGGTAACTCTGTTGTTCCTGAGATAGATTTCTACGTCCAAGTTGGTTCTTTACCATCCAGTCTCGAACGTCTTCGTCATTTTTGAAATCAACTTTTTTGAATGGAAAGTCGAGACCGTGCTTTTGACAAACAAAAAATCGATTGTGCCCATCCACAAGCACAAATGTGTCACCCACTGGCCAAATAATGAGCGGATCCCTTACGCCTTCATTTAAGATGTTGGACTCCAGTTGTTCCAATTCATCCTGAGCCAACGGTGGTATCAATGATTTAAAGTCATCTCTTATAACTATCCTTTCTCGGACTTTTAACTCATCAGCACTTTTATTGGCGAGTGCTCCGCCTAACAAGTTTGAAAAATCTTTGCTCATAATGTTAATTCTTTTGCCAGGTTCATGTAGTCGGTTGCCCCGTAGCTATCGGAGTTGTAAGAGAAAATATCCTTCCTGTTGGCACTTGCTTCGGCCAGAGCAACATTTTGCCTAATTGTTGTTCCGAATACCTTTTCCTTAAATCTGTCTTTCAACAGAGACACAATGTCTTTGCTAAGTTTTGTGTGATTTGTCTGAGTTACTATTAACCCTTGTATCGAAATGGACTGATTCAATTTCTCGCGCACACTTGTAACCAGATTGTAAACTGTTTCAAGCCCTTTGAGTGCAAGGAACTGTGCCTGTACAGTTATCAATACGCTGTTCGAAGCTATTAATGCGTTCTGGGTAAAAATTCCAAGAGAAGGAGGGCAGTCGATCAGAATGAAATCATAGGCATCCTGAATATTTGCGATCATTGATTTAAGAAGGAAATAGGAATTGATATTCGAGTACATTCCTGGTTCCACCGCGGACAGATCAAGTGAAGCTGGGACAACGTACATCAACTCTGATATTTTCTTAGCTGGAAGCTCTTGGAGTTTTTGACTGAAAACTTCAGAAATCGTTTTTGTTTCTTCTTCGAGGCCGAGTGACTGGGATAAATTTGCCTGTGCATCTAAATCTATGAGCAAAACCTTGTAGCCGATCATGCTGAGTGCCTTCCCGAGATTGATGGTAGTGGTTGTCTTGCCAGTACCGCCCTTGTGATTGAGTATTGAAATTACTTTAGCCATTATATTTTGTTTTTTGTGACATTATTAGTTCGTTAAAGTCTTTGAATCCTGAGTATTGATGCGCACAGTTAACAGCATTTGGAAACGAGTCCTTTAACTGTTGAAAGCATTTCTTCCCGGCACTGTCATTGTCGAAGTAAGAAAGAACATGCTCTGGCTTGTGCTTGTTAAGTTTGGTAATCGCATTACCTATCTGATTGACACTATTGAGAATGATGAATGAAAATCCCGATAGTAGGCCTAGCTGATAAGCGGTCAGGAAATCAATAAACCCTTCAAATAATGCAAACGTGTGTGAACTCTCATTTACAAATGTTGTGATAGATTTAGCCCCCAGGCTTCCTTTGAAAAATTTATTGCGGACCTCGTAGCCATCCAGATCGTTCTTGAAGCATATCGAGAAGTAGTTTTTGTCCCTTAAGGAAAAATAAACCTCACTGCAAAAGATTCGCGCAGTAGCAATTTCTATTCTTCGCTCAGAAAGGTAATCGAGCAAGGCGCGGTTTTCCAGTCGCTTGATTTTTTTAACAATGGGCTTTTGGTATTCGCTAACTGGCTTATGAAAGAAAAATGACTTTGGTCTTTCTTCTCGCAGCTTGTTAAGGAATTCTGCAACGGTGATTTCATATTGTCTGATTCCCAAATCGACTAGTTTTCCCCCAACGCCTATACCGTGGTCGTACCACCTGTTTAGACTAACATCTACTTTGAAAGAGGGCGTTCTTTCATCCCGGAGAGGAGATAGGTACCAATAGTTATTGCCATGAACCTTTTTTGGTTCGATACCTTTCATAAACAGAAAATCTGCTATCGGTATTTCGTTAGCTTCCCTGCAGTTCATAGTTCTTTTTCCTTTTCATAAGCTCGAATTCTCATTTTCTCATTCTCATACGCCTCTCATTTTTCTTATTTGGGAAGTTTGGGAAGAATGAGAAAAGTGAGAAAGTGAGAATTCTGATAAATATTTACTCATTATCGAATGTGATTAATCTTTCCAATTCAGGTTAGTTATCCAGTTGTTGTGGCAGTCGGAATCTTGTATAATTCCGTAGTGGCAAGAATAACAGAGATATTCGTATCACGGTCCTTTTCGATCTGTTTAAAAAAGCCGATGGAAAGTAAGTATTCGTAGTCGTCACGCTTCATTTGAATTTCTGGACAAAGGAGTCCTGTGCAGAGATTGCAGGTCACCGATTTGGCGCCAATACTTGTCACTTCGATTTGTACGAAGCTTTCCCCCTGAATTCTATTATTGTTTCCGTAGTCCATGTTTAAGTTTGGTTTTACATTTTTGAAAATCATTTTAGCTTCCTATATAGTGTTGATAATGGTATGCCTGTTGCCGCTTTAATTTGCTCCATAGTCGCTCCATTTTCTTTCATCACTTTAGCTAAATCATAAGCCTCGTCTTTTCCTGATATCGTCTCAGCGTTAATGTGATCCACCTCGTCTACCTCTTCTTCTTGAACCTCGAACCATAGGGTATCGAAATTCAGCCTTAGCAGCTTTGCATGTGTTGAGTCTTCGCAGATTCTACTTTTCGATCTTTTAAGTATTCTGAAAGAAGGATCTTGACTGCTCTTTCGAAGAAAGAAGTCTTGATCAGCCAGGTCGGATTTTGCGCCTGACCCGCTTTGTAAATCAGAATCTGAAAGGAGCAATTTTGAGCCTTTGCGCGTGTGGTCGGTGACAACTAGTGCAAAGCCATAGTTATCCTTTAGATTGAGGAGATCCAGTACGGCCTTGGTTGCATCCTTATTTTTGTTGTTGTCAATGTCTTGATAAGCCGTTTTCCAGTTGTCAAGTACAACTAATACCGGCTCCAATTTATTTATCATTTCAACTATTAGAGTTCTGTCTTTGGCAAAGCTGTGCCGGGTTGTGTACATGTATGATTCAAAATTTTTGCCCGCTAGATGTACGGGAGGGTTTTCATAAAGCTTCGCGAGCCTTCTTGCCATCAAATCTCGACTTAGTTCACAATTGATGTATAGTGTGTTTCCGTGGAGCTCGATCGATTCATTGCAGTAGGTTTTAATTTCGTTGGCCACACATAGGCAAAGCTGCATCATGAAGAATGTTTTGCCTGTGCCACGTTCAGAGGGAAAATGAATGAGCGATTTCTCAAAAATGTATTTGCCAAAGACTTGTCTTAGTGGCTGTAGGGACTTGCCGTAGTCAGCAAGTTCATTCATTCTGTCAAAGGAAATGTTGGGTGTAAATTCGTCCATGGGTTTGGTATTTTGTCTTTAACCTTTACCTTTGGACTAGTTAAGCAGCTCTAATTCTTAACCGTCCTTAGGATTTTCAAAACCACAGTTGGCGCTGTGGTTTTTACTTTTTTAGGGGGTTACAGTAGATTTGAATTTCGTTGGAGAACAGCCTTAAGCTGCGATTTGAAATAAGTGACTTTGCTAGATCCAGGTAGCTGTTCACAAGGAACTAACCCGTTTTTCTTCCAGCGAATTAAAGTGCTTTGTGTAATGCCCAGGTATTCAGCAGCCTGCTTCTGATTTAGCCTCTCATCTTTAACCGAATTTGCAGTACCGGGCAGCCGTGTAACTTCACTAACAATGCTTCGTAACATTTTTTCAAGGTCGTCCTTCGAGGTGATTATCAATTCGCTCATGTGCTTATGCGTTTAACATTATGAGTCAAAGGTGATAACCGGTGCATACGCGCGAAAACGTTCCCTACTAAGTTTAAAGAGGAACCGCCTGATAATGAGGGAGAATAAAGTTTTTCGACAAATGAATTTTCCCCACCAATTGGTCATGAACGGAGACCTCAATCTGTCACTTTCTTAATGTTTTTGAGCGAGAAACCTTTTCCATTGAAGTTGAAAAAGAGATAGTGAATCCAATACTGGATGTCCCTAGTTGAATTGCCTGCATCTAAACGTTTAGCCATTATAAACAATTCATCGATTATCTCCGTTGCTATTCCGTTCTCTCCGAGAGATACGGAAAAGTTCCTCGTCTCTAATTGAGAATCATTGGGTAAGCCATAATTTCTTTCACTGGGTAAATGGAACCGGCTTTTTATAAAATTATCAACATTGTCAACTGACAACTTTTTTCTTTCAATTAAATCAATGAGTCTAATCTTTACTGCTTCTATTTGAGAGCTGCTCTTTAGTTTAAGAGGCGGTGTTATTTCTCTAGCTGAATTCTCAATCCACTGAAACAGTATTTCCTTCTCCCTTGTTATTGGAATCAATTTGTTTCTGGCGCTGAGTGAGAGCCAAAAGTCTGAAGCTTTATTTTCAATCAAATTCTTCCTTAGCCTAAAAAGAAAATTTATTCGTTGTAGTTTCCACTTATTACCTTTAATTTTTCTAAAACGGTGGACTAATTCATCGTTTGAGAAAAGAATGATATTGTCACAGATATCTTCAATGCTGTTGCATTTTAGGGTGTAATCAGCTACTATCCCTTTGATCAATTGGATTAATTCATTTATTTCAATTTGAATCACTTCCTGGCAGCGATTGTTTTCTATGGCTCCAAGAAAACGATCTCCATTTTCGTCCACTCCTGACAGCATATCAAGAAATGAGGCAAAGCCTATCCAAAGGAACTTGTGTGTCAATTCCCTTCTACAACGATCATAAAGTTCTTCCAAGGACATTTTGCATTGAAATGTTTCTTCCTTGGAGAAGTATTGGTTCAGATAGAGTTGGAAACTGTTATATTGAAGTCTTTCAATATCAATTGCACTTCTTCTTTTAACCAATAATTGATCTATCTCTTGCCATAGAGCTGTGAGAATTGGAGTTTCTTTAAATGATTCTGAATTTGTAAAAAAGGCTTCAATAAAATCTACTATAGGATAATCTTTGTCATCCCGCGCAGTTGAAAAGTTTCCGTTTTCGCTCCAAAACATTTGATTAGTTAAGAGTTTTTATTGTTTAGGCTTTTTCACCACTCTACCCCAAACTTTCATCTATATTTTATCCCAAACTTTTCCCATCTGTTGCTTCTCGTATTCCTTGGTGAAATTTACATACCTCTTAAAGGTCTCTTCCTTCTTGTGGCCTGTGATGTTCCTTACTACACGCTCAGGCATCCCCATCAGCAAGCTTAGTGTTGCAAAAGTCTTTCTAGCAGCGTGACTTGTTATAAGTTCGTACTTTGGGTGCGAGGTGGTCTTTCGATGTCCGCCCGAAAATCGAGTAATTGTAACCTCAGCATTGATGCCTGCCTCTTTGCAACATTCTTTTAAGTAAGCATTGAATTTTTGATGAGATACTTTTGGGAGGGTTTCATAAACGGTGTCTTGGTACTTCTTCAGAATCCCTGCCGAAAATTTGTTCAAGGGTATCATGCTGTTTTCTTTCGTCTTCTGAATATTCTTTACAATGAAGTCTCCCTGGATATTGCTGGGCCTAAGCGAAACCAAATCCGAAAAACGTAAGCCGGTACTGCAGCCAAACACAAACACATCACGGACACGGTCAAGTCGTTTAGACTTGAACTTGTGGTTGTAAAGTGCCATCAACTCTTCAAGCGTCAGACATATTATTTCGTTTTCTCTTTCTTGTGCTTGGAATTTTTTGAAGGACTCATGTTTGATGTAATCGCGCTCAAAGGCCCAATGCAGGAATGTTTTCAAAACAGCAATGATCTTCGCAAAGTAGTTGTCTCCGATTTTTTTCTTCTCAAACGCGTAGTTCCGGAGATTTTCAAAAAACTCAATATTCATTTGGTGGAAGGTGAGTTCCTTTCCCGTATCTGCCTGATATTGCTTCAAGAAGTTGAAAACAGTCTTCTTGCCAGTGATGGTTCTTGTTGCTTTTACAGCAGTGATTGATTGAAGATACTGGTCGACAGCCTTGAAGAAATCGAACTGATCCACCTTCACCAAGGATTCATCCATCAGCCGCTCGATTATGTATTTTTCGGAAAGCTTTATCCTTCTATCGAAAGCTTCCTGGTCGATTAACTTGACCTGAGCTTTAATGAAATCAAGCCTCTTATTGAACGATTTTGTCTCATCCAATGGATCTGTTTTAACTGGCCGTTTAATACGCTGCTTTTCTTCATCCCAAAGCTTAGCAGTCGTATGAATGTTTTGCACTGGTTTACGAATGCGCTTACCGTTGTAGGTAATGTACATGTACATTGGGTGATCACCGTGCCTGGTGGTCTTTTGAAGGTTCAGATAGAACTTGACTTGCATCTTGGGTGGCAGAAAAGGTGGCAGAAATTTCCATTAAAACCGATTTTCATCGGTTGTCACCCAAAAGTAAATGAAAATAGGCTGGATTTCAGCCTGTTCTAGAGGGTTTTCACGAATGATTATTTGAAAGTACCCGGGACGGGAGTTGAACCCGTACAGATATTACTATCCACAGGATTTTAAGTCCTGCGTGTCTACCAATTCCACCACCCGGGCAAAAAATGAATAAAAATGCCGCATTGAGTTGCGGCATTTTTGGTTCCTCTGAGCGGGAAACGAGACTCGAATGCCGAGCCTTCGGCTCGAGCATCCTCGTCCCGATTCATCGGGACGGGACTCGCTTCTCACAATCTTGAGCGGGAAACGAGACTCGAACTCGCGACCCCGACCTTGGCAAGGTCGTGCTCTACCAACTGAGCTACTCCCGCTTACTTTTTACAAAGGACTGCAAATTTAACGACCGAGAACTAATTTGCAATACCTGCAAAAACGATTGTTTTAGGCATGCCCTTTTCGATTACCCAGACTTGAACTGGCACAATTAATGACCGATTTGGGCTGAGTTTCATAAATTGTCGCAATGAGGATCACCTTTATCGTATTGTTTTTCTTCTTAGCAGCCTTCAACACGTTCAGCCAGGAAGTCGATCTGTTGCGTTTGGCCTATGAGGTTCCATCGATTCACTCCAGGCAGGCAGGAATGGCGGTTTCTCCTGACGGAAAACTAATTGCATTTGTTTATGAGGACAAAACTGTCAAGATCTTCGATGTTTCGATCGGAAGGTTTGTTAAAAACTTCAAGGCCGACTTTGATAACCTATTTGATATCCGGCTTACTGCAGAGCAGCGACTCGCTATTGTTGAATTGAAATCAGTAAAAGTGATTGATCTGAAAACCGAAAAGGAGATCAACATGTTTTCGCTCACAGCAGATGCGACAAAGACCACTTTTTCTGGAAAGCATAGCTTGCTTGCAGTGGGACAAAAAGAGGGCTATGTCAATGTGTTTGACCTGAAATCTTTGAAGCAGACATTCGGAACACTTTATAAAAAGCATCATGTGAGCGCGCTTGCATTTCATCCGGACGGAAAGAAGTTGCTGGTTGGAGTGATGTCGTTCTTGAAAAATATGAATCCATTAAAGTTGTATGACCTGGCTACCGGAAATGAAATTGGACAATCACCAGAGGGAACGTTCACAATGATTTCGTATGACGAAACTGGTGACAACTTGATAGTGGCAGGACTCAATTACCTGGCAACCAAGTCAGTGATTCAGATTTGGGATGCGAATACGTATAAAATGAAGAAAAGCCTGGAGTCTGAATTTTTCCTTGCCACAGTTACTCCATACGGTGGTGTTTTTATTGACAACAAGTTGCTTGTGCTCACGGCATCGCGGTCGTTCAATGTATACGATGAGTCCGTTGGCAAATCTGTGTTTACCACGAAGTCGGACAAATGGAAGTTTGCAGGCTATCCAAATTTGGGTGTTGGTTCTTACAACGTGTTTCCATTGGACAATCGTGGAGAGAAATTCTTTCTCAACGCCTCAGGGAATAATATCAATCAGATCTACGATGCCAAGTCCAATTCGATTATTGCTTACCTGTTTTCTGATAGCAATGATGATTTTGCCATAGTTTCTAAGACGGTCGTGTGGAAGGAACTGCAGATGCGCTTGGAAAGGTTTTCTGGACTACCAGGCTCACGCTGCAACGAACTTCTCTTGAAAGCAACATGGAAAAGGGCTTTACGCCAAGGCTCTTCAATGCAATGCTCAACGAGGAGTCAACCAAGTTGACCAGCTTCAATGTTGATGAGGCCGTACAAAAAATTCCAGTGTTGGCAATTAAATCTGTGAACGGTAAAAGCTTCACCGATGGAAATGTCATAACGTCTACGCAAAAAAACTCGACTGTAGTAGTGGAGGTGACGAGCAACCCCGCAGAAGTAACTGAAGTTCGCCTTTATCAGAATGGGAAACTTATGGACACCAAACCTGGAACCGGTGCTGCCTCCTATCAATTTGATGTGAGTTTGTCCACAGCTTTCGGAGAGGAGAATTTTTTGTTTGTGAATGCAGGAAGCAAAAATGGAATTGATGCCGAAAAGGCAAAATTTACGATCAACTACCAGGGAGCTACCACTGAGAAACCCACCTTGTATTTGGTAACAGTAGGCATAGACAAGTACAAAAATTCAAAATATAATCTCAACTATGCGGTCGCGGATGCAAACGGAGTAGAAAAGAGTATCAAAAATTCTTCATCCGGAATCTTCAAGACAATAGTGCCTTATAATATCCGAAATGAGAAAGCGGTGAAGTCGAATATCGAAGCTGCACTCAATGACATCAAGAAGAAATCTTTGGAACAGGACATGCTAGTGGTGTACTATGCCGGTCATGGGGTGATGTCGGGTGAGACTGCTTCCGACAAAGAATTCTACATCGTGCCTACTGATGTTACCCAATTGTACGGGCGAGACGACATGTTGAAGGATAAGGCCATAGCCGCCTCGTCATTGAAGGAATACGCTCAATCAATCAATGCACAGAAGCAAATTTTCATTTTAGATGCATGTCAATCTGCGGGGGCCCTCGAATCCGTAACGGAACGTGGTGCTGCGGAAGAAAAGGCCATCGCGCAGCTGGCAAGAAGCACAGGCACATTTTGGATTACCTCCACAGGCTCCAATCAATTTGCCTCAGAGTTTGAAAAACTGGGTCACGGAATTTTCACCTACTCGTTAATAGAAGGTCTGGATGGCAAGGCTGACACCAATGGTGACAAAAAACTCACCATCCGGGAATTGAGTACATACATCGAAAACAAAGTACCCGAACTATCTGAACAACTGAAAGGTACAGCCCAATACCCATCGGCCTACTCTTTCGGCAACGACTTTCCAATTATTGTTTACAAATAGTCTTCCGCCACAAACATTTTTCTCCTTAGAATTGTATTATCAATTGCTGCGCATTTTTAAGCTTCGTTAATGTCATCCACTGCCAAAATGAGCCTCGAATCAACTGATCTCGAGACAATAGAAATTATCGGTGCCCGTGAGCACAACCTGAAAAATGTAAGCCTCACCTTCCCGAGAAACAAACTGGTTGTAATTACCGGAATA
>Ga0116152_10004486_pt1 | contig 11044 bp, 10 predicted proteins | sample AD_UKC119_MetaG_FD_89894 | JGI IMG/M metagenome (GOLD analysis project Ga0116152, IMG submission 89894) | Active sludge microbial communities of municipal wastewater-treating anaerobic digesters from Hong Kong - AD_UKC119_MetaG | ecosystem: Engineered > Bioreactor > Anaerobic > Digestate...
ATCAATCCTGCCGAGCTCAGTCGCTTCCGTATTGGAGATTTTTTTGCCCTGAACATCAGCCAGACAACGGTGATCAGCATCGGAAGCGTAAATAGCGGATCAACCACAAATATATTGCTCAGTTCAATCCGGTATTTTAAAGACCAGAAATGCTGGGTACCATAGGTGGTAAAGACATCAATCATGATAGCGGATATAAAAATCAACCCAAAATACCAGAGACTTTAGCGTTTTGAAACATTGAATTTTTTGAAATATACCGAAAAAACCCAGGTAAAAAATACTGTGGCAAGAATCACGAAGACTACTGAATGTGAAAAACCGCGGTGAAACAAAAGACGATCCGGTATTTCCATAAACATACCGGGGAACACATCCAGGTCAGACAATGTACCAGCAGCAGCACCAATATAAAAGGCTTTGTTGCCTGTATTTTTACCGGGAATTGCTTCATCAACGGCCGCTCCGGTAACAAGTTGTGTTAACGAATCCATAACTCATTAAAGATATTATGGATGCACAGGCTGGCTAAAACGGAAGATCGTCTTCAGGATCAGGTGGAATATCTTCAATGGTGGGTGGTGGAGGCGCTTCGGGTTCTTTAGTGCCTGCTTTTTCAATCTTCCAGGCTTCAAGATTGTTGAAGTAACTCACCTGTCCGTCTTTTTCCCAGCGACGGCCTTTGATGTTGAAGTTGATTTTGACCTCTTCGCCTTGCCGGAAAGGTTCGAGAAGGTCACAACGATCCTGTGTAAGCTGAAATTTGATGGTTTCGGCAAAGTCACTGCTGCCGGCATATTCCCTGATTTCGATCACAAATTCACGTTTCCTGAAACGATCGGTAACCTGCATTGCATCGTACTTTTCAATAAGTTTTCCTTTAATTTCAAAGCTCATTGTTATGATTTTTAGTTAGTAAATTAACACCATAAACCTTTTATTGTTGGATGTTTCAACGATTTTTTAAGAATATTCAGAAATACTTTCAATTGAATAAGTTCTCCGCCAAGACTTTGGATATGGCTGGTTTCCTGCTGTGCATCAATCATATCAAACTGCCAGGATTTTAGTTTTTCGGTAAGCGTTGCCAGTGCCACTTTGGATGCGTCGCGTACAATGAAAAACATGGATTCACCAAAGAAGACCCTGCCAAGCGAAACACCGTAAAGCCCACCGACAAGCCGCTCGTCCTGCCAGGTTTCGACAGAATGGGCATAACCGGCTTCGTGCAGGTTGATATATGCATTCTGCATTTCCGGAGTGATCCAGGTGCCTTCCTGATCAGGCCGCTTTTTGGCAGCACAGTTCTGGATGACCGACCTGAAATCATGGTCGAAAGTAACCTTAAATTTTCCACTCCTGAGCGTCTGCCGCAGCGAATGTGATACCCTGAATTTGTCAGGAAAAAGAACCATGCGGGGATTGGTTGCCCACCACATAATGGGAGAGTCAGCGGAGTACCAGGGAAAGATTCCATTGGCATAAGCCAGCAAAAGACGTTCGATGCTCAGGTCACCACCTATGGCGAGCAGCCCGTCATCATCGGCCAGCGCAGGATGAGGGAAAACCAGTTCGTCCGATAGTTCAAAAACCGACATGGCTTTGTCTTTGTCTGTTCATGCTTTCAGTAAATTTTTGCTGTCTGATCGTTTCATCTGCAGGCCGCATTTGTCCTTGATTTTCCTCAAAAAAATACCTGTTCTTCCGGTTATGCTCCCGCCGTAAACCATACCGCAGCACGAAATGCCTTTATTCAGTAATAAACTGCTATTGCAATGCAAAGAAAAGCATTTTGGGGGATTAACAACCGTTTTATATTAATGGAAAAGCTTAAAGAATAGCATTATTGTCCGGTAAAAAATCTCAAAATATCAGGAAGCACCTGGTTTATCACTTCACTGACGGGACTTGTTATTCATTTTATCTGACTGTTTACCAATATTTTGTCCGCCATTGGCGGATTGTCCGGTTAGGGGCGAAATACAGGTAGAACAAAAAAAACAGCCAATTCAGCGTAGTATCATAGGGGCTGCTGTTAAAAACATAAATTCATGCAAACTAAAAAGATACCGATTATTTTTTAAAAACAAATGCAAGGAAATTAATGAAAAGATTGAATAAATCATGCATTTAATATTCCGGTGCAGCGCACCGAAATATTTGCTTTCAAAATGGGCTTTTGGGCTTTTTCAGCAGCTCCTAAGTAGTTACATTCTCATCGTGGCAATGAAAAAAGAGGCTGTTTCTGAAGTCTTTTTCATTTGGGTTTTCAACGTTATTCGCTGAACCCTGACTTTTGAGGCAGCCTCTTTACTAATTTTTTTTATCAGTTTCTTATTGAAGAACTACCTTTCGGCTGTTGGTCTGATTATTCGAAATGAGTTTGACCAGGTAAATACCTTTGGGTTGATACCTGAAATCGAAATTTCTGGAAATATCGCTTTCGAGGCACTTGGCTGACAGCTTTTCGGTAAAAATCAGGTCTCCGTTCATATTGTACACCTGTAGTTCGGCTTCTTGTTTCCATCCTTCGAGTTGCACGGCGAAAACGCCGGAAGCAGGATTTGGCCGGATGGTCATTTCGGGCATCCGCACGGGCTCTCCAATAGCAACTGTAGGATCGAAATACAGCATGAGGTCATCTTCTTCGCCAAATGAGCAGGGTGCAAGGGGTGAGGCAAACAGGGTCAGTTTCACCTCTCCCGAGCTGAGGTCATTCCCGCCTGGTGTATAGATGGTCTGTAGCTGCGACGGATCGGCAAAAACCCCGTCGCCATTGGTTGACCATTCAAGCGAAGCATAGTTTACCACATCAGGATTGGTCAGATAAACAGAGGCAGAGTTAATGGTGGTATCATTGCCGGCGTTGACAGTAGGGCGGTAGGTGATGGTGAGCAGGAGGCTGTCAGACGCTTCCAGTCCCTGGCCAAAACCATTTGCAGTCAGCTTGAGATAGACTTCTCCGTTGAGTAAATCCTGACTTCCTCTCAGATAAGGGGAATAGAGATTACTTGGTGCAATGAAGAAACCATCACCTGAAGTTGTCCATTGCCACGATTGGGCGTATTGGGCAGTTCCGTTTACAAAATAAAACGTATCCTGACAAACATAATCATCAGGTCCGGCATTGACAACGGGCATTTGAACCGGCCCGAAGTCGAAAGCGATTACCCTGGTTTTCCAGCTAAAGTACATATATTCCTGGGTGAACCAGAACATTTCATCATTAACGGGGTCAACATTCAGGCAGGAATAATCGCCCCAGCGACTGATACCGGTTTGTGATCCGAAGCCTGTGGCGGCTTCTACTTCAACATAAGTCATTTCGCCCAACGGGGCATCTGCAGGGCGGCCGGTGTAACGGATTGACGGATAGACATCAGCGTTTCCTGACACGGAATAGCCAAGGGCTATGGTACCGGCAGCATTCATTGCTATGCTGCCCATCCATCGGTTAAGCCCGTCGTCGGGAGCATATACTCCCTGCTGATAGATTTCCCAGTCGGAATCATCATATTTTCTGAACTCATACCATTTTATACCAGCTCTGCCGTTAACGTTTACCGTGTGATTGGCTAACATTGATTCATGGGTTTCGAAAAGACGATAAGGCAGCCTGAACATCAGCATCTGGCTGAGTGCATCCAGTGTTGCGCCGGTACCGGGTTGAGGAATACCCTCAATGGATGGATTGAAAAAACCGGGATCAATGGTTACACCCAGTTCATAGGTTGAATTTTCAGGGGTTTCCCAGTCGGCACTAAATTCGTAAATCTCGAACTGGCGTGTACTGAAGGCATTCATGGTGGCAATATAATTGGGCGTTCCTGCAGGAGGCATCGGGCCATCTGCATCACTTGGGAGCAGGCTGTATTTTTCAGGAAAATAACCGAAAAAGATCATTCTTGCATCCGGATCACCCGTCAGCATCAGGTCGCGTTCAAAAGCAGCCACGCCTCCTCCGATAAATCCGTCATCAAAAAAGTTGAAGGTACAATAGTAACCGTCGTGCCAGGTGCTCATTTTCGGGTAATCATTGAAATCGTCAAATTCGAAGGCATAACGGTAATATTCGCCCAGTGGATCGCCGGTAGCCGAAACAGCAACGAGCTGATAGGATTTTCCGTTTGGTTGCTCAATGGCAAATTGTGAAGCCACAAAACGATCGGCGTCAGCATCGTAAAGCACAATAGGGTCACCATCGTTGGAGCCTGTCCAGGGACCGATAAAACCTTCCCAGAGGGTGCTGTTGTCCACAGGACCATAAAGTTTCGTTCCGTTTTTGTCCCAAATGGCAAAGGAGAGGTTAATCATCTGAAAATAATGATCGGGACCAACGGCGCCATCGGTATCAGGAGGGTACACTCCGTTGACGTTGCCAATGCCTGGTATGCTGACTACAGGTCCGCGTGTCTGCAACAATCCTTTTGTTTCCTGAAGGTTGTCGTAAACAGCACCGGCTGCATTTTCGGGCGGATCGGGAATCATTCTGACAGATTTGTTTTGAATCTGATTGTCTTTCCAGGCACGTTTTCGCTCACCGGGAATAATGATCTTCATATCGCGCAAGGGAGGAGTTTTATCGGCATAGGCCGCTTTTCGGACAACTTTCGGAGTCATGATCTGTTGCCCCGAAAGAGGCAGTGCAAGTGTGATGCTGAGTGCAAGCAGTAATAAAATATTTCTCATGAATAAAGAATTAAGTAGAATTATGGTAAGTTACTGATTTGTTTTATTTTAATGTCATTTAACAAGTTTTGAACAAATTTGTTTAGCCTTGTAATTCAAACTTAAATCCCGATTTAAGCTTGTTCCTGAAGAAGTATAATGCAGCATAATATGGCAGGGTAACTGCAAGTGCGAGCAAACCTGCCAGACCCTGATTTCCGGTCAGTTCGTAAATGATTAGTAAAACACTCAATATAAGGATAAAAGGTAGAAAGTAGCCATAAAAAACCGCCTTTGTACCCATTGATTTCTTCATGGTAACATTCACGTGGTCACCGATTTTGAAATGAGCTGAATGAGGGTTCGGGGCTTCGATGATTTTTTCTTTCTGATCGGCCAGCGTGCAGTAGCCTTTGGCATGACAGGATGCACAGGCTGACATGGACAAAATGCTGACCCTGATGACATCGTTGTCTATTTCTTTGACGATTCCGCGATGCATGATGATTGCACCGGAAGGGTCATCTGCGGTAATAAAGTTCTGAATACTGTGATTGTTTTGGTTTGCCAAGTTCATGATTTTATAAATTAATAATGATGTTTGGTGATAATTCCTGATTTTGACAGATTAGGGGGTGGATGACGAAACCGGCAGTGTTTTTCCATTAAAATAACGATGGCCGTTGAGTGCGAAATCAGCTACAAAATTGGCCATTTCATCAGGTTTGATGGGTGCTTTGTATCCTGGAAATGCTGAACTGAGCATTTCCGTTTGCACCGCTCCGAAAGCAAGGCAGTTGACCTTAATGCCTGTATCTTTCAGTTCCTCGGCCATGGTTTCGGTGAGCACGACCACTGCTCCTTTGGCTGCACTGTATAAGGACAGTCCCGGGAATTTTGCACTCCCCTGAAAGCCTCCCATGCTGCTTATATTCACAATGTGAGCCGGTGTACTGAAGTAGGGGAGAAGCAATTGCGAAAGTCTGAAGACCGATTTGACATTGATATTGAATATGGTGTCGAAATCCTCATCAGTCATCAGTTCAAAGGGTTTTCGAACCAGCAGCCCGGCATTATTTACCAGAATATCCACTTTGTCGATACACTGAAGGATACTTTGAAGGGCAGGTTGATAATCGGCTGCGGCCAGATCGAATGGCAGTGGAAAGACTTTGGACTGTTCATAAGCAGCAGCACAGGTTTTCTGCAGTTCCTTCAGTTTCCGGCTGTTACGCGAAAGTGCGATAATACGGTGATTACCCGATTGTGCCAGCTTTCTGACCAATGCATACCCCAAACCCTGACTGGCTCCTGTTACAATAATGTTCATAATAATTTGCCAAAAAACCCGGCAAAGGTAAGAATGTTATTGTTTTATCAGCTTGATAACGCTGGTATGTTTGCCACTTTTTATAACAGCAAAATACAGTCCGGGATTCAGGTTTTTTCCGTTCCAACCGATGGTCAGTGGTGCTTCGGCTGATCTGAAAGTACCCAGATTTTCAACGAGTAATCCTCCTGCAGTGATGATGGTCAGTTGGAAGTCGGTTTTCTCAGGCAAATCCACCGAGATATCAACTTTGTTGTGGAAAGGATTAGGATTTGCTATAAAGGTAAACTGAGGTTTTTCCTGTATCTCCGGAACGGTTGTCCAGGCATCCAGTCCTCCGGAGTAACAGTAAACTTTACCGTTGCGTCCGCCGGCTACCACTTCCATCGAAAAATCATTGTTTATGTCGGGTATGATGCTGATGGCATCCACAGGTTCGCCGAAGTTCAGGGATTTCAGTTCATCGCCGTTGGTACCGTTGAGATAGTAAACATAATTGTTTGAATATAACGTACCTGCTATCACGTCGTTGACAGCGTCGCCGCTTACATCACTTATAACTGCCACGTTCCAGCTTTTATCTGCAAGGGATTTGATCCAAACATTCGAACCGTCGTATCCGTTCACTACCACGCAGTTGGTGCTGCTGCTGCCAAATAGAAGATCGGCATATCCGTCACCACTTACATCTTCAATTCTGTAAAGTCTGGTAATGATTGGAGAGCCGCCGATGATTCCGTCGAGCAGGATGTCTCCGTCCACGGCATCGTAACCATAGTAATACCCCATAAAATCTCCTGCTGCCACGTCGGCAATGCCATCATTGTTGATGTCGTCGAGCATGGCAAGCCCCCACACCGATGATCCGTCGGTTACCTTCGACCATATTGTACTTCCGTTTGAGCCATTGATACAAACTGTTTTTCCTTCAGTTTCATTAGCGTTGGAAGCACCTGCAAGTGCGTCCGGTATGCCGTCGCTGTTTACATCGGGGATGCTGATAACAGCGAATCCCGGTCCGTTAAAGAAGTTATCCCACATCAGTGAGCCGGACGTTCCGTCGAGGCAGAATGCTCTCCAAGGACCAGTTCCGCTTCCGTCACCTCCGGCAGCAGCCAGAACGTCTTCGATGCCATCGCCGTTGTAGTCTTTTCTTGTATCTACAGCATACACCCATCCACCGTTTCCCCATATGGTGGTGCTGAAGGTCCACAATGGTTGTCCTGTTTTACCGCAAATTGCGTTAATGCTGCCGGCGCCTGTAGTTCCGAAAGTTACATCCTGGTAGCCGTCATTATTGATGTCGTTGTGGATCGAGAGTGCCTGCTGCTGGTAAACGTTTCCGCTATAAATTTCATATTCCCACAAAATATCGGCAATCCCGGACGAGTTGCCATTGAAACATCTTACGAAATTGTCCTCCGAACAGATGATTACATCTTCTACTACGTCGCCCGATATGTCGCTGATGGATGCGATGGCTTTCGGGCTGTTGTCCCAGCTTGTGTTGATGGTATAATGCCAAAGCGGGTCTCCAATGGGATAGCTTTGATCCACACCTGTGCCACTGAGTTCGATGTCCACGGAAGGATTGTCAGGGTCGTTGCTGGCTACGGTTACTGTGCCTTCAAAGGCAGCACCTGCGTCGGGATTGAACCAGATGCCGATTTCAACAACCTGGAGCGGAGTTATGATCACCGGAAAGACTGTGCCGGCATCAACATAGAAGGCCGGATCGTTGCTTGTCATGGAAGCAATTTCGAGATTGGCATTCCCAATGTTTGAAATTTCGAGGAACCAGCGGGTGTGGGCATTCTTACGTATAAGCCCGTAATTATGGGTTGTGTAAGGGATTTCGATTGCAGGGCCGACCAAAACTGCTTCACCGGTAAGGGTAATGTCAATTTCAGGATTTACAGGATCGGTGGACATGACCTGAAAAACAGTATTGAGTGGTCCCTGTTCAGTTGGTCTGAAAATGATTTCCAGTTCTGTTGATTCTCCCGGATCAAGGGTAACAGGAAAGATTTCCCAGCAGAAAACAGGTACTGCATTTTGAATGACCAACTCGACGATGTCGAGCGGAGCTGTTCCGTTATTTGATACATACATGGCCCAAACCGACGAGTCACCAACAGCTACGTTTCCATAATTCCATTCGGTAACGGGTATGTTGATCTGAGGAGTTCCTGAACCACCAAGGTCCACTTTGTATAAAGTACTCTGCCCGCCAAGCGGCCCGTCAACATACCACAGGTACTGGCCATCATACACAATGCCTGCCGGACGCTCCGATTCGCTGTCATGACACTCGATAACCTGCCCGTTTACAGTATCCACCTTGCAGATGGTATAGTCGTAATAATCGACAACCCAGAGGTTTTCGTTTTCCAGACAGGCATCCCACATCTGTTCGCCTGGCGGATCAAACTGGTTCAGAATGGTTCCGTCTGCAGTGATTTTATAGATTTTACCTGGATCAGGATAATAGGTACAAACCCAGAAATCCCCGTTATCGTAAGCAATGCCTGACATGTAATGATCAGGCAATGCAATGGTTTCAAGGATATTCCCGTTCCAGTCAAGTTTAGTCGCCAGGGCGGGGTTGGAACTTCCCGAAGGCTGGTCTATGATCCACAGATTGGTACCATCCCAGGTCATGCCATAGGAATCTCCAATTTGCGGGCTGGTGAATAAAAGTTCGGAAGTGCCGGCCGAAGGGTCAAAACGATAAACTTTATCACCGTTGACTCCATATATTCCGTAATAGATAAACTGACCATCCCAGGCAAGACCCGAGGCTTTTCCCTCGATGGTGTAAGTGGCTGTGATGCTCCAGTCTTTTGCATGGTCCGAAGGCTGGGCAGTGAGGCTGATAAGTCCCGACAGGCATATAATTTGTATGACTGCGGCAAGTTTTACAATTTTTTTCATGTTGATGTGCTTTATTCGTTTGTATTTTAGTTCTTATTTGTGCAAATTTATTAAAAATTGGAATTGCTCACGCTGTGATGAAGAAAAATTTATCTTTGTAAAAAAATAAGCCTATGAAATCAATTATTTTACTTCATCGAATAAAAATTTGCCTTATTGTCCTGATAACGGGACTTTTGTTTAACTCCTGTTCTTCGGTTCCCATCACCGGAAGGCGTCAGCTAAACATGTTGCCGGAAAGCGAGCTGGTGGCAATGGCTGCCACTTCCTACGGGGATTTTATGAAAGAAAACAAGGTTTCGACAAATACTGAACAGACGAGATTTGTCAAAGAAATTGCGGGCAATATTACCGATGCTGCAGAGCAATATTTACGTCAGAAAGGGCTTGAAAACCGTATTTCCGGAATTAGCTGGAAAATCAATCTGATTGAAGATGAAACGCCAAACGCATGGGCTATGCCAGGAGGGAAAATAGTGGTTTATTCGGGAATTTTGCCTTACACCAAAACTTCTGATGGTCTTGCTGTGGTAATCGGTCATGAGATAGGTCATGTGATTGCCCGTCATGGCAATGAGCGGATGAGCCAGGGACTATTGATTCAGACAGGAGCACTGGCGCTTTCGATTGCTCTTGCTGAGAAACCGGCACAAACGCAACAACTTTTTATGGCGGCTTATGGCGTTGGTTCTGAAATTGGTATCAGTCTCCCTTTTTCACGCACCCACGAATACGAAGCTGACCATCTCGGGCTGATTTTAATGTCGATGGCAGGGTATAATCCGAATGTTGCAGTTGAGTTCTGGGAACGAATGTCATCCATGGGAGGGCAAAAACCACCGGAATACCTCAGCACTCATCCATCCGATGAAAACCGTATTGCCGCCATCAAAAAAATTATTCCTGAAGCGATGAAGTATTACAAACCGTAATGAAAGATCATCTTGTTAGCTGACAGGAGATTAGGAATAAAAAGCATTCTGAATAGCACATTCGGGTCTCCGGAATACAGGTATTCGGGGTGAGGATAAAAAGCAGGCCGGGAAAGCTATTTCTTCAGCAGTTCTGCCATTTTTCTGCCTATATCGGCCGGAGAATCAACAACATGAATACCGCACTCCCGGAGGATTTGCTTTTTGGCTTCAGCGGTATCTGCTTTACCGCCAATAATAGCTCCAGCATGACCCATAGTACGTCCTTTTGGAGCAGTGGCTCCGGCGATAAAACCAACCACGGGCTTGGTTCCTTTCTCTTTGATATAGTAGGCTGCGTCGGCTTCCATGGTTCCACCGATTTCACCAATCATCACAATTCCTTTTGTTTCAGGATCGTTCATCAGCAATTCCACAGCATCTTTGGTGGAGGTACCAATAATAGGATCTCCGCCAATGCCGATGGCAGTAGTTTGTCCTAAACCAGCTTTGGTTAACTGATCAACAGCTTCGTAGGTGAGCGTTCCTGAGCGGGAAACAATGCCGACAATTCCGGGAGTATGAATAAAACCGGGCATTATGCCGACTTTGGCTTCGCCCGGTGTAATGACACCGGGGCAATTCGGTCCGACCAGCCTGGAGTTTTTTCCTGCCAGGTATTCTTTTACAATTATCATGTCTTTGGTAGGAATGCCTTCGGTGATGCACACAATGACCCTGATGCCGGCATCAGCAGCTTCCATGATGGCATCAGCGGCAAAAGCAGGGGGAACAAATATTACAGATACATCTGCTCCTGTTGTTTTCACTGCATCAGCCACCGTATTGAAAACCGGTTTGTTCAGGTGCTTCTGTCCTCCTTTACCGGGTGTTACTCCGCCAACAACATTGGTTCCGTAAGCAATCATTTGTTCTGCATGGAAGGTTCCTTCAGTACCGGTAAAGCCCTGTACAATAACTTTTGAATGTTTATCTGCCAAAACGCTCATAATACCAGAAATTTGTCAATTTATTCCCGTTTAAAATCATGCAAAAGTAGCATGTTTTAAAAACCAGCCTTCCGCAATTAAGGATTTTTAAAGTTTAACCAAAGCATGATTTTCTGCAAATTATCAGGTAAAAATTGTTTTTTGTTGTAATTCATTACTTTTGCTCAATCAACGATAGAAAAAAATGAATC
>Ga0116152_10004490_pt1 | contig 11041 bp, 8 predicted proteins | sample AD_UKC119_MetaG_FD_89894 | JGI IMG/M metagenome (GOLD analysis project Ga0116152, IMG submission 89894) | Active sludge microbial communities of municipal wastewater-treating anaerobic digesters from Hong Kong - AD_UKC119_MetaG | ecosystem: Engineered > Bioreactor > Anaerobic > Digestate...
CATACGACTGTCCCGCTGTGGTCATGAAGGCGCGTTCGGCGATGTGCTGCCACTGGATCGTGTCGTTCGTACCGATGAGGCTGGTGCAGATATCCCCGGCGAGGCGACGGATGAAGATCGCATCGCCCATCGGTATCTGGTAGTTGGTCTCCAGGAAGGTCTCCACCACCACGAGGCCGTCGTTCCAACCGGGCAGCAGGGCCACGATCTCGTCCGGCACCTTCGCGTTGCGGGAAGTGGTGGTCTTCTTGGCACCTGTCTCGATGGCTCCGTAGGCCATCAGTTTGGTCTTGTGGATCGAAGGGATGCGTTGGTCCACGACTGGTGTGGTCTTCAACTTGGGATCGGCGGGGTCGAAGGTGAGCACCACTCCTGGCTGTCCGGTGAGGGCGCCGTAACGGATCGCAATGGACACGCTGCCATTCGCGCGTTCACACAGGCGTGCACTGGAGACGAAGTCCTTGTCCACGAGCACGTCGCTCACGGTCTTGCCGCGATCGGTCAAGGTGGTCAGGTGCACCTCGTGGCAGAGCTTGTCGGCCTTGCGTTCTTCAGCACCACAAGGGAACAGGTAGGACATCAGGTGGATGGTGCCATCATTGGCCAGGCTGATCTGGTGGATGCGGCTGGGCTCATCGGGGTAGGGCAGTTCGGCCGTGCCGCTCCATAACTCGGTGTATTCCTTGTCGAGGTAGGAGAACCAGAAGCGCTTGTTGCCCTTGCCGTTGGTGGTGAATGTGTTGATCAGGTAGTGCTCGCCATCAGGCGCGGCCACGATCCGTTCATTCAATGCGTATTGCAGGCCCTGGGAGAAGAGGATCGGGTCCGGTTGCGGGCGATAGGGCAGCGTGTTCGCCGGATCGTTCTTGAACAGGATCTCACTGCTCGCCACCCGACGCAGGGTGTTCAGTGCCAGAGCACCACGCGTATCCACCTGACCGATGGCGAACTCGGTGGTCTTCTTCGTGTTGGTGGCGATCAAGCAATGCATGTCGCCATCCACGAGGAAGGGAGTGATGGCGGTCCACAACAAGCCGTCGAACGAGTGATCTTTAAGCGATACCTCCTCCGCGATGTTCATCTGCTGGTCGACGCGTATCAATTTGGGTGTGAGGTCATCCTCCACATAGAGCACGCCCTCCTTGCCGTTCACCAGCACACCGGCGGTCACGGCGAACACATCGCCGGTCAAGTTCTTGGAGGTGCGCTGGAAGGTCGTGCCCACCTGTTCCATCGAGGTCTGGCCTGGGACCTGGGAAGCTAGGGCGAGTGTGAGGAAGAAGACGAGGTGGCGGTTCATGCTAATAGGACGGAAGTTGGATGGATCGGATGCGCGCCTCATCGGAAGAAAGGTCCGCTACATGATGATCCCGGCGATCGTGGCACTGAGGTAGCTGGCGAGTGTGCCGCAGAACAGGGCCTTGAGGCCAAGCTGCGCGAGGTCTGCGCGGCGCATGGGAGCGAGCTCGCCGATACCGCCGATCTGCATGCCCACGCTGCTGAAGTTCGCGAAGCCGCAGATGGCGAAACTGGTGATCAGCAGACCCTTCTCGGTGACTACGGGCACAGCTTTGTCGGTGAGGCTCTTGAATGCGACGAACTCGTTCACCGTGAGTTTCTGGCCCAGCAGGGTGGCCACGCTGTTCACGTCCTGCATCGGCACGCCCATGGCCCACGCGAAGGGGGTGAAAAGCTTGCCGAAGATCCAGTTCAGGCTCAGGTGGAAGTCGGGGTTGAAGAGGTGACCCGCCCAGCCGAGGATCCCATCGATGAGTGCGATAAGTGCGATGAATCCGATCAACATGGCGATCACGTTCATGGAGATCTTGAAGCCATCACCGGCGCCATGGCCGATCGCGTCGATCACATTCGTGTAGGTGCTCTTCACCTCGAGCTTCACCGTGCCCATGGTCTCGCTCTTCTCCGTTTCCGGGAAGACGATCTTGCTGATCACGAGCGCGCCGGGCGCTGCCATGAGGCTGGCGGTGATCAACTTGGGGGCGAGGTCCATACCGGCCGCGGCGCCCATGTTGGCGTACACGATCAGGATGCCACCGGCGATGCAGGCCAGCGATCCGCTCATGCTCGCGAGCAGCTCGCTCTTGGTCATGCCCTTCAGATAGGGGCGGATCATCACCTGTGCCTCCACCTGTCCCACGAAGGCGCTGGCCACGTTGCTCAAGGCCTCAGCACCGCTCACGCGCATGATGAAGTTCATGCCTTTCGCGATGATGGACACCACGCGTTGCATGAAGCCGATGTGGTAGAGGATCGCCACCAGCACGCACACCAGGATGATCGTGGCGGTGATGTTGAAGGCGAACACGAAGCCGCCGCCCCAGTAATTGCCCATGCTGCCGTCCGGTTGCTGCGCGATGATCCCACCGTAGACGAACGAGGCGCCCTGGCGGGAATAATGCTCGATCTTCTCCATGCCCTTGCCCAGCCACTGGAAGAAGGCGGTGATGGGCGGCACCTTCATCACCAGCAGGGCGATGGTGGTCTGGAGGAGCAGGCCGCTGATGACGAGCCGCTTGTTGATGGCCTTGCGGTTGTTGCTCGCAAGAAAGGCCAGGCCGAGGATGAGCAGGATACCGAGAAGCCCGGTGAATCGTTCCATGTGATGGGGTTGATGGTGCGTGAAAGTAGTCGGATGCGCCGATCAGGACTGAGCGCTTCCGGAAGAAATGACCCGGTTCCTGATCCAGCGGGGTAACAGGACCACGCCGATCAGGATGTAGGGGTAATAGCTCATGAGCCGCCAGAGCAGGGCCAGTGCGGGTGCCAGGCCGGTGGCGATGAACATGCCAAGGAAGTCATTGAAGATGAACTCCGCCAGTCCGCTACCACCGGGTGTGGGGCTCAGCAGGATGATGATGCCCATGATCACCTGCTTGCCGTAGATCACCGCGTCGTTGAGCCCCGCGCTGGGGTGGAAGGCGTGCAGGATGCAGTTGACGATGGTATAGCGTGCGGTCCACGAGGCGAAGGTGGCCACGAGGGCGGGCCACCAATAGTCCCAGCCGCGGCGCTTCAACCCGTTCGCGGCCGTGATGAGCTGGTCGCCGGTGGTGACCATGTTGCGCCGCCAGCGCCGGAGCAGTGGTGCCGAGAAGATGCCGACGAGGGCCCGTTTCACGAAGACCGGGTTCACGAAGAGCGCATAGCCCACGAATAGTTTGTACCCCAGGATCCCGAAGTAGACGGTCCAGAACCACACGAAGATCCCCATGTCGCCTGCGCTGCTGGTGTCAACACCGGAGAAGAGCGCGTCGCGCCCCACCATGAAGTACATCACCGGTGCCATCACGGCCAGGAAGATCCCGTCCAGGAAGGAGGTGAAGGTGATGATGGTGATGCTCTTGCCGGCCTCGATGCCTTCGCGGGTGAGGATGAGGATGGCGAAAAGGAAACCGCCGCCGATCAGGCCGGGTGCCAGGGCCGAGGCGAACTCCCACAACATGATCACCACGAAGGAGCGTCCCCAAGTGAGCTCCCGGTCGGTGAGCAGGCGGATCCGCACCATGTAAGCGTAGTCGCGTACGACCACGCTCATGGCGGCCAGCAGCATCCAGAAGCTGGTGCGCCAGGTCCATTGTACGGCATTGAGGGCCTTCCAATCGGCGCCTCGCCAGATCAGGTAGCCCGTGATGCCAAGGCCGATCACCACGGGCAACAACACGCGTCCTGTGCTGAACGATCGCAGGATCCGGGTCTCGTCAAGGCGCATGCGCTGCGAACATAGCGCGAAGCAGACGGGGTTGATGTGTCGGGTGCCGCCTTTGGCGGTGTGCGGGCAAAGCCCCATCTTGGTGCCGCACCACGGAACAACGCGCATGGCGAACAAGCTCTTTGCCACCAAATCGGTGGAACAATTGATGAAGGCCGGGTCCGACGAAGGCGGCCATACCCTGAAGCGGACCCTCACCGCCTCGAACTTGGTGGCCCTGGGCATCGGGGCCATCATCGGTACGGGGATCTTCGTGCTCACCGGCACGGCGGCGGCCAATCATGCCGGTCCGGCGCTCACCATCTCCTTCATCGTGTCGGGTCTCGGCTGTCTGTTCGCAGGCCTCTGCTACTCGGAGTTCGCCTCCATGCTGCCTATCAGCGGGAGCGCCTATTCATACGCTTATGCCACGCTGGGTGAGTTCCTCGCCTGGATCATCGGTTGGGACCTCATCCTGGAATACCTGTTCGGTGCCAGTACGGTGGCCGTTGGGTGGAGCGGCTACATGGTCAGTTTCCTCGATGGCTTCGGCATCCACCTGCCCGCAGCGCTCACTTCGGCTCCCTTCGTGCATGATGCCACGGGCTGGCATGCCACGGGTGCGTTCATGAACCTGCCGGCGGTGCTCATCGTCCTCACCATGACCGTGCTGCTCGTCCGCGGCATCCGCGAATCCGCAGGCTTCAACAACATCATTGTGTTGGTGAAGCTCGCCGTGATCCTGCTCTTCATCTTCTTCGGCATGTGGTATGTGGATACGGCGAACTGGTTCCCCTACATCCCGGACCGTGTGACGGATGCGGCGGGCATCTCGCGGTTCGGCTGGCAGGGCATCCTGGCCGGGGCGGGCGTCATCTTCTTCGCCTACATCGGCTTCGATGCGGTGAGCACGGCGGCGCAGGAGGCGAAGAACCCGCAGCGGGACATGCCGAAGGGCATCCTCTATTCCCTGCTGGTATGCACGATCCTTTATGTGATCGTCGCAGCGGTCATGACAGGCATCGTACCCTACGAGCAGCTGAACGTGGCCGCACCCATCGCACTGGCGATCGATTCCACGGGTGGAGCGCTCAGCTGGCTCGCACCTTGGATCAAGGTGGGTGCCATCGCGGGTCTCAGTTCGGTGATCCTGGTGATGCTGATGGGCCAGCCGCGGATCTTCTTCAGCATGAGCCGCGATGGCCTGCTGCCCCCGGTCTTCTCCAAGGTCCACCCCAGGTTCCACACGCCGCACGTCACCACCATCCTCACCGGTACCGTTGCGGCCATCATCGCCGGGCTCTTCCCCATCGGTCTGCTGGGAGAGCTGGTGAGCATCGGCACCCTGCTGGCCTTCGTGATCGTCTGCCTCGGCATCATCGTATTGCGCCGCACGCGGCCTGAGATGCCGCGCCCGTTCCGCACGCCGATGGTTCCGCTGGTGCCTATCCTGGGTGCGGTGATCTGCCTGGTGCAGATGGCCTTCCTGCCGTTGGATACCTGGCTTCGCCTCATCGTGTGGATGGGGGTAGGTGTTCTCATCTACTTCGGGTACGGCCGCAAGCACAGCAAGCTCACCCAGGACTGACGGTACACCATGAGCGGCTTCCATCGTTCGCTCGGTCTGTGGGACGCCACGATGCTGGTGGCCGGTTCCATGATCGGTTCCGGCATCTTCATCGTGAGCGCGGGGATGATGCGCGACCTCGGCTCGCCGGCCTGGCTGCTGGTGGCCTGGGTGGTGGCCGGTGTGCTCACGGTACTGGCCGCATTGAGCTATGGGGAACTGGCCAGCATGATGCCCAAGGCCGGAGGACAGTTCGTCTACCTAGAGCGTGCTTACGGTCGGCTCACGGCCTTCCTCTATGGTTGGACGGCCTTCACGGTGATCACCTCCGGCATCATCGCCGCCGTGGCCGTGGCCTTCGCGAAGTTCAGTGCGGTCTTCTTCCCGGTGCTTTCCCCGGACAACGTGCTGCTCGACCTGGGCTTCATGCGGGTGAGCGCGGCGCAGGTCTATGCGGTCTCAGCGATCCTCCTGCTCACCTGGTTCAACACACGTGGTGTGGAGAGCAGCAAGACCTTCACCACTGTGTTCACCACAGCCAAGATCGCGGCCTTGCTTGCGTTGATCGTGGTGGGCCTCGCCGTCGGACTCGGAACGGACGTGCTGGCCTCCAACTTCACGGATGGCTGGCGTGCGGCCACGGAGGCAGCGGACGGCACATTGACACCGCTCACCGGTGCCGCCTTGCTCAGTGCGCTCGGGGTTGCCATGGTGGGTTCGCTCTTCAGCAGCGACGGTTGGAACAGCATCACCTTCATCGCCGGCGAGGTGAAGGAGCCGCAACAGAACATTCCGCGAAGCCTGGCGCTGGGCACTTTCATCGTCACCTTGCTCTACGTGCTCGCCAACATCACCTACCTCTCGCTCCTGCCCAGTGAAGGCGTCATGCATGCCGAGGCCGATCGGGTGGGAACCGCAGCGGCCGAGGTCATCATGGGTTCCGCCGCGGTCTCCGTGATGGCGGTGCTGATCATGGTGAGCACCTTCGGTTGCATCAACAGCTACGTGCTCACCGGGCCGCGCATGTACTACGCCATGTCGCGGGAAGGGCTCTTCTTCAAGCAGGCCGGTACGCTAAGCGCGAAGGGGGTGCCGCAGTGGGCGTTATGGGTGCAGTGCGCATGGTCGTGCGTGCTGTGCTTCAGCGGCACCTACGGGGACCTGCTGGACTACGCCACCTTCGCTTCGCTGCTCTTCTACATCGTCACCATCGCCGGCATCTTCATCCTGCGGAACCGGGAACCGGAAGCGCCACGTCCATACAAGGCCTTTGGTTATCCGCTCGTCCCGGCGCTATACATTGTGTGTGCGCTGGGCTTCTGCTTGAACCTGCTCGTGTTCAAACCAGCCTTCACACTGGGCAGTTTGGTGATCGTTGGCCTGGGTGCGTTGGTCTATCTGGTCACGATGCGGACCAGGCCATCCGCGTGACCCCGCCCGGGAGAACCCGCCCTTGGGTCTTGAGAATGGAGACTTGCGCCTTGAGTCCTGCTCAATTCGTCCCCTCGCGCTTCTTGATCTCGTCGCGGATCTTCGAGGCGCGCTCGTAGTCCTCATTGTCGAGCGCTTCCTCGAGCTTCGATCGCAATTCCTCGATCGTCATCGAAGCCGCCTTCTTCTCCGCCTTGGCGGTCGTCTTGCTTTCCTCGGCTTCCTCTTCACCCTCCTCCACCTTCAGTCCGGCGGCGCTCAGGATGAACTCATAGGTGTGGATCGGGCAGTCGAAGCGGAGGGCCAGGGCGATGGCATCGCTGCTGCGCGCATCGATCTCCACCTCATGACCGTTCTGGTCAAGCACCAGCTTCGCGTGGAAGATGCCCTCGACCAGGTCGTTGATGATGACCTCCTTCAGGGTGATGCCGAGGGTGTCCGCCACGTTCTTGAACAGGTCGTGGGTGAGCGGCCGGGCCGGCTTGATGTTCTCCACCTGGATGGCGATGGCCTGCGCTTCCACACCCCCGATGATGATCGGCAGGCGGCGGTCGCCTTCCAGTTCCGACAGGATCAGTGCGTAGGCCCCCGCGTGGGTATGGCTGTACGTGATGCGGAGGAAACGTAGCTCTACCTTGTCCATGTCCGGCGGGGCTGTGAAGATAGGAACGGAAAGGAGTTGGCAGTTCGCAGTTTGCAGCAGCAAGCTCCATAGGGCAAGGACTGCGCACTGCGAACTGCCAACGTGCGCTCAGCGCTCCGCGTTCAGCTTCTTCGCCGCTTCGATCAATTGCGGAAGCACCTGGAAGGCATCGCCCACGATCCCGTAATCCGCCGCCTTGAAGAAGGGAGCTTCCGGATCGTTGTTGATCACGCAGATCACCTTGCTCTGGTTCACGCCGGCCAGGTGCTGGATGGCACCGCTGATGCCGATGGCGATGTACAGGTTCGGGCGGATGGCCACACCGGTCTGTCCCACATGCTCGTGGTGCGGACGCCAGTGCATATCAGCGACCGGACGGCTACAGGCAGTGGCCGCGCCGAGCTCCTTCGCCAATTCCTCCACCATGCCCCAGTTCTCCGGACCTTTCATGCCACGACCGGCGCTAACGACCAGTTCGGCTTCGGGCAACGGCACACCACCACCGGCCTTGCGCACCTCCTTCACGGTGATGCGCACCGGACCGAGGTCGCCATGGTAGTCTTCCACCGAAGCGCTGCCACCGTCTTTTCCCACGGGGATCGAATTCGGCATCAGGCTGATCACTTTGTTCGGGCTGGTCACCTGCAGCCAGGCCTGTGCCTTGCCGCTGAACACGTTGCGCTTGAACTTGTCGCCTTCGGGCATGCCGATCGCGCCCGCCACGTGGGCGGCCTTCAGTTTCGCGGCCAGGCGCGGGGCCACCGCCTTTCCGGTGCCATCATGCACGCATACGATGGTGTTCGCGCCTTCTTTGGAGGCCACGTCCAATACCAGTTTCGTCAGTTGCTGGCCATCCACGGCTGTGACGTCACGCGCGACGATCACTTTGCCAGCGCCCTGTGCACCGAGGCTCTCAAGCCCGGCGGCACCCCCGAAGGTCACTGCCGTCACGGGTCCACCAGCCAGCTTGCTGGCATAGGTCACAGCCTCCTGGGCGGCTTTCGGCAGCTTTTCGCCGCGGGTATCGATGAATACGATCGTGCTCATGTCGGATATCGGTTGGGACCGAAGACCATCGGCCCGTACTACGTTCTTGTTATCAGATGACCTTGGCCTCGGTGTGCAACAGTTCAATGAGCTTTCCGGCATCATCGGCGGGGATCATCTTCACCGCGCCTTTCGCAGGGGGCAGTTCGAAGGAGGCCGTGTGCGCTACGTGGTCCGTGGCGGCAGGGGGCACCACCGTCAGCGGCTTGGTCCGGGCCGCCATGATCCCGCGCATGTTCGGGATGCGTTGCTCAGCCATGCCTTTCGCAGCGCTCAGGACCATGGGCAGGGCCACCTCCACTACTTCCACACCGCCGGGCACATCGCGCTCGATGGTGGCCTTGCCGGAAGCCACGTCCAACTTGCTGGCGAGGGCCACGTACGGCAGGTCCAGGAGCTCCGCCACCATGCCGCCCACCTGGCCGCCGTTGTGGTCGATCGTCTCCTTCCCGGCCATGATCAGGTCGAAGCCCTTGTCCTTGGCGTAGGCAGCGATCTGCTCGGCCACCTGCAGGGCTTCGGTGGGCTGCACGTCCACACGCACAGCTTCATCGGCACCGATCGCCAGGCCTTTCCGGATGGTCGCTTCGGTATCGGCGCCGCCCACCGTGATGGTGGTGACGGAACCCGCACCGGCCGCCTCCTTCAGTTCCAAGGCGCGCACAAGGGCGTACCATTCGTCGTAGGGGTTCACGATGAAGGTGACACCGTTGGCATCGAACTTCGTGTTGCCATCGGTGAAAGCGATGCGGGCCGTGGTGTCGGGCACCTGGCTGAGGAGGACGAGGATCTTCACGGGTACGGAGGTTCGGGCGGCGAAAGTACGCACCACTGCCCAGCCATGGCAGCGAGGTGCAGGTGGTACAGGATGGGGTGTGGATCCCCCACGGACCCACCCGGCCGGCACCTGGCGTTCCCGAGGGACAACAGGGCCATTGATCGGCACGGCTTCGGCACTGGCCAGCAGGAACCACCATCCATGGCAACCACCAGCATCACCCCACCGGCGCGCGCGAAAGGGTTCGCGGCGGTGCGCCACTTCGTCAAGCTCATGTTCAAGGCCTTCGGGGAGGACAATACCTTCGAGCTTGGTGCCGCGCTGGCCTACTACACCATCTTCTCCATCATCCCCCTGCTGGTGGTCATTATTGCCATCTCGGGCCTTATCGCCGGTCCTGAAGCGGTGAGCGGTCAGCTCTTCCGCCAGCTGAACGGGCTCGTGGGTGCGGAAACGGCGGATGCGCTTCAGGACATGCTTGGCGACGCCTACATCAGTGGCAAGGGTTTGGTGGCCACGGTGGTCGGGGTGATCACGCTGATCATCGGAGCTACGGGCATCTTCAACTCTCTGCAGACCGCACTGAACCGCATCTGGGAGATCCAGCCGCGGCCCAAGAGCTCCATACTCGCCTTCCTCATCAAGCGGCTGGTGTCCTTCTCCTTCGTCATGGGTCTTGGCTTCCTGCTCGTGGTCACCTTCGTCGTCAACTCGCTCATCACCGGCTTCGGCGACGACCTAGCGAAGGCGCTGCCAGGGGCTGGCGGCATGCTGGTGGTGGCCTTGAGCTGGACCTTGATGGTCGGCATCAGCACCCTGGTGTTCGCCTGCATGTTCAAGTTCCTGCCCGATGCACACCTGGCATGGAAGGACGTGCTCCCGGGAGCCATCTTCACCACGGTGCTCTTCCTGTTGGGCAAGACCGCGCTCGACTTCTACTTCGACGCCGCCGACCCCACCAGCACGTTCGGGGCGGCCGCGGGCCTCATCTCGCTGTTGTTGTGGACCTTCTATGCCTCACAGATCTTCTTCCTGGGTGCCGAGTTCGTATGGGTGTGGTGTGCGCAACAAGGACGGCCGATCCTTCCCAAGGACAACGCGGTGCGTGTGGTGCGCCAGGAGATGGTGGTGGAGAAGGGCGAGTTGATGCCGATGGGTGAGAAGCACAAGGGCGCGGAGGAGGTGGGCAAGGAGGAGACGGCCGAGGGGTAGGGTCGGTCGCCGCTGCTACCTTTGGCACCCAGACCACACGGCATGCGTACGATCCAGATGCGGGAGGCCCTCAACGAGGCCATGAGCGAAGAAATGCGTCGCGACCCCAATGTCTTCCTCATGGGTGAGGAAGTGGCGGAGTACGACGGCGCCTACAAGGTGAGCAAGGGTATGCTGGCCGAGTTCGGAGCGGAACGCATCATCGACACCCCGATCGCCGAGCTGGGCTTCACGGGTATAGCCGTTGGAGCCGCGATGAACGGCCTGCGTCCCATCGTGGAATACATGACCTGGAACTTCGCCATCCTCGCGGCCGACCAGATCATCAACCATGCGGCCAAGATGCTGCAGATGAGCGGCGGCCAGTTCCATGTGCCCATCGTGTTCCGCGGTGGCAACGGCAGCGCAGGGCAGCTTGCGGCCACGCACAGCCAGAGCTTCGAGGCCATGTACGCCAACATCCCCGGCCTCAAGGTCATCAGTCCAAGCACGCCCTACGACGCCAAGGGCCTGCTGAAGGCGGCCATCCGTGACAACGACCCCGTGCTCTTCATGGAGAGCGAGCGCATGTACGGCGACAAGGGCGAGGTACCCGACGGCGAGTACCTGCTGCCGATCGGCGTGGCCGATGTGAAGCGCGAAGGCACCGACGTC